>Ga0209061_1000249_pt1 | contig 163854 bp, 141 predicted proteins | sample Coa_R1_10_FD_187157 | JGI IMG/M metagenome (GOLD analysis project Ga0209061, IMG submission 187157) | Surface soil microbial communities from Centralia Pennsylvania, which are recovering from an underground coalmine fire - Coalmine... | ecosystem: Environmental > Terrestrial > Soil >...
CCGCCTGGGGTCCGCGCAGCCCCGGCTCGAGCACCGCCAGGCGCGAGACCTCATCCAGCTCGAGCAGCGCGTTCATCCGCCGGAGATCCAGCGCCGCCACGCCGGCGAAGCCGTCGCTGAGCGGCTCGAGCCCTCCCACCACCGAGGTGCCGCCGCCGAACGGCACCACCGCGATTCGGCGCTGCGAGCAGACGCGCAGCAGCTCGAGCACCTCGGCGTGGGAGCCGGGCAGCACGACCAGGTCGGGCGCGCCGTCGGCGTCCCCGGCCCGGAGCCGCAGCAGGTCGGGCGTGGATTTGCCGCGCAGATGCAGCGCCCGCGCGCGCTCGTCCACGCGCACGTTCGCCTCCCCCACGACCGCCGCCAGCGGCCCGGGGTCAAGGCGGGGAGCGGGTAGCTCCGGCGGCACCGGCGGATGCCCGGGCGCCGCGCTGACCCCGAGCGCCTCCGTCAGCAGGCTGCGGATCTCATCCGGCAGCGGCGGCACCCGCGCCGGGTCGCCCCAGCCCCACCAGGACGGGTCAGGCCAGGGCTCGGAGGGACGTGCAACTGCCACAGCGCCCTCACGCTATCCGGTTTACTGTCAGCTGACCCGAGCCAGGCGCACCCGGTCACCCGGGCGCATCCGAGCGTGGAGGAGAGCATGAGCGACAAGATGATCTACGGCCTGATGATGGACGACTTCCAGCTGTCGCTGACGCCGATTATCGAGCGTGCGGAGCGGCTCACGCCCAACCGCAAGGTGGTCTCGCGGCGGCCGGACGGCTCGATCGAGCGCTCGACCGTGGGCGAGTGCGCCGCCCGGGCCCGCCGCCTGGGCTCCGCCCTGGCCGAGCTGGGAATCGGCGACGGCGATCCGGTGGCGACGCTGATGTGGAACCAGCCCGAGCATCTGGAGGCCTACTTCGCGGTGCCGCTGATGGGCGCCGTGCTGCACACGCTCAACCCGCGGCTGAGCGCGGACGAGCTCAGCTTCATCGTCAGCGACGCCGCCGACCGCGCGATCATCGTCGACGAGACGCTGCTGCCGGTGTTCGAGTCGTTTCGCGCCGCCCAAAAGTTCGAGCACGTGATCGTGGTCTCGCGCTCGCAGCCGGTGGCCGACGGGATGATCGACTACCGGTCGCTGATCGCCGACGCCGAGCCGGCGAGCTGGCCCCAGCTCGAGGAGCGGCGGGCCGCGGCGATGTGCTACACGTCGGGCACCACCGGCCGTCCGAAGGGGGTTCTGTACTCGCACCGGGCGCTGGTGCTGCACTCGCTGGTCTCGGCGCTGCCCGACCAGATGGGCATCTCCGGCCGCGACACATACCTGCCGGTGGTGCCGATGTTCCACGCCAACGCCTGGGGGATCCCCTACACGGCGGCGTTCGCCGGCGCCGCGCTGGTGCTGCCGGGGCCGCGGCTGGATGCCGAGAGCGTGCTGGACCTGCTGGCCGACGAGCGGGTGACGGTCACCGCCGGCGTGCCCACGGTGTGGATGGCGATCCTCCAGGCGATCGAGCGCGAGCCCGACCGCTGGGACCTCAGCCACCTGCGCCAGCTGGTGGTGGGCGGCTCGGCGGTGCCGCGGAGCATGTTCGAGCGCTTCGACAGGCACGGGCTGACGATCATCCAGGCCTGGGGGATGACCGAGACCTCGCCGCTGGGCAGCGTGGCCCGGCTGACGCCCGAGCTGCAGGACGCCTCCGAGGAGGAGAGGTACGAGTTCAGGGCCCGCCAGGGGATCCCCTCCCCTCTGATCGAGATCCGCGCTCGGGGCGATGACGGTGAGCTGATCGAGTGGGATGACCGGACGATGGGGGAGCTGGAGGTGCGGGGGCCGTGGGTGGCGGCGGCCTACTGGCGGGGCCGGGGCGGCGAGAAGTTCACCGACGACGGCTGGTTTCAGACCGGCGACGTGGTCACGATCGACCGCCAGGGCTGCATCCGGATCGCCGACCGCTCCAAGGACCTGGTCAAATCCGGCGGCGAGTGGATCTCCTCGGTGGACATGGAGAACCAGCTGATGGGCCATCCGGCGGTGGCCGAGGCCGCCGTGATCGCGATCCCCGACGAGAAGTGGGGCGAGCGGCCGCTGGCGGTGGTGGTGCTGCGCGAGGGCGCGGAGGCCAGTCCTGAGGAGCTGCGCGAGCACCTGTCGGCGCACTTCGCCAAATGGCAGCTGCCGGACCGCTTCGAGTTCATCGAGGAGATTCCCCGCACGGCCACCGGGAAGTTCAAGAAGACCGATTTGCGGGAGCGCTTCGCCGCGGCGGCGGCGTCCAAGACCAGCTGAGGCGGTCACTTTCTGACCGCCTGGCGGCGACGGCGGTCACCGGGGCGACAGGTCACGCGCGGCCGCGGCCGCGGCGCGGTAGACGACAGCAAAGGCCCTGCAAGTGACGGAAAGGAAAAGCCATGCTGGATGAGCACGTTCTCGACCCCACGGCGGGCGAGCGCGCCCGCCGGCTGCACGAGCACCCCGAGGCGGTGGAGCCGGTGAGCGACCCCACCGCCGGTGAGCACGCCCGCCGCAGCCGCCTGGCGCCGGACTCCCAGCCGATCGTCGACCCCACCGACCCGCGCTCGGGCCGCCCGCCGGCGGGCGGTCGCCTCCGGGGCGTGGATGAGCCGTTTTAGGTTTAGGTCGCGGGCGGCGTTTGGGCCGCCCGCGACCGGTTTGCCACCCGGGACGCCCGTCGCTGCCGCGGGGGGGGCACCCATCCCTCCCTGGATCGGAGCGCCCACCGTCCTTGGATCGGAGCACCCACCCCTCCCTGGATCGGAGCACCCACCCCTCCTTGGATCGGAGTACCCACGCCTCAGGCCGTGGCGCCCACCCCTTCGGCCGGGGCGCCCACCCGTCAGGTCGGGGCGCCCACCCCCGCTCGGGCCGCCTCGCCTACCCCTCCTCGGCGTGGGCCGGCTGGCTGCGGCGCTCCCGCATGTCCCGCAGCTCCCCGGGGGGCTGGCGGCTGAGCATCCAGGTCCCATCCGCCTCGTGGCGCCAGGCCAGCCCCTGGTCGGCCAGCTCCTTGAGCGCGACCGACACCGATGGCCGCGCCGCCCCCACCAGCTCGGCCAGATCGGAGTGCGACAGGGGGAGCGGCACGTGGGTTCCCTCGGCGGTGACCCGGCCGAAGCGGTCGGCCAGATGCCACAGGAGCACCAGCAGTCGCAGGTGGACGTGGCGCAGGCAGTGGATGGCGACGTTGAAGGCCAGCGTGTGCGCCCGCTCGGTGGCGCGGGCGGTGAACGCCTCGATCAGCACCGGCCAGTGGACGATCGTGGTCAGGAAGCGGCGATCCAGCCGTGCCAGCTGCGCGTCGCGGATCACGCGCCAGCTGATCTCGAACGGCAGCGGCGCCTCCTCCCCGAAGTCATCCCAGGGCCGCAGCACCGCCCCCGGTCCCACCAGCTCGCCACAGTGCCGGTCGGCGACGGCAACCTGGCGGATCATGAGGCCCTTGATCATCAGCAGCCCCAGCAGTCCCTCCCCGTCGAACAGCTCGCGGGGGGCGTACCTGCCCCGGGAGAGCTCGATCACCTCGGCCACCGCGTAGCGGCGGGCGGCGGCCAGCTCCTGCTCGCTCAGACCGGCGGCCAGGCTGCGATCGGCGTCGAGGATGCGGATGACCCGCTTCCCCTCGTTGTTGAAGAGATCGGACGGGATGGCGCCGCTACTTATACCCGACCCCTGAGGCGGCGATGCCGCGGCCGTAGGGTGCCTGACGGGGCGCTCGATCACGCCGGGAGGCGACGTCGGGCCAGCGCGCCCAGGCCGCCGAGCGTGGCCAGCGTGCCGACGGCGAGCGCCGCCTTGGTCGCTCTGCCGTTGCCGGTGGGGATGGTCGCCTCGCCGTAGCCCGCCTCCGGGTGGGGCGTGGCCGGACCATTGGGTCCCTCGCGAAGCGCCATCTGGATGACCTGCGCCAGGTGCAGCGCGCGACGCTCGGAGAGCTGCTCGATCTGCGAGGCGCAGCTGAAGCCGTCGGTCAGGATCAGCGTGTGGGGCGAGGCCTCGCGGACCGCCGGCAGCAGCTTTTGCTCGGCGGCCTGGACCGACACCCGGTAGCGCTCGCCGGCCTCATAGCCGAACGATCCGGCCATGCCGCAGCAGCCGTCGTCCAGGACCCGGTAGTCGAGGCCCAGGCGATCGAGCACCCGGCGGTCGCAGTCGGTGTCGCTGGTGGCGCGCTGGTGGCAGTGGAAGTGCACGAGCGCGCTGCGCTCGAGTCGGGGCATCTCCCAGTCGCCCGCTCGCTGGGCCAAAAACTCGCCCAGGGTGAACGTCTGCCGGGCCAGCCGCTTGGCGTCCTCATCCTCGGGCAGCATGTCGGGGAGCTCGTGGCGGAACACCGCGCCGCAGCTGGGCTCGAGCGCCACCACCGGCGTGCCCGCCTGGATCTCCTCGCGCAGCCCGTCGAGCACGTCGCGCAGCAGCCGCCGGGCCAGCCGGAGCATCCCGTAGTCATAGAGCGGTCGCCCGCAGCACAGCGAGCGCCCGGGCACCACCACCTCGAACCCGGCCGCCTCCAGCACCTCGAGGGCGGCCAGCGCCACCTTGGGGTGGAAGTGCTCGTTGAACGTATCCGCCCACAGCAGCACCCGGCGCGCCCGCGCGCCGCCGTCACCCGCCGTGCCGCCACCACCCGCCGCGCCGCCACCACCCGCCGCGCCGCCACCACCCGCCGCGCCGCCGCCCCCGCCCTCACGCGCCCGCAGCAGGTCCCTGAACGTGCGCGGGGCGAACGGCGGCATCGTGCGCTCGGGCGCGATCCCGGCGATCCGCTTGCCGATCGCCGCGAACGGCTGGCGCTGGGTGAGCAGGTTGGCCAGGCCGGGTGCGCGCGCCGCCATCCGCGCCTCCCAGCGGATCAGCCCCAGCGCGTAGGCCTGGCGGGGGCGCAGCCGTCCCCGGTAGTAGTGGGAGAGGAACTCGGCCTTGTAGCTGGCCATGTCGACCCGCACCGGGCACTCGTGCAGGCAGCCCTTGCAGGCCAGGCACAGGTCGAGCGCCGCCTTGACATCCTCGCTGCGCCAGCCGTCCTCGCCCAGGGGCGAGTCGGCGCGCATCATCTCAAACAGCAGCCGCGCCCGCCCGCGGGTGGAGTGCCGCTCCTCGAGCGTCACCTGGTAGCTCGGGCACATGACGCCGTTGTGGTCGCGGCAGGCGCCCACGCCGAAGCAACGCTCGGCCGCGGCGGCGAAGCTGCCCCGGTCGCCGGTGAAGCGAAACTCGGTGCGCACCGGGCGGGTGCGGTAGGTCGGATCCATCTGCAGATTGGTGTCCAGCGGGTAGGGGTCGACCACCTTGCCCGGGTTCATCTTCCAGTCCGGATCCCAGATGGCCTTGAACTCGCGGAAGGCCTCGATCAGCTCCGGGCCACCGAACATCTTCGGCAGCAGCTCGGCCCGGGCCTGGCCGTCGCCGTGCTCGCCGGACAGCGAGCCGTGATAGCTGGCGATCAGGTCGCCGGCGTCCTCCATGAACGCACGGTAGTTGCGCACGCCCTCGGCGGTCAGGAAGTCCCAGTCGATCCGGGTGTGCACGCAGCCGTGGCCGATGTGGCCGAAGAAGCAGGAGATCCGCCGACCGTGCCGGTCGCACAGCCGCTGCAGGTCACGCAGGTAGTCCCCGCAGCGCTCGGGCGCCACCGCCGCGTCCTCCCACGACGGCCAGCCGGGGTGCTCGCCGGGGATCTTGCTGTTGCCCACGCCGCCCTCGCGGATCTCCCACACCTCCGCGACCTGCGCCGGATCCTCGTAGACCTTGAGCCCGAGATGGTTGCCCAGTCGGCCCCGCCGCACCGCGTCGGCGAACCGCTCGGCCTGCTCGTCGGCCTCCTGCTTGGAGTCGGCGCCGAACTCCACCAGCAGCCAGCCCCCGCCGTCGGGCAGCAGCTCGGGGTGGCGCTTGAACCCCTTGCGCAGCTCGTTCTCGACCAGCTGGCGGTCGAACGTCTCCAGGCCGATCGGCCCGAACTCCATCACCGCCGGCACCTGGTCGGCCGCCGCCGGGCAGTCCTCATAGCCGGCCAGCACCAGCGAGCGATGCTGCGGGCTGTCGATCAGCTTGCAGCGCGCCTCGAGCACCAGGGCGCAGGTGCCCTCGGTGCCGACCAGCGCCGCGGCCAGGTTGAAGCCGCCCTCGGGCAGCAGCCGATCGAGGTTGTAGCCCGATATCCGGCGGGGGATCCGCGGGTAGCGCTCGCGGATCAGCGTGGCGTAGCGGTCGCGCAGGTCGCGCAGGCGGGCGTAAATCTCGCCCTCGCGCCCGCCGGCGGCGATCGTGCGCTCGAGCTCCTCGTCGGACACCCGGTAGGGGAGGGTCAGGCGCGTGCCGTCGTAGAGCAGGACGTCCAGCGCCTCGATGTTGTCGGCGGTCACCCCGGCGATGATCGAGTGCGTGCCGCACGAGTTGTTGCCGATCATCCCGCCGAGCGTGCAGCGGCTGTGGGTGGCGGGGTCCGGGCCGAAGGTCAGCTGGTGCTCCTCGGCGCGGTCGCGCAGCCGGTCGAGCACCACCCCCGGCTGCACGCGGGCAAAGCGCCGCTCGTGGTCGAACTCGACGATCTCGTTCATGTACTTGGAGAAGTCGAACATCACCACCTCGTTGACCGTCTGGCCGGCCAGCCCGGTGCCGCACCCGCGGGCGCCGAGCGGAGCGCCGTGCGCGCGACAGATGTCCACCGCCGCCACCACGTCGGCGGCGTCGCGCGGAATCACCACCCCGATCGGCAGCTGCCGGTAGACCGAGGCGTCGTTGGCGTACAGCGCGCGGCTGCCGGGCGAGAAGCGAACCTCGCCGCGCAGCTCGCGGGCCAGCTCAGCCGCCAGCGCGCGGGCGTCGAGCTGCCCCACGCCAGCCGGGCGCCGACGGGAGCCTGTGGTGGCCGCGGATGCCATCGCCGGCCTCCCTCACTCGCCGTCAGCTCGGTCGCCTGCGGAGTGGCCATCGCCGCCGATGATCCGCTCCTTGGCCCGCGTGAGCACGCCCGCGGGGCTGGTCTCGTAGCTGATCTCGCGGGCCAGCACCCGGGACATGGTGAGCGCGATCCGCTCCCGGTTAGGCTCGCCCCGGGCCAGGCCCCAGGCGATGCCCTTGGCGTGCTCGACGTTGATCGTCGGCGTCAGCGGCATCATGTTCGGGTCGACGATCGCCTCGATCACCGCCGGCCCCGGTGCGTTCAGGGCCTCCGCCAGCTGGTCGCCGACGCGGGCGGGGTCCTCGATCCGCGTCCCCCGCAGCCCGCACGCCTCGGCCACCTTGACGAAGTCCACCGGCGCCAGCTCGACGCCGTACTGCGGGTTGCCCAGGAACGCCATCTGCTCCCACTTGATCAGCCCCAACACGTCGTTGCGCATGACCAGCACCTTGACCGGGAGGTCGTACTGGGCGAGCGTGGCCAGCTCGCCCATCATCATCGTCAGCGACCCGTCGCCGGTCAGCGCCACCACCGGCCGGTCCGGGTAGGCCACCTGGGCGCCGATCGCGTACGGGAGCGCGGCCATCATCGAGCACATCGTGCCGCTGAAGGAGAACATCTGGCCGCGGCGCAGCTCGGTGCGCGCCGCCCAGGTGGTGACCGTGCCCGAGTCGCCGCACAGGATCGCACGGTCGGGCAGGTGGCGACTCAGGTGGTGGGGGATCGCGTCGGGGATGATCGGGCCGCCGGGCTGGCTGTCGTTGGCCCGCTGCTCCTGCAGCGCCCGCCAGTCGCGCATCTCCGCCTGCGCCCGCGCCAAAAACGAGCGGTCGGAATGCGGCTCGATGAGCGGCAGGAGCTGCTGGAGGGTGAGCTTGGCGTCGCCGGCCAGCCCCACCTCCACCGGATAGCGCAGGCCGATGCGCTCCGGACGGTCGTCGATCTGCACGCCGCGGGCGGACCCCGGCTCCGGCAAAAACTCGATGTACGGGCTCGAGCTGCCGATGATCAGCAGCGCGTCGCAGCCCTTGAGCGCGTTCTGGGCCGGCCGCGTCCCCACCATCGCATAGCCGCCCACGCAGTAGGGGCTGTCATCGGGCACCGCGTCCTTGCCCAGCATCGCCTTGGCGATCGGAGCCCCCAGCTTCTCGGCCAGCTGCTCGACCTCATCCCCGGCGCCGCGCGCCCCCGCCCCCAGGAAGATCATCGGCCGGGAGGCGCCGTTGAGGATCTCGGCCGCCTGCTCCAGGCGCTCGCGCGGCGGCAGGCGCCGCCCGTCGATCGCGGCCACCGCCGTGTGGCCGGGGATGTTCTTGATCGAGCGGTCACCGGTCACCGCCTCGCCCGACTGGATGTCGATCGGAATCGCGATCGCCGCCGGCCCGCGCTGGGAGATGGCCGCGCGCACCGCGATGTCGACCACGTTCAGCACGTGGGCCTCGCCCATGATCCGCTGGCTGTAGACGCAGGGGTCGCGGTGGACGGCGTCGTGGTTGATGTCCTGCAGGTAGTGGGTGCCGATCACGTCGTGGTAGGTCATGCCGGTGATCGCCACCACCGGCGCCTGGTCGATGCGCGCGTCGTAGAGGCCGTTCATCAGGTGGATCGCGCCGGGAGCGGCGGTGGCCAGGCAGGCGGCCGGGCGTCCGGTGAACTTCCCGTAGGCGCAGGCGGCCAGCGCCGCCGTCTCCTCGTGGCGCACGTGGATGAACTGGATCTGCTCCTGATGGGTGCGCAGGGCCTCCATCACCCCGTTGATCCCGTCGCCGGGAAGGCCGAACACGGTGTCGATCCCCCATTCGATCAGGCGCTCCACGAGCTGGTCGGATGCAGTCCGGCTGCGGGCCATGTCTCAACTCCTCTGCCGCTTGGCGATACGGCGGGCGGCTACCCGGGCCGGGACGCGGTACCCGCCGGCTGTCAGCGCTAAGACCGCCACGGGCCGGCCTGGCGGCGGCCGGACATCGGCGGCGCATGCCCCCGGCGCACTGAACTAGTTTTCGGCTCGAGCGAGTACACCATGGCTGACAACGGACGACCCCGACATCTGGGTGACTTCACCGTCACCCCGCGCGTGCTTGAGATCTGCGCGCTCGCGCTGCCGGTCGGCGCGATCTCCGCCCTCGGGGCCTGGTGCCTGCTGCGGCTCATCGGGCTGTTCACGAACCTGTTCTTCTACGGGCGCGTGGCCACCGCGCTGGTGGCGCCGGGGCGCGGCCACCACCTGTGGGTGCTGGTGCTGCTGGTGCCGATCGGGGGCGGGCTGGCGATCGGGCTGATGGCCCGGTTCGGCTCCGAGAAGATCCGCGGGCACGGGATGCCGGAGGCGATCGAGTCGATCCTCACCGGCGGCAGCCGGGTGGAGCCGCGGGTGGCGTGGCTGAAGCCGCTGTCGGCCGCGCTGTCGATCGGCTCCGGCGGCCCGTTCGGCGCCGAGGGGCCGATCATCATGACCGGCGGCGCGCTGGGCTCGCTGGTCGCCCAGCATCTGCGCCTGACCGCCGATGAGCGCAAGACGCTGCTGGTGGCCGGAGCGGCGGGCGGCATGGCGGCCACGTTCAACGCGCCGCTGGCCTCGGTGCTGCTCGCGGTCGAGCTGCTGCTGTTCGAGTGGCGGCCGCGCAGCATGATCCCGGTGGCGGCCGCCGTCGCGGTGGCCACGCTCGTGCGCTGGCAGATCCTGGGGATGGCCGCCGTGTTCGGCGTCAGCGGGCCGCCGCCTCCCGCCTCGCCGGTGATCCTCGGCTCCTGCGTGCTGGCCGGGCTGGCCACCGGGGTGCTCGGCGTGATGCTCACCGGGCTGGTGTACGCCGCCGAGGATGCGTTCGCGCGCCTGCCGATCCACTGGATGTGGTGGCCGGCGATCGGCGGCCTGATCATCGGGCTGGGAGGCCTGGTCGAGCCCCACGCGCTCGGCGTGGGCTACGACGTGATCCGCGAGCTCCTGCGCGGCCAGGCCGGGCTGTCGCTGATCGTCGGCATCCTGATCGTGAAGTCGCTGATCTGGTCGCTGTCGCTGGGGTCGGGCACCTCCGGCGGCGTGCTGGCGCCGATGTTCATGATCGGCGGCGCGCTGGGCGCGCTCGGCGCCCACGTGCTGCCCAGCGCGCCCCCGGGGTTCTGGGCGCTCATGTGCCTGGCCGGCGTGGTGGGCGGCGTGATGCGCGCCCCGTTCACCGCGGTCATCTTCTCGATGGAGCTGACCCACCGGTGGGGGGCGATCCTGCCCCTGCTGGTGACCGCCACGGCCGCCTACCTGCTCACCTCCCTGGTGCTCAAGCGCTCGATCCTGACCGAGAAGGTGGCGCGGCGCGGCTACCACCTGACCCGCGAGTACGACATCGATCCGCTGGCCGTGCTGTTCGTGCGCGAGGTGATGGACGTCGAGGACATCGAGGTCTACGACGCCGACGACCGCTTCCCGGAGGTGGTCGAGAGCTTTCTGGAGGAGAGTCGGCGGGCCCGCAGCCGCACCCACCGCCAGCGGCTCTACCCGGTGACCGGGTCAGATGGCACGCTGCTCGGGGTGCTCACCCGCCGGGACCTGCTGGACGCGGCGATCGAGCTTGAGGCCGGACACGAGCTGCCCGAGACGGTGGCCGACGCGATGACCAGAGCGGTCGCCGTCGCCCATCCCGACGACACCCTGCGCGACGTCGCCTACCGGATGGCGGAGAGCCACGTCACCCGCATGCCGGTGGTCACCCGCGGCCCGGAGGCGAAGCTGGTGGGGATCGTCACCCTGCAGGCGCTGCTCGAGGGTCGGCTGCGCGACCTCCAGGAGGACCGGCAGGCCGAGCGCATCCTGCGGGTGGCGACGCTGCAGCGCTGGCGCACGATGCGCCGCCCGCGGGACCCGCAGCTGAACTAGCGGCGGCGGTCAGAGCCGATGAGTACTACGAGCGCGTCGTAGGAGTACTACGACGAGCGCGTCGAGCGAGGCCCACGGCTGGACCTGCGAGGCTCCCTCACCGCCTGGTCGTGGCCGGTTGTGGCGCGGTGGTCCTCGACGCGGTGTCGCTCTCGGCGCTCAGGCGGTGTCGCTCTCGGCGCCCAGGCGGTGTCGCTCTCGGCGCTCAGGCGGTCCACGGGTAGAGCCTGGCCGAGAAACGGGCCTATATGGCCGGTTTTTCGGCCAGGCCTGATGCTGGGGCGCGGATCCGACCCGCGTGAGCGCAGAACATGGCCGTGGCATCGGCGCTGAGCAGCGGTCGGCCGCGGCGGATTTGCCTCAGCGTCGCCCGCGGACGGGCACCAGCGCATGGTGCAGCTCGCCAAGCGCCACCACCAGCCAGGCGACCAGCGCCACCCACACCCACCCTCGGCCGAGCTGCTGCATCCAGGGCAGGCCGAGCGCGCGCCCCGCCAGCTGGCTGCTGGCGCTGTACATCCCGAGCGGGAAGACCATCGTCCACCGGGCGGGGGTGAAGCCCGGCAGCCCGATGTGGCGCGCCTGCCAGAGCTCCCCGACGACCAGGACCGGGATCCACAATGACGCCATCCCCCAGCCGCCGACGGCGATCACCGCCGCCGGGGCGCCGGCGGTGGCGTGCACCGTGGCGGCGGCCAGCGTGGTGATCGCCGGCGCGCCCATCACGATCCACCAGTCGGGGGTGAGCATCCCGGGCTGCAGCGGGCGCCGTTCGATCCGGATCACCAGCCCGGTGGCGATCAGCAGGTAGAGCAGCACACCCAGCCCCCAGATGCCCGCGGCGGCCTGGCGCAGCGCGGCCCCGTAGCCGGTCAGCCCGAGCTTGGCGGCCAGGATCGCCAGTCCCTGCGTGGCCACCACCGCCAACAGCCAGCGGCCGCGCGCCCGGTTGGCGGTCCCCCCGGCCCGGGTGCGGACCAGCCCCACCACGATCGCGCACCACACGAACGCGCCGCAGGCGAACAGCGCCGCCTCGACCACCCGCTGCACTGGGCTTGTGCCGGCCAGCCGCGACCCCAGCACCGCCGTGTCGGCCACGAACCCCATGGCGTGAAAGCCGACCCCCGGCTCGCCAGCTCGGCCCAGCATGGCCAGCGGGTGCCGCGCCCTGCCCGCGTCGAGCAGCGCCAGCGGCGCGAAGGCGATGATGGCCAGCCACATGAGCACGATCGACGGCCCCCCGAGGCCGGCCTGGCGACAGGCGATCGAGACGATCGCGGTGGCCATCACGACGTTGAACGCGCCCGACCAGGGGCGGGGGTGGGGGCGAAGGGGTCTCATCGCGCGTTGCGGCCAGAGCGCGCTCAGCGGCGTGCGCATGGGGGCACGGTGACAGGATGCCCGCCGCGGTCGCTCGGCGGTCGCGAGCGTCCCGCGGCTGTTCTCCGTCAGACCGCGCGGTGTGGCTCAGGCGAAGGAGCCGTAGCTGATGCCCCCGTGCCGGTGCGTCGGCACCACCGGCCACTGCCGGCGCCAGGACACCAGCTCGGAGGAGGGGAGGATCTGCTTCCACTGCGGCGCCCGCGGCGAGTGGTCGGCCAGCGTCTTCTCCTTGACCATCGAGTCGTACTGGTCAAGCGCGTCCTCGAGCGTGTTGGCGTTCGGGCACACCTCGCGCCGCTGGGACAGGGCGTAGCGGCGCACGCCCGGGATCCTCGAGAGCTCCGGCTGCCAGTTGTCGCAGGCCACCCCGTTCTCCGAGGACACCCACACCCCGTCGGGGGTGTTGATCGCCAGCGAGTGGTTTCCGTCCGTGTGCCCGGGGGTCCAGATGATCGACACCCCCGGACCGAGCTCGACGTCGCCGTCGAGCAGCACCAGGCGGTCCTCGGCGATGCCCTCCAGCGCGCCCTCCACGTACCAGAACCACTGCATCGGGTGCAGCGACTGCAGCGTGGCGATCTCCCGCCGCTGGACCAGGAGCCTGGCGTTGGGGAAGTGGGGCAGTATCAGCCGCGGGTCCTGCACGTGCAGGTGGTCGAAGCTGATGAAGTCGACCTCCTCGGGTTGCACCCCGGCCTGGGCCAGCGCCTGCTCGGGGCGGATGTACTCCCGGTAGATGAGGCGCTCGAGCGCCCGGTAGAGCGGGTTGCGCGCGCTGCGCTGCACCAGCTGCGCGTAGAACGGCGCCTCGGCCGAGCCCTCGGGCTCGGTGGGCTCCCAGACCAGGGTGCGGGGCACGCCGGCGAAGTCCTCGTAGCGGATCACGACCATCCGGTTGGTCATCGACATGTACGGGTTGGCGGTGATCGCCGCCCCGTGGAAGGCGTACTTGGTCAGGTAGGGGGCGGTGGCGATGTCCACCGAGCGCGCGGCGACGATCTGCCCCTGCTGTTTGAAGCGGCGCCGGTAGGCGTCGGCCGCCGCCCGGATCTCCTCCAGCCGTCGCCCGCGCGGCCACACCTCGAACAACCCGTCGAACTCCTCGATCGCCCGCAGCCCCAGCTGCTCGGCGCGCGCGTCGATCACCGCCATCGTCGTCTCCTTCGGTCGCTCTGCGGCGAACGCTACCGGGTGGGGGGCGGCGAGGAGCGCGGCTTTCGGCAGCCCCGGCGGGTTCGGCCGATGCTCGGGTGGGCGGCGCCGAGGAGCGGGGCTTCCGGCGGCCCCGACCAGGTTCGGCCGATGCTCGGGTGGGTGGCGCCGAGGAGCGGGGCCGCACCGCCGACGCTAGCCGGTGAAGCGCGGCGCGCGCGCCGGACGCTCGCGTATCACCGTGATCTCGGAGGTGACGGCGGCGCTGGCGCCATCCGGCGCGGTGATCCGCACCCGCACCCGGTGGAGGTGAGCGTGCGCGAAGTGATGGCGGGCCTGGACGCGGAAGCGGCCCTCGCCGCCCAGGATCCTGCCGTGGCTGACGTGGCCGTCCCCCCAGTGGATGCTGACCGCAAACGCCGACGCCGGGGCGTGCGCGTCGCCATACGTGAAGGTGGCGATCGTGCCGCTGAAGGTGCCCCGGGTCCTGGCCCGCACACCCCGGGCGCGCAGCCGGGCGGGCGCGGCGCCCGGTCCGCACAGCGGGCCGCTGGGGGCGGGGGCGCGGCCGCGCTCCTGTGCGGGCGGGGCGGAGTTGACGGTCACCGGGTAGGGCGCCACCACCGTCTGCTCGAGCGTCGAGAGGGTGGTGCTGCCCTCGGTGGCCAGATCGAGCGGCGCGCCGATGGCGCAGCTGCTCGAGACCACGCGGGAGTCGGTGGCCGAGGGCTGGGGCAGCGAGGGCACCGAGGTGTCCACGCGGGCGAAGTTGAACGCGCTGGTCAGATCGCCGGTGGCCGACCGGCGCCAGTCCGACAGGTTGGGCACCTCGGCGCCGAAGCGGGCCTCGAGCAGGCGCAGCACCGAGGTGTGGTCGAAGGTGTCGGAGCACACGAAGCCGCCGCGGCTGAACGGGGAGACGATCAGCATCGGCACGCGAAAGCCCAGCCCGATCGGGCCCGCCACTCCGGAGGCGTCGGCCGGTAGCGGGCTCACGGTGATGTACTCGCCGGCGGTCCCCGGCGGGGGCACCGGCGGGGGGACGTGGTCGAAGAAGCCGCCGTTCTCGTCATAGGTGACCAGCAGCGCCGTCCGCGCCCAGATCGCGGGGTTGGAGACCAGCGTGTTCAGCACGTCGGCGACCACCGACTCCCCGAGCTGCGGAGCCGCGGGTGGATGCTCGCTCTCGACCAGCGGCGCCAGCACCCACGAGACCTGCGGGAGGCTCCCGCTGGCCACGTCGGCCTGGAAGGTGCCGGGATAGGAGGGCACGAGCGCGTTGGCGGCCAGCGTCGGGTTGGTCTGGTACTGGCGGAAGTAGGGCAGCACGTTGTCGCCGAAGTTGCCGTCGGGGCTGCCGTACACCTTCCAGCTGATGCCGCGCGCCTGCAGCTGCTCGGGCATCGTCGTCCAGCTCAGCTTGCCGAAGCGCTCGACCCTGGTCGTGCTGGTGGAGAGGATCGGGCCGCCCTGGCTGCCGTCCGGATCCAGCCAGGCCGAGACCGTGTACAGCCGGTTGGGGTCGGTCGGTCCAATCACCGAGCAGTGGTAGTGGTCGCAGATCGTGAACGCGTCGGCCAGCGCGTAGTAGAACTGAAGGTCCGAGCGGGTGTAGTAGCCCATGGTCAGCGGCCCGTTGGCGCCGTCCACCTTCAGGTGCTCGCTGACGAAGCCGTCCAGCCGGCCGGCGTCCCAGTAGGCGTGCTGGGGCCCCCAGCTGTGGTCGATGTCGTTGGTGCACTCGCCGCCCGCGTAGGTGTTGAGGCGAAACGGGTAGAGGTGGTCCCCGTCGTAGCCCCCCGGATAGCCGGGCTGGGCGAGGATGCTCAGGCCGCTGCCGTCGTCCAGCCTGAGCACGTGCGGGTCGGCGAACCCGCGCACGCCGCGGTAGGTGCCGAAGTAGTGGTCGAATGAGCGGTTCTCCTGGATCAGGATCACGAAGTGCTCGATGTCGGCCAGCGTCGCCCCCGGACAGGGCGCGCTCGCCGCCAGCGCCCGCGCGATCAAGGAGTCATGGGCGAGCGCCGATACACCCAGTGCCGCGCCTCCCGCGGCCCCCGCGCGCAGAAGCTCACGGCGCGTCAGCGGACTCACGGTTGAGAAACCTAACAGCGCATCGAATGCCTCGCACGCCGGTTAACAGGATGGACACGACCGCCTCCCAGCCGGTCAGCCTCGACATGATCGCCTCCCAGCGGGTCCGCCTCGACATGACCATCTCCCACCACCTGACCCGCCTCGGACGCCGGGCGCGTAATCTGAGCGCAGAATGCGACTGAGATACAGACGATCGGGCGCGGCTGGACGCGCCGGCGGGCGCCTTATCCCGACCCGGGCCGCGCTCATTGCTCCGACGCTGGCGGCGCTGGCCGTCTCGGCGCTGGCGGCGCTGGGTGCGCTGGCCGGCGCGGCGCCGGCCGCGGCCGCATCGCGGTTCGGCGCCTCGTCCGCATCGCCGCGCACCTATGGCCCCACCCGCGCCTGGGGCGGAACCCGGATCCGCTCACTGGCCCCGGTGCCCCGGCTGCCCGTCGCCCCCGCCCCGCCAAGCGCGCGCGCCAGCGTGGCCGCCCCGCCCCGCGACCAGATCCTCTCCAACGAGTTCACCTACACGCAGTGGGCGTACGTGGCCCGGGGAGCGTGGGTGTACGCCGGTCCCAGCGTGTCCGCCCCCCGGATCACGCGCCTGCAGTGGTACACCGAGAGCGGCTTCCCGGAGCCCTACGTGATGCTGCGCTCCCACTGGGACAGCGCCGGCCGCGAGTGGGTGAAGGTGCGGATTCCCGGCCGCCCGAACGGGCGCGTGGGCTGGATCCTGCGCAGCGCGCTCGGGGCCGCGCACGTCAGCCATCAGGCGGTGGTGGTCAACCGCGAGACGCTGCGCCTCTACTTCTACCTCGACGGTCACCTGAAGTGGAGCGCTCCGGTGGGCGTCGGCAAGCCGAGCACGCCCACCCCGGCGGGCCACTTCTGGATCACCGAGCTGTTCGTGATCACCAACCCCGCCTCCGGCTACTACCCCTACGCGTTCGGCACCTCCGACTACTCGACCCTCACCGACTGGCCCGAGGGCGGCGTGGTGGGGATTCACGGCCCCTACTACGCCCCGCCGTGGGCGATCCCGGGGCGCATCTCGCACGGCTGCATCCGCCTGCACGTCGGCGACGACTTCTGGCTGGGCCACCACCTGCACATCGGCACCCCGCTGCTGGTCAAGTAGTGGCGCGGCCGAAGGACGGGCGTCAGCCGCTGCTGGTCGGGCGGCGCCGGGCCGAAAGACGGGCGTCAGCCGGTGAAGCGCGGCAGGCGCCGCCGGGAGACGCCCCGCCTGCCCTTCGTCCTGCGCCGGCTGGCCGGGCAGGCGGCGCGGATCAGGCGCAGCGTCGTCGTCCCGGCGCGCAGCGCGACGAGCGCGCTGCCGTTCGTCGCCCGGGCCACCACCCGGCCGCGCTCGAGGACCTCGGTGCAGCGCGGGAGCTGGGCGATGGTCAGCCAGGCGCCGCCGTCGCTGGTGGCGGTGATAGTCCCTGTCTGCAGGCGGGCGGTGGCGGCCAGCAGCGTGAGCGCCGAGACGTCGCTCAGGTGGAGGCTCATCCGCCGCTGCGCCCGCGGGCGCGACCCGAACGTCCAGTAGAGGCCCGTCTCGGTGCCCGGCAGCGGTTGGGTGACGAGCGCGGGGCCGAAGCGATGGTCGGTGACCCGGGGGTCGGGCAGGGCGGCGTCGAACGCCTGCACGGTGGCGATCGTCCCGTAGGCGCGGTTGCGCGCGCGCAGCCCGCGCAGCCAGTAGTCGCCGGTGGCGCCGATCCCCAGCGAGGCGTCGTCGAGGCTCGGATACCAGCTGTAGGTGAAGCGGTCGGGGTTGACCGTGCGCAGGGGGCTGCCGAGCGCGGCCACGGCGTCGCCGAAGCGGTCCTCGGTGGCGTAGACGAGGTGGTCGGCGCCGGTGTGGATGAACAGGTCGTAGCGCTGGCCGAGGCGGTCGAACACCTCGGCGTTGGTGATCGGCCCCTGCACCGGCACCAGCTCATCGGCGTAGGTGTGATCGATCACGTAGGGGATCCACAGCGCGTTGTGGATGAACGGCTTGCTCTGCCCGTCCTGGGAGCATCTGGGGTCGCTGAACGCGTTGCCCTGCTCCCCCGGGTAGAACTCGATCCCGCACACCGTGGGGCCGTCCAGGACCAGCGCGCCGGCGAAGTCGTCGGGGTGCTCGAAGGCGAGCTTGTAGGACGCCCAGCCGCCCATCGAGTAGCCGCTGATCACGGTCTTCGCCGGGTCCAGCGAATAGCTCTGGGCCAGCGCGTGCCAAACCTGCCAGAAGTCGGTCTCCGCCTCGTTGTAGTACCAGCCGGCGGGGCCGAAGCCCTCGGTGGTGGCGCAGATCGAGTCGCGGTCCTGGCAGAGCTGCTGGATCAGACTGGGGTCGAGCGCGCCGTACTGGTTGTAGTTGACCTCCAGCGAGTGCAGGATCCAGGTGAGGCCGACTGGGTGCCCGGGGCGGTAGCCGGTGGGGACGTACACCGCGTAGGGCTGGAGGCGCTCGAGCAGCGTGGGATGGAAGTTGCCCTCGCTGCCGTCATTGACCACCTGGCCTGAGCCCGGGTGCAGGCTCGAGGCGTACCAGCGCACGCTGTAGCCGGTGGGCTGCGGCTCCGGCGTGCTGTCGCGGGCGGCCAGCTGGGACCAGTTGACCAGCAGCGAGAACTTCGACACGTCCCCGCTCTCGAGCGTCTCCGCCTGATCGTTCTCCATCCAGAAGTTGCCGGTGACCGAGCGGGTGATCCCGTCGGCGCCGAGCGCCTGCCCGATCGGGGTGGCATTCAGAAGCGCCTGGGCGGCGGCGGTCAGCGCCGCGGTCTGGGGGCTGGTGTACTCGGTCGGCTCCTGGGAAACGGTGCGGAAGGTGATGTTGTAGAGCCGTTCGGCCAGCGGGTCCGGCGGCCCGGAGGGGTTGTTGACGTAGGGCGGGGCGAAGTTCTGGCCACTGGCGTCGGCCAGGCCGGCGCCCAGGCGCACCCGCCAGGTGCCGCTCACCGGAAGCACGGAACGGGGGATGCGGACGATGAACGACCTGGCGATCGGGTCGACGGTCAGACTGCCGCCGACCGACCGCACGTCTGTCCGCACCCCGGTCAGCGGGTTGATCAGCCAGGCGCCGCGGCTGGAGACCACCAGCGCCTGATCGATCCCCGGAGAGCTCACGCCGGCCTGCGCGGGCCACTGGCTGGCGCCGGTGGCGGGGTTGTTGTCGGTGTCGAACGTCCACTCGGCGATGGGGACGTTGGGGTCGGCCAACGTCACCCAGTCGACCCGCCAGTAGGTGTAGTTGCTGTCGAGCCCGATCCCGGCCCGGAAGATGTCGGCGCCGTTGTTGTCGGCGGCTGCGGGCGGATAGACGTAATCCCCGTGACGCGGCGCCAACCCCGAGCTCTGGTCGTAGCTTGAGGTGGGGCCGCCGGGCGGCACGGTGGCGCCGTAGTCGTCGTAGATGAAGTCGGTCCACAGCGACGCCCCGCCGGCCAGCCGCCCGGTGCCCGAGGTCTGCGGGAAGCTGTTGGGGAACGGCCAGGCCGCGCTGCTCGGCTCCGGCAGCGGCGCCGGCTGCCAGACGCCGGCGGGCGGCACGTCGGCGGGCATGCCCGCGGGCACGCCGGCCTGGGCCGGGGCCGCCACCGCGCCGCAGGCAAGGCACGACAGCGCCGCCACAGCCCAGCGAAGCCGGGCGCGGCCAAGCGCGATCGCAACCGATCGAGCCCTGCCACGGCCGAGCACCCAACGCCTCACGGCGCGCAACATACCTGAGCGCGGCGGTCGCTGCGCCGGTTCGATCGGCGGCGCGGCTCGGCCGCGGCCGCGGCCCGCCGCTGCGGCGGCTAGCGGGCGCCGGCGGTCGCCTGCTCGCGGGCGTACTCGTAGAACCCGCGGCCTGACTTGCGGCCCAGCCGGCCGGCGGCCACCATCCGCTTCATCAGCGGCGGCGGCGCGTACTCGTCGCGCTTGAACTCCTCATACAGCGAGTCGCACACGGCGTAGAGCACGTCCAGCCCAATGAAGTCGCACAGGGTCAGCGGCCCCATCGGATGCCCGCAGCCCAGCCGCATGCCCTCGTCGATGTCCTCGCGGGTGGCGAACCCCTCCTCGTACATCCGCACCGCGGCCATCAGATAGGGGACCAGCAGCATGTTGACGATGAAGCCCGAGCGGTCCTTGGTGCGGATCGCGCGCTTGCCTAGCTCGCCGACGAACTGCTCGGCGCTGGCGATCGTCTCATCGGAGGTGTCGAGTGCCACCACCACCTCGACCAGCTGCATGACCGGCACCGGGGAGAAGAAGTGCAGCCCCAGCACCCGCTCCGGGTGACGGGTGTGGGAGGCGAGCTCGGCGATCGGGATCGAGGAGGTGTTGGAGGCCAGAAACCGCGCCTCCGGGAAGGCCTCGTCGACCTGCGCGAACACGCGCGCCTTGAGCGCCGCGTCCTCGCTGACGGCCTCGATCAGCGCATCCGCCGCGCCCAGATCCTCCAGGCGGGTGGTGTGGGTGACCCGCTCGGCCAGCGCCTCGGCATCCTCCTCGGACAGCTTGCCGCGGGAGATCGCGCGGTCCACGGAGTGGCGCAGCGCCTCCCGCGAGCGCTCGAGCGGCGTCTCGGCCGGCTCGTACAGCAGCACCCGCTTGCCGGCGGCGGCGGCCGACTCGGCGATCCCGGTGCCCATGAACCCCGCGCCGATGATGCCGACGGTGGAGAGCGAGCTCATCGGAACGCCTGGATCCCGGTCAGCGCGCCGCCGATCACCAGCGCGTGCACGTCGGCGGTGCCCTCGTAGGTGACGACCGACTCGAGGTTGTTCATGTGGCGGATCACCGGGTACTCGAGCGTCACGCCGTTGGCGCCCAGCACCTGGCGGGCGGTGCGCGCGACCTCCAGGGCGGCGTTGACGTTGGCCAGCTTGCCCATGCTCACGTGCTCGGGGCGCAGGCGGCCGGCGTCCTTCATCCGCCCCAGGTGAAGCGCCAGGAGCGTTCCTCGGTTGACCTCGGTGGCCATCATCGCCAGCTTCTGCTGCTGGATCTGAAACGAGGCGATCGGCCGCTCGAACTGCCGGCGCTCGAGGCTGTAGTCGAGCGCCGCCTCAAAGCACGCGCGGGCGGCGCCCATCGCTCCCCACACGATCCCGTAGCGGGCCTCGTTGAGCGAGGAGAGGGGGCCGCGCAGCGAGTTGGCCTCCGGCAGCATCGCCTCGGCGGGCAGCCGCACGTCGTCGAGCAGCAGCTCCGAGGTGACCGAGGCGCGCAGCGACAGCTTGCGGTGGATGTCCTGGGTGGTGAACCCCCGGGTTCCCCGGGGCACCAGGAAGCCGCGCAGGCCGTCGTCGGTGCGCGCCCACACCACCGCCACGTCGGCCACCCCGCCGTTGGTGATCCACATCTTCTGCCCGTGCAGGATCCAGTCGGAGCCGTCGCGCCGGGCCCGGGTGCGCATGGAGGCGGGATCGGAGCCGGCGTCGGGCTCGGTCAGCCCGAAGCAGCCGATCACCTCCCCGGTCGCCATGCGCGGCAGCCACTGCTGCTTTTGCTCCTCCGAGCCCCAGCGCCAGATCGCATACATGGCCAGCGATCCCTGCACCGACATCAGGCTGCGCACGCCGCTGTCGCCCGCCTCAAGCTCCATGCACGCCAGCCCGTAGGCGGTGGCGCTGGCGCCGGCGCAGCCGTAGCCCTCGAGGTGCATTCCGAGCAGCCCGAGCTTTCCCAGCTCGCGCGCCAGCTCCACCGGGATCCGGGCTTCCTCAAACCACTCCCCCACGTGCGGGAGCACCCGGTCGGCCACAAACGCGCGCACGGTGTCGCGGATGTCGCGCTCCTCGTCTGAGAGCAGCTGGTCGAGCTCGAGGAAGTCCTTGGGGCGGATCTTCGCCTGGGACCCGGGTTCAGCGGTGCGGCTGCTGGTTTTGGTGGTGGTGGTGGTGGTGGCCATCGCGGTCTCTCCCTGATGTCGATGGAGAAAAGCCTATCTCTCGGCTCGCCGGCCCCGGCAGCCGGGGCGGAGCCAGGCGGTAGCTCGGCGGCGTCTGGGAGAGGGCGATCGGGTTGCGGGTGAGGCGGACCGGTTCGCCCGCCGGGTCTGGCTCGTCGGCTCCCGCCGTCGGCGCGGCCTGCTCGGGCACCTCGACGATCGGCTCAAGCCCCAGGCGGGCGGCCAGCTGGTAGGCGGCGGCGAGGTCGTTGACCGAGCCGGCCGGCACCCGGGCGGCGGTCAGCGCGCGCGCCCACTGGGCGGCGGAGCGGCGGGCCAGCAGCGCCTCGAGCGCGTCCCGCAGCGCCTGGCGGTTGGCCACCCGCTCGCGGTTGCTGGCAAAGCGGGCGTCCTCGGCCAGCTCGGGATCGCCCAGCACCCGGCACAGGGCGCGGAACTGGCGGTCGTTGCCCACCGCCAGCACCAGCTCGCCCTCCGCCGTGCGGTAGAGCTCGTAGGGGGCGATGCTCGGATGGGCGTTTCCCATCCGCCGCGGCACCACCCCGGCCACCGTGTAGGCGCTGCCCTGGTTGACCAGGGCGGCCAGCAGCGAGCCCAGCAGCGAAACCTCCACACGCTGGCCCACGCCGCTGCGCTCGCGGTGGCGAAGCGCGGCCAGCACGCCGACGACGGCGAACAGGCCGGTGAGCACGTCCACCAGCGCCACGCCGACCTTCTGCGGCTCGCCGTCGGCCGGCCCGGTGATGCTCATCAGCCCGCCCAGCGCCTGCACCAGCAGGTCGTAGCCCGGCAGCTCGGCGCCCCCGCCGCGGCCGAAGCCGGTGATCGAGCAGTAGATCAACCCGGGGTTGTCGGCCTGCAGGCGCTCGTAGGAGAGGCCGAAGCGCTCCATCAGCCCGGGACGGAAGTTCTCGACCAGCACGTCGGCCTCGAGCGCCAGCTCGCGGGCCCGCTCCAGGTCGGCCCGGTCGCCCAGATCCAGGGCCACGCTGCGCTTGTTGCGGTTGACCGACAGAAAGTAGGTGGCCTCCCCGCGGGCGTCGAACGGCGGCCCCCAGCTGCGCGTCTCATCCCCACCGCCCGGCCGCTCGACCTTGATCACCTCGGCCCCCAGGTCGCCGAGCATCATGGTCGCGAACGGGCCGGCCAGCACGCGGCTGAAGTCAAGGACGCGCAGCTCGTCGAGGGCGCCGGGCATGGGCTCGATCAGCGGGGTTGAGGCTCGCCCGGCGCAGGGTCCGTCCCACCCTGCCCGGCCGGCCAATCCCCTTCCCCCGACAGCCGGGCCAGCGCGACCGCCAGGGCCTGGGTGCCGCAGCTGCCGAGGCCCTGGGCCCGTGCGGCCACATACAGCTGCTCGGCCAGCGCCGTGCCCGGCAGCGAGAGGTTCATGCGCCGTGCCTCGGCCAGCGCGATGCCCAGATCCTTGAGGAAGTGCTCGATTTTGAACCCGGGGGCGAGGTCCGCGCGCAGCAGTCGGGGCCCGTAGTTGGACAGCGACCAGGAGCCGGCGGCGCCGCCCTCGATCGTCTCAAGCGCCCGCTCGACGTCGAGCCCCGCCCGGTGGGCGTAGAGCAGCGCCTCGCAGACGCCGATCATCCCGGCGGCGATCGCGATCTGGTTCATCATCTTGGTGTGCTGCCCGGCGCCGGGGCCGCCGAGCAGCGTGACGGTGCGTCCGAGGAGCTCGAGCAGCGGGCGGGCGAGCTCGAACGCCTGCCGCTCGCCGCCCACCATGATCACCAGCCGCGCCTCCCGCGCGCCCACATCGCCGCCGGACACCGGCGCGTCCAGAGCGGCGATCCGGCGCTCGCGGGCGGCGGCGGCGATCTCGACCGCCAGCGAGGGTCGGCTCGTCGTCATGTCGACGAGCAGCGACCCGGGGCGCATCGCCGCCAGCAGGCCGCCGTCGCCCAGCACCGTCTCCCGCACGTCCTCGGGATAGCCCACCATCAGGAACACCGCGTCGGCGAAGGCGCCGATCTCCGCCGGGGAGTCCGCCCAGCCGGCGCCGCGTTCGAGCAGGCCGCGGGCCCGCTCGCGGGTGCGGTTGAACACGCGCAGCTCGTGGCCGGCGTCCAGCAGGTGCCCGGCCATCGGTGCGCCCATCACCCCCGTGCCGATCCAGCCGATGCGGGTCATCAGCTTGCGATCATATTCGCGCGCCCATGCCGAGCCCATCCTCCTCCAGCGACACCGGCTCCTGGTTTCCCGTCCCCGAGGAGTCCGAGCTTGCGCCCGAGCTGCGCGGCCTGTTCGCCAAGGCCCGCGAGCGGCTGGGCTTCATCCCCAACGTGTTTCGCGTCTACGCGTTTCGCCCGCAGCGCCTGAGCGCCTGGTTCTCCCACTTCCGCCAGCTGCACGAGCCGACGCCAGGCCTGAGCGCCGCCGACCGGGAGATGGTCGCGGTCGTGGTGAGCGCCGCCAACGGGTGCCTGTACTGCCTGGTGGCGCACGGCGCGGCGTTGCGCGAGGAGCTCGGGGACCCGGTGCTGGGGGAGAGAATCTCCTACGACTGGCGGCGGGCGGGGCTTGACGCCCGGCGGTGGGCGATCTGCGAGTACGCCGAGAAGCTCACGCTGCGCCCGCGCGAGGTCACCCGCGGCGATCTGCAGCGGCTGCTCGAGGTGGGGCTGAGCCTCGAGGAGGCCTGGGACGTGGCCGAGCTGGCCGCCATGTACAACCTCACCAACCGCATGGCGATGGCCACCAACATGCTGCCCAACCGGGAGTATTCGGCGCAGGCGCGAGCGTGAGCTCGGCCGACCGGCTCAGCGCGCCGCGAAGCGCTCGCGCAGCGCCGGCAGCACCTCCCGGGCCAGCAGGCGCAGCGACTGGTGCACATGGCGCTGCGGCATCCCCGGCCACTGCAGGCGGCAGATCAGATGGTTGGCGCCGAGGCGCTCGACGTGCTCGCCCAGGATCGCTGCGCAGGTGCGTGGCGAGCCCAGCACGAAGCGACCGCCGGCGGTGAGCTCGGTGAACTCCCGCCGCAGGCTGTCGCCGCCCGGCAGGACCTCGCTCTGCCCCCACTCGACGTAGGCGTCGTACTTGGCCTTCAGGTACGGGCGGGCGATCTCGAGCGCCGCCTCGTCGCGCGCCGCCACGCACACCTCCTTGAACACCGGTTGGACGGTCGGGAGGGTCTGCCCGTGCGCCTCGCGCTCGGCCCGGTAGATCCGCATCTGGCGCTCGAGCTGATCAAGGCGGGTGTGGGGGTTGACAAACCAGGCGTCGCCCAGGCGGGCGGCCCGCCGCACCGCACGGTCGCCGTTGGCCGCGATCCAGATCGGGGGTGGGGGGTCAGGCACCAGCGTCAGCTGCGCCTCCGAGAGCTCAAACCCATCGCCGGCGGCGCTCACCGCCTCCCCCGCCAGCAGGCGGCGCACCGTCTGGAGCTTGCGCTCAAACAGCCTCGCCCGCGCGTTCGGCGCGAGCGCCGAGAGGCCGAACGCGGCGTTCTCGACCGGCCGGTAGCCGAGGCCGATGCCGAGCACGAAGGCGCCGCCGGCGATCGCCGCCAGGGTGGCGGCGTTCTCGGCCACCTCCACCGGGTTCAGCAGCGTGAGCAGCAGCACCCCCGTCCCCACCGTCATCCCCTCCGCGGCCGCCGCGACCCGGGCCAGCAACGGCACGCTCTGAAACATCTGAAACGGATGCGAGAGGAAGTGCTGGCCCGCCCACACCGAGGCGAAGCCGAGCTCCCGCGCCAGCTCGACCTGCGCGAGGTGCTCGCGCACGGCCTCCGCGGCCGAGCGCCCCGCCGGATGCTGCGCGGACAGATACAGGCCAAGCTGAATCGGGCGGTGGGTGAGGATCACGTCGCTCAACGGGTCATCGGCCAGGCGGTGGGAGATCGAGGCACGGTGGAGGCGGTGGGAGATCGAAGGACGGTGGAGGCGGCGCGGGATTCAAGCACCGGCGAGGCGGCGCCGTTCGGACAGCTCGGCGTAGAGCGCGCTCAGCTCCGGATCGGGCTCGAAGGTCCGGATCCGCTGCTCGGCCGCCCGCTGGGCCTCGGCCAGACTGCCGTACACGCCGGCGCCCACGCCGCCCAGCAGCGCCGCGCCGAGCAGCGTGAGCTCCTCGCTGGCCACGGCCTCCACCGGTCGGCCGGTGACGTCGGCCTTCAGCTGCAGCCAGAAGTCGTTTCGCTGGCCTCCGCCGAGCACGCGCAGCGTGTGGCACCGGCGTCCGGTGGAACGCTCGAGCACCTCTAGCTGGTCGCGCAGCTGGTGGCACAGCGACTCAAACGCCGCCCGGGCGATCTGACCCCGGGTGGTGGTCGTCCGCAGCCCCAGGATCGCCCCCGCTGCGCCGCTGCTCGCCGCAGGGCCCATTCCGGGGACGAAGTCGGGCCGAACGGTGACGCCGCCGGCGCCCGGGGGCGTGGCCCGGGCGTCGGCCACCATCGCCCCCCACGGGTCATCGCGCCGGTGGTAGGCGAGATCGCGAATCCACGCCAGCACGCTGCCGGCCGGCATCAGCGACTGGCACAGATAGGTGTCGGGGCTGACGTGCCGCTCCCAGTCGATCCCGCGCTGGAACTGAAGCTCAGACGGGGTGAACGCGCGGGTGGGGGCGAGCAGAATCTCCCAGGTTCCGCTGATGTCGAGGAACGTCGTCTCCGGCAGCCCGGCGGTGGCGGCGAACGTGCCCACCTCACAGTCGTGTCCGCCCACCGCGACGACCGTGGTCGGCGGTATCCCGGTGTCCTCGGCGGCCCGGGAGGTGACGTTCCCGAGCGGCTGGCCCGGCTCGGCCCGGGGCGCGGGCAGCTGCGGGGGCACGCGCGCCGCCTCGATCAGCTCCCGCGACCAGGCGTCGCGGCGCAGGTCGAAGGCCATGGTGGTCGAGGCGCTGGTGGGGTCGCTGCACATCTCGCCCGACAGCCAGTGGGCGGCGATGTCCGGGATCATCAACCAGGTCGCCTCCGCCAGCGCGTCCGGGTGGCGCTCGGCCAGCCACATCCAGCGGGCGATGGTGTTGATCGGGTAGGGGTGATAGCCGGTGGTGGCGTAGATCAGCTCCGTTCCCAGCTGGCCGGCGAGCCGCTCGATCTGCTCGCGGGCGCGGCTGTCGTGCCAGGAGATGATCGGGTAGCGCTGCTCGCCGGCGGGGGAGAAGGGCGCGCCGTCGGCCCCGAACCCGGTGACCGCGATCGAGCGGATCGTACCGGCGGCGCCCACCCGCGTTGAGATCTCCCGCAGCAGCTGCCGGCAGGTGCCCAGCAGCGCGCCCGCGTCCCAGATGAACCATCCCTGCCCCTCGGGCTGCTGTGCCGGGGCGTGGGGACAGGAGGCGAGCGCCACCGGCTCGCCATCCACGCCAAAGGCTCCCGCCTTGATCGAGGAGGCCCCGATGTCGAGCCCGAGCAGTAGCTCCTCAGCCACGGCCCCGCTCCGGGCGGCCTACCGAACCCGGTCCCACAGCGGCAGGTGGTCATCGCCGTCGCCCAGCACCAGCGGCGTCACGCCGCACATCTCGGCCAGCTGCACCAGCGGCGCCACCTGGTCGCCCGGCGTGGCGTGCACGTGGTTGCAGGGGAAGATGCGGATCATCTCCTCGTAGCTGCAGGCGAAGCGGGCGTGCACGTGCGGCCAGGTGGGGTCGGTCTGGGCATTCAGCTCCCGCCGCTGCTCGGCCGGCAGATCCACCGCCTCGCCGCGGATGATGACCAGGTACGGCCGGTCGTCCCAGATCCCCAGCCGAGCGAAGGTCAGCGGCCCGGGCGCAGCGTCGAACTCCACCGACGCTCCGCCGGCCTTGAAGTAGAGCGAGAGCGCCGGGTGGAAGGTGATGCGCTCGAAGTTTGCAGCCGGGTCGTTGGAGCGGGTGGCGTACCAGCTGGCGTGCTGGCCGGAGTTGCACAGATCCCACACGTCGAGCTCGGGGTGATACAGGCGGACGTCCATGAACAGGCTGGGTAGCCCGCCGGAGATGTACTTGAGCAGCTGCATCGTGATCGCCCCGTCGGCGTCGGCCTCGGTGGCGCACACGGTCGGCTCCTTGGGTCCGCGCCAGTCGTAGGGGTCGTTGAGCAGCATCTCGGCCACGTCGGCCGTGCACACGTGCTCGGTGAGCTCGCGCTGGCCCTTGATCCCGCAGTAGGCAAAGCCGTTCTCGCGATTGAGCTCGCTCACCGCCAGGTACAGCCGCAACTGGGTCTCCAGGCGCTCCGGCGTGAGCATGCCGCCGTCGTAGCGCAGCCGGTCGCCGAGCAGCGACTCAAGCCATTCGCGTCCGGCTCGCACCTCCGCGCCGTCGACCTGCTTCATCCGCTCCACCACCCACAGCTGATCGATCTGGTAGGCGGTGGTGCCCAGCGACTTGATGGTGGGCACGAGGTGGAAGAAGCCGGTCTCCATCCCCATCGAGTGACCGCCGTAGAGCCCGTAGACCTCGGTGCGGATGAGCGTCAGCGCCTGGGCGGCGCGAATCCAGGTCCGCACCGCCCGTCGCGTGTCCGGATCCCCGGGGTCGCCGACGATCCGGTGGGTGCGAACCCCGGCCTGGCGCAGGGCGCCGTCGGTGGCGAGCAGGCCGACGTTGCCCGGAAAGCGGCCGTTGTTGTTGGACAGCGAGAGGATCGGCGCCTCCAGGCCCACGGTGTTCACCAGCGGCCAGACCAAAAACGGGAAGTTCCACACGTTGAAGCAGAGGATCAGCGAGCGGCAGCCGGCGCGGCGCAGCCGCTCGCCCACCTCGTGTGCGGTGCGCACCGACTTGACCGTCTCCGGAGCCACCACGATCTCCGGGACCTGCCCGTCCTCATCCGCCACCTCCTCACGGATCGCCTCCGCCCAGCGCTGCAGGACCTCAAGGTTCTCCGCCTCGTTGAGCGAGTTCACGTGGGGGCGTTCGTCGTTGATCATCACAAGGCCGATTGGCGTGCTGCGCATGTACAGGACCTCCTCTAGCGTGGGGAAGGCGGCCGGAGGGCCGCCTTCCCGTTCACCATGTCACCGTCAGAGACGATCACGAGATCGTCGGCGGGACCAGCAGCTTATGGATCGCCGGCTGATTCATGTTCGCCTTGGTGGCCACGATCGAGCCAGTGTCGACGAAGTGCGGCACCGGCTTGTGTTCGATCAGATCCACCACCTCCTGCACGCCCAGATAGCCGATCCGGAACGGGTTCTGGACGATCAGCGCCGACACCTGGCCCTGGGCCAGCGCGCTCACCTCGTCGGGAGCGTTGTCAAAGCCGATCACCTTCACCTTGCCGATCAGCCCGCGCTCGAGCAGGGCGTGGACGACGCCGATCACCCCCGGCTCGTTGGCGGCGAAGACGCCCTTGAGGTTCGGATGGGCGGTGAGGATGTTCTCCATCTCCGACAGCGCGGTGTTGATGTCACTCTGGTCGTACTGGACGGCGACCAGATGGATGTTCGGGTACTTCTTGAGCTCCTGCTCAAAGCCCTCCTGACGCTGGATCGAGGTGGCCGCCGAGGGAACGAACGGGAGCAGGGCGACGTCCCCCTTGTCGCCGATCTGCTGGGCCAGGATGTCGGCCGCCTTGGCCGCGGCGGCGACGTTGTCGGTGGCCACCAGGGGCGGAGTCTGGGGGGACAGCCCGGAGTCGATGTTGACCACCGGGATGCCGGCCCGCTTGGCCGCCAGGTAGGTTCCGTACAGGCCGTGGGCGTCGGTGGCCGCGAACGCGATCCCGCTCACGTGCTTGGTGATGAAGTCCTGAAGAATGTTGACCTGACCTGAGACGTCGGTCTCGGTTTCGGTGCCCTTCCAGACGATGTTGACGCCGAACGCCTTGGCCGCCGCGGCGGCGCCGGCGTGCACGGTGCCCCAGTAGAACAGGCCGACCGACTTTGGCACCACCGCAATCGTGTACTTGGCGTGGCTCGTGGTCGAGGTTGAGCTCGGGCTGGAGCTGGTCTTGGCGCTCGAACTCGAGCTCGAGCTCGAGCCGCCGCAGGCGGCGATCAGCGCCGCGGCGAGCACCGACAGCAGGATCACACCTGCGCGTCGACCCACCCTGCCCGGGCCGGTCGGGCCGTTGGTTGTGCGAGTCATCTCTAGTTACCTCCCTAGCCGAGGGGTTGTTTGCTTACCGCTTCTCCAGCGCTCGGCGCCGCACCTGGTCATACGCCACCGCGGCGATGATCACCACGCCGAGAATGAAGTCCTGCCAGAAGTTGGAAATGTTCAGCAGGTCACCTCCGTTTGAGATGAGTTCCATGAGCAGCGCCCCGATCAGGCCGCCGATGACGGTCCCTTCGCCTCCGAACAGGCTGGCCCCTCCGATCACCGCGGCGGCGATCGCGTCGAGGTTGTAGTTGGCCCCGGCCGACGGGTCACCGGTGACCACCCGGCTGGCCACGATCACCCCGCCCAGGCCGGCGAGCAGGCCCTGGATCAGGTACACGGCGATCAGCACGCGGTTGACCCGAATCCCGGATAGGCGGGCGGTCTCATAGCTTGAGCCGATCGCGTAGGCGCTGCGCCCGAGCGTGGTGCGCGCCAGGATGAACCAGCCGACGGCGGCGACCACCGCCATCACCACGATCGGCACCGGGATCGGGCCCACGTGTCCGTCGCCCAGAGTGTCGAAGCTGGTGGGAGCGGCGATCGGCTGGCCGTTGGTGATCAGCAGCGCGATCCCTCCCACCGCGCTCAGCGTTCCCAGCGTGGCGATGAACGGCGGGAGGTGCACCTTTGTCACCAGCAGCCCGTTGATCGCGCCCACGCCTCCGCCCACCAGCACCCCCACCGTCATCCCCAGGGGGATGCTCCAGTGGTCGTTGACCACCACCATCGTCGACAGCACGCCTGAGAGCGCCACCACGGTGCTTACCGACAGGTCGATCCCCGCCGTGATGATCACCATCACCTGGCCCACGGCGATGATCGCGATCACCGACATCTGGACGAAGACGGCTGAGATGTTGGTGCCGGTGAGGAAGTAGGGGGAGGCGATGGTCAGCGCCGCGCCCAGCGCCAGCACGAACAGGAACGGCCCGAGCTGCTGCAGCACGCGCCGAAGCCACAGCCGGCGGTAGGGCTCGCCCTGCTCGATGGCCGCCTGGCCGGCCGTGGCGTGCGCCGTCTGGGTATCGGTCATCTGGACGTACCTCCTTGGGCTTGAGCGTTCGGGTGCTGGCCGGTGGCGGCGAACATCACGTCCTCCTGCGTGGCCTCGCCCCGCTTGAACTCGGCGACGATCGCTCCCCTGCGCATCACCAGGATGCGGTCGCTCATCCCGAGCACCTCGGGCAGGTAGGAGGACAGGAGGATGACCGCCTTGCCCTGCTTGGCCAGCCGGTTGATCAGGCGGTAGATCTCGACCTTGGCCCCCACGTCGATTCCCCGCGTGGGCTCGTCCAGGATCAGGATCTGGACGCCGGCGGTGATCCACTTGCCGAGCACGGTCTTCTGCTGGTTGCCGCCGCTGAGCAGCGCGACGCGCTGGTCGATCGAGGGGGTGACGATCCGCAGGGTGCGCACCATGGCCTCGGCCGAGCGGCGCTCGTCGCCCCGTCTGAGCAGGCCGACACGCGAGAACTGGGGCAGCGAGGCGAGCGACAGGTTGTCGGCCACGCTGAGCAGTCCGGCAAAGCCGCTGCGACGCCGGTCGTCGGACAGGTAGCCGATGCTGTGGGCGATGGCGCCCTGCGGGTTGCGGATCCGCACCGGCTTGCCGTCCCGGTAGATCGTGCCCGACTCCACCGGGATCGCGCCGATGATCGCGCGCATCAGCGCCGTGCGGCCGGCTCCGAGCAGTCCGGCGAAGCCCAGCACCTCCCCGGCCCGCACCGAGAAGCTCACCTCGGTCTGCCTGCCGCGAACCCTGAGCTTCTCCACCCGCAGCAGCTCCTCGCCCATGGGCGCGGGCTCCTTGGGGAACATCTCCACCAGGGGTCGCCCCACCATCAGGCGCACGAGCTCATCTGCGGTGGTCGTCGAGACCTCGCGCTCACCGACGAGCTCGCCGTCCCTGAGCACCGTCACCCGGTCGCAGAGCTCGAGGATCTCCTCGATCGTGTGCGAGATGTAGATGATCGCCACCCCCTGCGCGCGCAGGTCCCGCAGCACCCGGAACAGCTCGGCAATCTCGGTTTCGGTCAGGGCCGAGGTCGGTTCATCCAGAACCAGCACCCGCACCCGGTGGGAGAGGGCCTTGGCGATCTCGGTCATCTGCTGCTGGGCGATGGTGAGCTCGCTCACGCGGGCGCGCAGCGGCAGCGGGACCTGGAGTCGCTCGAGCACCTGGGCGGCCTGGCGGCGGAGCTCGCGCCAGTCCACCACCCCCGGGGCGGTGGTGGGCAGTCGTCCGATGAACAGGTTCTCGGCCACGCTCAGGTGCGGGGCCAGGCTGGTCTCCTGATAGACGGTGGCGATGCCGTGCTCGAGGGCGTCGGTCGGGCCGCCGATCCGCACCTCCTCGCCATCGAGCAGAATCCGGCCCTCGTCCTTGCGCTCGGCGCCGGCCAGAATCTTCATCAGCGTCGACTTGCCGGCGCCGTTCTCCCCCAGGAGCGCGTGGATCTCGCCCGCCCGCACCCGGAAGTCGACGCCCTTGAGCGCCTGAACGCCGGGGAAGTGCCGCTGGATGCCGAGCATCTCAACGGCCGGTCGGGTGGGAGAAGCGGTGGCGACGCTCATCCCAGCCCCCGCTGGCCGAGCGTGATTGGTTCGGATGGGGTGGCGGGCTGAGCGCGATCGGCCCGGTCCGCGGGGGGCTCGCCACCGGCGCCGTGGTCACCGCCAGCGTGGGCAACTTCCGCATGGCTGACGGCAGCCTGGGCGCCGGCAGCCTGGGCAGCGGCCTGGGCACCGGCAGGCTGGGCGCCGGCAGCCTGGGCACGGTCATCCCGGGCACCGGTCACCCGTCCGGCCGCCAGCTGCAGGCGGGCCAGCCGGTGGGCGAGCCCGCGGGTGGCCGGGTACAGCTCCCGGTAGATCGCGTAGAGCTCCTGGTAGGTGTCCCGCGGGGTGGGGTCCGGGTGCACCTCCTCGTCGACCGGGTTCCACGGCGACTCGAGCGTGGTCAGGCCCGCCGCCGCCCCCGCCAGCTGGGCGTCTCCGTAGCTGGCGCCGATCGTCAGCCGGGGGAGCTGCTGTGGCCTGCCGGTCACGTCGGAGACGATCTGGGTCCACAGCCCGCCCCGGGTTCCGCCGCCGACGGCCACGATCCGGGTCGGGTTGCCGCCGGCCAGCTGCATCGTCTCCAGGTTGTGCCGGACGCCGAACGCGGTGGCCTCGAGCAGCGCGCGGTACAGATGGCCACGGCTGTGGGTGAGGGTGAGCCCGGCGATCACGCCCCGCGCCTCGGGGTCGAACAGCGGCGTGCGCTCGCCGGCGAAGTACGGCAGCGCCACCAGCCCGTCGCAGCCCGGACCGACGGCGGCCGCCTCGGCGATCAGCCGCTCAAACGCCACCCCGCCGGCCACCTCCCGCAGCCAGCCGGTCAGGGCCCCCGAGGTGGCCATCCCGGCGGCCATGGTCCGCGAGCCGCGGGTGATGCCCGCGGTCAGCCACAGCAGCGGGTGTGGGCGCGCCGCCGGGGCCACGTGGACGAAGAACATCGTCGTCCCGTAGGCGAGCATCAGGTCACCCGCCGCCACCGCGCCCGCGCCAAGCGACTCCGCCCAGGCGTCGATCGTGCCAGCGGCCACCGGAACCCCGGCCGGAAGCCCGGTTTCCGCGGCCGCCTCCGGGGTGATCGTGCCGGCCGTCTCGCCCGCCCACAGCAACCGGGGCAGCGGCAGCCCGGGCGCGATCTCGGCGGCCCAGTCCTGGCGCCAGCCCTGGGCGCTCAGGTCGTAGAGCGGGTTGCACTGGCTGGCCGAGTGGTGGTCGAGGACGTACTCGCCGGTGAGCCGGTGCACGGCGAACGAGCTGGCCATCAAGAGCCGTCGTGTCCGCCGCCACACCTCCGGCTCGTGGCGGCGCAGCCACAGGAGCTTCGGCCCGATCGCCTGGGAGGTGAGGGGCGATCCGCCCGAGCTGAGCACCGCCGCGGCGCCGTAGCGCTCGGTCAGCTCCTCGACCTCGGCCGAGGCGCGCGTGTCGATGCCGTAGAGGATGGCCGGCCGCAGCGGTTGCCCGGAGCCATCGGCGGCGAGCAGGCAGGGACCGATCCCGCTCACGCACACGCCCCTGACCGCGGCCAGCGCCTCCCGGCCAAATTCGCCCAGCAGCCCGCGTACATCCGCCCACCAGACCGCCTCGGCGTCGTGCTCGACCCACCCCGGCCGGGGTAGTGAGAGCGTGTGGGCGCGCTGGGCGCGGGCCACCACGGCTCCGTCCGGCTCGACCAGCACCGCCTTGGAGCTCGAGCTACCGATGTCCAGACCCAAAAGCAATTCGTCCATCTCAGCCACCGGTGCGGCAGCAGGAGCCGCGGTGTCGCAGTTCGAGCTGAAACAGCCTTTGCCGGGGACCGCTGGTGTGGTCGCCCATGCGGGAGAGCAAAAGATCGACCGCGGCCTCGGCCATCTCGCGCACGGGCTGGGCCAGCGTGGTGAGCGGCGGATCGGTCAGCCGCGCCCACGGCGGGTCGTCCACCGACACCAGGGCCACGTCGTCGGGGATCCGCAGGTGCTGATCCTTGATCGCCTGCAGCGCGCCGATCGCCATCAGGTTGTTCGCCGACAGCAGGGCGGTGGCGCCCCGCTCAAGCAGCTCGGTGGCGGCCCGCTCGCCTCCCTCGGCCCGGAAGCGGCCGTCGGCCACCAGCGAAGGCAGGCCGGCGGCGGCGATGGCCCGCTCGTAGGCCAGACGGCGCTCGTCGGCGGTCTGCACGCCGGCCGGACCGCTGAGAAAGCCGACCCGCGTGTGGCCGCCGGCCAGCAGGTGCTCGACGCCGATCCGGGTGCCGGTGAGGTTCTCCACCAGCACCATGTCGGCCCGCGGGTCGGCCACGCTGCGGTCGAACGCCACCACCGGGATGTCGTGATCAAGCAGCTCTGCGATCTCGCCCGCGTTGCGGTCGGTGGGCGAGAGGATCACGCCCGACACCCGCTCGGAGGCCAGCACGCCCAGGTAGTCGCGCTGTTTGGCGGGATCCTCGTCGGTGTTGCACAGCAGCACGCGATAGCCCCGCAGGTAGGCCGCGTCCTCCACCGCCCTGACCATCTGGGTGAAGTGGGGGTTCTCGATGTCGGAGACGACCACGCCGATCATCTCCGTCTGCCGGCGGCGGAAGTTGCTGGCCAGCCGGTTGGGCCGATAGCCGAGCTCCTCAATGGCGGCCATCACCAGCTCGCGCTTGGCCTGACCGACGGTCGCGCTGCCGTTGAGCACACGGGAGACCGTGGCCGGAGACACGCCCGCTCGCTGCGCCACGTCCCTGATTCGAAACTGCGCTCGAACCATTTGAAGCGACCCACGTCCTCCCGTGAAATCGATTTCAGAAATGGGTTTCAAACGATACGGGGAGGGGCGGGCGCGGTCAAGCGTCCAGCGTCGGGGTAACAGAACGCAAATGAAGCGGCGCCGAACGGGGGAGACCGGATCGGAGTTCGCCCCGGGGTGCCCGGCCTCAGCCCTCCTGCTCGTCGGCCGAATCAGCCCTCCTGCTCGTCGGCCAGAAGTCTCCTGAAGCGCTCGGCGTCGATGTTGCCGCCGGAGAGGATCACGCCGATGCGCGGGACCGCTCGGCGCGGAGCCCCTGAGGCGGGCCGGGCGGCCGGCGGCGAGACGCGGCCGGCGAGCAGCGCCGCCAGGGCGGCGGCGCCCCCGGGCTCGAGCACCAGCTTGAGCCGCTCGAAGCTGAAGCGCATCGCCTGCACGAGCTCGTCGTCGGAGACGGTGAGAATCCCATCCAGCAGCCGGCGGTTGATCGCGAAGGTCAGCTCGCCGGGTGAGGTGACCTGTAGCGAGTCGGCGATCGTGGCGGGAACGGGGATCGCCACCCGTCGCGCGGCGGCCAGCGAGCGCCGGTGGTCATCGCCCGCCTCGGGCTCCACGCCCAGCACCCGCGCCTGGGGGCACAGGGCGCTGAGCGCCGTCGCGCACCCCGCGATCAGCCCGCCGCCGCCGACCGGCGCCAGCAGCAGGTCAAGCTCCCCGGCCTGCTCGATCAGCTCCAGCGCGGCGGTGCCCTGGCCGGCGATCACCAGCGGGTCATCGAACGGCGCGACCAGGGCGAGCCCGCGCTCCTCGGCCAGGCGGCGCGCGATCCGCTCGCGGTCCTCGCGGTAGCGGTCGTAGGTGATGATCTCGGCCCCATAGCCGCGGGTGGCGGCGAGCTTGATCGCGGGCGCATCGGCGGGCATCACGATCACCGCCGGCACGTCCAACAGCGAGGCGGCCAGCGCCACCGCCTGCGCGTGGTTGCCCGAGGAGAAGGCGATCACGCCGCGCCGGCGCTCGGCGGGGGCAAGCGCCGCGATCCGGTTGTAGGCGCCGCGAAACTTGAACGACCCCGAGCGCTGCAAGGGCTCCGCCTTGAGCAGCACCTCGGCGCCCAGCAGGCGGTCCAGGGTGCGCGAGGTGATCACCGGCGTGCGGTGGGCGACGCCGCGAAGCCGCTCGGCCGCGGCGCGCACATGCTCGATCCCGACCACGGCGTGAAGATAGAAGTCTCACCCGTGCTGTGGCCACCGCCAGCCGCCCATATTGCATACAGTGCCCCTTGTCTGATCAAATATACGCATGGCGCCCGCCCTGAAGCGACCAGCACCCGACCGGCCGACAGCCGGGGAGCCGCGCCGGCCCATGCCCGGGAACGTCGGTGAGTGTCATCGGCGCACGCGGGTAGGCGGAGGGCACGGCGGCCCGCGCCCGCAACCCGTCAGACCGCAACCCGCCAGGCCGCAATCTCCCAGACCGCAATCTCCCAGACCGCAACCCCCCAGACCAACCAGCTTCACGAGGTCCAGCCCATGACCCCTCCCCTCCGCATCGGAGTCATGCAGCTCACGATGGAACCGGTGGCCGAGATCCTCGAGCACGCGCGGCTCCTGGATCGCCACGGGTTCGACACCATCTGGCTGGCCGAGGCGTACCCGTGGTGGCGAAAGCACCAGATGGAGGCGCGCAGCTCGACCGTGCTCTCGGCGCTGATCGCGCGGGAGACCGAGCGCCTGACGATCGGCTGGGGGATCATCTCGCCGTTCACCCGCCATCCGATTCAGGTGGCGATGGACGCTCGGGTCACCCAGGAGCTGGCGCCCGGCCGGTTTCATCTGGGCTTCGGGGCGAGCCGGATCTTCATGAAGGAGATCGGGGCCGATGACGTCAAGCCGCTCAACCCGACGCGCGATGCGGTGCGAATCGTGCGCGGGGTGCTGGAGGGGGGCGAGTTCTCCTATCAGGGCAGGACGTTCAGCGCCACCGTCCCCGCGCTCTCCGACGAGGCGCAGTGCCCGCGCGGTAGCGTGCCGATCTATGTGGCCGGCACCGGGCCGAGGATGCAGCAGTACGCGGGGGAGGAGGGCGACGGTCTGCTGACCGCGAGCATCACCACCCCCGGGTTCATCCGCTATGCGCGCGAGAACATGCGCCGGGGCGCGGAGGCCAGCGGCCGCGACGTCGATCAGCTCGACCTCGGCTGCACGATCGTGGCCAGCATCGACCGAGACCGCGACCGCGGGCGGCAGGGCGCCCGGGAGATCGCCGGCATGTACCTGGCCAACAAGGTGCAGAACATCCAGGCGGCCGCGGACGTGCTGCTCGAGGAGGCCGGGCTCAGCCAGGAGGAGATCCGGCCGATCGCCGCCGCCATGGAGGCCGGCGGCCGCCGGGCCGCGGCCGAGGCGGTGACCGACGAGATCCTGGACAAGACACGGCCGATCGCCGGCACCCCGAGCGACTGCATCGAGGCGATCGAGGAGTACGTGGACGCCGGCTGCACCCACATCATGCTCGAGCTGTGGGGCGAGGACCGCGCCGGGCAGATCAGGCTGTTCGCCGACGAGGTCCTTCCCCACTTCCGTCGTCAAGCGATATGAAGCCAGGCATGACCTCAGTGCACACATCACGTCAAACCTCGACGGTGACTTCCTCCACACATCGTCGGGAGCGCCGGCCATGAGCCTGGCCACCGACCAGGCGCTGACCGAGCGTCTGATTCAGTGCGTCGACGAGCAGCGCCTGGTGGACACCGCCTGCGCCTACGTCAGCACCCCCAGCCCCACCGGCTCCGAGCAGGCGATGGCCGAGACGGTGCGGGCCGCGTTCGAGGACACCGGGCTGAGGATCGCCTGGCAGGAGGTCGAGGAGGGGCGCCCCAACGTGCTGGGAACCCTGGAGGGCCTCGGCGGCGGGCCGACGCTGATGTTCAACGGCCACATGGACACCTCCTACTCCGGCCGCGAGCCGCATCTGCGCGGAATCCTGGGCTTCCAGCCCCGTGCGCTGGTCAAGGATGGCCGCATCTACGGCCTGGGGATCTCGAACATGAAGGGCGCGCTGGCCTGCTATCTGGAGGCGGTGCGCGCCGTGTGCGACGCCGGCCTGCGGCTGCGCGGCGATGTGCTGATCGCCTGCGTGGTGGGGGAGATCGAGAAGACCCAGTGGGGCGAGGAGTTCCGCGGCGCGGAGTACCGCGGGTACGCGGCCGGCAGCCGCTATCTGCCCACGCACGGCGGGGTGGCCGACATGTGCATCCTCGGCGAGCCGACCGAGCAGCGGGTGGTGCTGGGCCACTACGGCACGATGTGGGCGCGGATCTCCACCCACGGGCCGTTCATCCACACCGCCTTCTCGAGCGGTCGCGAACAGGAGAACTCGATCCTGCGCATGCGCCGGGTGCTGGACGAGGTCCTGGAGTGGATCCCCGAGTGGGAGCGGCGCAGCCGCTACGGCGGCCTGGACGGCGTGGTCAACGTCGGGTCGATCCGCGGCGGCCATCCGTGGCGGGTGAGCCGCACCCCCAATCGCACCGACCTGTTCCTGGACATCCGCGTGCCCCCCACGATGCCGATGACCGAGGCCAAGCGCGCGCTGGCCGAGCTGGTGGGCGAACTGCGCGCCCGCCATCCGGACTACGGGATCGAGTATGAGGTGTTCGTGAGCGCCCCGGGGGCGGAGATCGACGAGGGGCACCCGCTGATCCAGGCGATCGACGCCGGCCACGAGCGGGTGTTCGGCCACCGACCCGAGCGTGACGTGGTGCGCTGGTTCTCCGACGCCTCGGCGCTCACCCGCTACGGGATCCAGACCGTCAACTACGGGACCTCGAGCGGTCTGCCGGGGCCCGACGGCGAGAGCCTGGACATCGAGGGGCTGCGGCGGATCGCCACCGTGTACGCGCTGACGATCGCGCGGGTCTGCGAGGTGGCCGCATGAAGCTGGTGACGTTCACCGATCCCGACGGCAGGACGCGCTGCGGGTCGCTCACCGACGGCCGGGTGACGGTGATCGAGGGGTTCGCCACCATGCGCGAGCTGTTCGCCTCCGGAGAGGACCCGGCGAGCATCGCCGCCGGCGCCAACGGCGAGCGGCTGTCGCTGAGCGACGTGCGCCTCAACGCGCCGATCATCCCCAAGAAGTTCTTCCACACCTCCGGCAACTACCGCGAGCACGAGGAGGAGTCCAAGGTCGTGGGCTGGTCGCACGAGATCGCGCCCTGGATCGTGTTCTTTCAGAACGTGGATGCGATCATCGGCCCCGAGGAGCCGATCGTCTATCCCTCGCACCTGACCAACGAGCTCGACTACGAGCTCGAGCTGGCGGTGGTGATCTCCCGCGCGGGCAAGCACTTCGACTCCGAGCGGGCGCAGGAGTACATCGGCGGGTATCTGATCTTCAACGACATCACCGCCCGCGACATCCAGCGGCGGGAGATGCGCTCGGGCGTGTTCTCCTTCTGCAAGGCGATCGACACCTTCTGCCCGCTGGGCCCGTGGATCGTCACCCCCGACGAGATCCCGGACCCCTACAGGCTGGACATGGAGCTCCGCGTCAACGGCGAGGTGCGCCAGAAGTCGGTGTCGGGGAACATGTCGCTGACGATCCCCGAGGTGATCGAGCACTACTCGCCCCTGGACTACAGCGCCGGCGACGTGCTGTCGTTGGGCACGGTGTCCGGCGTGGCCGGGTTCCGCGCCAACGCCGAGGACTTCTACCTGAAGCCGGGGGACGTGATCGAGTGTGAGATCGAGCGGATCGGGGTGCTGCGCAACCCGGTGATCTCCTGGGAGGAGGCCTACGGGGTGCCGGCGCCGCCGCTGAAGCGCTGGTGAGCGGCGCCTGAGATGGCCTGGCCGGTCGACCACCACAAGCTCGAGCGGGTGCGGGCGGAGCTGCGGGCGCGCGAACTCGACGCGCTCGTCGTCCGCGCCCCGGACAACATCGTCTACCTGGACAGCTACTGGTGCATGAAGGGCTACGACGCGCTCGTCTTCCCGGCGGCGGGCGAGCCCACGCTGGCGGTGCTCGAGCCCCAGCTCGAGGAGGCGAGCCGAACCAGCTGGACCCAGGACATCCGCACCTTCGCCGGCTATCACCCCGACGACCCGCGCCCGCCGTGGCACCGCGCGCGCGAGCTGTGCCTGGACATCCTGCGCGAGCGCGACCTGTGCGGGCGGGTGGGACTCGAGCTCACCCAGGGCACCCAGGCCGCCGACCGCATGGTCGGCGAGCCCACCGTGCCCGCCCAGGACTGGTTCGAAGCGTTCGCCGGCGCCTGCCGGGAGGTGGTCGACTGCTCCGGGCTTCTGGCCGCCGTACGGGCGATCAAGACCGAGCAGGAGCTCGAGCGCATGCGGCTGGCGGCCGAGCTGGCGGCGGCGGCGATGGTGCATGTGCGCGAGCAGCTGCGCCCGGGGATGAGCTGCGGCGAGGTGGGCGCCCTCTATGAGGGCCACGTGCACGCCAACGGGATCGGCTACCGCGGGCGGGTGGAGCTGGCCCGGGCGCTCACGCTGGTGTGGTCGGGCCCCAGCATCCGCACCTTCACCGCCACCAGCCTGGCGCGGGTCGCCGAGCACGAGCCGACGCTGCTTGAGATCTGGGTGTGCGCGGACGGCTACTGGTGCGATTTGACCAAGAACGCGGTGCCCGGCCGCCTGACGCCCGAGTACGACGCGCTGACCGACGGGCTGCTGGAGGTCTACCGGCGGGGGATCGACCATCTGCGGCCCGGGGCCAGCCTGCCCGAGCTCGACCGGCTGATCCGCGCCGGGATCGCCGAGCTCGGCTATCCCGGCCAGCCCTCGCATCCGATCGCCCACGGGGTGGGGGCCCGGGCGCACGAGCCGCCCTACGCCCACCAGGCGGGCGAGGGGGAGCTGCGCGAGGGGATGGTGCTGGCGATCGAGCCCGGGGTCTACTGGCCGCAGGGCGGCGGGCTGCGCCTGGAGGACAACTTCCTGATCACCGCCGACGGCGCCGAGCGGCTCGGCAGCTACCCGGACGACTTTCGGGGCGCCGGCGGAGCATGATCCCCAAACAGCACATCTGGACCGGCGAGCTGAACCGGCGGGCGCTGGAGGCGGCCGGCGAAGACGCGGCGCACGCGCCCGAGCGCGTCGGGCTCTACGACACGACGCTGCGAGACGGAGAGCAGACGGTCGGGGTGGCGCTTGACCCCGAGCAGAAGCTCGAGCTCGCGCGGGCGATCGACTCGCTGGGCATCGAGCGGATCGAGGCCGGCTTCCCGCGCGTCTCCGAAGACGACACACAGGCCTTCCGGGCGATCGCGGCCGCCGGGCTGCGGGCCGAGGTGTGGGGGTTCGCGCGGGCGCTGCCGGCCGACGTCGACGCGCTGCTTGAGATCGGCGTGCGCGCGGCGGTGATCGAGTCGCCGGTGTCGGACGGCAAGCTGCGGGCCTACGGCATCTCGCGCGAGGAGCTCGTGCGGCGGGTGGTCAGGGCGGTCAGCTACGCGACCGAGCACGGGGTGCGGGTGTGCTTCTTCGGGGTGGATGGTTCCCGGGCCGACGTGGCCTTCCTCGAGCGCGTCTACAAGGAGGCGGTGCAGGCGGGGGCGGCCGAGGTGGCGATGGTCGACACGCTGGGGGCGGTCAACCCGGAGGCGGCGGCGCTGATGGTGCGCAGCGCCCGCGAGTGGCTGGGCGAGGCGGTGCCGGTGCACTGGCACGGCCACAACGACTTCGGGCTGGCCACGGCGGCGGCGGTGGCGGCGGTACGGGCCGGCGTCCGCTGGGTGCAGGGGACGATCAACGGGATGGGCGAGCGTGCCGGCAACGCCAACCTGGGCGAGGTGGCGCTGGCGCTCGAGGCGCTGTACGGGATCCCCACCAACCTCCGCTTCGAGCGCCTGCGCGAGGTGGCCGAGCTGGTGCGCCGGACCTCGGGCTATGCGCTTGAGCCGTGGAAGCCGCTGACCGGCGAGACCCTGTTCACGCGCGAGAGCGGCGCGGTGGCCAGCCAGTTCCACGACCCGCCGGCGATCGAGCCCTACTCATCGGAGCTGGTGGGCGCCCGGCGCCGGATCGTGCTGGGCAAGAAGAGCGGCCTTGACTCGATCCGCATCAAGCTGGCCGAGCTCGGCCTGGAGCGCCCCGAGTCGGAGTGGCCGGCGCTGCTGGCCCAGGTCAAGGCGCTGGGGGCCCGCAAGCACGGGCTGGTCAGCGACGAGGAGTTCCGGGAGCTGGCCGGTGAAGGCTGAGGCGGCCAGCGGCGCCGGGGGTCGGCTGGTGGACGCTGAGGCGATCAGCGGCGCCGCCGCCGGCGGTGAGGTCCGGCTTGAGCGCGTGTGCGTGATCGGCGCGGGCACGATCGGCAGCCTGCTGGCCGCCCACCTCAGCCGCCGCTGCCAGGTGTGGGTGCTGACCCGGCGCCCGGAGCACGCCCGGGCGCTCGAGCGCGACGGGCTGCGGGTGAGCGGCAAGAGCGAGTTCGTGGCCCGGCCGCGCGCCACCAGCGACGCCGCCGAGCTGCCGCCATTTGACCTCGGGATCATCGCCGCCAAGGCCACCGATCTGGAGCGGGTGGGCGCCCGGCTGGCCGGGCTCTCCCCCGACGCGACGATGATGACGATCCAGAACGGGCTCGGAGCCGAGGAGGCGATCGCCCGCCACGGGAGCTGGCCGCTGATCTCCTCGGTGACGTTCATGAGCGGCACCCGCCATTCCGACACGCATGTGGAGTACGAACTCGACACCGCCACCTGGCTGGGACCTTGGGCGCCGCGGCCACCGGCGATGGCCGTGGTCGAGGCGGTGGCGGCGCTGATCGCCGCCGCCGGACTGCGCGCCCAGGCGTTCGCCGACCTTCTGCCGGCGCAGTGGTCGAAGCTGATCTTCAACTCGGCGATCAACAGCGTCTCGGCGTTGACCGAGCTGCCGCACGTGGCCCTGTTCGCCGACGAGCAGGCGCTGGGTCCGGTGGTGCGGGCGCTGATCGACGAGGGCCGGGCGGTGGCCGCGGCCAGCGGGATCGAGCTGTACGAGGACCCCTGGGAGATGAACCTCCTGGCCGTGGCCCGCGGGGAGACCAACCGCAGCGACTACGCCCACCTGCCCTCGATGCTCGAGGACGTGCTCGCCCGCCGCCCCACCGAGGTGGACTTCATCGCCGGCGCGGTGGTGCGGGAGGCGGCGCGGCTCGGGGTGCGGGTGCCGGTGACGGCGGCGCTGCACCGCCTGATCAAGGGAAGGGAGGCCTCGTGGCAGCTCCGGCGAGGCAGCCGAACGGAGGTGATGGCATGAGAGTGTGCGTGGTCGGCGCGGGGGCGGTGGGCAGCCTGTTCGCCGCTCACCTGGCCCAGGTGGAGGAGGTTGAGGTGTGGGCCTACGACGTCTCGCGGGCCCACGTCGAGGCCATCAACCGCAACGGGCTGCGGCTGACCGGCGAGGCGGACCTGGTGGGGCGGGTGCGCGCCACCAGCGACCCCGCGGAGCTGCCGCCCTGCGAGTTCGGGATCCTGGCCACCAAGAGCATGTTCACCCGCCAGGCGATCGGCCAGACGGCGCACGCGTTCGCCGACGGAGCGGTGGCCTCGGTGCAGAACGGCGTGGGCAACGAGGAGGTGATCGCCGAGCACGTCCAGCGGGTGATCCGCGGCACGACGTTTCCCGCCGGCCACCTGGTCGAGCCCGGCGTGGTGCACATGGACACCCGGGGCGACACCTGGCTGGGGCCATTCGAGCCCCGGCCGGCGTCGATGGAGGAGGTCTCGCGGTTGGCGGGCGCGATCACCGCCGGCGGGATGAACACGGTGGCGCTCGAGGACGCCCGCGGGGCGCAGTGGACCAAGCTGATCTTCAACGCCGCCACCAACCCGATCGGCGCGCTGACCCGGCTGACCCACGGGCGCGTCTGCGAGCTGCCGGAGACCAGGCGCCTGGTCAGCCAGCTGGTGGCGGAGGGCAGGGCGGTCGCCGACGCGCTCGGCATCACGCTGGATTCGGACCCCGACCAGCTGGTCGATCACGCGGCGGAGGTCGCCTACGAGCACCGGGCGAGCATGCTCCAGGACGTGCTGGCCGAGCGGGCCACCGAGATCGACGCGCTGAACGGCGGGATCGTGCGGTTCGGCGCCGAGCAGGGAGTGGCGACGCCGCTCAACCAGGCGATCGTCGCGCTGATCAAGGGCCTCGAGCATTCCTGGCGCCAGCCTCGCTGAGCCCGCCGACCGCCCGCGGCGCGCGGCGATCGGGTCGCTGATCGGTGGCTGCACGGTCGGGCTGGCGATCTCCTGGAACATCGCCAACGTGGGGCCGGTGGCGACGCTGCTGGCCCGCCGTTACGGCACCAGCCTGGCGGTCATCGGGCTGCTCACGACCGTGCTGTTCTTCTCCGAGCTGGCGGTGATGATCCCCGGCGGCCGGGCGATCGACCGCCACGGGGCCCAGCGCGTGGGCGTGGCGGCGGTCGGGCTGTCGCTGGCCGGGAACCTGCTGCTGCTGAGCACCCGGTCGATCGGCTGGGTGCTGGCCTGGCGGGCGGTGACCGGGCTCGGGGTTGGCCTCGGCTTCCTGAGCGGGGGCGATCTACGCGCAGGCGGGCATGGGGCGCAACGCCGCGCTGGCCGGCGGCATCTATGGCGGGGTGTCGCTCGGAGGAGGCGGGCTCGGCCTGGCGCTCGTCCCGCCGCTGGTGGCGCCGCTCGGCTGGCGCGCGCCCTACCTCAGCGCCGTGGCGGTGGCGCTGGCGGCGATCCCGATCGTCGCGGCGTGTCCCCGCACCCACGGCCACGGCGGCGGCGCCCGGACGCCGCGACTGCGCACGCTGCTCGCCGACCCGACGCTGGCCCGCCTGGGAGGCGTCTCCGCAGTGTCGTTTGGCTTCAGCGTGATCCTGGGCGCGTGGGTGGTGACGTTGCTCGAGCGGGCCGGGGGGCTGCGGCGGGGGGCGGCCGGCGCGATCGGCTCGCTGATCCTGGTGCTGGCGATCGTTGGCCGACCTCTGGGCGGGCTGCTCGCTCGAGCGCTGCCGGGCGCGACGTGGCTGGTGGTGGGGGGGAGCTTCCTCGCCGGCGCGGCCGCAACCGCGCTGCTCGCCCTCGTGCCGGGGCCGGGGTTCGACGCGCTGGCGGCGGCGGTGGCCGGCCTGGCGGCGGGGATCCCGTTCGGCGCCACGGTCGCGGGATCGGCGCGCGCGTATCCCGCCGCGGCGGGTGCCGCGGTGGGGGCGATGAACACCTACCCGGTGCTGGCGATCGTCTGCGGCGCGCCGCTGCTGGGGCTCACCTTCTCCCTCCCCGGGAACGGCCGGATCGGCTTCGCGGCGCTGGCCGCCCTGTGGCTGGCCGCACTGGCGGTGATCCCGTGGCGTCTGCGGCTGAGCTAGCGTCGGCACTCCGAGGGGCGGGCGCTTGACATTTGATCAACCGATCTGGAAGCCTCCGAGGTGATGGCTGAGACACGCGATGTGATCGTGATCGGCTCCGGCCACAACGGGCTCGTCGCCGCCGCCTACCTGGCTCGCGCCGGGCTGAGCGTGGAGGTGCTCGAGCGCAGCCGGCTGGCCGGCGGCGCGGTGCGCAGCGAGGAGCTGACCGACCCCGGGTTCATCCACGACACGTTCTCCTCCTGGCACCCGCTGTTCAGGCTGTCGGCCGCCTACCGCGAGCTGGGGGGCGAGCTCGAGGCGCGGGGGCTGCACTACTGCGAGACGCCGGTCGAGACCACGGCCAACGTGCGCCCGGACGGCCGCGTCACGCTCGCCTACCGGGACGCGGAGCGCACGGCGGAGGGCTTCGCCGGCCCCGACCGCGCCGCCTACCTGGCGCAGATGCAGCGCTTCGGCGAGACGATCGGGACGGTGGGCGAGCTGCTCGGCGCAGAGCTTCACTCGCCGGGCGCGGGGCGACTGGTCTGGAGGCTCGCGCGCTCCCTGGGACGCCGCCCCGCCCTGAGCTTCGCCTCCGACGTGCTGTCCTCGGCCAGCGCCTGGTTTGAGCGTCACTTCGAGGGTGGCGAGGTGGCCGAGCTGTATGCCCCGTGGTCGCTGCACACCGGGCTCTCGCCCGACGGAGCGGGCAGCGGCTTTCAGGTCCTGGCCATCGCCGGCTCGCTGCACGCGGTGGGGCTGCCGGTGGTGCGGGGGGGCGCGCAGAACTTCGTGCGCGCGTTCGAGCGCCTGATCGCCGACCACGGGGGGCGGGTGAGGACCGGCGTCGAGGTGGAGCGCGTCCTCACCCGGGGGCGGACGGCGGTGGGCGTGCTGGCCGGCGGCGAGGAGCTGCGCGCGCGCCGGGCGGTGATCGCCAACGTCACCCCCACGCAGCTCTACGGGCGGCTGCTGGCGCCGGGGTCGGCGCCCGAGCCTGCGGTCGCCCAGGCGCGGCGGTTTCGCTACAGCCCCCGCGCGGGCGCCCAGATCCACGTCGCGCTGAGCGAGCATCTGCGCTGGCGCGATTCCCGCCTGGACGGGGTACCGATCGTGCACCTGTCAGCCGGCCCGGCCAGCGTCGCCCTGGCCTGCGCCCAGGCCGCCGCCGGGCTGCTGCCGGCCGAGCCGACGGTCGTCGTCGGTCAGCCGACGGTGGTCGATCCCGGGCGGGCGCCCGACCGCCGCGCGGTGCTGTGGATCCAGCTCCAGCAGGTGCCCTACGCTCCCCGCGGCGATGCCGCCGGCCAGCTCGATGTCGGCCCGGGCGGCTGGAGCGAGGAGCTGACCGGCGCCTTCACCGAGCGGGTCCTGGACGCGCTCGCCCCCCACGTCGAGAACTGGCCGCAGGCCCGCGGGAGCACCGTGACCCTCACCCCCGTCGAGCTCGAGCGCCGCAACCCCAACCTGGTGCGGGGCGACATCTATGCCGGCGACTGTGAGCTGGGGCAGTCCTACCTGTGGCGCCCGCTGCCCGGCTACGGCGCCCACGTCACGCCGGTCGAGCGGCTCTACCACTGCGGGGCCTCGACCTATCCCGGCCCGGGTCTGAACGCCGCCTCGGGGCGGATCGTGGCGCTGCGGGTCATGGCCGCCGAGCGCGCGCTCGGGCGGGCCGTGCGGCGGCTGCGCCGAGCGAGCTGAGGGCGGTCCCCGCCCGCACCCGCCAGCGGCGCCGCGGCGCGAGCAGCTTGCGCGCGACGTTGTAGCCGGAGATCCCGTTCACCCCGGCCCCCGGCCAGGTGGCCGCGCCCACCATCAGCAGCCGCGGGACCCCGCTCTCATAGTCGCGCGCCTCCGGAAAGGGCCGGAAGAGGAAGTTCTGGGAGAGGTGCATCGAGCCGGAGAGCGAGTCGCCGCCCACCAGGTTGGGGTTGCGGTGGGCGAGCTCGGCCGGGGTCAGCACGGCCCGTCCGAGCACCAGCTCGCCGATCCCCGGCGCGTAGCGCTCGAGCTTGGCCAGCACGCGCTGGGCGTATGGCTCGGCGGCCTGCTCCCAGGTGTGGGCGGCGATCTCGCCGGCGGCATCGCCGCGGATGACCGCCGGCAGCGCCCGCACCTGCACCCAGAGGACGTGCTGTCCGGCCGGCGCGCGGCCGGCGTCCACGGCCGAGCTCTGTCCCACGATCAGCAGCGGCTCGCGCGGCAGCAGGCCGGCGCGGGCCTCGGTGTAGGTGGCGGCCAGATCGTCCACGTAGGGCGCGATGTGCAGGTAGGCGAAGTCGGCCAGATCCTCGCCTGCCGCCCAGCGGGGTGGCGCGCCCAGCGCCAGGTGGAGCATCATCGTCCCCGGGCCGTAGCGGTAGTGACCGGCGGCCCGACGCAGCCGGTCGGGCAGCGCCACGTCGATGAGCAGCCGGCCGTAGAGCTGCTGCGGCCCGACGCCGGCGATCACCGCCCGCCGGGCGGCGATCCGCTCTCCGGAGGTCAGCTCCACGCCGGTCGCCGCGCCGCCGGACACCAGCACGCGTCCCACCTCGCATCCGGTGCGCAGCTCGAGGCCGTGCTCGGCGCCCAGCCCGAGCAGCGCCTCGATCAGCCTGGAGGCGCCACCGCGGGCCAGCGCGATGCCGGTGCGCATGTCGGTGAACGCCTCCAGGAACGGGAACAGCGCCCCGCCGGCCACGTCGGGGCCGAAGTCCAGGTGCAGCCCCCAGCAGGCCAGCAGCGCCCGCGCCTCGGCGCTGCGCAGGTGGCGCTCGGCCAGCTCGCGGGTGGAGCTGACCAGCAGGCGCGCGAGCTCAAGGCAGCCGTCGCGGCCGAGCGGTGCCAGCCGCTCGAGGCCCAGCAGCGCGAGGTGCCGCCAGCCCAGCCGCGAGGCGTAGAGCGCGAACAGCGCCGGGCTGAGCCGCTCATAGAGGGCGTCGAGCTCGCGCCAGCCGGCGGCATCGGCCGGGTGGTGGCGCTCGAACTCGGCCAGCGTCGCCTCCCGCCCCTGCAGCACGCGCAGCGCCCGCCGGTCCGGGAACAGGTTGGCGAATGGCCGCGGGCTGGTGGCCAGCTGGAGCCCGTGGCGGGCGAGATCCGGCCCGAGCTCGGCAAACGCCCGCGAGCCCAGGAACAGGTTGAGGTTGGTGGCGTACAGGTCGTGGACGAATCCCGGCTGCGTCAGCTCGCCGCTCTGCACGGCGCCGCCCGCCCGCGCGGAACGCTCGAGCACGAGCACGCTCCAGCCCGCGCGGGCCAGGTAGACGCCGGCCACGAGCGCGTTGTGGCCGGCGCCGACGATCACCGCGTCGTAGACGCCAGTGCCGTTTGCCGGTCTTACCGAAGGGACTGACATTTGATACACGATCACAGTATCGACGCGTGCCCTGTGCCGGCGGCGCCGTGGGCCCCAGGGATGTTCGGCTGCAGCCCGCCGACGGGGAGGGCCGCCCAGCCACGCGCCCCGGAACTGCGTCGACGCCGGACTGGACTGCATCAACCCGTCGCGAGCAGTCGCGAGCACGCCCACAGCAGTCGCGAGCACGCCCACAGCAGATCGCGCGCGGGCTGGCGCAGCCAGCCAGCGCGTCCACCGGTCGCGCGCCGGGCACCGCAAATGACCGCGGATCGTGTGGCGCGGCGTTCGCGCAGCTTGACTTTCGCTTGGTGAGGCACATATGATCGCACCGAGGGCCGCCGGGACCGGCAAGAGAGAGAGGAGCAAGGCGTGCTCGGGGCGGAACGGAGGACGGAGGACCCTTGGGCGTCAGGCCCAGGTGCGTCATGGCGTGCGCGGCTGCCGGTGGCCTGGCGGGCTGGCCTGGCGGTCGCGGCCTGCTTGGCGAGCGTGCTTGTGACCGCCGGCAGTGCGCTGGCTGATGGCTCTCCCGCCACCTACTCGGCGACGGAGACCATCCCGGTACCGCCCGCCTCAAGTTTCCAGGGCAGCGCTGGTGGGGATGGCTGGGCGGTGGCGCTGTCCGCCACCCAGGTGTTCAACGTGTTCCATCACCAAGGCACGCTGCAGGTGGCCTGTCATGACCAGAGCGACGCCTCGGACTGCTGGTCGGCCGAGTCAGAGACGATCACAGACAGCAGCGGTGACAATTTCGCCACCTCCGGACAGCCGGGGCTGTATCTCGACCAGAACACCGGCAAGCTCTACGTCTACGCCACGCGGACGTCGGACGGCACCGGCGGCGTGGTGTGCATCGACACCACCCAGGCCGCGTCCAGCAGCGATCCGTTCTGTGGCTTCACCGCCCTGACCGCGGCGGGTGATGCACCGGTCAACAGCTCGGGGATCAGCTCGATCAGCGACCCGATGCTGAGCGGCGGGAGGTGGTTTGCATTCAATTACGTGGACAGCGCGGGCACCAGCGGCGCGCAGAACCACCTCCTGTGCTTCGACGTCGAAACCGACGCGCCGTGTTCGGGGCAGCCGTATCCGGTCGACATAGGCTCGGGCACGACCTCGGTCAACTCCTTCCCCGAGCCGGCCACCGCCCTGATCGGCAGCCGGATCATCCTCCCGATCACGGTCGGCGGCGTCGACGAGCTCGCCTGCTATGACGTGAGCACGGGGACCAACTGCGCCGGCGCGTGGCCGGTGGCGCTGGGATTCTCGTTCGCCTCCGATTACGGCGCCCCGTTCCCCCTCCTCGACGGGTCGGGCGCGGTGACCGGGCTGTGCCTACCCACCGGTACCGACCAGTGCTACACGCTGGCGGGCGCCAGCACCGCGACCCCGGCGGGCATGGGGAGCGTGATTGGGCCAAGCGGCGGGACGACCTCCTGGAACGGGCCGGCGTTCGTGCTCGGGCCGCGGGTCTATGTGCCGGACGGCAACCTCGACGAGGTGGAGTGCTACGACTACGCGACCGACGCGGCCTGCACCGACTTCCCCAAATCGTTCAACGGCAGCCTGAGTCTGCTCTACACCGTCAATGCCGATCCCCAGCGCCCGAGCTGCGTGTGGGTGAACTCAGACAGCGGCCAGTACCAGATCCAGAACTTCGATGCCTACACCGGGGGAGCGTGCGGGCAGGGCTCGATCCGGGTGCTGGCGTCTCAGTTCGTGGTCAACTCGGCGGCCTGCACGCCGGCCAGCTACACCAAGATCCAGGTGCTGACACCGGGTCCGTCGGCCTACAGCCCCACCAGCAGCACCATCGAGTTCGATGACGGCGACGGGAGTCCGATCACCACGATCACGCCCAATCCGCAAAATCTGGATTCGACTGGGGCGGTGAGCCTGGCGGGGATGGGACTGAACACGGCCACCGGGCTGCCGCAATTCCTGTTCACGCTCAACGGGCTCACCGGCCAACCGCCGTCGGTCCAGGTACAGCTCACCTGGACGGGAAGCTATGACACCTCGTGCATCAAGCCCGGCACCAGTGTCACGACGAGCCCCAGCAACGCCCCGACACCGTCCAGCAGCTGCCCGGCCGGCCAGACGCCGGACGTCGCCAACGACCCCCTCGAGGCGACGGGCTGCTTCTCGCCGGGGCCGCGCGGCTCATGGGTCTCGACCGGGGGCGTGCGCGTCAACGGCATTGACTTTGACCCCCGCTCGGGGAACATCGTGCTCGACCTGCCGGCGAGGACGCTGCACGCGAGCGGCAGCGGCGTGATCCTCCTGGGAGGGGTCGTGCCGGCGGGCGGATGGGTCGGCAGTATGACCGTCGACTTCAGTCACAAGATCAGCCTCGTCCCCGACTCCGGGACGAAGATCAAGGGCTTTCCGCTCGAGGGCACGCTGGAGGCCGAGCTCGCCGACGGTGGCGAGGCAAAGATCGCCGGCACGGTGAGCCTGCGTTTGCTGGGCGACGATGTGAGCGCCTCCCTGGCGGTGATCACGAGCAACCAGGATGGGCTGGCGGGAGTGTCGCTGGCGGTGATGCCCGCCGATGCCGACCCCAGCGCGTTCGAGCTCTCGTCGTGCAGTCCGAAGAAGCAACCGCCCCTGGGGTTTGAGTGCGCGAACGTGATCAGCCCCAAGGGCAACGCATACAGCGGGTTGGTGGCGAAGCAGCCGGGGGTCGTCAGGCTGTTCGGCTTCCTGCCAGTCGAGGGGCTCTCGCTGTCCTGGGATCGTTCGAGCGATCAGTGGTCATTCCAGGCGGCGCTCGCACCCCGGGATATCTTCCATCTGGGCGACAGCGGCAACCTGCCCACGTTGACGATCGGTGGGAGCTTCGGCTGGAATCCCTTCCGCTTCAACGGCGCGAGTCTGGCCGACAGCAGCGTCGCCATCCCTCTGTTCGACATCGCGGTTCTGGACAGCTTCGGCTTTCACGTGAACCTGCACCCGTTCGGGTTCGGCGGGAACGTGGCGCTGCGCGCCGGCCCTGGGCTCCAGGCTGTCCAGATCGGCGGCGGCGTGGACTACGAGACCAAGAGCCACGAATCGGGATTCGACCTGAAGGTCAGCGGCTCGTGGTCGCTGAAGGGCGAGGTCGGGGTCAATGGTCACGTGGAGTACGACTCGCTCGATGGCGCGCACACGGTGATCGTCGGCGGCGGCTTCACCCGCAGCTGGGCCGGCATCGTCACCGCCACCGTCGAACTGCAGGGGGGCATCGCGATCCCCCACTGGCAGCTCAACGCCGACGGCGACATCAGCCTGCTCGGCCTGAGCGACATCGGCGCCAAGGGGGTCGTGTCCGACAAGGGGCTGGGCCTGTGCGGCGAGGCGCACCTGCTGTTCTTCAGCGGAGAGATCGGCTTCACGCACCTGTGGTCGGGCAAGACCGATTTCAATGGGTGCGATTTCAGCGGTGTGACCACGGTGAGCGGCGGCGGCGCCGGCGATACGGCCAGCGTTGGGCGGGTGGTGAGGCTCACCGCGCATCTTCCGCGCGAGGAGTTTGCCCTCGTCGGCGCGGATGCTCCTCCTAACGTGACTTTGGTCGGTCCGCACGGCCAGCGGTTGAGCACCCCGACGAGTGTGGACAGAATCGAGACCAGCCCCACCGGATTGGCGGTGGCCGTTTCGAGTTCGAACACGACCTACTTCATCGTCGAGCACCCGGCCGCGGGTCCCTGGAGGATCATCCCCAGCCCGGGGTCCTCGCCGACGATTCGCTACGAGGTGGCAGCGCCGCTGAAGCCTCTCGGGCTGCGCGCCCGCGTCCTGGGGAGCGGTCAGCGGCGAACTCTGCGATTCCGCTTCAACCCCCAGCCCGGCGAGACGGTGGCCTTCGTGCAGCAGGGTGGGACGGAGCAGACGATTCTCAGCACCGCGCGCGGCGTCGGTGCCCGTCGCTTCAGCGTTTCGCCCGGCCCCGGGGGGCCGCGCACGATCGTCGCCGTGGTTTCGTTTGACGGCCTGCCCAGGGAAGAATTGGTCGTGGCACGCTTCACGGCACCGGCGCCGGCGCGGCCGCGGCCAACCGGGGTCCGCTACCTCATCCGCAGGGGGAGGGCGATCATCAGCTGGCGGCGCCTCGGCGGCATCGGCTCCTACGAGGTTCAGATCACGCTCGCCCACGCGCTCGTGCGCTACCAGGTACCCGGACGGGCCAGCGGCATAATCGTGCGGCTTCCAGACGCGGGTCGGATCAGGCGGATCATCGTCCGGGCGACGAGCGCCAGCGGCATAGCCGGCCCCAATGTCGTCGCCATTCGCCGGGCGCCGGTCGGACGCCCTCATCGCAGGCGGTAGACCCCGGGCCGTGACCCCGTGCAGCTGGGGGGGCGAGGCCGATCGGCGATTGGCCAGCCCAGGGAGGTGCGCTTGTGCCGGTCGGCGAGGGGCGCGCCGCTTCGATCCGCCGGCGATGTTTGCTTCGTGCTAAGGCGCGCCCAGCGACTGGCGGGGGTGTTTGACATTTGATCTAATGTCACGCAGCTGAGGGCTTCACCCCCGCCGGCGGCGGGGGCTCCACAGAACGACCAGCGGAGGGAGCATGAGGTTCAGCATCTATTCGGAGATGCAGTACTGGGGTCCCGAAGGGAACGGCAAGACGCCCGAGCGGATGTACGCCGAGGTGGCCGAGCAGGTGGTGCACGCCGACCGGCTGGGCTACTCGAGCTACGCGATCGTCGAGCACTTCTTCTTTCCCCGCTTCTCGATCTGCCCCGACCCCCTGTCGTTCTTCTGCCAGCTGGCGCCGCGCACCCGGCAGATCAACTTCCGCACGATGCTGCACGTGCTGCCCTACCACAACCCGACGGTGCTGGCCTCGCGCATCGCCCAGGCTGAGATCCTGCTCGAGGGCCGCTACGAGTTTGGCGTTGGGCGCGGCCACGGCTGGGTGCCGCCCAAGGCCGGCGTCCCCCTGAGTGAGGTCAGGGAGCTCTACGAGGAATCCTTCGAGCTGTTCTTCAAGGCCCTCGAGCACGAGCGCTTCTCCCACCAGGGGCGCTTCTACAGGGTGGAGGACTCGCACATCGTCCCCCCGCCGCCCAGGCGCAGGCTGCGCATCTTCGTGGGGGGGACGAGCGACTCCACCTACGAGCTGGCCGGGCGCAAGGGATACTCCGTGGCGGTTCCGCCGCTCCTGCCCTACAAGGCGCTCGAGCGCCAGCTCGACATCTACCGGGAGACGTGCGCCGCGCACGGCAACGAGCCCGACATCGTGTGGATCCATGCCTGCTACATGGACGAGGACCGCGAGGTGGCCAGGCGCGACGCCGAGCTGGGTATGCGGCGGTTTCTGCAGGGCAACGCCGACCCGTTGAAGGAGCGCGCCTCAGACGAGGAGCTGGCCCAGGCGGGCTATGGGTTCTACAGCTCGGGGATCATGGAGCAGCTGGCGGCCACCCCGTACGAGGAGATGATCGCCGAGGACATCGTGTGGGTGGGCACGCCCGAGGATGTGGTCGAGCGCATCGAGCAGACGCGCGAGCTGTGCGCCGGCCTCACCGAGATCGCGATCACCGTCAACCCCGGCGGACTTGAGCACTGGAAGGCGATCAAGACCCAGGAGCTGTTCGCCGACCTGGTCATCCCCCATTTTCAGACATCGACCCCGGCGGCGGCCGCGGCCGCCGCGCGCTAAGGAGAGGAGCGCTCAGATGAGCAGACTCAACAGATCGGCACTGGCACTGGTGGCGCTCGGTGCGGCTGCGCTGGTGCTCGCCGCCTGCGGCTCGAGCAGCAAGAGCAGCAGCGGCTCGAGCGGCGGGAGTGCAAGCAGCACCAGCTCCAGCGGCGGCTCGTCGAAGCCGCCGATCGTGATCGGCGCCGCGATCGACTTCAGCAACCTGATGGCGCCGACCGACGACCCGGCGTTCTACGCCGCCGAGCTGGAGGCGAAGAAGATCAACTCCGAAGGTGGGGTCGACGGCCGCAAGATCGAGTTCCTGAGCGCCAACACCCAGAATCAGCCCTCGCTCACCCGCTCGGACGCGCTCAACTTCGTCGCCAAGCACGTCAACGTCCTGTGGGTGACCTGCGACGTGGACTTCGGCACCCCGTCGATCGAGGTGGGGCTGTCGGCCGGGCTGCTGACCATCTCTCCCTGCATCGGCACCGACCAGATGGGCCCCCAGCGCTTCGGCAGCCTGGGCAAGCTCGCCTTCACCTACGGCAACGTGGCCCAGGACGAGGGCGCGGCCGACGCGCGGATCGCGATCAAGCAGGGCTGGAGGACCGCCGATGTGATCACCGACAAGCAGATCGCCTTCAACGTCGACACCTGCGAGGCGTTCCTGAGCGAGTACCAGGCGCTCGGCGGCCGGGTGATCTACAAGCGCGCCTGGGTGCAGGGCGACCACAGCATCGGCAGCATCGCCTCCCAGGTGCTGGGCACCAAGCCGGCGGTGATCTACGCCTGCACCACCGGCTCGCCGGACATCTCCACGTTCCTCACCGACGTTCGCTCGGCCGGCGACATGACGCCGATGTTGGCCGACTGGGCGCTTGACGGCACCTGGTGGATGCCCAAGAATCCCAACATCGCCACCAACGTGTGGACCGACTCCTACGCCTCGATCTACGGCGATGACCCCAGCCCCGAGGTGCGTCAGCTGGTCTCTGAGCTGACCGCCGAGGGCCACGCCCCGACCGCCGGCGGGTTCGTCCCCGGCGCGGCGGCGGTCGACGGCATCGTGGCCGCGATCAAGCAGGCCGGCGACTCCACCGACGGCAAGACGCTGGCCGCGATCATGCAGGACTTCCATGACCTGCCGACGATCTCCGGGCCGGTGTCGTTCTCACCGCAGCTGCACTCGGTGTTCGGGCGCCCCTACCGGGTGCTCGAGGTGGTCCACCGCCAGGGTCATTTCAAGTACCTGATCAGCTCCGGCGGACTGGCCAAGTGCCCGCCGATCACCGCCACGGCGAGCGCCAGCTGCCCGTCGATCGGGTGAGGGTGGGCGAGCCCAGGCACGAGGCGTCCCTCCGCAGCCGGTGGTCCGAAGGCGCGCTTCGGGCCACCGGCGTCTCCAAGTCCTACGAGGGCGTGAGCGCCCTGCGCGAGGTGACGCTCGAGATCGCCCCGCGCGAGGTGGTGGGGCTGATCGGTCCCAACGGCGCCGGCAAGACCACGCTGATCAACGTGATCACCGGGTTTGAGCTGCCCAGCGCGGGCCGGGTCCTGCTGGGCGATCAAGACCTGACCCTGTGGCCGGCCGAGCGGCGCGCCCGCGCCGGCCTGGCCCGCACCTTCCAGCACGGGCACCTGTTCGGGGGGCTGACGGTGGCCGAGAACATCGAGCTGGGGGCGCTCGGGGTGGGAATGAGCGCCCGCGCGGCGCGGCGGGTCGCCGCCGAGCTGCTCGAGGCGCTCGAGCTGGGGCACCGGGCGGGCGCCACGGCCGCCTCGCTCGCGCACGGCGAGGAGCAGAAGGTGAGCCTGGCCCGGGCGCTCGCCTCCCGCCCCCGCCACGTGCTGCTCGACGAGCCGGCGGCCGGGCTCTCCGACAGCGACATCGAGGCGTTTGCGGCGCTGCTGCGCCACGTGCGGGACGAGGTGGGGGCGGGCACGCTGTTGGTCGACCACAACATGGCGGTGGTGATGGCGGTGTGCGATCGCATCCACGTGCTCGACCAGGGAGCGCTGATCGCCTCCGGAACCCCGGAGGAGATCCGCCGCAACATCGACGTGGCCGCCGCCTACCTGGGCTCCGCCGGCCTTGAGGAGCCGCTGGCGGTGGCCCGCGCCGCGCGGGAGCTCGAGGCTTGAGCGCGCTGCTTGAGATCGACGAGCTGGAGGTCCGCTACGGCGCCGTCCCGGTGCTGCGCGGCGTGTCGCTGACCGTCGCGGAGGGCGAGATCGTCGGCCTGATCGGCCCCAACGGCGCCGGCAAGAGCACGACGCTGCATACGGTGATGGGGCTCGTGCGGCCGGCCCGGGGGGCGATCCGCTTTCAGGGCCGGTCGCTGGTCGGGGTGGCCCCCGAGCGGATCGCCCGCGGCGGGATCGCGCTGGTGCCCGAGGGCCGGCGGATCTTCGACAACCTGACCGTGGCCGAGAACCTGCGGCTCGGGCTGGTCGCTCGCCGCTCCCGCGCCTCCGAGGCGGAGCCGCTGCGGCGGGTGCAGGAGCTGTTCCCGATCCTGGGCGAGTTCGCCCGCCGGCCGGCCGGCGTGCTCTCCGGCGGCCAGCAGCAGCAGCTGGCGATTGCCCGCGCGCTGATCGCCGGGCCCCGCCTGCTGCTGCTCGACGAGCCCTCGCTGGGCCTGGCCCCGGCGGTGGTCGAGAGCGTCTGGCACGCGCTGGCCCGCATCCGCCGCCAGGGGGTGACGATCCTGCTCGTCGAGCAGCGCGCGCAGCTCACGGTCGGCTTCGCCGACCGCACCTACGTGCTCTCCAACGGGGAGGTGAAGATGCAGCTGACACCCGATGCGGCCTCTGACACCGAGCGGCTGATCGCCGCCTACCTGGGCTGATGAACGTCCTGCAGACGATCATCGACGGCATCGCCCTGGGGGCGCTCTACGCGCTGGTGGCGATCGGGCTGGCGCTGGTGTTCGGCGTGCTGCGGCTGATCAACTTCGCCCAGGGGGAGCTGATCAGCGCCGGGGCCTACTCGCTGTATGTCACCCGCAACCTGCCGCTGGGGGCGAGCATCGCGATCTGCTTTGCGGTGTGCATCGTCATGGCCTTCCTGATGGAGCGGATCGCGTTTCGACCGCTGCGCGGGGCCAGCCCGGCGACCACGCTGGTGGCCAGTTTCGCGGTCGCCTTCGCGCTGGAGGCGGTGTGGCTGTTGGCCTTCGGCTCCCAGGGCAAGCCGGGCGACGCGCTCTACAGGCTGAACACGCTGGCCGTGCACGGCTCGCTGGATCTGCGCTGGGACACGATCGCCGAGCTGGGCGCCGGCGTCGTGCTGCTCGGCGGGACGGCGCTGCTCCTGGCCCGCACCGACATCGGCCTGCAGATGCGGGCGGCCGCCCATGACTTCCGCACCGCACGGCTGATTGGGATTCGCACCAACGCGGTGATCTCGCTCGCGTTCGTGCTCTCCGGCGTGATGGCGGCGGTGGTGGCGCTGCTCTACACCGTCCAGCAGCCGCTGGTCACCAACACCTTCGGCCTGGACATCGTGATCATCGCGCTGATCGGGGCGGTGGTGGGGGGCATCGACCGGCTGTGGACGGCCACCGCGGGAGCGTTCGCGGCCGGGTTCGCCACCTCGGTGCTGGCCAGCGCGCTGCCGGCCGGCCAGCTTCAGTTTCAGACCGCCTGGCTGTTCCTGCTGCTGCTGATCGCGCTGCTGATCCGCCCGGCGGGGCTGTTCGGGCCGCTGCGCGCGCGCCAGGTCGAGCGGGTATGAGTGGCGCGGGTATGAGGCACCTGCGCGCGCTGCAGACGCTGGCCGCGCCGCTGGCGCTGCTGGTGATCGTGGCGGCGATCGGCGCCGGCACCACCGCCTCGACCCAGCAGGACTTCATCACCGCGCTGATCTCGGCCACGATCGTCTACGGGCTGTATGTGTTCATCGGCAACTCGGGGGTGATCTCGTTCGGGCAGATCAGCTTCACCGCCGTCGGCGCCTTCTCCGCCGGCGTGCTGACCATCCCCACCCAGCCCAAGCGGCTGACGATGCCCGGCCTGTGGTCTTTTCTGGCCCAGCACTCGATCTCGACCTTCCCCTCGCTGGTGCTGGCCGCCGCGCTGGGGGCGCTGTTTGCCGCGCTCGTGGCCTTCCCGCTGATGCGCCTGTCGGGGATCGCCGCCGGGATCGCCACCTTCTCGGTGCTCGAGATCACCTACAACGTGCTCGACCAGTGGACGAAGATCGGCCCGGGGCCCAACGCGCTGGCGCTCGTGCCGACGACGATCGGGGTGTGGCAGGCGCTGCTGGGGGCGGTGTTCGCCGCGGTGGTGGCCTTTGTCTACCAGCGCTCGCGGCGGGGCCGGCTGCTGCGCGCCGCCCGCGAGGATCCCGCCGCCGCCCGCGCGGTGGGGGTGCGCATCACCCGGGAGCGGCTGATCGCCTTTGCCATCTCGGGTGGCCTGGCCGGGCTGGGCGGTGGGCTCCTGGTGCACCAGCTGGGGACGATCACCGTCGATCAGGTGTACCTGGAGCTGACCTTCCTGACGCTGGCCATGCTGGTCATCGGCGGGTCGGGGAGCCTGTGGGGCGCCACCGTCGGGGCGCTGGCGATCAGCCTGCTCGACTCCTGGCTGGCCGCCGCCGAGAACACCGTGCACGTGTTCTCGCTGTTTACCGTCACGTTACCGACCGGCGCGTCGGATTTGATTCTTGGGGTGATAATGGCGGCGATGCTGCTCTTCCGACCCCAGGGCCTGACCGGTGGCGCCGAGTTCTCGCTCGCCTTCCTGTCGCGCGCCGGGGCGTGGATCAGGAGCAGGACGCGAGGGGCGCCGCCAACGGAACCCGAGGCGCCGCCACTTGACCACGTCAGGCAGACCGAACCGCATTAGAGGGGGAAACCATCGCCATGCCCGCCGCCGACAAGCTCGCCGCTCTCCGCCCGGTCGGAGGTCACCGAACCCTGGCCGAGCGAGCCTTCGCCACGCTGCACGAGGCGATCGTCACCGGCGTGCTGGCGCCGGGCGAGCGGCTGCCGATCGAGGAGCTGGCCGAGATCCTGGAGATGAGCCCGATGCCGATCCGCGAGGCGCTCAGGCAGCTGGACTCGGTGGGGCTGGTGGAGAACATCCCCCACCGGGGCGCGCGCGTCACCGAGCTGACGATCGACGACCTGCGCGAGGTCTACGAGGCCAGGCTGGCGCTCGAGCCGCTGGCCGTCCGCCACGCGGCCGAGAACTTCACCGAGGCCGACGTCGAGCTGGCCAGCGCGCGGCTGGAGGATCACGTGAAGGCCTACAAGCAACGGGATCTCGGCGTGGTCTGGTCAACCCACACCGCATTTCATTTCGCGCTCTACAGCGCGGCCAAGTCGCGCTGGATGATCCGGCTGATCCACCCCCTGTGGGAGACGAGCGAGCGCTACCGCTTCGCGATGCTCCCCGTGCGACTGAACCTCGACCAGCGGCGGCTCGAGCACGAGCGGATCCTGAGGGCGTGCGCCGCCCACGACACCGACGCGGCCGCGCGCGAGCTGCACAACCACCTGGCGCGCACGGCCAACCTGATCGCCGCGCAGATGGGAAGCGAGGAGCTGTTCGAGCTGCTGCCGGCGGCGCCGGAGGCGGCGGTGGCGTGACGCGCGCCGGGCGATGGTTGAGTCGGCGTGCATCGCCACGGGAGCCGGCCTCGGCTCCGGAGCCAGCACGATCGGGAGCCGGCGGGGCCTCCCGAACCCGCGCGACCGCGAGCCGGTGCGGGCTGCCCGAACCAGGGCGACCGCGAGCCGGTGCGGGCTCCCCGGACCCGCGTGACCTGATGCCAGCCGCTCCACCGCATCCACGCCTTGACGATTGATCAAATATCTGAGATTGTGTTCAGGCACGGGCCATGCGCCCGTGCGGATGCCGGCCGGGCACCGTGGCCACGGCGGGCCGGGCAACATGTAAACCGCCAACCCAAGCCGAAGTCGAAGGTGAGAGATGCTTCTTGAAACAGTCGCCTACGCGCGGCCCGACAGCGTGGCCGAGGCGCTCGAGGCGCTGGCCTCGAGCGACGGGGCGGCGCCGCTGGCCGGGGGGCAGAGCCTCGTCAACGTGCTCAAGCACAGGGTCGCCTCGCTCGAGCTGCTGGTCGACATCAGCCGTCTGGAGGAGCTGCGGCAAATCGAGCCTCTGGAGGGCGGCGCGCTGGAGATCGGCGCCTGCGTCACCTACGACGAGCTCGAGCACTCCGAGACGGTGCGCTCCGCCCAGCCGCTGCTGGCCGAGGTGGCGGGGCACATCGAGGACCAGCAGATCCGCTGCCGGGGCACGATCGGCGGCAACTGCTGTCTGAGCGATCCCACCAACAACCTCCCCCCGCTGCTGGTGGCGCTCGAGGCGACGATGGTGATCGAGTCCAGGCACGGCCGCCGGGAGGTGCCCGCGCGCGAGTTCTTCCACGGCTACTTCGCCACCGAGGTGGGCGAGGGCGAGTTGCTGCGCAGCGTCAGGATCCCGCCGCTGGGCGCGGGCGCGGGCGCCGGTTACAGCACGGTCGCCGTGGGAGCCGACAGCAAGGCCATCGCCCGCGCCGCCGCCGTGGTCGGGGTCAAGGACGGGCGGATCGAGGCGGCGCGCGTGGTGCTGGCCTGCGTGGCGCCGGCGCCGCTGCGCCACGCGGGCATGGAGGAGGCGCTGCGCGGGGCGCCGGCCACCGAGGAGGCGGTGCGCCAGGCGACCGAGCGCATCGGCGAGGATCTCGAGCCGATGGGGGATGTGCATGGCAGCGGCGAATACCGTCGCGAGATGGCGCGCGTCGTCGCGCGGCGCGCGGTCCTGCAGGCAATCGGCAACGGAGGGTCGCAGCGTGGTTGACGCCGGACGGGTTCAGGCAATCGAGGTCACGATCAACGGCGAGAAGTACGAGCGGACGGTCGAATCGCGCCAGCTGCTGGTGCACTTCCTGCGCGACACGCTGGGGATGAAGGGCACCCACATCGGCTGCGACACGGGCAGCTGCGGGGCCTGCACGGTGATCGTCGACGGCCGGCTGACCAAGAGCTGCATGATGCTGGCCCCGCAGGCCGACGGGGCGCAGATCGAGACGATCGAGGGGGTCTCCGCCGACGGCGAGCTCAGCCCGGTGCAGGCGGCCTTCCGTCAGGAGCACGGGCTGCAGTGCGGCTACTGCACCCCGGGGATGGTGATGGCGGCGACCTACCTTCTGCGGCGCAACCCGCACCCGAGCGAGCAGGAGATCCGCCGGGCGATCCGGGGCAACATCTGCCGCTGCACCGGCTATGTGAACATCGTCAAGTCGATCGCCGCCGCCGCGGGCGGCGCCGAGGCCAGGGAGGCAGAGTGAGCCGAGCCGAGATGACCACCGCGCCGGCCGCGCCGGCCGTCGAGACCGGCCGCTACGTCGGCCAGAACGTCCCCCGTGTGGAGGATCGTCGCCTGCTCAAGGGCCAGGGCGAGTTCGCCGACGACGTGTGGATGCACCGCCAGGGTTACGCGCACTTCGTGCGCTCGCCTCACGGACACGCGCGCATCAGGTCGATCGATGTGCGCCGGGCGCTTGAGCTGGACGGCGTGTACGCCGTCCTCACCGGCGAGGAGGCCCGGGAGATGTGTGCGGTGCCGTTCTTCCAGATCGCGCCCGAGCCGGCGGGACGGATCGAGGAGTACCCGCTGGCGGTGGACAAGGTCCGCTATCACGGTGACGCGGTCGCCGTCGTGCTCGCCGAGACGCGGGAGATCGCCCGAGACGCGGCCGGGCTGGTCGAGGTCGAGTACGAGCCGCTGCCCGCGGTGGTCGATCCGGTGGCGGCGGCCGACCCCGAGGCGCCGGTGCTGCACGAGCAGGTCGGCACCAATGTCGCCTGGCACGGCGTCTACGACTGGGGCGACATCGACTGGGCGCTTGAGAACGCCGACCACGTGGTGGAGATTGACCGGCTGCACTTCCACCGCTTCTCCTCCACGCCGCTGGAGTGCAACGCGGCGGTGGTCAACTGGGATCCAGGCACCGACACGGTCACCGTGAGCTCAAACAACCAGATGCCGATGTTCGCCTCGATGGTGATCGGGCCCACGCTGGGGGTGCCGAGCAACCGCCTGCTGTTCTCCTGCCAGGACATCGGTGGTGCGTTCGGGATCAAGATCGGCTCCTATCCGCAGATCGCCGCCCTGGCGCTGCTGTCGAAGAAGGCCGGGCGCCCGGCCAAGTGGACCGAGTACCGCACCGACCACATGCTCTCGGCCGGGCAGGGCAACGAGCGGGTGTTCCTGGACACCAAGGTCGCGGTGATGAAGGACGGGACGATCCTCGGCTTCAAGACCCGCGCGTTTGACGACGCCGGCGCCTACCTGCACTACGAGCCGCTGGGCGCGGTGATCTGGTCACAGGTCAGCCCGGGCTGCTACCGGCTCAAGCACATCCAGGTCGACTACACCGAGACGATGACCAACAAGTGCCCCACGGTCCCCAACCGGGGCTACTCCCGCCTGCAGCACCTGTGGCTGGTCGAGCGGATCATCGACATCGTCGCCCACGAGCTCGGGTTCGACCCGGTGGCGCTGCGCAAGCAGAACTACGTGCAGCCCGAGGACTACCCCTACGAGACCCCGAACGGCTGCGTGTACGACTCCGGGGACCTGCCGCGCTCGCTGGACATCGCGCTCGAGATGATCAACGCCGAGACCTGGCGCCAGCGCCAGCGCGAGCTGGGGCGGGGGTCGGGCAGGCGGATCGGGATCGGCATCGGCTCCACGCTGGACTCCGGCACCAACAACTTCGGCCAGGCGCGGATCATCAACCCGCAGCTGCCCTTCAGCGGCAATGGCGAGGCGGCGTATGTGAAGCTCGACCTCTACGGTGAGGTGAACGTCAACCTCGGCACCACCCCGCAGGGTCAGAGCCATGAAACCACCGCGGCTCAGGTGGTGGCCGACATCCTCGGCGTGAGCCACGACCAGGTGCACGTGACGGCCGGCTTCAACCAACGCAACAACACCTACGTGGCCTTCTCCGGCACCTACGCCAGCCAGTTCGCGGTCACCGGCCTATCCGCCGCCCAGGGCGCGGCGCAGAAGCTGCGCCGGGAGATCGTCGAGCTGGCCGCGTTCGCGCTGCAGGCCGAGCCGGAGGAGATCGAGCTCGAGGACGGCACCTGCTATGTCCGCGGGGACCGCGAGCGGGCGATCCCGTTCATCGGCGTCGCCAACCTCGTGTACTCAAACAATGCCGCGCTGCCGGAGGAGATGCGCGAGCGCTACAGCCTCAACTGCCGCCACGTCTACGTGCCTCCCTTCCAGGTCCCCGATCCCGAGCAGAAGCGCGGAAACCTCACCCTCACCTACGCCTCGCAGATCCACGCCTGCGTGGTGGAGATCGACGAGGAGACGGGGGAGGTGAAGATCCTCGAGTACGCCGCGGTCGACGACTGCGGCAAGCGGATCAACCCCAAGATCGTCGAGGGGCAGGTGCACGGGGCCACCGCCCTTGGTCTGGGCGCGGCGCTGTATGAGGCCTTCGAGTACGACCAGGATGGCCAGCTGCAGCAGGCCTCCTTCTACGACTATCACGCGATCACCGCGCTCGACACCCCGGACATCAAGGCCGCCGACATCGAGTCGCCCAGCCCGTTCACCCCCAATGGGGCCAAGGGGATGGGCGAGGGAGGCGGTGCGCCGCTGCACGCGATCTGCTCGGCCATTCAGGACGCGCTCGGCGAGCAGGACGCGATCGTCTCCGACAGCCACAATCCGTGGGAGCGCGTGTGGCGGCTGCTGCGCAGCGGCGAGCGCGGCGAGCCCCGCGGGGTGCGGGTGCTGACCCGCTCGGACGGCGGGTCGGGTGAGCGTTCGTGATCCTTCACAACGAGTTCACCGTCAACGCCGATCTGGAGACGGTGTGGCGGGCGCTGCTCGACATGGAGGGCGTGGCCAGCTGCCTGCCGGGGGCGACGATCACCGCCACCGAGCAGGAGAACGTCTACGACGGGTCGATGCGGCTGAAGATCGGGCCGATGCGGGTCGAGTACCGGGGCACGGCCACGCTGTCGGCCGTCGATGAGCGCAATCACACGGCGGTGATCTCGCTGAGCGCCCGGGAGGCCAAGGGCCAGGGTTCGGCGATGGCCACGATCCGCAACCGCCTGCAGCCGGTGGATGGCGCCACGCGCGTGAGCGCGGAGACCGAGCTGCACATCACCGGCCCCCAGGCCCAGTTCGGGCGAGGGGTGATCGAGGATGTCGGCAAGCGGGTGCTCGATCAGTTCTCGCAGCGGCTGGAGCAGAGGATCATGGGGCCTGGTCAGGGCGAGGGGGCGGCGGGGGGTCAGGCTCCGCCGGCGGAAGGGGGTCAGGGTCTGCCAGCGGAGGGGGGTCAGGGTCTGCCAGCGGAGGCTGGTCAGGGGGAGCGGGGGCTGGCTGGTCAGGGTCAGCGGGTGCTAAGCCCGTCCGGTACGCCGGCGACCGGGTCCACCCAGCCGGCGGGTGGAGCCGGCAGGGCCGCGCAACCTCCCGCCCCGGTGCCCGACGAACTCGACGTGGGATCGCTCGTCGCCAGCACGCCGGCGGCGCGGATCGGCGCGGCGGCGCTGCTGCTCGTGCTCGTGCTGATTTTGCTGCGGCGGCGGCGCTAGCTTTACGCCAAGGCGTGCCCTACCAGCCGGGGCCCTTGCGGTAGCGATCCTCGTCGGCCATCTCTTCCGGCTGCTCGGCTCCGGCGCCGCCGACCTCCTCCTCGTGGGCGGGATGGTCGCTGGTATCCGGTGGGGTCTGCGGGGCCGGCGGGTTGCCTTGCGGCTCTTCTGTCTCCATGGCGATTCGCTACCCGGGGAGGCCGCGGCGCAAGCGCCGGGCGGGGCGGCAGGGCCTGGCCGAAGGGGCGGCGGGCCGACGGGGCGGGGGTGTCTGGCAGAAAGGGCGGCGGGGCGGCGGGGCGGCGGGGCCTCGCCGAAACCCGGCGGGGCGGGGGGCCTGGCCGAAAAACAGGCCTATTTGGCCGCTTTTTCGGCCAGGCCTCAGGTGAGTAGCTCCCGCAGCGCCTCCACCGCCTCCCAGACGTCGCGAAAGCGGGTGGTGAGGGGGGCCAGCCCGAGGCGGATGACGTCGGGGCGGCGGAAGTCGACGATCACCCCGCGCTCGATCAGCGCCTCGGTGAGCTCGGCGGCCCGGGGGTGGGCGAGGGCAACGTGCGCACCCCGGCGCTCGGCCTGACGCGGCGAGGCCACGCTCACCCCGAGCCGGCCCAGGCGTGCGTCGGTCAGGGCGATCGCGTACTCGGTGAGCTCGATCGCCTTGGCCCGGATCGCCTCGATCCCCGCCCGCGCCACGATCCGCACCCCCTCATCCACCGCGGTCAGCGCGAGCACCGGCGGCGTTCCGGACAGAAACGCGCTGATCCCCCGGGCCGGCACGTAGCCGGCCGCCATCGCGAACGGATCCTCCCGTCCCAGCCAGCCCCAGATCGGCTGGCGCAGCTGCGGCTGGATCTCGCCCCGGACGTACATGAAGGCGGGCGCTCCGGGGCCGCCGTGCAGGTACTTGTACGTGCAGCCGACGGCCAGGTCGGCTCCGTCGGCGTCGAGCGCCAGCGGCACGGCGCCGGCACTGTGGCTGAGATCCCACAGCGTGAGCGCGCCAGCCTGGCGGGCGAGGGCGGTGATCTCCCGCAGCTGGGCGATGTGGGCCGAGCGGTAGGAGACGTGCGAGAAGGTGACCAGGGCGGTGTCCGGCCCGAGCGCCGAGGCCACCGCCTCCGGGGTGGGGCCGCCGGCACGATCGAAGCGCAGCCAGCGCAGCCTGAGCCCGCGCGCTCGGGCCAGCCCCTCGAGCACGTAGCGGTCGGTGGGGAAGTTGTCGACGTCGGTGAGGATCTCGTGCCGGTCCGGCCGGGCGTCAAGCGCCGCGCAGGCCAGCTTGTAGAAGCACACCGTGGTGGAGTCGGCCAGCGCCGTCTGGCCCGGACCGGCACCGAGCACGGCGCCGGCGAGCCGATCGCCGACGGTCAGCGGCAGCTCGAGCCAGCCCTCCTCCCAGCCGCGAACTCCGCGCCGGCCCCACTGCTCGGTCAGCAGCTCCCGCAGGCGCCCGGGCGTGGAGCACGGCAGGCAGCCGAGCGAGTTGCCGTCCAGATAGATCGCCTGCGGGTCGAGCACGAACCGCTCCGGGAAGCCGCCCAGCGGGTCCTGCTCATCGAGTGCCGCCGCGCCCTCGCGGCTGAGCGGGAGGCTCACCTCGCGCCCTCGCGGCTGAGCGGGAGGCTCACCCCGCGCCCTCGCGGCTGAGCGGGAGGCTCACCCCGCGCCCTCGCGGCTGAGCGGGAGGCTCACCCGCCACCCCCATGGCTGAGCGGGAGGGCCACCCGCCACCCCCATGGCTGAGCGGGAGGGCCACCCGCCACCCCCATGGCTGAGCGGGAGGGCCACCCGCCACCCCCGTGGCTGAGCGGGAACTCACCGCGCGCTCGCGGCAAGCTCACGCTCCCCTCGCTGCGGAGCGCGAGGCTCACGCTCCCAGGTAGGCTCGCTTCAGGTCCTCGTGGTGCAGAAGCTCCGCGGCCGAGCCCTCGAGCACGATCTCGCCGGTTGACAGCACGTAGCCCCGGTCGGCGATCGACAGCGCCATCGTCGCGTTCTGCTCCACCATCAGGATCGACACCCCCGACTCGTGCACCTCCCTGATGATCCGGAAGTTCTGCTGCACGAGCGCCGGCGCAAGGCCCATCGAGGGCTCGTCCATCAGCAGCAGCCGGGGGTGGGACATGAGCGCCCGACCCACGGCGACCATCTGCTGCTCGCCGCCCGAAAGCGTCCCGGCCAGCTGCCCCCGCCGCTCCCTGAGCCGCGGAAACAGGGTGTGGACCCGCTCGAGATCCTGCTCGAAGGTGCTGCCATCCCGCAGCACCGCCCCCAGTTCGAGGTTCTCCCGCACCGTCATGTCCGGGAACAGCCGCCGGTTCTCAGGCACGATCGCGATTCCCCGGGAGATTCGCTCGGGGACCGGGTAGTCGGTGACATCCTCGCCGTCCAACAGCACACGACCGCTGCGCGGCCTGACCAGACCGAGGATGGTCTTGAGCGTCGTCGACTTGCCGGAGGCGTTGCCGCCCAGCAGACAGACGAGCTCGCCCGGCCGCACGCACAGGTTGATCCCCTCCAGGATGCGGATCTGCCCGTAGTAGGTGGTGACGTCCTCCAGCGCGAGCAGCGGGCGCCCGTCTGCGGCCGCCGCGGCCGGCGAGCGGCTGGCGGCGGGAGAGCTCACGACGCCTCCGAGGCCAGCGCCTCCGGGTCGCGGCCCAGGTAGGCCTCCACCACCGCGGGATGGTTGGCCACCTCCTGAAAGGAGCCCTCGGCGATCTTCTGCCCGTAGTCGAGCGCCACCACCCGGTCGGAGACGCCCTCCACCACGTGCATGTCGTGCTCGATGACCAGGATGGCCAGACCCAGCTCGTCGCGCAGACGGCCGATCACCTCGGTCACCTCATGGGTCTCGTTGGGGTTCATGCCGGCGGCCGGCTCGTCCAGGAGCAGCAGCTTCGGGCGCGTGGCCAGCGCGCGGGCGATCTCCAGCCGCCGGCGGTTGGCGTAGGAGAGGCTGTAGGCGGGCTGATCCCAGCGGTAGCCGGCCAGCCGCTGCCCGAAGAACGACAGCACGCGCTCGGCCTGCTCGCGCACCTCGCGCTCCTCGCGCCGCGCCCGCGGCAGTCGGAGGATCGACTCGATCGGCGTCGCGCCGGTGCGGCCGTAGGTGGCGGCCATCACGTTCTCGATCACGGTCATGTTCAGGAACAGCCGCAGGCTCTGGAAGGTGCGGGCGATTCCCAGGCGGGTGATGCGATCGGGGCGCAGGCCGGCGATCGAGCGTCCCTCGAAGCGCACGTCGCCCGCGCTCGGCTCATAGACGCCGGTGATCACGTTGAACAGCGAGGTCTTGCCGGCCCCGTTGGGGCCGATGACGCTGACGATCTCCCCCGGGGCGACGGTCAGGTCAAGCTCGGACAGGGCCCGGAGGCCGCCGAAGGCGAGCGACAGGTGCTCGAGCTCAAGCAGCGCGGCTGGATCGGGCGCGGCTGAGCTCGCCGAGCCGGGTTTGGCTGAGCTTTCGGGGCTGGCTGCGGCTGAGCCCGCCGAGCCGGGTTTGGCTGAGCTTTCGGGGCTGGCTGCGGCTGAGCCCGCCGAGCCGGGGGCCGCGGGCCCGGCTTCACCTCGCTGCTCGCCCGCCTCGCTCACCTAGACGATCTCCACCCGCCGGGCGCCCAACAGCCCCTGGGGCCGGGCGTTCATGACCACGATCAGGATCGCGCCGAGCAGGATCAGCCGGGTGATCGAGGGCTCGACGATCAGCCGCGACTCCCACACGCAGGCGGCCAGGTACACGGTGGGCACAAGCAGCGCCGTCCGCCACCAGTCGCGCAGCCGGGTCAGCGCGATGAGCAGGCAGATGAGCACGGCGAAGCCGACGTTGCCGTATCCGGCCGGGATGTTGCCGGCATGGTTGAGCGGGACCACCACCCAGTCCTTGAGCGCGCTGTGGATCCAGCCGCTCGACTGGGGTCCACCGGCCACCGCCGAGGCGCTGATCGCCGAGACGATCGCGTGCACGGCGAACCCGAAGGCGACGATCGCCGCCAGCACCCCGGCCAGGCGCCGCCAGGGGCGGAGCCTGACCACCATGGTCAGCAGGATCAACCCGTAGAAGACGTAGCCGGCCTGGGTGGGGCTGCGCAGCACTCCGTCAAGCACGATCTCCACCAGCAACCCGCCGAGCACCGCCCCGGCGATGCTGCCCGCGCCGCCCAGGATCAGCGCCGCGTAGATCAGGATCAAAAACGAGGTGTCGAAGTCGGTGGGAAACACGCTCGTCTGCTGGGCGGCGAACACGGTCCCGGTCATGGCGGCCACCATCGCGCCGAAGGCGAACGCCATCAGCTTCACCCGGTTGACCGGCACCGTCATCATCGAGGCGGCCAGCGGGTCCTCGCGCACCGCTCGCCAGGCGCGGCCGGTGCGGGAGGTGTCGAGCAGGTGGAGCACCGCGATCGTCGCCACCAGCAGGATCAGCATCAGGTAGAAGTAGCCCTGGTTGGAGGTGATCGCCGAGCCGAAGCCGCGGATCGGGTCGATCGCGAAGATCCCATTGGCGCCGCCGAGCTTGCTGGGCGCCACCACGTTCACGAAGGTGGCGAACGCCTCGCCGAAGAACAGGGTGACGATCGCCAGGTAGTCGCCGATCAGCCGTCGTGAGGGCAGGCCGACGAGCAGCCCGAGGATCGCGGCGGCGACCATGATCGCCGGGATCGAGGCGTACGCCGGCAGATGGATGCCGTGCGGCTGATCCAGCTGGTTTGAGGACAGCAGCGCGAAGCCGTAGGCGCCGAAGCCGTAGAAGGCGATGTAGCCGAGGTCGAGCAGACCCGCCCAGCCGACGGCCACGTTCAGTCCCACCGCCAGCGTGGCCAGGATCAGCGCGTTGATGCCGATCTGAAGCTGGAACTGGGTGAGCCCCAGCTGGGGGATGAGCGCCCCGAGCGCGGCCGCGATCGCCAGCCGCGGCCACCAGCCCACCCGCTCCAGGCGGCGCTGCAGCTCGCCTCGCAGACCGGGGGGATACTCCCGCCGGGTGGCCTGGCGGGCGACCCATTCGTCGACGCCGATCGAGGGGCCGGGCTGCTCGGCCAACGAGGGCTGTGGGGGATCGAGCGCCATCTAGACCTTCTGCAGCTGAACGCGGCCGAGCAGGCCGCTGGGGCGCACCAGCATCACCGCGATCAGGATCCCGAACACGATCAGATCCGTGTACAGCGAGGAGACATAGCCGGTGATGAACGACTGCGCCAGGCCGATCAGGAGCCCACCCAGGACCGCGCCGGAGATCGAGCCGATGCCGCCCACGACGGCGGCGGTGAATGCGTACAGACCGGCGGTGAAGCCCATGTAGTTCCACACCGAGTTGTAGACCAGGCCGGCCATGACGCCCGAGATCCCGGCCAGCGCCGAGCCGAGAAAGAAGGTGGCCGCGATCGTGAAGTCAACGTCGATGCCCAGCATCTCCGCCGCCTCGCGGTCGGCGGCCACCGCCCGCATCTGCCGGCCCAGCCGGGTGCGGTGGACGATCAGCTGCAGGGCGATCATCAGCGCCACGCTGAGCACGATCACCATGATCCGCACGATGTCGACGTTGAGCACGCCGATATGGATCCCGGTGGAGAAGGAGATGAAGCTCGAGGTGTTGTAGATCCGGTAGGAGCCGCCGAAGAACAGAAGCGCCGTGTTCTCCAGGAAGAACGACACGCCGAGCGCGGTGATCAGTGGGGCGATGCGCGGCGCGTTGCGCAGCGGCCGGTAGGCGAAGCGCTCGATCACCACCCCCAGTGCGCCCACACCGCCGCCGGCGAGCAGGAACATCACCAGCAGCAGCACCGGCACCGGCACCGCCAGGTGGTTGGCCCCGCCGAACCACTGGATGACGAAGTAGCCCACGAACGCCCCCACCATGTACAGGTCCCCGTGGGCGAAGTTCAACAGCTTGAGGATCCCGTAGACCATCGAGTAGCCCAGGGCGATGAGCGCGTACACGCTCCCCTGGGTCAGTCCGTTCACGAGCTCCTGGATGAAAAGCCGCATCGTCGTGTGCCACCGCGCCGGGGCGGGGCGGGAGTCGACCCCCCGCCCCGCGCGCCGGTGCGACTATCGCACATCAGCTCACGAGTTCGTGACCAGCTGGTACTTGCCCTGCGAGTTGATGTGGAACAGGAACCACTTGGCGCCGACCAGGTCGCCGTGGGAGTCGAACTTGATCGGCTGACCGAGGATCGAGCTGGGTTCGTCGGTGGCCCGAATCGCCGCCAGCACGCTCGAGCGGGTCGGCGTGCCGGACTTGCAGGCCTGCGCGATCGCCTCGTCGATCACGTGGGTGGCCGCGTACACCGGCGGGCCGAACGTCCCGAACTTCGGGAACGCCGCCTTGGCCTGCGCCACCAGCGAGGCATCGGCCGGGATGGCGGTGATGTCCGGCCCGAATGAGGAGACGTAGGAGCCGGGGATCGTGAACGAACTCGGCGAGTACAGGCCATCGGTGCCGACGATCGTCACGTTCTTGTGCTGCTCCTGCAGGTTCTTTCCGAACTGCTCGGCGTTGGCGGCCACCTGCCAGGGGAGCACGGCGACCGTCATCTGCGGCGTGATCTTCGCCACCAGCGAGGAGAAGTCGGTCACCTTCTGGCTCACCGACTCGTGGTCGACCCTGATCCCGGCCTTCTGGAAGATCGGGATCATCACACCCACCAGCCCGGTGGAGTAGGCCTCCTGATCGTCGATGATCATCAGCGCCTTGGGGTGCAGGTGGTTGATGACGAAGTTCGCATCCTCGGGCCCCTGGACGCTGTCCCGCGAGACGACCCGGAAGAAGGTCGGGTTGGCGCCGTCGGTGAGCGTCGTCTTGGTCGCCGAGCCGGAGACGAACGCCATTCCGGCGCGGGCGAACAGCGGGCCGACCGCCTCGACCTCCTGGCTGCCTGCCGGACCGACGACGGCCAGGATCTTGGGGTTGGAGATGAACTGCTGGGTGACGGTGGTGGCCAGCGAGGGCGTCAGCTGCGTGTCGCCCTGAACCAGCGTGATGTTGGTGCCGTTGGCCTTGTTGTCGTTGGCCACCGCCATCTTGGCGAACGCCAGCTGCTCATCGCCGAGCACCGCCACCTGGCCGGTGATCGGGGCCTCGATGCCGATCGAGGCCGTGCAGTTCTTGCTCGAGCTCGAGCCGGTGCTGGCGCTCTTGGTGCTGCCACCGCTGCTGCTGCTGCTGCTGCTTGAGCCGCAGCCCGCGGCGATCAGCGCCGCCAGCGCGAGCGCGGCCACCGTGATGCGTGGTTTCACGCCTGTACCTCCTCCTCGTGGAGCGATTCGTGGTTTTCGTATGCGGGGGTTCCGTCCGGGTAGTAGGCGGCGGCCGGCGAGCCGGCGGGTGTGAACACGGCCAGCACCCGCATGTCGGTCCGCCCGGCGTTCTCCAGGCAGTGGATGGTGCGGGCGGGCAGGGCGATGCAGCTGGCGGCGCTCACCGGCCAGGATCGCTGCGCGGTGTGGAATGCGCCCTCGCCCTCAAGCACGTAGATCACCTCGTCGTAGGTGTGGAAATGATCCGGTGCGCGGCCGACGGGAATGTAGCCGACGAAGTGGGTGGCCGAGCGCAGCCCGCTGGCGGGGTCGAAGATGATCCGAAACTGCCGGTTGGCGGTGGCCGACTCCGGGCTCTGATCGGCCAGCCGGCGCACGCGCGCCGCGGGGGTACCGGCGCTCGCCCGCGTCTGCGGTCGGCCGTCTGAATCTCCGCCCCCGGCGGCGGGGCCGTGCGCACCTTCCCCCACGGCAGGGGTGTGCGCACCTTCCCCCCCGGCGGAGGCGAGGATGCGGACGGACACGAGCGCCAACTCCTCCCCCTCGGCGGCGGAGAGCTGGTGGGCCCGGCCGGGGAGCAGATGGGCGCCGGCCTCCGGTTCCAGCGGATGTACGCACTCGCCCACGCGCAGCGAGCCGCGGCCCGAGAGCACGAACAGGACCTCATCGCCGGCGCTCCCCTCGCGGGTGCAGGTGCGGCCGGCGGCGAGCGCGAGCAGCGACTGCTCGAGCCGGATCTGCCCGGAGCGCAGCTCCGCCCCCGCCCGTTCGACCAGCGCTCCGTCCGCCGAGCGGCGTGCGGGTAGCGACGATGCGTCAAGGACCAGTGCGGTGGTGCTCATCGGTTGGCGAACGGCGGGCGATCAGCTCGCGGCCAGCCTCGCCTCAAGGCTGATCTCGGTTCCGGCCAGCGCCCGGGAGACCGGGCAGGTGCGCTTGGCCTCCTCGGCGAGCTCGGCGAAGCGCTCGGCGGAGATTCCCTCCACCTCGCCCACCGTCTGCAGCGCGATGTGGCTGATCGTGAAGCGTCCCTCCTGCTGCTCGAGGCGGACGCTGGCGGTGGTGCGCAGATCCCGGGGCGGATGTCCGGCCTCGCTCAGCAGGTTGGCCAGCGACATCGTGAAGCAGCCGGCGTGGGCGGCGCCGATCAGCTCCTCGGGGTTGGTGGCGCGCTCCACGTCCTCGACGCGGGCGCGGAGGCTGAACGGCCCCGAGTAGGCGCCGCTGCCCAGCTCGATCCGCCCGCCGCCGTCGGGCACCGTGCCCTGCCAGCTGGCGTGCGAGCGACGGGTGACGCGAATGCTCATCTTCTCCCCTCGACAGGCGCTGTCCCTCTGTTGGTCACGATCACCTCCATCCCCGGGTTTGATCAAATCGCTACCCTACCGGAACCCGGGCGCAGTTGTTTAGCGATTGCGTTAGGGCGCCGGGGACAGCAGTTGCCGACCACCCAGGAGCGCAGGAGTCAGCCAGTGTCCGACGTACTCACCCATGCCCAGCGCCTCGAGGCCATCCGTGCCCGGTTCTCCTCGCTGCAGACGGGCTTTGCCTTCTTCGACGCTCCGGGCGGCTCGCAGGTGCCCGATGAGGTGGGCGAGGCGATCGCCCGGGCGCTGCGCGAGGCCAGCGCCAACCTGGGAGCGGTCTATGAGACGAGCCGGCGGGTGAGGGAGATCCTCGAGCGGGCGGAGGCGGGTGCGGCCCGCTTCCTCGGCTGCGAGCCGCACGAGATCATCTTCGGGGCCAACATGACCTCGTTGAACTTCACCCTGTCGCGGACGGCGGGGCGGGAGTTCCAGCCCGGTGATGAGATCCTCGTCTCCTCGCTGGACCATGATGGCGGCGTCGCCCCGTGGCTCGAGCTGGCGCACGACCGTCAGCTGGTCGTCCGCTACATCGAGCTGCGCGAGGACACGACGCTCGACTACGAGGACCTGGAGCGCAAGCTGGGGCCGCGCACGCGCGTGGTGGCATTCGCCTGGGCCTCCAACGCCGTGGGCACGCTGGTGGACGCCAGGCGGGTGTGTGAGCTGGCCCATCGGGCCGGGGCGCTGGCCTGGGTGGACGCCGTCCACTACGCGGCCCACGAGCCGATCGACGTGCGCAGCATCGGCGCCGACGTGCTGCTGTGCTCCCCGTATAAGTTCTGCGGACCGCATCTGGGCATCGCCTACGGCCGGGCCGAGGTGCTCGAGGGCTGGCGGCCCTACAAGGCACGCCCGGCGCCGATGACGCCGCTGGGGCGACGGTTTGAGACCGGGACCGCCCCGTACGAGCTGCTGGCGGGGCTGAACGCCACCTTCGAGTACCTGGAGTCGATCGGCGGGTTCGGCTGGATCGAGCCTTACGAGCGCGCGCTGGGCGCTCACTTTCTGGCCTCGCTGCCGAGCACAGTGCGGGTCTACGGCCTGCCGGGGATGGAGGGGAGGGTGCCCACCTTCCTGGTCAACGTGGAGGGGGTGCCCGCGGCCGAGGTGGCCCAGCGCCTGGCCGATCAGGGGATCGGGGTGTGGGCGCACGACTCCTGGTACTCGCTGGGGCTCTATCACCGCCTGGGCTACGAGGGCCAGGCGGTGCGGATCGGCTTCATCCACTACAACACGCGCGAGGAGGTCGACCGGCTGGTGGCGGCGCTGGCGGCGGTGGGCGCCTCCTAGCGGCTCCCGGCTGGGCATGGCGAACACACGCGGGCAATCGATGATCGCGCGGCTCGTCTCGGGATCGGGATGCCACCAGCCGGTCCGGTACGCCTCGCTGCCCCAGCTGCGCTCGCTGCCCGCGCAGCTGAACACCAGGTCATGACCCGGGAGGCGCCCACACCCCGCGATCCTGCAGCAGCTTCACCTGTCGGCGGGTGACCTGCTCGTCGTACTCGTCGTGGGTGTAGGGCTTGCGCTTGAGGTAGAGGTTCTTGGGGAAGATTGGCCGCTCGTAGATCAGCTGGTACTGCTCGGTCGTCAGGTCCTTCATCCAGTTGTCCCACCGGGCGCTCTGGCGGAAGTGGCGCAGCGCCTCGATGTCGATCGTCCCCGCGATCCAGGTGGAGCCCGCCCCATAGGGAACCTCGCTCACCACCTGACCCCGGTAGTCCACGATCTGCGAACCCCCGGAGAACGTGTCGATCGGGACCTCGGAATCGCGGTCGAGCAGGTAGGTGCCGAGGTTCATGCCGATCACGTACATGTTGTTGTCAAGCGCGCGGGCGCGGTTCTGCACCGAGAACATGCCGCTCATCACACCGGGGGCCGGATAGGGGCCGCGATAGGCGATCTCACAGCCGTTCATCGCCAGTCCCCGGGCGTTCTCCGGATACGAGGCCTCGTTCGCCATCATGATCCCGATCCGGCCGATCTCGGTGTCGGCGACGGGGTAGAACGCGTCAAGCCCGCTGCCGTACAGCTCGACCCACCGATCCCAGACGTTGTGCGGCGTCATCGAATGCTCGACCGGTTGGAGTGGAACGACCTTGTGATGCTTGAGGATCACCTGGCCCTCGTGGGGCTCGATGACAAACCCGACGTTGAAGAAGCGGCCTGGGAACTCCGGGTGGCGGGCCTTGGCCTGAGCGATGATGTAGGCCTTCCATTGGCTTGCCAGTTCGCCGAGCCGCTCGGTCTCGGGCCCGGGGATGTCGATCGCGCACTCGCGGGCATAGGCCTCGTGGTCGAGGTCGAACACCTCGTCGGTGAACCCCTGAAGCCCACCCTCGGGGATGCAGATCAGCCGCACCGGAAGATCCATGCTCGACAGCCATGAGGCGGCCTTGATCATGTGCGAGATGTGCTCGAGGTTCCAGGCGATCTCCTCGCGGCGGCGGATTCCGCGCATGGTCTGAATCAGACCAACCGCCTGGTAGGGCTCGATTCTCCGAGACACGCGACCGCGAATCCTACGCCGCGGAACCCCGCGGAGCCGGGAGACGGATCGGGAGATCCGCTGGAGGCGGTCGAGCACCGGGCCGCGCTCCTTGACAGCCGCCCGCGGCTCTGATCAAATCATGGTTGCTATTTGATCAAACCCTCGGAGTGCGGGTGGGTGCAGTTTGACAGTGGATGAGCGGTGAGCGGGGAGCTCGAGGCGCGGGTGCGTCACCCTCTGGATCCGCTGGCTCCGGAGGAGATCGCGCGGGCGGTGTCGATCGTACGCCGCGAGGCCGCCGTGGGCGAGGAGGCGCTGTTTGGGCCGGTCGCCCTCGTGGAGCCCGACAAGCGAGACCCCGACGCGACGCCCCGACGGGCGGAGGTGGTCGTCTATGACCGCCGGGCCTCGCGCACCTACGAGGCGACGATCTCGCTGAGCGAGGGGCGGCTCGAGCGCTGGGTCCACCGGCCCGGGGTGCAGCCGGCGCTGATGCCGGAGGAGTACCTGGAGTGCGAGGCGCTGGTCAAGGCCGATCCCGACTTCGCGTCCGCCCTGCGCCGACGCGGGATCGGCGATCTCGAGCTGGTGGCCGTCGATCCGCTGCCCACCGGCAACAGCGGCCTGGCCGAGGAGGCGCCGGACCGGCGGATGTGTCGCGCGCTGGCCTACGTGAGGCCGTATCCGAACGGCAACAGCTACGCCCGTCCGGTCGAGGGCGTGGTGGCGCTGGTCGACCTCGGGCGACGGGAGGTGGTGCGGGTCGACGATCTCGCGGTGGTGGCGCTCCCGGCCGAAGACGGTGAGTACCGGGCCGCGCGGATCGCGCCCCTGCGAGACGATCTCCGTCCCATCGAGATCACCCAGCCCGCGGGGCCGAGCTTCAGCGTCGACGGCAACGAGGTCCGCTGGCAGAGGTGGCGCCTGCGCGTCGGCTTCACCCCGCGCGAAGGACTGGTGCTCCACACCGTCGCCTACGAGGATGGCGACCGGCTGCGGCCGATCCTGCACCGCGCCTCCTACGCCGAGATGGCCGTCCCCTACGCGGAGCCGACCCGGTACTACCAGGCTCCGTTCGACATCGGCGAGAACTACGTGGGCACTCTGGCCAACTCGCTCTCGCTCGGCTGCGACTGCCTGGGCCACATTCACTACTTCGACGCCGCGGTCTCCAACAGCCGTGGAGAGCCGGTGGTGATCGCCAACGCGATCTGCCTGCACGAGGAGGACGTCGGGATCCTCTGGAAGCACACCGACTTTCGGACCGCCGAGGTCGAGGTGCGGCGCGCGCGGCGGCTGGTGATCTCCTCGATCTCGACGGTCGGCAACTACGAATACGGGTTCTTCTGGTACCTCAACCAGGACGGGACGATCGAGGCCGAGGTGAAGGCGACCGGGATCCTCGCCACCCAGGCGGTGGCCGGGGGTGCCTCGCCCGCGCACGGGACGCTGGTGGCGCCCGGGCTGAGCGCCATGAACCACCAGCACATCTTCTGCGTGCGCCTCGACCTCGACGTCGATGGTCCCTGCAACTCGGTCTACGAGGTCCACAGCGAGCCCGACCCGGTGGGCGCCGAGAACCCATACGGGAATGCCTGGCGCTCGGTGTGGCGCCGGCTTGAGCGCGAGCAGCAGGCCCAGCGCCTAGTCGATCCGCTCTCGCACCGCTACTGGGCGATCGTCAACCCGCGGGTTCACAACGCGGTCGGTCAGCCGGTTGGCTACAAGCTGGTTCCGGGCGAGAACATGGTGCCGCTGGCGGCGCCCGATTCGAGCCTCTGCCGCCGGGGGGCGTTTGCGACCCGGCATCTGTGGGTGACGCCGTATTCGCCCGATGAGCGCTATCCGGCCGGCGAGTACCCGAACCAGCATCCGGGTGGGGCCGGATTGCCCGAATGGACGGCCGCCGACCGGTCGATCGAGGAGACCGATCTGGTCGTGTGGTACACGATGAACTACCACCACGTGCCGCGGCTCGAGGACTGGCCGGTGATGCCGGTCGCGAGGATCGGCTTCGCGCTCAAGCCGCTCGGATTCTTCGACCGCAACCCAGCGCTGGACGTTCCGCCGCCGGCGACCCACAACGTCGGCTGCTCGACTCATGGCGCGGGCGGCGACGGGCTCGGGCTTCGGAGCTGAGGCGATGGGCGAGCAGCCACAGATCCTGGTCGTCGGGGGGACGGGCATGATCGGCTCGGCCCTGCTTGAGGAGCTGGCGGGCCGCGCGCCGGTCAGGGTGCTCGCACACACGGCCGCCTCGGAGGCGTACCTCAGTCACCGGCACCCCGAGGTCGAAGCCACGGCCGGCGACCTCGCCGACATCTCGACGGTGCGCCACGCGTTCGACGGGATCGAGTGCATGTTCCTGCTCACGCCCTCGGTGGCCGCCCAGCGCCGACTCGAGGAGAACGCACTGGCCGCCGCGGCCGAGGCGGGAGTCGCCCGGGTCGTCTACCTGAGCAATGCCGAGGTGGGGTGGGGGATCGAGCTGAGTCGCGCCCACGAGGCGACCGAGCGGCGGCTTCAGAGCAGCGGCGTGGCCCACACCGTGCTGCGCCCCGACTACCTGCTGGACAACCTCCTGCACGAGCTCGAGGAGCTCGCGCGGGGGCGGGTCGTGGCGCCCAGCGGCTCCGGCCGCTGCGCGTTCGTCGACGCACGCGACGTCGGCGCCGTCGCTGCGGCAGCGCTGCTGGCCGACCGCCCAATCCCCGGGCCGCTGGTGCTGAGCGGGCCCGAGGCCCTCTCCTGGGCGGAGCTGGCGGAGCGGCTGAGCGCCGCGCTGGGGGCGCCGATCGAGCACGAAGATCCAGATCCGGCCGAATGGGCCCGGGCTGCGGCGGCTGAGGGAATGCCCCCGTGGCTGGCCGGCGCGCTGAGCGAGTACTTCACCCGGCTCCAGACGCGCGCGCTCACCCCGTCCGGCGACATCCTGTGGGTGACCGGACGCGAGCCGCGCTCAGTCGAAGACTTCGCGCGGGACAGGCTCGTCCCCGCGTGGGCCCGCCATCCCGTAAACGCCACCAGCTGAGGAGAGGACCATGCCCGAGGGAGTATCCGGCCTAGAAGAAATCGCCGAGGTCGAGGGGCCGGGGCTCCCGACCGGCACCAACCTTGGCGATCGCACGCTGACCCTCAGGCATGCGGTCGCCCAGTCGCTCGGCCTGGGGCCGATGATCAGCGCCGGCGTGCTTCTGGGGCTGATCGCCAGCCCGGTCAGCGGCGCAGGGGTGAACGCCTCCTTCAGCGTGCTGATGGCCATGATCGGCTGCCTCGGACTGGGCTTCGCCGTCTCGCTGTTCGCGCGGCGCTGGGCCGGGGCCGGGTCGCTGTACGAGTATCTGGCGCGGGGCGCGACGGAGCGCTTCGGCGTGCTCGCGGCCGGGGTCTACTTCGTCGGGCTGATGTGGCTCGGAGGGCCGAGCATCACCAGCGGATTTGCGGACGTGGTGCAGCCGTTCCTTCAGAACCGCCTGTCGATCCACCTCGCGTGGTGGGTGATCATGCTGATCGGCATGGGGCTGGTGCAGGTCCTGAACTTCATGGGCATCCGCCTGGCCACCCGGGTGATGCTGTTCATCGCCGGCTTCGGGCTGATCCCGATGCTGATCCTGGCGGTCACGATCATGGCCAAGGGCGGCGCCCAGGGCAACACGCTGTCGGTGTTCAACCCGAGCACGACCTCGATCGGAACCGCCTTCAACGGGATTCTGATCGCGGTCACGTTGTTCACCGGCTTCGAGGCGGCGGCCGCGCTCGGTGAGGAATGTCGCCACCCGCATCGCGACATCCCCCGGGCGGTGCTGTTTTCGCTGCTGGCCGCCGGCGCGTTCTACGTGCTCATGACCTACGCGATCACGATCGGCTACGGGCCCCACGCGGTGGCCAAGGGTGCGTGGGCCAACGACCCGGCCTACCTCGACACGATGGCCAACCACTACGTCGGCAGCTGGCTGGCCACGATCCTCGACATCGTGGTGATCTTCGACGGCTTCGCGTCGATGCTGATGTTCTGCGTCGTGCTCGGCCACGGGCTGTTCAGCCTGGCCCGTGACGGCCTGATCCCGAAGGCGTTCGCCAGGACGTCTCGCTACAACACGCCGTGGGTGGCCAACCTGATGATGGTCGCCGCCACCGGCGTGGGGATGCTGGTGATCCACTTCGCGGGCTACGCCAAGACCTTCGGGCTGCCCAACGATGACTTCGCGGTGCTCTCGCTGACGACCACCACCGGGTCCTACCTGGTGCAGTTCATCTACTTCGCGGTCGTGGTCGTGGCCTTCCGTCTGGTGTACAGCATGCGCGGGGGGCCCGGCCAGTGGTGGCGCTACATCGTCGTGCTGATTGGGGCCTCGGTGCCGGTCCTGGCCTACAAGGGATCGCTGATTCCGGTGCCCAGCAACCTGGGCACGAGCGTCAACTACGTTGCCCTCTTCTACGCCCTGGGCATGGCGCTGCTCGTCCTGGTCTGGTACGTGTACCTGCGCCAACGGCTCACCGCGCGCCTGGACCAGGCGGCCGCGCACGTCGCGACGGCGGAGCCGGTCACGGCGATCATCCAGGGTGAGACGCGGCTGCCCCCCGGCACCGTGGTCGGGGGCTAGGGGTGAGCCCTCGGGAAAGGAGAGCGCCGGTCGCCCCGTACATGGCGGTCGGACTGTCGACGGTTGTGCACGGCGTCGGGTCGCGCAAGGACATCGCCCGCAACCTGCAGATCATCGAGGACGGGATCCACGCCGCGGTGTCGATCATCGGGATCAACATGCCGGTGAAGCTGATCGCATTGGCCGAGGGCGCGCTCACCGGCTTCACCGATGAGATCTTCGACATCCCGCACGTGACCGCCGCCGAGGAGCTGTTCATCGACATCCCGGGGCCGGAGACCGAGCGGCTGGCGGCGCTGGCGCGCCAGTACGAGACCTACCTGATCGTGCAGTGCAAGGCGCGCTGGCCGGAGGTGATGGAGCGGCGCTTCTTCAACACGCTGTTCGTGATCGCGCCGTCCGGCGAGGTGGTCCACCGGGCGGCCAAGAACCACCTGTGGTGTCGCGAGCGCTCATGCACCCCGCATGACGTCTACGACCGCTGGGTCGAGCTGTTCGGTGACGGGATCGACGCCTTCTACCCGGTCCTGCGGACCGAGGACATCGGCAACCTCGGGACCATCTGCTGCTCGGACGGCGAATACCCGGAGGCGGTGCGAGCGCTGGCGTTCGGCGGGGCCGAGGTTGTCTACCGGCCAAGCGAGGCGGTGCCGATGACCCAGGTCGGGCTCGACCCCGGCGGCACCTGGCTGCTGCAGAACCGCGCCCACGCCCACTTCAACAACGTCTACATGGTGTGCCCGAACGTCGGACCGGTGTACGTGCACCCGCAGATGGAGCACCCCTACGACATCGGCGGCGGCCACTCGCACATCGTCGACTACATGGGCAACGTGCTCGGCCACACCACCTCGGGCGCCAACACGTTCGTGGCCGGGGTGATCGACATCGAGGCGCTGCGCAACTTCCGCACGATGAACCTCAACAGCAACTGGATGAAGGATCTCCGCACCGAGCTGTTCGCGCGGATGTACGAGCCGCCGATTCACCCCAAGAACCTGTGGCTCGAGCGGGATCCAGCCCAGCACGAGCAGGTCGACGAGGTCTATCGCCAGAACATCGAGCGTCTGGTCAAGCGCGGCAGCTACACCCGGCCCTCGCACGCCTTCCCGGGCGTGCGCCACCTGCGGCCGAGCGACGATCCGGCCGAGCTTGAGTGGGAGAACCTGCGGGCCCTGTGGGAGGAGGACGGGTCGACGTGAGTCTGGCCGGGCAGGTGGCCGTGGTCACCGGCGGCGCCCGGGGGATCGGCCGGGCGATCGCCAGGCGGCTTGAGGATGACGGGGCGACCGTCGAGGTGCTCGACCTCGAGACGGGGGTCGACGTCAGCGACGAGCGCTCGGTGGCGAGCGCGTTCGACCGGCTGCTGAGCGAGCGCGGGCAGATCGACGTGCTGGTCAACAACGCGGGGATCTACCCGCACATCCCGTTTGAGGAGCTCAGCTTCGCCGACTGGCGCCGCGTGCTGGGGACGAACCTGGACGGCGTCTTCCTGTGCAGCCGCGCCGCCTACCCGGCGATGCGCGAGCGCCGCTACGGGCGGATCGTGAACATCTCCTCGGCCACCTTCTTCATCGGCTATCCGGGCCTGTCGGCCTACGTCGCCTCCAAGGGCGGGATCATCGGCTTCACCCGCGCGCTGGCCAGCGAGGCCGGCCCCCACGGCATCACGGTCAACGCCGTGGCCCCGGGGCTGATCGCCACCGAGCGGGCGCTGGTCGAGGAGGCCGAGGTGTTCAACGAGATCGTCCCCGAGCAGGCGATCGAGCGGCCCGGTCGCCCCGAGGACATCGCTGCCTGCGTCGGCTACCTGGTCCGCCCGGAGTCCTCCTGGGTCACCGGCCAGACGTTCAACATCGACGGCGGGCACCGCTACCACTGAGCGCGTGAGCGGCACCGGCCACCAGTACGACGTGATCGTGATCGGTGCGGGCCACAACGGGCTGGCCTGCGCCGGCTACCTGGCCAGGGCGGGCCAGCGGGTGCTCGTGCTGGAGGCCCGCGAGGTGGTCGGCGGCGGGTGCGCGACCGAGGAGGTCACGGTTCCCGGATTCACCCACAACTTCCACTCCAACTTTCACGGCCTGATCCATTGGGGCCCGGTGTACCGCGAGCTTGAGCTCGAGCGCCACGGCGCGCGCTACATCTGGCCGGAGAACCAGTTCGCCCACGTCTTCCCAGATGGCAGGGCCCTGGTCTGCAGCCTCAGCCTGGAGGAGACGGTCAAGAGCATCGAGCGCTTCTCCCGCCGCGACGCCCGGACGTTCTCCGACCTGGCTCGGGAGTACCGCCAGGTCCTCGAGCGAGCGGTGATCCCCGCTCTGTTCGCGCCGCCGGCCCCGCCATCTCGGGAGATCGCGCCGCTCGAGCGCGACCTGGCGGGGCTCCGCCTCCTCTGGGGCAACCTCACCACCCCTGACCATCTGGCTCGAGCGCTGTTCGAATCGCCCGAGGTCCAGACCTGGATCGGGTTCTGGGTCGCGCAGCTGGCGGGAACCGGCGATGTGTTCGGACTGGGGGCCAACTATCCGGTGATGCTGGCGGGCTCGATGGAGCCGTACGGGTGGGCGATCGCGGTGGGCGGCTCAAACACCCTGGCCCGGGCGATGGTGGGCTTCGTCACCGAGCACGGGGGGGAGGTACGCGTCGGCGCCCCGGTGCGGCAGATCGAGGTCTCCTCCGCCGGGGGCGCGCTCGCCGTCCGCCTCGATGACGGCGAGCGCCTGACCGCCCGCACCTTCGTCTCCAACCTCGACCCGCGGGTGACCTTCCTGGAGCTGGTGGGAGAGAGCGCGCTCGAGTCCGGCTTTGTGCGCAGCATCCGCCGCTGGCGCTACGACGCGATCTCGATGTTCTGCCTCTATCTGGCGCTGGAGAAGCCGGTGCGCTGGCAGGCCCGGGACTTCGAGCCCAAGGTCCAGCGCTGCTTCGCCGTGTCCATTTGCGACGACCTCCAGCAGCTCGAGGACAACGCCTCGGATTGTCGGCTGGGGGTGCCGCCGCGGACGCCCGGGCTGTTCAGCGTGCATCCCTCGCTGTTCGAGCCGAGCCTGGCCCCGGCGGGCAAGGAGGCGTGCTTCGTCGAGCAGATCGCCCCCTACGAGCTGCGGGACGGCAGCTGGGAGGAGCGGCGCGAGCCCTACGCCGAGGCGGTCCTCAACCGGTGGGCGAAGTACGCCTCCGGGCTTGAGCCGGAGAACGTCCTCGGCCGCTACATCTCCAGCCCGATCGACATCGAGCGCGTGATGCCGAGCATGCGCCACGGCGACTGGAACCACGGCGAGATGAGCCAGGACCAGCTGGGGATCTTCCGGCCGTTCTACGAATATCCGCCGTACCGGACCGGCCTGGAGAACGTCTACCTGTGCGGGGCCTCCACGCACCCCGGCGGGTCGATCAGCGGCGCCTGCGGCCGGAACGCGGCGGCGGCGATCTGCGAGGATCTCGGAGTCCACCCATGGTGGAGGGGAGCGACCAATGACTGACCTGACCGGTAGGACCGCCGTCGTCACCGGCGGCGCCACCCTGATCGGCCACGGTGTCGTGCGCGGGCTGCACGCGGCCGGCGCGAACGTGGCGATCGCCGACATCGACGAGGAGGGCGGGAAGCGGATCGCCTCCGAACTCGGCGAGCGGGTCCTCTTCGAGCCCACCAACCTGCGCGACGACCAGCAGATCGCCCGCCTGGTTGAGGCCGCCGTCGAGCGCTTCGGCGCGATCGACATCCTGGTCAACCTGGCCGCCACCTACCTCGACGAGGGCTTTGCCTCCTCTCGCTCCGACTGGCTGGAGGCGCTCGAGGTCAACCTCGTCGCGGCCGTGATGGTGGCCAAGGCGGTCCATCCCCACATGCGTGCGCGCGGCGGCGGGGCGATCGTCAACTTCACCTCGATCTCCTCGAAGGTGGCGCAGACCGGCCGCTGGCTGTACCCGGTGAGCAAGGCGGCGCTCGTCCAGCTGACGCGCAACATGGCGATGGACCTCGCCCCGGACGGGATCCGCGTCAACTCGGTCTCCCCCGGCTGGACGTGGTCGCGGGTGATGGTTGAGCTCAGCGGCGACGACCGCGAGAAGACCAACCGGGTGGCGGCCCCGTTCCACCTGCTCGGGCGCGTCGGAGATCCCGAGGAGGTGGCCAACGTGGTGGTGTTCCTGTGCAGCGACCAGGCGTCGTTTGTGACCGGCGCCGACTGGGCGGTGGACGGTGGCTACTCGGCGATGGGCCCCGAACAGGCGGAGCCCGCGATCCCCAAGCTCCAACAGTGAGGTGAAGCAGACATGAGCAAGTTCATGATCGTCGGCGGCGGCCAGGCCGGGCTCCAGCTCGCCCTCGGCCTGGCGGCCGACGGACACGAGGTCACGGTGGCGTCCAATCGCACCCCGGAGGACATCCGCAGCGGCCGGGTGATGTCGAGCCAGTGCATGTTCGATGCGGCGCTCCAGACCGAGCGCGACCAGGGCATCAACTTCTGGGAGCGCGAATGCCCACCCGTCGAGGGGATCTCCTTCACGGTGCCCGCCCCCGGCGGCGGGAAGGCGATCGACTTCGCCTCCCGGCTCGACCGCTACGCGCAGTCGGTCGACCAGCGGGTGAAGATGCCCGGATGGATGGAGGAGCTGGAGAAGCGGGGTGGGAGGCTGGTCATCGAGGACGTGGGGATCGAGCAGCTTGAGCGCTACACGCAGGAGCACGACCTGGTGATCGTGGCGGCCGGCAAGGGGGAGATCGTGCGGCTGTTCGAGCGCGACCCCCAGCGCTCCCCCTACGCGCAGCCGATGCGGGCGCTGGCCCTCACATACGTGACCGGCATGATTCCCCGGCCGGAGTACAGCGCGGTGTGCTTCAACCTGCTGCCCGGGGTGGGCGAGTACTTCGTGTTCCCGGCGCTGACCACGACCGGGGAGTGCGAGATCATGGTCTTTGAGGGAATCCCCGACAGCCCCATGGACTGCTGGGGGGAGGTCACCACCCCTCAGCAGCACCTCGCCAAGTCCAAGGAGATCCTCGACACGTTCTTCCCCTGGGAGGGCGAGCGCTCGCGTCGCTGCGAGCTGACCGACGAAAACGGGATTCTCGCCGGCCGCTTCCCGCCAACCGTGAGGCGCCCGGTGGCCGAGCTTCCCTCCGGGCGGCTGGTGCTGGGGCTGGCCGACGCGATCATGCTCAACGACCCGATCACCGGCCAGGGCTCCAACAACGCCGCCAAGATGGCCACCGCGTACCTCGGCGCGTTGCGCGAGCGTCCCGAGGGACCCTACGACCGCGCGTTCATGGAGGGCGTGTTCGAGGACTTCTGGACCACCTACGGACAGTTCGTGACCGGCTGGACAAACGCGCTGCTGTCGCCGCCGCCCCCGCACGTGCTCAAGCTGCTCGGCTCGGGCCCGCAGAGCCCGGAGATCGCCCACCGGTTCGTGAACGGCTTCGACAACCCGCCCGACTACTTTGACTGGTTCATGTTTCCGGACAAGGCGGAGGCGTTCCTGGCGCAGGTCGGTGCGTCGGCATGAGCGACGGCTGAGCCATGAGGGCCGCTGATCGCGCTCCTCGAATGGCGCCCCGCCCGGCCGTGCGACCCGCCTGAGCAGGATGTCCCGCCGGATCGCGATCGTCGGAGCCGGCCAGTCCGGGCTCCAGCTGGCGCTCGGGCTGCTCGGCGAGGGCTACGCGGTGACGCTGGTCTCAAACCAGACCGCCGAGCAGGTGCGCGGCGGCTGGGTGCAGTCGAGCCAGTGCATGTTCGCCAGCGCGCTCACCACCGAGCGGGCGCTCGGGCTTGACTTCTGGAGCCGGGAGTGCCCGCCGATCGAGGGGATCGCGTTCACCGCGGCGGCGGCCAGCGGAGGCAGGGCGAGCGAGTGGGCGGCACGGCTCGACTCCCCCGCGCAGTCGGTCGACCAGCGGCTGAAGCTCTCGCGGTGGCTCGAGGAGTACGAGCGGCGGGGCGGCAGGCTCGTGATCCAGGAGGCGTCGGTCGGGGATCTCGAGCGCCTGACACGGGAACACGAGCTGGTGGTGGTGGCCACCGGCCGGGGCGGGCTCGGCGGGATCTTCCCGCGAGACGAGGCCAAGTCGCCGTATCGCTCCCCGCAGCGTGCGCTGGCGCTCACCTACGTGCGCGGGATGGAGCCGCGCGCCGACTACCCGGCTGTCTCGTTCAACGCCATCCCCGGGGTCGGCGAGTACTTCGTGTTTCCCGCGCTGACACTCGGCGGCCCCTGCGAGATCATGGTGTTCGAGGGGATCCCCGGCGGGCCGATGGACTGCTGGGATGACGTCCACACGCCGGCCGAGCATCTGACGCGCTCGCTAAAGATCCTCCAGCGGCTGATTCCCTGGGAGTACGCCCGCTGCAGGCGGGTGGAGCTGACCGACGAGCGCGGGATCCTCACCGGCCGCTTCACCCCGGTGGTGCACGAGCCGGTGGGAGTGCTCGGCTCCGGAGCGGCGGTGCTGGCCATGGCCGACGCCGCGGTTCTCAACGACCCGCTCACCGGCCAGGGGTCCAACAACGCGGCCAAGTGCGCCGAGATCTATCTCGAGCGCGTTCTCGGGCGGGGCGGGGAGGCCTTCGACGCCGAGTGGATGCGCCAGACCTTCGACTACTACTGGCGCAGCTATGCCCGGTGGGTGGTTGCCTGGACCAACGCGATGCTGGCACCGCCGCCGGCTCACGTCCTGCGGCTGCTGTCGGCGGCCCAGGAGCTGCCGTCGCTGGCCAGCACCATTGCCGCCGGATTCGATGACCCGCGGACGCTGCACCCCTGGTGGTTCGACGCCGAGGCGGCCGACCGGCTGATTGCGGAGAGGCGCGCCGAGCAGGCGCGCGGGCTCGATCTGCGCGAGCTGCGCGCCGCGCTCGGCCAGTTTGCCACCGGGGTGACGGTGATCACCGCTCGCGACCAGGGCGGGCGGCCCGTGGGCGTGACCGCCAACTCGTTCACCTCGCTGTCGCTGGAGCCGCCGCTGGTGCTGTGGTGCCTGGGTCGGCGGGCGATGAGCCTGCCGGCGTTTCGCAGCTGCGGCTGGTTTGGCGTCAACGTGCTGGCCTCACACCAGCACCATCTCTCGCGGCTGTTCGCCACCTCGGGGGCGGACAAGTTCACCGGCACCGATGTGAAGGAGGGGCCCTCGGGCGTGCCTCTGCTCGAGGGGGCGCTGGCGCACTTCGTGTGTCGCAACGTGCGCCAGATCGAGGCCGGCGACCACGTGATCATGATCGGCGAGGTGGAGCACTACGAGACCCACGACGGCGAGCCGCTCGTGTTTCACTCGGGCTCCTACCGGGTCACGACGCGCCATCCGGAGCTGGAGTCGGGGTAGGCGCCTCATCCCCCCTCGCCCGCTCGGCGTCAAACAGCTCGACCAGCCGGCTGCGGACCTGCCAGAGCCTCGGCAGCTGGCGCTGGGCGATCAGCTTGCCGAGCACCTGCACCGGCGTGCCCTGCGTCCCCACCGTGTCCTCGCCCAGCGCGCGGGCGACGATCGAGTAGTGGCGAAAGCGCCACACCCAGATGCGCTCGTCCCACTCGGTCAGAAGCTCGGCCAGCTGGTAGAGCTCCTCGAACTCCCGTCCCCGCCGGTAGAGCTCGGTCAGCTCGAGCCCGGCCAGCTCGAGCTGGCGCTCGAACGCCCGCCACACACGCTGGGTGACCTTGGGCACGCGGCGAAACCCGGGAGAGTCAAACCCCGAGCCGTGGCCCAGCACCACCCGGATCGACTGGTACTCCCAGGGGGACATGTGGTTGAGCATCTCGATCTGCTCTGTGATCAGCTTGACGCTCAGCACCGCACGGCGCAGCAGCCTGATCGCCGCCGCGGGATCGCCCGCCTCAAGCCTCGCCGCCGCCTCCTCCACCTCGCTGGTGGCGAGCTTCAGCCACAGCTCCGAGCTCTGGTGCACGGTTTGAAACAGGAGCTCGTCGTGGTGCACGCGCTCCTCGGGCGGCTTCTGCAGCGCCAGCAGCTCGTCGGTGCGCAGGTAGCGCTCGTAGTCGCTCGCTCCGCGGCCGGGAAGGATCGGCGTGTGCAGCTCCTCGCGCCGCTCGGCGGCGTTGCCGTGGCCTGAGATCTTCGGTTCGTTCATCGCCCACCTCCGGGGGAGGCCGCGCCGGCGGGAGCGCTCAAGGCGGCCGGAGCGGCGAGGATCTGGCTCAATGTGCTGAAGTCGATGTTGCCACCCGAGACGATGCACACCACCCGGCCGGAGCCCGCGCGGCCCGCCAGCGCGGCGGCCACGGCCAGCGCGCCCGCGCCCTCGGCGATCACGTGCACCCGCTCGGCCAGCAGTCTCACCGTCTGCGCCACGTCGGCCAGGGGGACGGCGAACGCGTCGTCGATCAGCGCCGAGAGGCGGTCCCACATGGCGTCGAGCACCCGGCGGCTGCCCGCGCCGTCGACGAACGAGGGCTGATAGTCGACCGTCGTGGGGGCGCCGGCCCGCAGCGCGGCGGCCAGGGCGGCGCCGGTGGCCGGCTCGGCGGTGAAGATCCGGGTCTGGGGGCGCAGCCTGCGCAGCGCGCTGGCCACCCCAACGGTCAGTCCTCCGCCCCCGAACGGGATCACCACCGAGTCGACGTCGGGCAGCTCCTCCAGGATCTCCAGCGCGATCGTGCCGTTGCCGGCGATCACGTGCCGGTCCTGCACCGGATGGATGAACAGGCCCGCGTGCCCGGGCGGGTGCCCGGTGACGATCGTCTCCCACCATCGCTCGTAGTCGACCGGCACGATCTCCCCGCCCAGCCGCTCGATGGCCCTGAGCTTGGCCCGCGGCGCGTGCTCGGGCACCAGGGTCTGGCAGGGGATCCCCAGCCGACGGGCCATGTAGGCGACGCCCTGGGCCATGTTGCCGGCGCTTGCGGTCAGCAGCCGCGCGGGCGTCCGGGCGGCCGAGCGCACGGCGTTGGCGGCGCCCCGGAGCTTGAACGAGCCGATCGGCTGGAGCGTCTCGAGCTTCAGGTGGATCTCAGCCCCGTGCTCCAGGTCGGCCTCCAGGCGGATCAGCGGGGTGCGGACGGCGATGCCGGCGATCCGCGCCCGCGCCGCCTCGATCTCGGCCAGCTCGATCATCTCCCTCACGCGCGTCGGCTGGTCACAGCTTTACCTCGGTCCCGATGCCCCGCCGCGCCGCCTCCCCCAGGGCGAGCCGGGCGGCGGCGAGATCCTCGACAGCCAGGCCCAGCGAGCGAAACAGCGTGATCTCGCCCGCCTCCCGGCGACCGGGGGCGGTCCCGGCCAGGACCTGGCCGAGCTCCCCCCGCACGTGCTGCTCGTCGATCAGCCCCCGTTCGAGCGCCGCCCGGAAGTCGCCCGCCTCCTGGCGCAGCGACTCGCGGCTGTCGGCAAACAGGGCGGCCGCGGCGAGCGTCTCGACCGGCAGCTCGCGTGCGCCCGGCGTGCTGGCGCCGACCGCGTTGATGTGCGCGCCGGGGGCGATCCAGGCATGCTCGAGCACGGGCGTGCTCGAGCTGGTGGCGGTGACGATCACGTCGGCACCCTCGACGGCGTGGCGAGCCGAGGGCGCCGCCTCGGCGGCCACCGAACCGCGAGCCTCCCGGTCCATCTCGGCCAGCGCCGCCCGGGCGTGCTCGCGGGTCGGGGCGTAGACGCGCACGCGCGCGAAGCGGCGCACGCGCGCGAGCGCCCGCAGATGCGCTCGGGCCTGCACGCCCGCCCCCAGCACCGCCAGCACGCGGGCATCCTCGCGCGCCAGCGCGGCGGTGGCCACGGCGCTGACCGCGGCGGTGCGCACGGCGGTCACCGCCGAGGCTTCGAGCGCTGCGAGCGGGACTCCGGTCCGGCCGTCAAACAGCGTGACCAGCCCTTGGTGGGTGTCCAGGCCGCGGGCGGGATTGTCCGGAATCAGGCAGAGCGCCTTGAGCGAGAAGCAGCTGGGATGCTCGCCCGTCTCCCCCTGCCAGGCCGGCATCATGGCCAGCATGCCGGCCGCCCCCGGGGGCGCGCTGACCATGCGCAGCGGCATGTGGGCCTGGCCGCGGGCGTGGGCGATGAGGATCTCACGCATCGCCTGCGCGCAGGCGTCCGGCCTCAGCACCGCCAGCACCTGATCATGGGAGAGGATCAGCATGCCGCCTCCAGCCGCGCCCGCTCCTCCGCGCTCAGCGGGTGCGCGAGCGCCTCGCGCACCGCCTCCAGATGCTCCGGACGCCCCGGCCCGACCACCACCTGAGCCACCCGCTCGTCGGCGAGCAGCCAGGCGATCGCCGTCGCCGCCATCGAGCTGCCGCGCCGGTGGGCAAAGGCCGCAAGGCGCTCGAGCCGCTCGAAGGTCGTCGGCTCCAGCAGGGCGCGGTAGGGCTCGGGCCGCTGCGTCATCCTGGAACCGGGCGGAAAGGGGGCGTCGCGGCGGTACTTGCCGGTCAGCCAGCCGCCGGACAAAGGCCCGTAGGCGAGATACGCCACGCCGCGCTGCGCGCACAGCGGCAGCACGTCCGCCGCGTCGGCGCGCTGGAGCAGGCTGTGCGCGTTCTGGATCGCCCGCGGCCGGCCGACGGCAAGCGCCTCGCGCAGCTGGCGGGCGGTGAAGTTGCTCACCCCGTAGCCCCCGATCAGGCCCTCGTCGACCAGTTCCCGGAAGGCGGCGAACGTCTCCGACAACGGCACCTGAGGATCGAATTCGTGGGCCAGGTAGAGCTCCACCGCCTCGAGCCCCAGCCGCTCCAGGCTCAAGGCGAGCTGGCGGCGGATCCGCTCCGGGGCCAGCCCGTGGTCGGCGCCGGGGGACATCGGGTTGAAGGTCTTGGTGGTGATCGTCGGCCGCACGCCGCGGGCCCGCATCCAGGCGCCGATGGCGCGCTCGCTGCGCCCCCCGCCATAGGCGTCGGCGGTGTCGAAGTGGGTGATCCCGAGCTCCCAGGCGGCGTCCATCAGCGCGAACGCCTCGCGCTCGCTCAGCCCGGCCCCAAAGAACTCCGGCGCGGAGCCAATGCCGCCGAAGTTGCCGCAGCCGAGCGCGATCCGGGGCAGAGGGTGCGGCGGCGGCTCGGCCCGGGCGCTCACCCGCCGTGAGGTGCTCGCGTGCGGGGGTCGAAGAAGTCGACCGGGACCTGGCTGAGCGGCTCGGCCCCGTCGGCCCGCACGTGCCAGGTGTCCTGGAAGTACAGGCATGTTCGCTCGTCGGCGGAGATCACGTGCGGGTGCATGGAGCAGACCATGTCCGCGCGCAGCTCGACGTCGAACGCCTCGCCGATCCGCGGGTGCTCGATCATCGTCATTCCGATCGAGTGGCCGGTCACGTGGCCGAGCTTCCAGCCCCGCTCGGTGAACGGCCGGGACACCGTCCGGTGGACCTCGCGGGCGGTGGCCCCGGCGCGCATCGCGCTCCGGCAGAGCTCGTGGTACTCGCGGTAGGCCTCCATCATGCGCTTGGATTCCTCGGAGGGCTCCCCGGCGCACATCGGACGGGAGAACTCCACCCAATGGCCGCCGGGGCCGGCTATCTCCAGGCCGTAGATCAGCATGTCGTCCTCGGCCACCCGACGCCGCTCGTCGGGCAGGCGCATCTCCGGAAGCGCCGCGCCCCTGGGTCCGGTGAGCACCATGTCCATCGTCAGCCGGCGGGTGCCGCGGCTGACGAATGTCTGCTCGGCGGCGGCCATCAGCTCCGCCTCGGTGGCCCCCGGCCGCCAGGCCTCCATCACCGCGAACACGCCTGCCTCGTTGATCCGCATCGACTCGCGCACCGACTCGAGCTCCGCCGGGGACTTGACGGCGCGGGCCAGGTCGAACTGCTCATCCCAGCGCAGCACGCGGTCGTGGGGGAGCTCTATGTAGTCGCGCACCGGCATCACCAGATCCATCCCGTGCACCCCCACGCGCCTCCAGCCCCGCTGGCGGATCCGCTCGGCGATCCACCGGCCCGGCGTCTCGGCGAACACCCGGTCCTGCACCCAGCCCTCGGCGTGCTCGCCCACCCACCGGCCCTCGCCGGGGAAGATGTTGGTCGGGGGCTCATCGAGCGGGAGCAGCACGTAGGCGTAGCGGTGCAGGATGCGAAACCCCGACAGGTAGAACATCGCGCCCTCAAAGCCGGTGTACTCGGTGGCGCAGACCAGCACCGCATCGAGGCCGTCGCGCTCCGCGGCCTCGCGGATCAGGCGGTAGCGGCGGTCGATCTCGGACTGCGGGGTGGCCTGCGCGGGAGCCTGTTCAGAGGTGGACAGCACCACGATATCTGATCAAATCTGCCGGGTCGGCGTCAAGCGGTCATCGCGGCGGAGCGGGTGGGGGAGCCCAGCAACCGCCACGCCTGGGCTTGCGGGTCCGGGCGCGGTAGGCACCCTTTGATCGCGCAAAGGGCTGGCATCGAGGCCTCTGAGGCGGTCCTGGCCCACGGCGCCGAGCATACGCCCCACCGCCGGCAAGCCGCCCCGCGTCTGCGGACCGCCCCGTGTCTGCGGACCGCCCCGCGTCTGCGGGCCGCCCCGCGTCTGCGGGCCGCCCCGCGTCTGCGGGCCGCTCACGTCCCTGCCGGCCGCCCAGGCCCCTGTAGCCCCTCGGCGTCTGCACCGCACACGCCCCTGCCGCCCGCTCACGCCCCTGCCGCCCACATAGAGGCCCTGCGAGCGGCCAACGCCTGCAGGCGGCCAGCGGCTGCCAAGCGGCCACGCCGCCTGGGGTCGCCCATGCCGCCCTCCAGGCCGCCCGCCCCCGCCACCAGCTCAGCCGCTGAGGGCGTCGGGGCCGGGTCGGCGTCGGGGCCAGAGGTACGCACCCGCCACCAGGGCGGCGACCGCCGCCGGGAAGGTGGCGAGCAGCGCCGTCGGCAGGTGGGCCCCCGCCTTCTGGGCCAGGGCCAGGCCGGCGCCGACCAGCAGCAGGCCGAGCGCTGCGCGCAGCGCTACGACCGGCACCCGCCCCGACAGCGAGCTGCCGATCCACACCCCGGGCAGCGAGCCGAGCAGGATCGCGCCCGCCAGCGCGTAGTCGATATCCCCGGCCACCAGGTGCGCCAGGGCGGCGGCCCACAGCAGGAGGGCGGCGTGGAACACGTCCGTGCCCACCACCTGGCGGGGGGCGAGTCCGAAGATCGCCACCAGCGCCACCGTGATCAGCGAGCCGCTGCCCGCCGAGGTCACGCCGAGGACAAACCCGACGGCCAGGCCACAGAGCACGGCCAGGGCGCGCCGGGTGGGGGTCAGCGTTGCCCGCTCGTGCCCGTGTGCGGGATCGGGACCGAGCGCCAGTCGGGCCAGAATCGCGATTCCGCATACGAGCAGCGCGCCGGCCACCGCGATCAGCACCGCCTCGTCGATGCCCGCGCGCTCGCCGTGGCGAATCGCCTGAAGCGCGAGCACGCCGCCCACGGCGGCGGGCACCGACCCGAGCGCCATCCAGCTCGACAGCGCCAGATCGACCGTCCCACGGCGCCAGTGCCGCCAGCCGCCGAGCGTCTTGGTCACGGCGCCGTAGGCGATGTCGGTGCCGACGGCGGTCACCGGCTTGACGCCGAAGACGAGGATGAGCAGCGGCGTCATCAGCGAGCCGCCGCCCACGCCGGTCATTCCGATCAGCAGGCCGACCCCGAATCCGAAGAGCACGATGTACGGGCTGATGTGCAACGCCACGCATATTAGCGCTTTTCCGACCGTAAAGGTGATGTTTATCGCTCGCCGTGCCGCACGGCCCCAGCCGACGAGGACGCCCATGGGCGGCTGCCGCTGCGCCCCTCTTTGGGTGAGGGCCACGGGGAGCGGTCCGGCGCGAACTCCGGTGGGACGGGGCCCGCCGGAATAGCGGGGCTACGCCTGGGGCGTATGCACCCGCCAAGCCTCCGGGTCGGCGGTCAGGGCGCTCACCTCCTCGGGCAGCGAACCGGCGACCACGTCGGCCAGGCTCACCCGCTCGAGCACGCCGCGCAGGCTGGCGCGTGCCGCCACCCAGACCTCGCGCAGGCCGGTGGCGGATCCGTGGTAGCTGACCTGGTCGGGGGGGATGCCCTGGACGTTGGCGATCGGGCCGTCGACGGCCCGCAGGACGCTGGCGATCGTGATCTGCTCGGGCGGGCGCGAGAGGCGGAATCCCCCCTCCGTCCCGCGGCGGCTCTGCACCAGGCCCGCGCGGCGCAGCGCGAGGAGGATGTTCTCCAGAAACCGCGGCGGGATGTCCTGGGCGGCGGCGATCTCCGCCACCTTGCGCGGCTGCTCGCCGGCCGCGGCCAGCTCAAGCGCGGCGCGCACGGCATAGTCGGCCCGGGCGGTCACGCGCATGGTGGGAGTCTCGCATCCGGCTGCGCCGGAAGGGCCTCAGCGGGAAGGCGGCCAGGGCACGGCACCACGGAGGCGGGGCAGGGCGCGGCAGCACGGAGGCGGGCCGGGGCGCGGCAGCACGGAGGCGGGGCAGGGCAGGCAGCGGAGGCGGGCACGGCGTTCGCGCACGGAGGCGACGCAAGATTGTCAGCCCCGGATTGCGGGCAGCGAAAGGAGAGCAGGTGAGAAGCACCCGAATAAGGAGCGTGAGAGTTGCCACAGACACAGCTGAAGATGAGCGAGCTTGGAAACACCGACCTGCAGATCACGCGCATCGGGTTCGGCGCGTGGGCGATCGGCGGCGGGGGCTGGGAGTTCGGCTGGGGTCCCCAGGAGGACGAGCAGTCGATCGCCGCGATTGAGCACGGGCTGGAGCTGGGGCTCAACTGGATTGACACCGCCGCCGCCTATGGCTTCGGGCGTTCCGAGCAGGTGGTGGGGCGCGCGCTGCAGGGAATCTCCGAGGCTGACCGGCCGTATGTGTTCACCAAGTGCTCGCTGCTGGAGGGACCCGGCCGGCGGGTGATCCACAACCTCAAGCGCGACTCGATCCTGCGCGAGGCGGAGGCCAGCCTGAAGCGGCTGGGGGTGGAGGCGATCGACCTCTACCAGATTCACTGGCCCGATCCGGAGCCCGACATCGAGGAGGGATGGTCGGCGCTGGCCGAGCTGAAGGAACAGGGGCTGGTCCGCCACATCGGCGTATCGAACTTCAACGTGGCCCAGCTGCGGCGGATCCAGCAGATCGCACCGGTGGAGACCCTGCAGCCCCCCTACTCGCTGGTGGCGCGCGACGCCGAGGCGGAGATCCTGCCGTTCGCCGAGCAAGAGGGCATCGGGGTGATCGTCTACTCGCCGATGGGCTCGGGGCTGCTGACCGGAGCCATGACCCGCGAGCGGATCCAGAACCTGCCCGATGACGACTGGCGCAAGCACGACCCCGAGTTCCAGGAGCCGCGCCTGTCCGAGCACCTGGCGCTGGTGGAACGCCTGAAGGCGGTGGCCGACCGCTACGACACCACCCCGGGAGCGGTCGCGGTGGCCTGGACGCTCGCCAACCCCGCCGTGGACGGGGCGATCGTTGGCTTCCGGCGCCCGGACCAGATCGATCCGATCATCGCCGCCGCCGAGCTCGAGCTGACCGAAGAGGACATCCGCGAGATTCAGGGCAATTGACCCGCCCCGCGCCTTCCGCCCGGGCGCCGCGTGAGCGCAGCGTTCAACCGCTGCGGCGCCCCGCCCGGGTGCCGCGTGAGCGCAGCGTTCAAGGGCGGCGGTGCCTTCCGCCCGGGCGCCCGCTCCTGAGCCGAGCGCTCAGGCGCCGCGCCCGGGCGGCCGCTCAGCGGCGATGATCACGTGCAGGTGGCGGGGACCGTGCACGCCCGCCACGCGCTGAAGTTCGATGTCCGAGGTGGCCGAGGGACCCGATACCAGCGTGACCGGCGAGCGGTGCTCCACCGCGGCGGGCCGGAGGCGGGCGATCGCCTCCGGCACGCCGTCCACCACCTGCTCGGCGGCGACCACGCACAGATGGTGGTCGGGAAGCAGGGTGAGCGCGCGGCGCCCGGAGACCGAGCGGCCATCGAGGGCCAGGGTGCCCGTCTGTGCGATCGCCACCGCGCAGCCGGTGAGCGCCGCGTCCACGCCGGCGAGCGCGTCGTTGCCCAGGTCGCGATCCTCCAGCAGCTCCACGCCCTCCGGTCGCCAGGCGGCGGGGAGCTCGGGCGGGATCGCCAGCCTGCGCAGGCCGAGCGCGCGGCAGGCGTCGGCGACGGCCCCCGCCACGGAGTTCGGCTGCGTCCGCTCGCACTCGGCCCCGTACTCCCGGAGCCGATCGCACAGCAGGCTCAGCAGCCGCTCGGTGGGCGCCGGGCTGGAGCGCGCGTAGTCGCGCGGCACGATCACCTCCTCCGGCCGCTCGGCGGCGGGAACGTCGCGCAGGGCGCGACGGATTCGGGCCAGGATCTGCTCGCGCGCGTCGGTCAATGGGCGTCCCGCGCCCTTCGCCGCCACCAGTCGCGGAAGCTCTCGGCCGGTGGAGCGGGCAGGTCGCGAGCGGCCGTCCAGCCCCCGAGCGCCCCCGGCAGCCGCTCGATCCTCCCACCCCGCGCCAGCACCAGCCGGGCCAGCCTTCCGGTTCGCTGCGCCGCCTCGTACAGGCGGCGGCTGGCGAACACGCGGGCCAGCGCCGCCATCACCGCGCGTTCGCCGTCCGGGCTGCCGAGCGGGCGAGAGCGGCGGGCGGGGCGCTCGACCTCAGCCTGGCGCAGGTGGACGAGCACCTCCGGGATGTCGATCTTGACCGGGCAGACCTCATAGCAGGCGCCGCACAGGCTCGAGGCGTAGGGGAGCGAGGGTGCGGCATCCAGGCCGGACAGCAGCGGGGTGAGGATGGCGCCGATCGGGCCCGGATAGGTCGAGCCGTAGGCATGGCCGCCGACCCGCTCGTACACCGGGCACACGTTCAGGCAGGCCGAGCAGCGGATGCATCTGAGCGCCTGGCGCCCGACCTCGTCGCCCAGGGCATTCGTGCGGCCGTTGTCCACCAGCACGAGATGGAATTCGGCGGGGCCGTCTCCCGCGCTCACCCCCGTCCAGAGCGAGGTGTAGGGGTTCATGCGCTCGGCGGTGGAGGAGCGGGGCAGCAGCTGGAGATAGACCTCGAGGTCCTGCCAGGTGGGGATCACCTTCTCGATGCCCATCACCGTGATCAGCACCTCGGGCAGGGTCGTGCACATGCGGGCGTTGCCCTCGGACTCGACGACGACCACCGCCCCGGTCTCGGCCACGGCGAAATTGGCGCCGCTGATCCCCACCCGCGCCTCCAGGAAGCGCCGGCGCAGGTGTTGGCGGGCCACCTCGGCCAGCGCGGCCGGCTCGGCGGAGAGATCGTCCGGGACCTCCTCTAGCGTCGCCGCGAACAGCTCTCGGATCTCGCGGCGGTTCTTGTGGATGGCCGGCACGAGGATGTGCGAGGGCGCCTCGTCGGCGAGCTGGACGATCAGCTGGGCGAGGTCGGTCTCCCAGGCGCGGATCCCGTGTTCCGCCAGCGCCTCGTTGAGCTGGGTCTCCTCGCTGAGCATCGACTTCGACTTGACGACCTCGCGCGTGCCGTGGGCGGCCACGAGCTGGCAGACGATGCGGTTGCACTCGTCGGCGTCGCGCGCCCAGTGGACGTGACCGCCGCCCCGCTGCACCGCCGCCTCCAGCTCGAGCAGGTAGTGGTCGAGGTGGCGGAGCACCCGGTCCTTGATCGCGCGGCCGGCCTCTCGCAGCTGCTCCCAGTCGGGCAGCTCGCCGACCGCCTCGGCTCGACGGGCGCGGATCGCGCGCGTCGCCTGCCCGAGGTTGTGGCGCAGCTGGGAATCGGCGAGCGCGGCGCGGGCGGCCCGAGGAAACGGGGGATGGTCGGCCGCGCCGACCACGCCGAGTCGGGGCCCGCCGGCGGCGCTCACGCCACCCCCCGCCGCGCGCCGCCGGTCCCCCGTGCCGCCCCGCCCGAGCGCGGTCTCCCAGGTCCGGTGGCGGCCAGCACCTCGGCGAGATGCATGGCCCGCACCCCCACCCGCCCGCGCGACAGCGCGCCGCCAATGTGCATCAGGCACGAGTTGTCGGCGGCCACACAGACCTCCGCTCCGGTGTCGAGGATCCTGCGCACCTTGTCCGACAGCATGGCGATCGAGGTGTCGGCGTTCTTGACCGCGAACGTGCCCCCGAAGCCGCAGCACTCGTCTGCCTCCCTGAGCTCGAGCAGCTCGATGCCAGCGACCGCCCGCAGCAGCCGCAGCGGTCGGTCGCCGAGCTCCAGCAGCCGCAGGCTGTGGCAGGTGGGGTGGTAGGTGACCCGGTGGGGGAACACGGCGCCCACATCCTCCACCCCCAGACGGTCGATCAGCAGCTCGCTCAGCTCCAGCACCCGGGGGCGCAGCGCCTCGAGCTGGCGGCGCAGCTCCTCGTCTCCGGCCAGCTCGGCCACCCGGGGGTAATGGCAGCGCACCATCGCCACGCACGAGGCGGACGGCGAGACGATCAGCTCGCTGTCGGCGAACGCCCGCGCGAAGCGCCGCGCCAGCGGCACCATCTGGCGCGCGTAGCCGGTGTTGAAGTGCATCTGCCCGCAGCAGGTCTGCTCGAGCGGAAAGTCGACCCGCACCCCCAGCCGCTCGAGCAGCGTCACCGTCGCCCGGCCGGTCTGCGGGAACAGGGTGTCGTTGAAGCAGGTGATGAACAGGGAGACGCGCGGCGCCGGGCTGCTCATCGGCGGGGCGTGGCCGGGGCTCTGCGGGGCTGGCTGTGCATGCCCTCACTCCCTACCCGACGCTCGGCGGCTGAAGCGAGGGGTTGCGGAATCTGACCGGGCAACGGCGGGTGCGGCGCCCCTCAGGCGCCGGCGCCGGGCTGGAGGGCGCGCACCACCCGGCTGTGCTCGCGCATCGTCTCCATCCCGTCCTGGCCCGGCTGGCGCCCGAAGCCGCAGTACATGGCCACGCCGAAGTCGCGCAGATAGCGCGAGGCGGTGGCGTGGCGTCGGCGCAGCCCGGCGATGCCGTCGAGCGGGAGCACGATGCCCAAAAACACGCGCGCGCCGCCCGCCTCAAGGTCGACCAGGGGGCGAAAGAAGCTGCGGTCCTCGCTGCGCAGGTAGCGCGGGCCGGCGAGGTGCAGCCAGTCCACCCGCCGCCCGGAGTTGGCCACGGCGAAATTCGCCATGCGCACGAGCACGCCCATGTCGCGCGCCTCGTACATGGGCCATTCCGGAAACGTGCCGTAACAGAGGTGATAGCCCATCAGGGTCTCCTCCGGCACCAGGCGGCCCAGGCGGGTGACCGGACCGGCAAAGCGCTCCCAGGCGCCCTCCGGCGTCCAGGCCAGGACCCGCTCGATGTCCTGGGTCTCGTAGGCCATGTCCCACTGGATGGCCAGCTCATCCGCCGGCACCTCCGACAGCAGCCGCTCCAGCTCGCGGGCCACGAGCTCCTCATAGGCGCGGGCGACGATCGGGTAGTCGCGCGCGAAGTCGGCCTTGAACGCGTTCATCGCGCTGGAGGGGAACGGCAGGCCGATCTGGAAGCGCAGGCCGGCGGAGATCTCGCCCCGCTCGCGCAGCCGGCGAAACACTCCATAGGACTCGAGCGCATCATCGATGCGCGGCCAGGAGTCAAACCGCAGCTCGCTCACACCCGGGCGCAGCGCGAACACCGGCGTCTCGTAGGCGTGGCGCGGGATGCCGCTCGGAGACTCCGTCTCCTGCACCACCACCACATCCGGATGGGGGCGGCACAGGCGCTCGCGCTCGTAGCCCACCCAGGCCGCCCGCGGCCCGGTCTCGCCGTCCGGCAGCGCGAACACCAGATCGCCGAACAGCTCGGCCCCGGCCCGCAGCGCCGCCTCGGTCGAGGCGGCGGGCAGGCTCCCAACGAGCAACAGCTGGCTCCGGCTCACCGACGGCATCGCGCAACAACACCCTAATGAAATCGGCGGGAGATCGCCAACCAGATTGTCTACAATGCCCGCCGCGGCAACCCTGTGACCACAGATAGAGAGGGTCAGGATGCGTCTTTTCAGCAGTTGCAGTCGGGGCGTCAGGCTGGGTGCGGTTTCGGTGCTGGCCGGCTTGGCGGTGGCCGCGTGCGGCGGCTCCAGCCACTCAAGCAGCGCCAGCTCCTCCACGTCGTCCTCGACCCCTTCGCAGACGACGAGCTCCTCGGGCGCGATCCCGTCCGGCGTGCTGGCGGAGATCGGCAGCGCCGTGAAGGCCGCCGAGGCGGTTCCGAAGTGGACGGCGCCGGGACCGCCGGTCAGCGCCTCGGTGCTCAAGGGAGCGGCGATCACGGTGTTTCCGATCAACAGCGAGATCGACGCCTGCAACCAGCAGGCCAAGGACTTCAAGGCGCTCGGCGAGTCGCTCGGGGCCAACGTCAACCTGATCAACGACTCCGGCCAGCCGTCGCAGTGGCAGACGGCGGTGGAGGGCGCGGTCGCCGCCCACGACAAGGCGATCGTGATGCTCTGCGGGGTGATCCCGGGCGCGCTTGGCCCGCAGCTGACGGCGGCCAAGAACGCCGGCGTGGCCGTGGTCGACGGCAACTACAACGACACCACCAACTACGCCGGGCTCGACGGCGAGACCGGCGTGCAGACCACCCAGAGCCTCGGCTACGACGTGGCCGACGCGGTGCTGAACCTGAAGGGCAAGCCGCTGCACGCGCTGTTCGTCGACAGCTACTCGGTGATCCAGGGGCCGGCGGCGGCGGCGGCGGTGAATGAGGCGGTCAAGCGGATCTGCCCCTCGGCGTGCTCGGTCACGCAGGTGACGGTGCCGGTCCAGAACTGGGCGACGGCGCTGCAGGGCGACGTCTCCTCGGCCCTCAACGCCCATCCCGACACCAACGCGGTGATCATCGCCTTCGACGGCATGACCCCGTTCGTGCTGCCGGCCGTCACCGGCTCGCACATCAGCGGGCTGAAGATCTACACCTGGGGCGGCGGCCGCCCGATCGAGAAGCTGATGCTGGCCCCCAACCCGATCGTGGTGGCCGACCCGGGCCCGGATGAGGAATGGGACGCCTACGACGCGATGGACCAGGTGATTCGCCTGCTCAACCACAAGCCGGCGGCGCCGGTCAGCCAGGAGGTGGACCCCGACCGCTTCTGGGTGCCCTCGAACGTCAAGCAGTTCTTCGGGCCCGGAGACACCTACGGGAACGCCGGCTTCGGCGGGAACGCGTTCATCAACGGCTTCATGAAGCTCTGGGGCAGGTAGGCGGCATGGACGGCGCCGCTCGATCCTCCGCGGCGGCGCCCTGCCTGGAGCTGCGCGGCCTGGCCAAGCGGTTCGGCGCCACCCGCGCCCTGGCCGGGGTCGATCTGCGGATCGAGGCGGGGGAGGTGGTGGCGCTGCTGGGTGAGAACGGCTCGGGCAAGTCGACGCTGGTCAAGGTGCTGGCCGGCTACCACGCGCCCGAGCCCGGTGGCGAGCTGCGCGTCTCCGGTCGCCCGGTGGCGCTGCCGGTGCCGCTTGACGCCTACCGCGAGATCGGCCTGAGCTTCGTCTTTCAGGACCTCGGGCTGGCCCCGGGGCTGAGCGTGGTCGAGAACCTGTTCGTGGGTCGCCGGGTCCACGGCGCCGGCCGCCGGCCGATCCGCTGGCGCTCGGAGCGCCGGGCGGCGCGGGCGATCTTCGAGCGCTACGGGGTGCGGCTCGACCCCGAGGCGGCGGTGGGCGAGCTGCGGCCGACCGCCCAGGCGCTGCTGGCGATCGTGCGCGCGGCCGAGGAGCTGCGGGAGTTCCGCGCCGGCGCCGCCGAGGGGGGCGTGCTCGTGCTCGACGAGCCGACGGTGTTCCTGCCCGAGGAGGAGAAGGTGTTCCTGTTCGATCTGGTCCGCCGGGTGGCCGCCGACGGGGCCGGGGTGCTGTTCGTCTCACACGACATGGGTGCGGTGCGGGAGATCGCCCACCGGGCCGTGGTGCTGCGCGACGGCCAGAAGGTGGGCGACGTGGCGATGGCCGACACCAGCGACGCCGAGCTGGTGCAGCTGGTCTCCGGCCATCGTCTGGGCGCCGAGGCGGTGGCGGCGCTGGTCGGCCAGCGGTCCCCGGAGGGTGCCAACGACCCGCGGCAGGCGCCCGAGGCCGCCCCGTCCGCTCCTCAGCTGGCGCCGGGCGCACCGGGCCCCCAGCTGGCGCCGGGCGCACCGGGCCCCCGGCTGGCGCCGGGCGCCCCGGGCCCGCGGCGGGCGCACGCGCCGGCGGGCCGGGGGGAGCCGGTGGGTGAGGGCGAGGTGGCGCTTGAGGTCAGTCGGTTGGCCGGCGGGCGGCTGCGCGACGTCTCGCTGCGGCTGCACGCGGGCGAGATTCTGGGGGTGGCCGGGCTGCTCGGTTCCGGCAGCGAGGATCTGCCCTACGCGCTGTTCGGCGCCCTGCCGGGCGCCTCCGGGCACGTGCGCTGCGGGCGCTTCAGCGGCGAGGTGTCCGAGCTCGATCCCCGCAGCGCCCAGCGCATCGGGATCGCGCTGGTGCCGGGGGATCGCAAGGGCCAGGGGATCGCCCCCGAGCTGTCGGTGGCGGTGAACATGCTGTCGCTGGTGCTGGAGCGGTTCGTCAGGCACGGCGCGCTCTCGCACCGGGCCATCCGCCGCACCGCCGAGGAGCGGGCGGAGACCTACGACATACGGCCGCGCCAGCCCGGACTGCCGATGAGCGCGCTGAGCGGAGGCAACCAGCAGAAGGTGGTGCTGGCCCGCTGGCTGGAGCTGGCGCCGCGGGTGCTGCTGGCGCACGAGCCCACCCAGGGGGTGGACGTGGCCACCCGCGCTCAGGTGCACGCGTTCATGCGTGCCCGCTGCCGGCAGGGCGCCGCGATCCTGTGGGTGTCGACCGACTTCGACGAGCTGGCCAGCGTGTGCGACCGGATCCTGGTCTGCGCCGGCGGCGAGATCGCCGGCGCGGTGTCCGGACCGCCGTTCACCCGTGACCGGATCACCAGCGAGGTCTACACCGCCGCCGCCAGGGGACGGGCAGACCGGGAGGAGGTGAAGGTATGACGGTGGATGTGGAGGGCGCCGCCCCGGCGGCGCCGCCGGGAGCGCCCCCGTCCCGGAACGGGGAGCCCGGCCGCTCGTGGTTTGCCCGCCACGGCCGGCTGCTGGAGTCGGCGATGCTGCCGCTGGCGTTCGTGGCGCTGGTCATCGGCTTCGGGATCCATTCCCCCACGCACTTCCTGACGCTGCGCAACTTCTCGAACATCTTCGGCTCGCAGGCGGTGCTGTTCGTGCTGACGATCGCGCTGCTGGTGCCGCTCACCAACGGAGACCTGGACCTGTCGGTGGGTTCGCTTTCGGGGCTGGTGTCGATGATCGTGGCCGTGCTCAACGTCAACGACGGCATCGCGATCGGCTGGTGCATCGTGATCGGGCTGGCCGTGGGGCTGTTCTGCGGCGCGGTCAACGGGCTGATCGTGGTCCGCTTCAACGTCAACCCGTTCATCATCACGCTGGGCACCGGGACGGTGTTCTCGGGGATCCAGGAATGGCTGTCCAAGGAGCAGACGATCGTCGGCGTCTCGGCCAACCTGAGCAACTGGACCTACAACAAGCAGCTGCTCTCGATCCCGGTCGAGTTCTGGTACGGGATCGTGATCATGCTGATCGCCTGGTACGTGCTCACCTTCACGCCGTTCGGCCAGCGGGCGCTGTTCGTCGGCCAGTCGCGTGAGGTTGCGCGCCTGTCCGGCTTCAACGTTCCCCGCATGCGCCTGCAGGGCTTTCTGATCGCCGGGTTCGTGGCCGCGATCTCAGGCGTGCTGTTCGTCGGCACCACCGGCTCGGCCAGCCCGGGCACCGGCACCGACCTGCTGCTGCCCGCCTACGCGGCGGCGTTTTTGAGCCTGACCACGATCCAGCCGGGACGCTTCAACGCCGTCGGGGCCGGGCTGTCGGTGTACTTCCTGGCCACCGGCGTTTCGGGATTGGAGCTGCTCGGCGCCCAGGACTATGTCCAGTCGCTGTTCTACGGGGTGGTGCTGGTGATCGCGGTCGTGGTCTCGCGGCTGGTGGGCCGGCGCGTCGATCGGGGCTGGCGGTGAGGGAGCACCCGGTTCCCTCCGAGCGGGCGCGGGAGCTGGTCCGCGGCGGCTTTGATCCGCACGTGCATGTGGCGCCGGACTTCACCGAGCGTCGCGTCAGCGATCTGGAGCTCGCCGCCCGCTGCCGGGAGGTGGGGCTGGCCGGGTTCGTGCTGAAGTCCCACTACACCGCCACCGCCGAGCGCGCGGCGGTGGTATCGGCCGCGGTGCCCGGCGTGCGCGCCCTGGGCGCGATCGTGTGCAATCACGCGGTGGGGGGGTTGAACGCCACCGCGGTGGAGGTGGCCGCGCGGGAGGGCGCGCGCATCGTGTGGCTGCCGACGGTCAGCGCTCCGGGAGAGTTTGCCCACGTGGAGGCGTCCGGGGCGGCGGGAAACGTGCCCGTGTGGGTCCGCTTCGAGCTCGAGCTGCGCGCCGCCGGCGCCGCGCCGCGGGCGGTGCCGGTGGTGGGCGAGGACGGCAGGCCGCTGCCCGCGCTGCTCGAGGTGCTGGAGGTGGTGGCCGCCCACCGGCTGGTGCTGGCCACCGGGCACCTCTCCCGGGATGAGATCTTCGCCGTCGTGGAGGCGGCGGTGGCCGCGGGGGTGGAGACGATCGTCGTCACCCATCCCGAGTTCCCCTCCCAGCGGATCTCGCCCGCGGATCAGCTCGCCCTGGCTGAGCGGGGCGCGCTGATGGAGCGCACGCTGACCACCCCCTACACGGGCAAGTGCAGCTGGGAGCAGGTGTTCGAGGCCACCCGGGCGGTGGGGGCCGAGCGCACGGTGTGGGGGTCGGATCTGGGCCAGGTGTTCAACCCGCCGGTCGAGGACGGGCTGGCGCTGCTGGCCGACGCGTTTCTGCAGGCGGGCTTCAGCGAGGACGAGGTGCGCGCGATGGCGGTGGATAACACGCGACGTCTGGCGGGGGTGGAATGAGCCGGCTGATGGTGATCGGCGCGCATTCGGCCGATTTCGTCTGGCGCGCCGGTGGGACGGTGGCCAAATGCGTGCAGGCGGGGGGTGAGGCGCAGGTGCTGGCGCTGTCCTATGGGGAGCGGGGCGAGTCGGGCGAGCTGTGGAAGCAGGCCGACGCCGGCGATCCGGGGACGCTGGAGAAGATCAAGCGCATTCGCCACGACGAGGCCGAGGCGGCGGCCGCCCATCTGGGCGCGAGCTTCCGCTGCCTGGATCTGGGCGACTACCCGCTGCAGATCGACTCCGAGGCGCTGCTGGCGATCGCCGAGGCGATCCGGGCCTTCGCTCCCCAGGTGCTGATCACCCACACCGACACCGATCCGTTCAACCCCGACCACCCGGTCGCCCATCGCGCCGTCGATCGGGCCCGCGGACTGGCGGCCGGAGCCGGCGTGCCCAGCGGGTTTGCCACGATCAGGCCGCCGGCGCTCTACCTGTTCGAGCCCCACCAGCCGGAGCTGTGCAACTTCCGTCCCGACGTGCATGTGGACATCACCTCGGTGTGGGAGCGCAAGCTGGCGGCGATGGCCGAGATGAAGGCGCAGTCCTACCTGCAGAACTACTACGCCCAGCGCGGCGAGCAGCGGGGCAACCACGCCCGGCGCGCCTCCGGACGCCAGGAGATCCGCTACGCCGAGTCCTTCCAGCAGGTGATTCCCCGGGTGGTGGCGGAGCTATGAGGGGCGGCCAACGCGGCGCTCGCGCCCGGACGCCGCTGAGCGGGGAGGAGGCCTACGCGAGCCTGCGACGGGCGATCCTGGACGGGCACCTCGAGCCCAACGAGCGGCTGGTCGAGGCCGACCTGGTGCGCAGGCTCGGCGTCTCCCGCGCCGCCGTGCGCGCGGCGATCATGCGCCTGGTCCACGATGGGCTGGTCGAGCACGAGCGCAACCGGGGAGCGAAGGTCAGGCGGGTCGACGAGCAGGAGGCGGTCGAGATCCTGCAGGCGCGGGCGGCGCTGGAGGCGCTGGCGGCGCGGGAGGCGGCCAGGCACGCCGAAGAGCGGGATGTGGCCGAGCTGCGGGAGCTGCTGGCCGGGATGCGCGAGCAGCTCGCCTCCGGCGATCTGCTGGCGGCCTCGGATCGCAACGCGCTCCTGCACGCCCGCATCCTCGAGCTCTCCCGGCACGGGACGGCGCGACGGCTGGTGGCCTCGTTGAACTCGCAGCTGGTGCGCTTTCAGTACCGCACGATTCTGGTCCCCGGTCGCGCCGAGAAATCGCTCGCCGAGCACACCGCGATCGTCGAGGCGATCGCGGCCGGAGATCCCCAGGCCGCCGAGGAGGAGATGCGCCGCCACCTGGGCCATGTGGCCGAGGCGCTGCGCGCGAGCCTGCGCGACCAGGCGGCCGCCTGAGCGGCGGTCAGACCAGCTTGGACAGTCACCCACAGGAGGAGTCAGATGCCCGCCAAGAACCTGCAGGAGGTCCTTGACCAGACCGACACCGTCGAGCTGCTGCGCAACTCGCAGATCGGCGCCTACATCTACCCGGTGGTGCCCTCGGAATTCAGCAACTGGCGCCGGGAGCAGCGCGCCTGGCGCCACACCGCGGTGCTCTTCGACCAGTCACACCACATGGTGAACTTCTTCTTCCGGGGCCCGGACGCGCTGCGCCTGGTGTCGGACACGGCGATCAACACCGTGTCCAACTTCGAGGTCAACGTGGCCAAGCAGTACGTGCCCACCACGCCGGCCGGGAACGTGATCGGCGACGGCATCCTGTTTCACCTGGAGCCGGAGGAGTTCGTGTTCGTCGGGCGCGCGCCGGCGGCCAACTGGCTGCGCTATCACTGCGAGACCGGCGACTATGACGTCGAGTACGAGTACGACGAGCGCTCGCCGATGCGCCCGTACGGCAAGCAGGTGACGCGCAGGTACTGGCGCTTTCAGGTCCAGGGGCCCAACGCCTGGCCGATCCTCGAGAAGGTGCACGGCGGCCGCCTGGAGCAGCTGCGCTTCTTCCGCATGGGGGAGATGAACATCGCTGGGCAGACGGTGCGCACGCTGCGCCACGGGATGGCGGGCGCCCCGGGGCTGGAGATCTGGGGACCGTATGAGAGCTATGAGGAGGTGCGGGGAACCCTGCTCGAGGCGGGGCGGGAGTTCGGGCTTGAGCCGTGCGGCGCCCGCGCGTACTCGGCCAACACGCTGGAGTCCGGGTGGATTCCCTCGCCGCTGCCGGCCATCTACACCGGCGAGGAGCTGCGCGCCTATCGCGAGTGGCTGCCGGCGGACGGCTACGAGGCGCTCAACGCGCTGGCCGGGAGCTTCGTCTCCGCCGACATCGAGGACTACTACACCAATCCATACGAGCTCGGCTATGGGCCGCTGATCAGGTTCGACCACGACTTCATCGGCCGAGAGGCGCTCGAGCAGCTCGATCCCGACGCCCAGCGCAAGAAGGTCACCCTGGCCTGGAACAGCGATGATGTGACCGAGATCATGGGTTCGATCTTCGCGCCCGCGGGCGAGGACTGCCAGTTCTTCGATCTCCCCAACGCCAACTACGGCTCATCCAACTTCGACTCGGTGATCGATGCCGACGGCAAGATCGTGGGCCTGTCGATGTTCACCGGCTACAGCGCCAACGAGCGGCGCGCGCTCTCGCTGGCGATCGTCGACCCGGAGATCGAGCACGGGACCGAGCTGCGGGTGCTGTGGGGCGAGCCGGACCGCACCGCGAAGCTGACGGTCGAGCCGCACCGCCAGACGGCCGTGCGGGCGATCGTCAGTCCGGTCCCCTACTCCGAGGTGGTGCGCCGCGAGTACGCGGGGGGCTGGCGCTCGAGCGGGGTGGCGCGCTGAGCGGCCCCGGGAGGGCCGGCCGGGCGCTCAGCCAAGGCTGAGCCGGGCGCTCCGGCCGGCTCAGCCGGGCCAGAAGACGATCGTGCGATTCTCGTGCACGAGCACCCGGTCCTCCAGGTGCCAGTGCACGGCGCGCGCGAACACGGTGCGCTCGATGTCGCGGCCGATCATGGCCAGCATCTCGGGGTCGGCGCGGTGCGAGACGCGGCGCACGTCCTGCTCGATGATCGGGCCCTGGTCCAGGTCCTCGGTGGCGTAGTGGGCGGTGGCGCCGATCAGCTTCACCCCGCGGGCGTGGGCGCGCACGTACGGGTTGGCGCCCACGAACGCGGGCAGGAAGGAGTGGTGGATGTTGATCACCGGGGCGCCGATGCGGCGCAGGAAGTCCCCGGAGAGGATCTGCATGTAGCGCGCCAGCGCGATCAGATCGACCCTGCCGGCCAGCAGTTCGAGCTGGCGCTGCTCGGCCTCGGCCTTGGTCTCCGGGGTGACCGGGATGTGGTGGTAGGGCACGCCGAACTCGCTCACCTCGTGCTCGAGGTCGGGGTGGTTGGAGACCACCGCCACCAGGTCCATGCGCAGCTCGCCGCGCCGCCAGCGCCACAGCAGGTCGAGCAGGCAGTGCTCATAGCGCGAGACGAAGATCGCCACCCGCTTTCTGCGCGTCACCGGCTCAAGCTGCCACTCCATGCTGAAGTCCTCGGCCGTCTCGGCAAAGCGCGCGCGCAGGTCGTCGAGGCGCTCGGGCAGGTCGCGCAGCAGAAACTCGGTGCGCAGGTACAACCGGCCTCCCTCGGCGGCGGTGGAGAACTGGTCGAAGTTGATGATGTTCGCCCCCGCGGCGGCCAGCCGGCTGGTCACCGCGGCCAGGATCGCCGGGCGGTCCGGGCAGGAGAGCACGAGCCGTCCCACGTCCTCGCGGGTGATGCCGACCATCGAGGTGCCCGACATGGCGGCGGAGGGTGTCTGGGTGGACATCAGCGGCGCGACTCCGGACTGGTGAGCGTGTGGGTGGACATCAGCGGCGCGACTTTGGACTGGTGAGCTGTGTGGGCGGACATCAGCAGAGGGGACTCCAATCTGATGTTGTGGGGTGGATGCACATCAGGAGGGCAGGTCGGACCTGGTGTTGTGGTCGCGCCCGAGGAACGTGTTGGCCCAGGCGCTGGTGTGCGCCAGCGCGTTGTCCTTGACCACCACGGGACCGTCGAGCAGCCGGTCAGACTCGCCGTAGGCCTTCAGCCGCTCGTAGGCCTGCGCCCAGATGCACTCGGTGTCATACACCTCGCACAGCCCGTCGCGCGTCCCGCCGCAGGGACCATTGCGCTGGTTCTTGGCGCAGATCGACTCCGGGCAGACGTAGGCGATGTCGGGCAACGAGCAGTCGCCGCAGTCGCGGCAGTGGAACATGGGGAGCTTCACCGCCTGCTCGATTCCGTGCGCCGCCCGCATGGCCGCCGGGCCGGCCGCCTCCAGCCGTTCATACAGGCGCCGGCCGGCGCCGAACAGGGGGGCCTGGGGGTCGAACAGCAGGCGGTGCATGCCGCGGCTCAACCGGTAGGCGGCGGGAATCGGAAGCTCGGTCTGGCGCCGGCGCTTTGACTCGACGTAGGCGCGGCTCAGCTCGTCGCTGGAGAGACCGGTGTCGGGGTCGCGCTCGAACATGTAGAACTCGCCCGGGCGCTCGAAGCGGATGTCCCGCGCCACCGCGCGCCACTCGCGGGCGTAGCCCTCCGCGCGCTGGAGGATCTCGAAGAACGTCTCGGCGCTGGCGTGGCCCCCCAGGTAGATGCCCTGAAAGCCCAGCCCGCGCGCGACCGCAGCCTGCTTGGCGGCCAGATCGATGAAGAACGAGCGCCCGGCGTCCTTGCCGGCGCCGTAGCGCTCGGCCAGCGCGAGCAGCTCGTCGCTGACCACCACGCCGGGGATCCGCCCGGCGTGAAATGCCCGGGCGGCCGGCCGCGAGAGCAGATAGACGTTGGCCAGCGCGGCCAGCGGCAGCTGCGCGTGGCGGATGTAGCGCAGCAGCTCGTCGTCCTTGCGCGCGTTGTAGCCGATCTGGTTGATCACAAAGCGCGCGCCGGCCCGGGCCTTCTTGCCCAGCTTGAGGTACTGCGGAACCACCTCGCGCTCCAGCCGCTTGTGGTTGGTGACCACGCAGCCCAAAAAGAAGTTGGTCGGCTCCAGGCGCTCCCCCGGTCGCCGCTGGTCGGGCAGCCCGGCGTTCATGTCCGACAAGAGCTTCAGCAGTCCCACCGAGTCGATGTCGAACACCGGCGCGGGCTGTCCCCGGTGGCCCTGGCGGGCATAGTCGCCCGAGAGCGCGAGCACGTTGTCGAACCCCTCGGAGGCCAGCTTCCAGGCGCGGCTCTCGAGCGCGTTGCGGTTCCAGTCCTTGGTGGCCAGGTGGATGATCACCTCCTGCCCGCGGGAGACGAGGTCGGTGCCCAGCGTGTCGGGGGCGAGCATCGCGTGACCGCCCGGGTTGTCGGTGATCGAGATGACATCGATGCGCGGGTCGAGCGCCAGCTGCTGGACGAGCTCCACCGTGCGCTGGGCGGATTTGGCCGTCACCAACCCGCGGCTGGTGACGATCTCAACCGCCACCGCCAGCGTGCCGCCGCGCTCCAGCCGCTCACGTAAACGTGGCTTGGAGGCGGGCTGCGGCGCGGTCGTACTCATCGGCCGGTCTGCCCCTTGCGGCCGCGGGTCCAGCGGAGACACAGAGAAAGTCTACAACATTGGCTACAATCTCTGCCGTGGCCGAACACGTCGGCGGACCCTACGAGGAGCTCGCACAGCTCGGCTCCGCCACCGTCTACGAGGCGGGCGGGCGCCGCGGTTACGTGGACGCGGACCTCATCCAGGTGGTCCCCGGCTCGCGGGCGGCGGGGCCGGCGCGCACCGTCCGCTGCGGTCAGGACGACAACCTGATGGTGCACGCGGTGATGGCCGAGTGCCGGCCTGGCGAGGTGCTGGTGCTGAGCATGCCCGAACCGCGCCCGGTCGCGCTGCTGGGCGAGCTGCTGGCCACCCAGGCGGCGGCCCGCGGGGTGGCGGCGGTGCTGGTCGATGCATCGGTGCGCGACCTCGAGGAGCTGCGCGAGATGGGCCTGCCGGTGTGGACGCGATGGGTGCGCGTGCGGGGCGCGGGCAAGCAGATCGTGGGGCGGATCGGCGAGCCGGTGAGCGTCGGCGGGGCGCTGATCCGCTCCGGGGACGTGCTGGTGCTCGACGCCGACGGCGTGGCGGTGATCGAGGCCGAGCGGGTGCAGGCGGTGCTGGAGGCGGCGCGGGCGCGGGCCGAGCGCGAGCGCGAGAAGCGCGCGCGGCTCGAGGCCGGGGCGCTCTCCTACGACCTCGACGGCCTGCGCGAGCGGGTGCAGGCGGGGGGCTGAGGTGAGGAGCGGCGAGGGAGTGATCCCGGAGGCACTCGGCCGGCCGCCCGGCCTCCGCGCGCCGGGCGCGCGGGTGCGAGGGCGCGCCGGAGGCCGGGCATGAGCGAGCCGCTCAACGAGGTGGCCCACATCGGCCACGCGGAGCTGCTGACGCCGTTCGCGGCGGAGAGCCTGCGCTTCTTCGTCGATCTGTTCGGGATGGAGGTCGAAGCGCAGGAGGGGGCCTCGGTCTACCTGCGCGGCTGGGGGGACTATCAGCGCTACAGCCTGAAGCTCACCGAGTCGCGGCTGCCCGGGCTGGGGCACCTGGCGTTCCGCGCCTGGAGTCAGGAGGCGCTGGAGCGCCGGGTGGCGGCGCTCGAGCGCAGCGGCCTGGGGGAGGGCTGGATCGAGGGCGATCTCGGCCACGGCCCCGCCTACCGCTTCCGGGACCCCGACGGGCACCTGTGCGAGGTCTACTACGAGGCCGAGCGCTACCGCCCAAGGCCGGAGCTGCGGCCGGCGCTCAAGAACGTCCCGCAGCGCTACACCGGTCGGGGCGCCGCCGTCAAGCGCCTCGACCACGCCAACCTGCTGGCCCAGGACGTGGCCGCCAACCGGCGCTTCGCCCAGGAGCTGCTCGGCTACCGCCTGTATGAGCAGGTGGTGCTGGATGACGGCACCGAGTCCGGCGCCTGGATGAGCCTGTCGATCGCCGCGCACGAGCTGATCTACGTGGCCGACTTCGCCGGCGCCCGCGGGCGCCTGCACCACCTGGCCTTCTTCGTCGACACCCGCGAGGAGATCCTGCGCGCGGCCGACCTGTTCCTGGACGCGGACGTGCCGATCGAGGCGGCGCCCTCCAAGCACGCGGTCGCCCAGGGCATGTTCCTGTACGTGTACGAGCCGGGCGGCAACCGGGTGGAGGTCACCACCGGCACCCACTTCATCTACGACCCCGACTACGAGCCGGTGGTGTGGAGCGAGGCCGAGCGGGCCCGCGGGCAGGCGTGGGGGGTGAGGACGATCGAGACCTTCCACACCTACGGCACCCCGGACATCAGCGGCGAGGCCACCGGGCCGCCGATCCCGCCCACCAGCCGGGTGCCCGAGCTGGGGCGGCGCTGAGGCCGAAGGACGGGGGGCTGACGGGCGGGCGGCCACGTCCTAGCCGATCCGCTTCACCCGCTCGCCGCTCAGCCAGCGCCGGCCATCGGCATACAGTGCCTCGACCTCGGGCCCGACCAGGCCCGGCATGTCGGGCTTGACGGCGTAGCCGATCAGCGTCTGCGCGTAGGCGAGGTGGCGGTAGCCGGGGGGAAACCGGCAAAGCAGCGACGCGTCCAAACTGAGCTGGGCGCCCGGCTGCACCGGGTCCAGCCGATCGCGCTCGTAGATCGGCTGGCGGTGCACGAGCCCCCAGCGGCCGCCGCGGCGCTCGAAGAAGTCGTAGAAGCGCCCGGTGCAGACGATGTCGCACTCCACCCCGTGCACCTCGGCGCGCTGCTCGATCTTCATCTTGGTCTGGGCGATCGCCCGCTCACCCGCCAGCTCGACGTCGGTGCCGCCGAGGAAGTGCAGGATGCTCACCCCCCGCTCAAAGCCGCGTCGGCTGGCGGCGATGAACTCCTCGGCCGAGCCCTGAAACCAGGTCGCCATCATCACCCCGTCCTCGTGCCAGACGGTGCGAAAGCGCTCCCAGTCGCCGGCGTCGCGCCAGATCACCCAGCGCTCGACCAGCCGGCGGATCTCGGCGAGCGGGTCCTCGGCGCCGAGGCTGAGCTGCGCCCGGCTAGCGCTCACCCGACTCAAGCGCCGCCTGGCGAACCGCACTCGGCGTCACGCCGAACTCGCGCTTGAACGCGCGGCAGAAGTGCGAGGTGTCCCGGAACCCCCAGCGGAAGGCGACCGTCGTCACCCGGTCGCAGTGGGCCTGCTGCAGATCCTCCATGCAGCGGGCCAGGCGCTCGGAGCGCACGATGCCCGCCACCGATTCCTCGACGTCCTCAAACAGGCCGTGCAGCGCGCGCACGGAGATCGAGTAGGCGCGGGCGATCGAACTCGGCCCCAGCTCCGGATCCTGCAGGTGCTTGCGCACGTAGCGTCGGATGTCCTCGCGCATCGCCGCCCGGGCGATCTCCCGGCTGGAGGGCAGAATCGGCTCCAGCGCGGCCCTCAGGAGGTCGACCGCGGCGCAGGCCGCGGCCGTCCGACCCACGACGTCCAGCGCCGGCAGCTCGAGCGCCAGGTCATTCATGTAGCGGACCAGCAGCCGCCCGGCGGCGGTGGCCAATAGCGGCGGCAGGATCGTGCACTGGGTCAGCCGCGGCGAGACGCAGGCGACGTGCTCGCGCGGGAACAGCAGGATCCGCTTGTGCATCGGCTCGGGCACCTCGACCAGCACATCGACCGAGCGCTCGCTGTCCCACAGCACGGCGTCTCCGGGCAGCAGCGTGACCTCGCGATCGCGCGCCCGCGCCAGCTCGCTGCCGCGCAGCATCACCTGCAGGCCCAGCAGCGGCCCCTCGTCGTGATGGGCGAGCGCCGGTCCGCGGTAGCCGGTGCAGGGCGCGGCGGCGCAGTCGACCAGCGCCAGCTCGCCGAAGCGCCAGCGCGTGATCGTGCCCCGGAAGTCCTCCGGCGTGTGCGCCGAGGGCCGCATCTCAAACGGCACCAGCGCGGTGGCGGCGACCTCCGACCAGCGCTCCAGGCGTGCGGGCAGGCTGCCCGAGGCGACCGAGAAGCGCTCCGGCGCAAGCGTCCGCTGGTCGGCAAAGTGACTAGCGAGCAGCGCCATTGAATCGGCTGATCAGCGGGGCCATTCTGTCCTCCGCGCCGATCGTAGCCCACGCTGAACGGGCGTCGCCGACGGCGCGAGCGGCTCCACGGCGATTCTGCGCTGGCGGTCAATGAGTGCTGCGCCCACAGGCCAGCCACCGCCGCGCACACGGGTGAAAATGCGCCGGCCTGAACGCAACGGATCACCGCTCCTGGGTGGGCAAAGGAGGAGAGCTTTGGCCCCAACGACACGAGCTTTGACGCTTCCCCCCGATCGGTCCCCGGCCGTCGCTCGGGCTGCGCACAGCCCCCGCCAGCGGCGCCTGCCCGGCCTCCGTCGCCTCGCCTACCCGCTGGCCGCGGTGTGCGCCGCGGTGGCGCTGGCCGCGTGCGGAGGGTCGAGCAGCTCCACGACCACCGGCGGCTCGGGCGGGTCGGCCTCCGGCCCGCCCACCGCCGGTGGATCGCTGACGGTGCTGGAGGCGGCGGGGTATTCGGGCGACTGGCCGGCCGGGCTCGATCCGGCCACCAACACCAATGGCGCCGCCGACCAGAGCCAGATGAACGCCATCTTCGGCGATCTGTTCCAGCTTGACCCCAACGGCCAGGTGGTGGGCGACATCGCCACCGGGAGCAAGTTCGAGAACGGCGGCAAGACCGTGCTGATCTACGTGCGCAGGGGCGTCACGTTCAGCGACGGCACGCCGCTGAACGCCAGCGCGGTGGCCTACAACTTCAAACGCGACCTGGCCTCCCCATGCACCTGCCGGCCGGAGTGGCTGGTCAGCTCGATCACCACCCCCGACCCCTACACCGTGCGGGTGGACCTGAAGGTGCCGGACGGGGCATTCATCGACCAGCTGTTGAGCAGCAACGCCGAATGGATGGCCTCGCCGACCGCGCTGCAGAAGCTGGGCGAGCAGGCGTTCAAGATCAAGCCGGTGGGGGCGGGGCCATTCGAGGTGGTCAGCGACACCCTGAGCAACCAGCTGGTGCTGAAGAAGAACCCGCACTACTGGCAGCCGGGGCGCCCATACCTGAACCAGCTGGTGTTCAAGAGCATCGCCAACGACGAGAGCGCCCTGGAGGCGATGCAGTCGGGGGCCGCCCAGGCGTATGAGGGAGCAACCGTGCCGTCGATCGTGCAGTCGTTCCGCGGAGCGGAATTCCAGGTCACCAAGGAGCCCTCCACCTCGCCGTACAACATCCAGCTGAACACCGCCAGTCCGCCGTTCAACAACAAGCAGGCGCGCCTGGCCATCTACTACGCCACCGACGCGTCGCTGATCGATCAGAAGCTGTTCGGCGACCAGGAGCCGGTCGTGCAGTCGTTCCTCACCCCGCAGGGGCTGTTCTACAGCGGCCCCACCGTCCCCGGCTATCCCACCTACGACCCGGCCAAGGCCCGGGCGATCGTCAGGTCGCTGGGCGGGCTGAGCGTCGATCTCTTCACCACCGCGGCGACCTCGATCAACCAGGACTTCATCGAGGCGCTGCAGACAATGTGGAAGCAGGTAGGCATCAACACGACGATCCATCTGTACTCGCTGGCCGGCGTCATCCAGCAGTTCGTCTCCCACCACTGGCAGGCGGCCCTGCAGACGGCCGGTGCCTGGGACCCCGCCTCCGGCGTGGGGGTGGCGTTCCGCTTCTCCTCGCTCTCGCCGTTCAGCGGCGTGCACGACCCCAAGCTCGACGCGCTGCTCAACCAGGCGCAGGCGGCGGTCAACCCGGCCACGCGCAAGGCGCTCTACCGGCAGACGGCGGAGTACATCGCCCAGCAGGCCTACAGCCCGTTCCTGTTCCCGCTGGCCAACTACGACATCGCCGCCCGCGGCGTCGGCGGCCCGGGCCTGACCACGCCGATTCCCGTGCAGGTCGTCAACTCGACAATCCTGTGGCAGGACGTCTACCGCCGCAGCTGAGCGGCCGCGCTGGCGACTGCGGGTAGCGGTGTGAGTTCGCTTGGCGCGCAGATCCACGTGGGGCCGCTGGAGCGGGCGCGGGACCGCCTGGCCAGGCTCGGCGGCCCGCCCGCGCTGCGCTTCGCCGGGCGGCGGCTGCTGACCGCGATCCCGGTGCTGTGGGGCGTGACGCTGCTGACGTTCATCGCGATGAACTCGCTGCCCGGCGACGCCGCCCAGGAGCTGCTGGGAGCCAACGCCACGCCAGCCGAGGTTCACCAGCTCGAACTCAAGCTGGGGCTGGACAAGCCGTTCATCGACCGCTACTGGCACTGGTTCACCGGGATCCTGCACGGAAGCTTCGGCCATTCGCTGGCCAGCGGCCAATCGGTGATCGGGATTCTCGGCGCCGATCTGCCGATCACCCTGGAGCTGATCGCCTACTCGCTGGTCGTCTCGCTGGTGCTGGCGATTCCGCTGGCGCTGGTGTGCGCGCGCTGGCCCAACCGGGTGGCGGACAAGCTGTCGCTGGGCGTGAGCATGGTCGGGCTGTCGATCGCCAACTACGTGCTGGCGCTGATCCTCGTGTACCTGTTCGCGGTGAAGCTGAACGTGCTGCCGGCGATCGGGTGGACGCCGCCGGGGCAGAGCGTGGGCGGCAACCTAAAATCGCTGACGCTGCCGGCGCTGTCGATCGGTCTGCCGCTGTTCTGCTTCTACACCCGGCTTCTGCGGGCGGACCTGCTCGAGCACATGCAGAGCGAGGAGTACGTGGTCACCGCCCGCGCGAAGGGCGCCGGCCCCTGGCGCGTGCTGATCCGCCACGCGCTGCGCAACTCGGTGTTCGGGCTGATCACGATCGTCGCGCTCAATCTGGGGGCGCTCCTGGGGGCGACCGTGATCATCGAGGACATCTTTGGGCTGCCCGGGATGGGGCATGAGCTGCTGTCGGCGATCAACACGCGCGACGTGCCGGTGGTGGAGGGGGCGGTGCTGATCTTCGCCGTGATGGTGGTCGCCGCCAACTTCCTCGCCGACCTCCTGTACTCGCTGCTTGACCCGAGGATTCGCTATGGCGGTTCAGCCGGCTGAGATCGCCGCCGGCACCGTCCCGGTGGAGCTCACCGCGCCGGCAGCCGGCGGCGGGCGGTTGCTGCGCTCGGGTGGGCTGGCGCTGTCGCTGGCGCTGCTGGTGGTGATCTTCGGTGCCTGCTTCATCTGGCCGCTGGTCGGCTCGGTGCCGCGCCCGACCGGGGGCAGCGTGCTCAACGCCAACCTGTCGATCGGCGCGCCCGGACATCTGCTGGGCACCGATCCGGTCGGCAACGACGAGCTTTCCCGGCTGCTCTACGGCGGTCGGGCCTCGCTGGAGGTGGCGCTGGCGGTCAACGCGCTGGGGATCGTGCTCGGCGGCCTGCTCGGGGCGCTGGCCGCCTACGTCGGCGGCGTGCTGGACGCGGTGATCATGCGCTTCCTGGACATGCTGATCGCCTTCCCCTCGCTGGTGCTGGCGCTGGCGATCGCCGAGGGCCTCGGACCCGGGGAGGTGCACACGATCTGGGCGCTGGCGTTCTTCAGCGTCCCGGCCTTCGCCCGGGTGGCGCGGGCGGAGACGCTGAAGGTGCGTGAGCGGCCGTTCGTGGCCGCCGCGCAGCTGGCCGGCAGCCGGCGCTGGCGGATTCTGGGCGCGCACATCGCGCCCAACATCCTGCCCCAGCTGATCACGTTTGCGTTCCTGGGCATGGGAATCACCGTGGTGCTGGAGGGGGCGCTCAGCTTCCTCGGCCTGGGGATCCCGGCACCGGCCCCCAGCTGGGGCAACATGATCGCCCAGGGACAGAGCGTGCTCTCCGCCCAGCCGCGGTTCGTGCTGCTGCCGAGCGCCGCGCTGTGCCTGGCGGTGATCGCGTTCAACATGCTGGGCGACGCGCTGCGGGCGAGGTGGGCGGGATGAGCGCGCTGTTGACGGTGCGCGAGCTGCGGATCGACTTCCTCGCCGCAGCGCGCGTGGTGCGCGCGGTCGACGGGCTCAGCTACGAGCTTCAAGCCGGCCGCACGCTGGCGGTGGTGGGCGAGTCCGGCTCGGGCAAGACGGTCAGCGCGCGGGCGGTGATGGGACTGCTTCCTTCCAGCGCCCGGGTGAGCGGCTCGATCCGCTTTGAGGACACCGAGTTGGTGGGGCTGCCCGAAGAGCGCTGGCGCCGCTACCGCGGCGCCGGCATCGCGATGGTCTTTCAGGACCCAGCACGCTCGCTGAACCCGACGCTGCGGATCGGCCCGCAGATCACCGAGGTGATCCGCCTGCACGAGCGCCTGCCCAGGGCCGAGGCCGCACAGCGGGCGATCGAGCTGATGGAGATGGTCCGCCTTCCGGCTGCGCGCGAGCGCTTTCAGCAGTACCCCCACCAGCTCTCCGGCGGCATGCGCCAGCGGGTGATGATCGCGATCGCGCTCGCCGGCCGACCCCGGCTGCTGATCGCCGACGAGGCGACCACCGCCCTTGACGTCACCACCCAGGCGCAGATCATGGAGCTGCTGCGCGACCTGCAGCGCGAGCTGGGCATGGCCATGATCATGATCAGCCACGACCTCGGTCTGGCCGCCGGGTTCAGCGACGAGGTGCTGGTCATGTACGCCGGGCGCGGCGTCGAGCGCGCGTCGACCCAGACGCTGTTCAGCCGTCTGCGCATGCCCTACACGCGTGCGCTGCTGGAGGCGATCCCCAGGCTGGAGAACCCGCCGCACGCGCGGCTGGCCGCCGTCCCCGGCCAACCCCCGGATTTGGCCGCCGGGTTCCGCGGCTGCCCGTTTGCCGCCCGCTGCCCGCGGGCGCAGGGAGACTGCTGGGAGAACACGCCGGAGCTGATCGAGCACGAGCCGGGTCACCGCTGGGCGTGCTGGCACCCGCTCGGGCTCGAGGGGAGCGCTGAGCCCGAGCTGCTGGCCGGGAGGGGCCAGCGCGCATGAGCGAGCCGCTGCTGCAGGTCAGCGACCTCGTGCAGGAGTTCGCCGTCCGCGCCCGCGGCGGCACGCGCGTCGGCGTGGTGCATGCGGTCTCCGGCGTCTCGTTTCAGTTGGAGGCGGGTGAGACGCTTGGGCTGGTGGGGGAAACCGGCTCGGGCAAGTCGACGCTGGCTCGGGCGGTGATGCAGGCGCCGCCGCCCCGCGCCGGCTCGGTGCGCCTGCGGGGAATCGAGCTCGTGGGCCTCAAGCACCGTCGGCTGCTGCAGGCGCGCCGGCAGATGCAGATGATCTTCCAGGACCCGTTCGGCTCGCTCGACCCCAAGTGGCGCGTGGCCCGCATCGTCGAGGAGCCACTGGTCGCGTTCGGGATCGACACTCGCCAGGGACGCCGCCGGCGGGCGGCCACCCTGCTGGAGCGGGTCGGCCTGGACCCCGGTCGGTTTGCCGACCGGCGCCCGCGGGAGCTCTCCGGCGGCCAGGCGCAGCGGGTGGCGATCGCCCGCGCGCTGGCGCTGGACCCGGCGCTGATCATCTGCGATGAGGCGGTGGCCTCGCTGGACGTGCTGATCCGCGCTCAGGTGCTCAACCTGCTGGAGGAGCTGCGCGCGGAGCTTGGGCTGGCCTACCTGTTCATCAGCCACGACCTGGCGCTGGTCAAGCAGGTCTCCGACCGGGTGGCGGTGATGTACCTGGGCAAGCTGGTCGAGATCGGGCCGGCGGAGAAGCTCTACCGGCGCCCGCTCCACCCCTACACGGTGGCGCTGCTGGCCTCCATCCCCAAGCCCGACCCGACGGCGCGACGCGTGCCGGTGGCGCGCACCATCCGGGGCGAGCAGCCCTCGCCGATCGACCCCCCGAGCGGCTGCCGTTTCCGCACCCGCTGCCCCCGTGCCCAGGAGGTGTGCGCGCTGCGCGAGCCTCCCCTCCGGGAGCTGGACAGCGCCCACGTGGTCGCCTGCCACTTCCCGGTCGAGGACCGCGACCGGGAGCTGGAGGCGACGGCCGCGGACGAGCTCGGGGGGAGGGCGCCGGCGGCGTCGGCCAGCGGCGCAGGCGAAAGCGCCGCGGGGGGAGCGCCGGTGCTGGGCAACAGCGTGGGCGGCCGCGGGAAGGCGGTCGCCGGTGGTGAACTTCGGCGTGGTTAGGAGGAATCGATGACAGTTGGGGAACGGCAGCCAACCGCGGAGCTGGAGATCGCGCGTCTGGTGCCGGACCGCCGTCACCTGATCGACGGAGAGTGGGTGGAGGGTGCCGACGGCGAGCAGATCGAGGTCATCAACCCGGCCAACGGCGAACGCCTGGCCAGCGTCCATCGCGGCAAGAGCGGCGACGTCGAGCGGGCGGTCGAGGCGGCCGAGCGGGCGCACCCGGCCTGGCGGGACACCAGTCCGACGCAGCGGGGGGAGCTGATGCTGCGGTGGGCCGAGCTCTGCCGCCGGCACGCCCGCGAGCTTGATCTGCTCGAGCGGCTGGAGGTCGGCCGCCCCGGCTGGGGTCCGTCCCCGATCCCCGGGATCATCACCTTCTTCGCCGGGCTGGCGGACAAGCTGACCGGCCAGACGCTGCCGGCGGCCAAGCCCGACGTGCTGGGGATGACGCTGCGCGAGCCCTACGGGGTGTGCGGCAGCATCATCCCCTGGAACGCCCCCGGGCCGGTGATGGTCAACGACGTGGCGCCGGCGATCGCGGCCGGCAACACGATCGTGGTCAAGCCGGCCGAGGACGCGCCGCTGACGCCCCTGCGGCTGGCCAGCCTGGCGCTCGAGGCCGGCATCCCCGCCGGGGTGATCAACGTGGTCAGCGGCTACGGCCACGAGGCGGGCGCGGCGCTGTCCGGCCATCCCTCGGTGCGCCACATGAGCTTCACCGGCTCGCCTGAGACCGGCAGCCAGGTGATGGCCGCGTGCGCGCGCAACCACGTGCCGCTGCATCTCGAGCTGGGGGGCAAGTCCCCGCAGGTGGTCCTCCGCGACGCGCCGCTGGAGCGGGCGATCCCCACGATCGTGCGCTCGATCACGCTCAACACCGGCCAGATCTGCGCCGCCGGCTCACGGCTGGTGGTGGATCGAACGATCCACGGCCCGGTGGTGGAGGCGCTGGCGGACGCGTTCAAGCAGGTGAAGGTGGGTCCATGGCACGAGCCGGTCGACATGGGGCCGCTGATCAGCGCCCGGCAGGAGCAGCGGGTGCTCGAATACCTGCGGATCGGGCGCGAGGAGGGCGCCGAGGTGGTGACCGGGGGCGCCAAGCTCGACGGGGAGCGCTACGCCCGCGGCTACTTCGTCGCCCCCACGATCTTCGACCGGGTACGCCCGGACATGCGCATCGCCCAGGAGGAGATCTTCGGGCCGGTTCTCTCGGTGCTGAGCGCCGACGACGAGGAGGAGGCGCTGCGCATCGCCAACGCCACCCGCTACGGACTGGTGGCCTCGGTGTGGACACGGGATGTGGGCAAGGCCGTGCGGCTGGCCAGGCGCATCCAGGCGGGCACCGTCTCGGTCAACACGCTGTGGTCGGGCGGGGTGATCGGCGCTCCCTTCGGCGGCTACAAGCACTCCGGGTTCGGCCGCACCTCGAGCGCCGAGGCGGTGCTCGAGTACACGCAGGTGAAGACCGTCGTGCTCGACGGGAGCGCGTAGCCGGTGGAGGTTTCGCTGCAGGGCAAGGTGGCGCTGGTCACCGGCGCCGGACCCAATATCGGGAGCGGCATCGCGCTCGCGCTGGCCCGCTACGGCGCCAGCGTGGCCTGCAACGACATCGATCCCGCCAGCGCCGACGCCTGCGCGGCTCGAATCGAGCGCAACGGCGGCCAGGCGCTGGCGGTGTACGGAGACGTGTGCCAGGAGGCGGACGTCAGACGCTATGTGGGCGAGGTGCTCGAGCGCTTCGGGCGGATCGACATCCTGGTCAACAACGCCGCGCTGCTGGGCGGACGGGGGCTGCTCGAGGAGAGCCTCGAGCGCTTCAACCGGGCGGTCACGATCGCGGCGGCGGGAAGCTTCCTGAACTCCAAGCACGTGGCCATCTCGATGATCGAGCGGCAGATCAGGGGCAGCATCGTGTGCATCCTGTCCTCCAACGCCTGGCAGGGGGCCCCGGGTGTGATCGCCTACGCCTTCCACAAGGGGGGGCTGGCGAACTTCGTCCGCGCTGCGGCGATGGACCTGGCCCCCTACGGGATCCGCGTCAACAGCTTCACCCCCACCGCGCCTGAGCCCGACAATCCCGAGCTGCTGGCCGCCTGGGAGCAAACCGGGCCTCCGCGGCGCCCGGCGCCTGCCGGGGAGCGCCCGCCCTGGTGGCGGGAGGTGGGCACCTTCGACGTGCGGCGCAACATCCCCATGGGCGCCCCCTCGACGCCCACCGACATCGGCCACTGCGTGGCCTGGATGTGCTCGGACTACGCGCGGCTGATCACCGGCTGCGACTTCGTGGTCGACGGCGGGGCGCGCGCCAAGTACTGGGCCTATACACCGCCGGCGGACAACGCGGGGCCGGTGACGGTCGTTCCTTTGGATGTCGCAACCCAGGAGGTGAAGTGAGATGAGCGCGGAGCGCACGGCGCGGGCGATGGTGCAGACCGGGCCCGGCGCGTTTGAGCTGCGGACGCTGCCGGTGCCGGAGATCGGGCCCGACGAGGGGCTTCTGCGGGTCGAGGCCTGCGGCATCTGCGGCTCGGACGTGGAGCAGTATCGGGGACATCTGGGGCGACCGGAGATGTACCCGCTCATCCCCGGCCATGAGCCGCTGGGGATCATCGAGGAGGTGGGCGAGCGGGCGGCCGAGCGCTGGGGCGTGCAGCCGGGCGACCGAGTGGCGCTGGAGATCCTCATTCCCTGCCGCAGCTGCGACCACTGTCTCACCGGGCGCTACATGTCCTGTCCGCACCGCCGCGGCGCCCACGGCGTGACGCCGCTCAGCCGCGAGCCCGGCCTGTGGGGCGGGTTCGCCGAATACATCTACCTGCACCCGAACGCGATCCTGCACAGGATGCGCGGCGACATCCCGGCGGAGATCGCGGTGATGTTCAACCCGCTGGGCGCCGGGGTGCGCTGGGTGAGCGACCTCGGCCAGGTCGGACTGGGCGACACCGTGCTGATCCTCGGCCCCGGCCAGCGGGGGCTGACCTCGGTGATCGCCGCCCGGGCGGCGGGCGCGGGCAAGGTGATCGTCACCGGGCTCAGCCGCGACGCGCACAAGCTCGAGCTGGCGCGGGCATTCGGCGCCGACCACACGATCAACGTCGAGGAGGACGAGGACGTGGTCGGCCAGGTGCGCGAGCTGACCGACGGGGCGATGGCCGACGTGGTGCTCGAGCTCACGCCGATGGCCAGCCAGCCGATCAGCGACGCAATCGAGGCGGTCCGCCACGGGGGGCGGATCGTGCTCGCGGGTCTGAAGGGCAACCGCCCGATCGAGCTGGTGACCGACCGGCTGATCAACAAGGGCGTGAGCGTGGTGGGCGCCTACGGGGTGGACGCCAACGCCTACCTGAAGGCGATCCGGATCATCGAGTCCGGGCGCTTCCCGATCGAGCGGATGCATACCGCCAGCTATGAGCTGAGCGAGGCCGAGGAGGCGGTGCGGGCGCTGGCCGACGGCGGCGCGGTCCACGTGTGCATCTGCCCCGCGCCCACCCGCGAGGCTGCGCCCGCGCTGCGGACGGAACGGGAGCCGGCGCATGCTGGTTGACATGCACGCCCACGTGATTCCGGGCGCGCTCGAGCCGGCGGGCAGCGGCGAGCATCGCGGCCCGCGCGTCGGTCCCTGCGAGGATCCGCGGGCGCGGCTGCTGGAGACGGACCGCATGCGCTTCAAGGCGGCGGAGGCGTTCTACAGCGCTGAGCGTCGGCTCGAGGAGCTCGAGGCCAGCGGCGTCGACGCCGAGGTCGTCTCGCCGATGCCGCCGCTGCTGGACTACGAGCTGGATGGGAACCAGGGCCTCGAACTCTCCCGCCGGGTCAACGAGTTCATCGCCGAGCTGTGCCGCAGCGCGCCGGAGCGCCTGCTGGGCATGGCGATGGTGCCGCTGCAGGCGCCCGAGCTGGCCGCCGCCGAGCTCACCCGGGTGCGAGAGCAGGGCCTGGTGGCGGTGGAGGTCGCCTCCAACGTCCAGGGCCGCTCGCTGCACCGGGAGGAGTTCGAGGACTTCTGGGCCGAGGCGGAGCGGCTGCAGATGCCGGTGTTCATCCACGCCATGCCGGCCGAGCTCGGCGGCCGCCTGCCGGCCGGTCTGATTCCCACCGGCGCGTTCGCGGTCGGGGTGGACGGCGCGCTGGCCGCCGCGGCGATCATCTGCGGCGGCGTGGCCGAGCGGCATCCGGATCTGCGGCTGGCCTTCAGCCACGGCGCCGGCGGGTTTCCGATGATCCTGCCGCGGGCCAACTACTTCTGGGGACGCACCTGGAACGAGGAGCCCTCCAGCGAGGGCGAGGGCTCGTCGCCGCTGGAACTGGCGCGCCGCTTCTTCTACGACGGGTTGGTGATGGACCGGCGCGCGCTGCGCTTCTTGATCGAGCTCATCGGCCACCGTCAGGTTCTGGTCGGCTCGGACTTCCCGGCCATGCCCCGGGAAACCCCGTGCGCCAGGACGCTGCGGTCGCTCGAGCTGCCCGACGATCAGCTCGAGGACATCGCCTGGCACAACACGTTCCGCTTTCTAAACGTGCCGGCGCCGATCAGCTCGCCGACGCCATCCACGATCACGGAGGTCAGCCGATGAGGACACGTGCGGCAGTGGTGAAGGGCCCGGGCCAGCCCTGGGAGGTCACCGAGCTCGAGCTCGACGAGCCCAAGGACCACGAGGTGCTGGTGCGGGTGATGGCCTGCGGGCTGTGTCACTCCGACGAACACGTCCGCGAGGGCGGCCCCTACCGCTACCCGATGGTCGGCGGCCATGAGGGCGCGGGCATCGTCGAGAAGGTCGGTGCCGGAGTCACGCGCGTGCGCGAGGGCGATCACATCTGCACCTCCTGGATCCCGGTCTGCGGGCACTGCCGCTACTGCTCCACCGGCCATCAGAACATGTGCAACGCCGGGCTGAACGCCTCCACCGGGATGATGCCCGACGGCAGCTTCCGCTTCCATCTGGACGGCGAGGACGTCGGCGGCATGTGCGTGCTCGGGACCTTCTCGGAGTGGATCGTGATCCCCGAGGACTCCTGCGTGCCGATCGATGCCGACCTGCCCTTCGAGGTGGCGGCGCTGGTGGCCTGCGGCGTGACCACCGGCTGGGGCTCGGCCGTGTACGCCGCCGGCGCGCGGGCCGGCGAGACCGTGGTCATCTTCGGCACCGGGGGCGTCGGGATGAATGCCGTGCAGGGGGCCGCCCACGCCGGCGCGCGCGAGGTGGTGGCGATCGATCCGGTGCCGTTCAAGCGTGAGATGGCGGGCAAGTTCGGGGCCACGTTCACCACCGGCAACGTGGAGGAGGCCACCGAGTACATCCGCGAGCGGACCCGGGGGGAGATGGCCGACCACGCGATCATCACCGTGGGGGTGATGCAGGCCGAGGTGCTGCGGGCCGCGGTGGAGCTGATCGGCAAGGGCGGCACGGTGGTGGTCACCGCGGTCGGCGGCGGCCCGGACCAGCACACGATCGCGATCAACGGCTCCCCCGTCACCGGCTGGCACAAACGCATCCAGGGCTCGCTGTTCGGCGGCGCCAACCCGCTCTATGACATGCCCAGGCTGCTGGCCCTCTACCGCAAGGGCGACCTGCGCCTGCAGGAGCTGATCACCCGGCGCTACCGCCTGGAGGAGATCAACCAGGGATACGAGGACATGCTCGCCGGGCGCAACATCCGCGGCGTGCTGATCCACGAGCACCAGTAGGAGGTGACCCGAATGACAAGCGCAATTCTCGACCCCACGGGCGGCCAGCGGACCGCCGAGCGCGTGCCGCTGGCGCTGGCCCCGCGCCGCCAGTCGCTGGCCCAGGCGAAGGTCGGCCTGCTCGAGAACGGCAAGCAGAACGCGCGGCTGTTCCTGGAGGAGGTGGCGGCCGCGCTTCGCGCGCAGCACGGCGCCGGTGAGGCGCTCGTGCGCCGCAAGGCGGTGTTCACCGCGCCCGCCCCACCGGAGCTGATCGACGAGCTCAGCGAGAGCTGCGACGTGGTGGTGATCGGCATCGGCGACTGCGGTTCGTGCAGCGCCTCGGCGGTGGCCGACGGCATTCTGTTCGAGCGCCACGGCACCCCGGCGGCGGTCATCTGCTCGGAGGCCTTCACGGTCACCGCCGACGCGATGGCCGAGGTCCAGGGCGTGCGCGGCTACCGGTATCTGACCACCCCCCATCCGGTGGCCGGACTGACGCCCGAGCAGGTGCGCCAGCGGGCCGAGGCGATCGCCCCCGCGGTGGCGGCCATGCTCACGGCGGCGCGCGCCCAGGCGGCGTGATGGCCGCCGAGCAGAGCGTGGCCGCGCGCGGAGCGGACACGGCTTCCGGGCGCGCGCCGGCGGTGGCGGCACCGGCCGAAGTCGATCCGCGGGCGGCGCGGCTGGCGGTCGAGTACTGCTATGAGCGGGGCTGGAGCGACGGCCTGCCAGTGCTGCCGGCCACCCGCGAGCACGTCGAGCGCTTCCTCGCCCACACCTCCCGCCCGCCGCAGGAGGTGCTGTGGCGGATGGAGCACCTGGGGCGGGAATGCACGGTTGAGGTGGCGGCGATCAACGCCGCCATGGCCGGTTGTCTGCCCGAGTACTTTCCCGTGGTGCTCGCCGCCTTTGAGGCGGTGATGCGCGACCGCGCCGCTCGTGGCGGGGGCTGGCAGAGCACCAGCGGGCCGGCACCGCTGATCGTGGTCAACGGCCCGATCCGCCACCGACTCGGCTTCAACTGCACCGGCGGGATCTTCGCCGCCGGGTTTCGTGCCAACGCCACCGTGCCCCGGGCGCTGGGGCTGATCATGCGCAACGCGTTCGGGATCGTCCCCCACGTGCTCGACCAGGCCACGCAGGGCATCCCCGGGCGATTCTCGATCTGCTTTGGCGAGAACGAGGAGGAGAGCCCGTGGGAGCCGTTGGCGGTGGAGACGGGGCTTCCGGAGGGCACCAGCGCGGTGTCGGCCACGCTCACCCGAACCTTCGAGTTCGTCGACAACCGCCACACTCAGGATCCCGAGCAGCTGCTGTGGGACTTCGCCGACACGATCTCGCGCACCGGCTCGTTGATCTTCCGCACCGCCTCGGCGGGACTCGTCCTCTGTCCCGAGCATGCTCAGCTGCTGGCCCGGGCCGGCCTCTCCAAGGCCGCGGTCAAGGACTGGCTGGTGCAGCACGCCGGACGCAGCGAAGCCGATCTGCGCCGGGCGGGCAAGGACGCGGTGTCAGACGAGGGACCCGGCGTGCGCTCGGCCAGCCCGTCTCCCCGCGCGCCCGCTGATCGCCTCTCGCCCATCCTGACCGGGCCACGGGACGTGCCGATCATCGTCGCCGGTGCGCGCAATGCCGCGATCTCCATGGTCTTCCGGGTGTTCGGGGAGTGGTCCAACAGCTCGGTGGCGATCGAGGAGGTGGACGCGTGAACCCTGAGGAGGTGGCGCGTGCGACTCGAGGAGGTGGATGCGTGAACTCTGAGGAGGTGGATGCGTGAACGTCGATCCGGCGGGCCTTGAGCGGGTGCGTTCGACGCTGGCCGCCGACGGCTACGGCCTGGAGCTCAGCGAGCACGAAGACCGGGTGGTGATCCAGATCAGGGCCACGCCGGAGGCGTGCGAGGACTGCCTGGCCCCGCCGGCGGTGCTGCGCAGCGTGCTCGCGGGCCAGCTGGCGGTGCCGGCGGAGTCGATCGAGCTGCGCTACCCATGAGCCAGCTGCTGCTGGAGGCCGGAGCGAACTGGATGTCGGGGCGGACGGTGCTGGTCAGCGGAGGTGGCGGGCGCGGCCAGGATGACGGGAACGTCGGCTGGGCGGTGTGCCGACTGTTGGCCCGCCACGGCGCCACGGTGGCGGTGCTGGACCGTGATCCGCAGGCCGCGGCGCGCACGGTCGCCGATGTGGAGCGCGACGGTGGCCGGGCGGCGGCGGTGATCGGCGACGTCACCGATCGCCGGGACTGCCGGCGGGCGGTGCGCGAGGCGCGTGAGCGGCTGGGCGGGCTGGACACCCTGGTCAACAACGTCGCCGCCTGGAGCCCGGCGCGCCTGTTCGAGGTTGAGATCGACCAATTCACCCGCCTGCTGGAGGCGAACCTGAGCAGCGCCTGGATGATGCTGCGCGAGGCCGCGGCGGCGATCGAGGGCTCCGGCGCGGTGGTCAACGTCAGCTCGGTGGCGGCCCGACGGCCCAGCACGGTCTACGGGCTGGCCAAGGCGGCGCTGGAGGCGATGACCGTGGGCGCGGCGGCGCTGCTGGCCGAGCGCGGCATCCGCGTCAACGCCGTCCAGCTGGGCCCCCTGTGGACGGCGGCGGTGGCCGCGAACCTGCCGGCGGAGGCGCGCGAGCCCCGGCGGCGGATGGTGGCGCTGCAGAGCGAGGGAAGCTGCTGGGACGCCGCGGCGGCGGTGCTGTTCCTGGCCAGCGACCACGCGCGCTGGATCTCCGGCCAGGTGCTGTCGGTCGACGGGGGCGGCCCGCCGCCGCCCGCCTATCCCGGCGTGCAGAACGCACGCGGCGCCACCCGCAGTCCGGACGCGAAATCCGAGCAGGCGGTGGGGGCATGAGGCTGCGGGTTTTGATGGAGCCCCGTCACGGCGCGACCTACGAGCGGATCGTGGCCATGGCCCGCGCGGCGGAGGCGGCCGGGTTCGACGCCTTCTTCCGCTCCGACCACTATCTGGGGATCGACGCCTCAGACCCGGCGTATCTGCCCACCGACGCCTGGACCTCGCTCGGCGGACTGGCGCGCGAGACCGAGCGGATCAAGCTGGGCACGCTGATGACGGCCGCCACCTTCCGCCCGCCGGCGCTGCTGGCGATCGCCGTGGCCACCGTGGATCAGATGAGCGGCGGCAGGGTGTGTTTGGGCATCGGGACCGGCTGGTATGAGCGCGAGCACCGGGCCTACGGGATCCCCTTCCCGCCGCTGGGTGAGCGCTTCGACCGCCTGGAGGAGCAGCTGCAGGTGATCCTCGGGCTGTGGAGCACTCCCCGCGGGGAGCGCTTCAGCTTCCACGGGCGCCACTATCAGCTCGAGGAGTGCGCGAACTTCCCCGCGCTCGTCCAGACGCCGCGGCCGGAGATCGTCATCGGCGGCACCGGCCCGCGGCGCACGCCGCTGCTGGCCGCCCGCTACGCCGACGAGTTCAACGCCGGGATGGCCACGCGCACCGCCGAGCTGATCGCCAATGCCCGCCGCATCTGCGAGCAGTCGGGGCGCGACCCCGACACGCTGCGGATGTCCAGCACGATGCCCGTGTGCTGCGGCCAGACCAAAGCGCAGGCCAGGCAGCGGCTGCAACGACTGGGTGAGCCCGGCGCGCGGATGTTGCAGCAGGGCGTGGTGGGGACTCCGGCCGAGGTGCTGGCCGCGCTCGAGCGTCTGGCCGAGGCGGGTGCCGAGACCGTCTACTTCCACCTGTTTGACATCGACGACCTCGATCACATCGCGCTGCTGGGCGAGGAGCTCGTCGGCGCGGTGGCGAGCTGAGCAATGGAGGCGACATGGCGAGCATGACCACCAGGGCGGCGGTGATCCGCACGCCCGGCGAGCGCTGGGAGATCACCGAGCTGGACCTCGACGAGCCCAAGGAGAAGGAGGTGCTGATCCGCTTCCACGCGGCCGGTCTGTGCCACTCGGACGAACACGTGCGCGCCGAGGGGGGCAGCCACCTGCGCTTCCCGCTGGTCGGCGGGCACGAGGGCGCCGGCGTGGTCGAGGCGGTGGGCGAGGGCGTCACCCGGGTGGCGCCGGGCGACCACGTGGTCACCTCCTACATCCCCGCCTGCGGGCGCTGCCGCTACTGCTCCACCGGGCACCAGAACCTGTGCGACGCGGGCATCTACGCCGGCGTGGGGTGCATGCAGGATCAGACCTTCCGCTTCCACGCCGGAGGCGAGGACTTCGGCGGATTCTGCGCGCTGGGCACCTTCTCAGAGCGGGCGGTGGTCTCCGAGTACTCGTGCGTTCGGATCGAGGAGGACATCCCGTTCGAGGTGGCGGCGCTGGTCGGCTGCGGGGTGACCACCGGCTGGTGCGCGGCGGTGCGCGCCGCCGAGGTGCGCGCCGGCGAGACGGTGGTGATCTTCGGCATCGGCGGGGTCGGCATCAGCGCCGTTCAGGGGGCCAGCTTCGCCGGGGCGGCGGACGTGGTGGCGATCGACCCCAACCCGTTCAAGCTCGACATGGCGCGTCGCCTGGGAGCCACCTTCACCACCGACAGCGTGGAGGAGGCGCGGGCGAAGATCACCGAGCTGACCGCGGGACAGATGGCCGACAAGGCGATCATCACCGTCGGCGTGCTGGAACCCGAGATCACGGCCGACGCGGTCTCGTTGGTGGGCAAGGCCGGCACGGTGGTGGTGATCTCGGTCAGCCGGCCGGACGTGCACAGCATCTCGCTGACCGGCTCGCCGCTGGTCGGCTGGCACAAGCGGATCCAGGGGGCTTTGGCGGGCGGGGCCAACCCAATCCATGAGATGCCGAATTTGCTGTCGCTGTATCGCTCCGGGCATCTGAAGATCGATGAGATCATCACCCGCCGCTACGGCCTGGAGGAGGTCAACGAGGGCTACCGCGATCTGCTCGACGGCAAGAACGTCAGGGGCGTGATCCTGCACGGGGGTTGAGCCGCGGCCGCGGGACGGGCGTGGCCGCCCGGTCAACGCGAGCGGGCCCCTGATCCGGCACCGGCTCACGCCGCGCCACGTGCACCCGGGCACCCGGCTCGCACCGCGGCACCTGCACCCGAGCACCCCCGGCTCGCGCCGCGCCACGTGCACCCGGGCACCCCCCGGCGTCGCTTGACAGTCGGCCCGGCGGGTTGTAGACGGAGGCCATGCCGATCCGACGCCAGCGCCCCGCCGCGGTCGGCGGGAGCACGGGCGATGCGGGTTCGGGCGCGTCGCCCGGGGGGGCGGGGGCGGGCGCAGCCCGGCAGGTCCGCGTCGGGCGTCCCCCCGGGACATCCCGCGCGACGGTGGCGCGGGTGGCGCTGCGGCTGTTCGCCGAGCGCGGGTTTGAGCACACCACGGTCGAGGACATCGCCGCCGCCCTGGGGGTCAGCCGCCGCACCGTGTTCCGCTACTTCGCCTCCAAGAACGACATGGTGTGGGGCGACTTCGACTGGGTGCTGGCGCGGCTGCGCCACTGCCTGAGCGCGGCCGGAGCCGACCAGCCGCTCGGCCCGGCGCTGGCGCGGGCGGTGATCGACTCCAACCGCTATCAGCCGCACGAGCTGCCGGAGCTGCGCATCCGCATGCGGCTGATCACCGGCGTGCCGGCGCTGCAGGCGCACTCGATGCTCAGGTATGCCGAGTGGCGCTCGGTGGTGGCGCAGTTCGTGGCCGAGCGCCTGGGATGCGGCGTCGAGACGCTGATTCCCCAGACCGTCGCGCACCAGGCGCTGGGCACCTCGATGGCGGCCTTTCTGGTGTGGGTGGAGGATCCGACCAGCGACCTGATCGAGAACCTCGAGCGGGCCTACGGCGTGTTTGTGGCGGGCGTGGGCTCGCTGGAGGCCAGCTCCGCTCGCGCCGGAGGGCCCGGCGCGCGCGAGGCCGGGGCCGGCGCGCGCGAGGCCGGGGCCGGCGCGCGCGAGGCCGGCGCGCGTGTGCCCAGGCCCGGGCGCGGGGGGAAGCTCGGCGCCGCCGGGTCAGCGGGCAGCAGGGGGAGGAAGTGACGCTCGCGCAGAGCGCCCAACCACACGCCGAATCCTCGCGCCGTCTCGTCCGCCACGCGAATCGCCGCATAGCTGAGCGGGCCGATCTCAGAGCGCACGGAATACCAGTCGCGCGCCAGCGCTCCGCCCACCAGCAGCGCCAGCCTGCGGGCCAGGCGGGTTCGTCTGCCGGCCGCCAGCGCGAGCAGCGCAAACGGCGCCCAGGGGCCCAGCGCGGCCCGGGTCAGCTCGCCTGCCTCTCGTCCCAGCTCCGCTCCCGCCCGGCGCAGGGCCCAGGGCCAGGCGTCCGGGCCGGCGGCGGCGAGGCGACCGCGGAGCCTGAACGTGCGCGCCGTCGCCAGCAGCGCCAGCGCCACCGGATGGCCCGCCAGCGTCGCCGCCCAGGCGACCGCGGCGGGGGCTGAGATCACCACCACCGGCAGGCTCCCCGGATGGCGTCGGCTGAGGGCGGCCGTGCACAGGTTGTAGGCGACCCGGCGCCGGTACCAGGCCGGCGCTCGCGGATGGCTGTCGTGGGTGACGGTCACGGTGGGATCCAGCCGCGCCCGCCAGCCGCGCCGGTAGAGCCGCCAGCTCAAATCGACATCCTCGCCCGTGCGCAGGCGCTCATCGAACGGCCCCGCCGGTCCGGCCACATCCAGCAGCGCCGAGCGCCGGGCGAGCAGCGCCACGCTGGGCAGATAGCGCACGCTTCCCGCCGGCGCCACGGGGCGGCAGGCCTCGCCCATGTCAAGCGGCGAGCGCACCCGCTCATACGCGGCCAGGCGGCCGGGCCGCTGGCCGCCCATCACCCGGGGGGCGACCACGGCGAGCGCCGGGTCGCGCATGTGGTGAAGCAGGGCGTGCGGGAACTGGGGGGAGGCCAGGCAGTCGCTGTCGAGCAGCACGACGAGCTCTGTGTCGGCCGCGGCCAGGCCGCGGTTGCGGGCGGCGGCCGGTCCCCGGTTGGCATCCTGGAGCAGATACCGCGCCCCCCAGCGGCGGGCGACGGCGGCCATCTCGGAGCGGTTGGGGGAGCCATCGTCGACCACGATCACCGGCCAGCGGCCCCCCAACGCGGCCAGGCAGCGCTCCAGGCCGGCGGCGTTGCGGTAGCTGGGGATGATCACCGTCAGCGGCGGCGATGGAGCCCGGCCGCCGCCGTCCGGTCGCTCGGCGCTGGGCGGTTGCTGTGGCTGGCCCTGGGCGGCGGAGGGGTGGGCGCCGCTGCTGGCCCACGGTGGCTCTCGCTCTCCAGCTGTCACGGACGCTTGCGGGTGGGCCAGGCCGGCGTCGAGCAACCGCCGGGCGAGTCGGCGCTCGGCCAGCGCCTCGCCGACCGGCTCGCCCTGCCACCAGGCGGCCACCCGCCTGGCCCCGGCCGGCGACAGGCGCAGCAGGCGCAGCGGCGAGCCGCCGACCAGCACGGTGCCGGCTTGCCGGACGTGCAGATCCTCGGCCGGGCGCAGCCGGAGGCCGGGGGGCACCGGAGGGTCGAGGTCAGGCATCAGCTCACGCGCTCATGCCTCCGTCCACCGGCACCACCGCGCCGGTGAGCGCTGCGGCCTCGGAACCGCACAGCCAGGCCGCCGCGGCGGCCACCTCGTGCGGCTCGAGCACGCGGCCGAGGAGCTGGTGGGGGGCGAACTGCTCCTGGTCGGCCAGGCCGTAGAGGTCCGCGCTGGCGGCCAGCATCGCCCCGCGGGTCGAGCCCGGGCAGATCACGTTGGCGGTCACGCCGGTGCCGGCCAGATCGGCGGCCAGAGCCCGCACGTAGCCGACAACGGCGGCCTTGGCCGCCGAGTAGGCGGCGAGCTCGCGGATGGCGCGCAGCGCGGCCGCCGATGCGATGGCCACGAACCGCCCGTGCCCGGCGGCGAGCATGCCGGGAACCGTGGCCTCGGCCAGCCGTCGGGTTCCGTGCAGGTTGACCTCCAGCAGTGTCTGCCACACCCGCTGCTCGGTCTGCCAGGCTCGCCCGCCGGCGATCGCTCCCGCGGCGGCCACCGCGGCGGCGGCCGGACGCCCGGCCAGCGCCTCGCCCAGCCGGTGGGGAAAGCGTGGGTCGGCGACGTCGGCGATCAGCGGCTCGGCCTCCCTGGCGCCCTCGCTCAGGCAGCACCTCGCGGTCGCCTCCAGATCGCCGGGCTGCGGCATCGGGTAGGGGATCCCAGGCTGGGGCGCGCAGGCGTCGACCAGCAGCAGCGACCAGCCCCGCCGGGCCAGGTCGCGCGCGACGGCGGCCCCGATCCCGCGCGCCGCGCCGGTGACCACCGCCAGCCCGAGTGCGTCCGGGGCGGCAGGCCCGTCGGCAGGATCACCGCCTGGCTGCGCCGTCTCTGTCACCGTCCGGCCCCTCTGCCCTGTGTCGTCGTCAACGTTTCGGCCCCACCGCCCGCGGCACGCGCACCCCGGGTGCGTGCGTCAGCCTCGGCGGCCAGCAGCCCGTCGAGTGCCGCCACGCAGTCGTCGATCAGTCCCGCCAGCAGCCGCCGTCCCAACGCCGCGCTGGCCGCCGCGGGGTCCCCGAGCACGCCATTCGGGCTCACCGCCCGCACCCCCCGGCTGCGCAGCAGCGGGCCGAGCTGCGCCCACGGGCGGGTGTTCCCCGCCTGCAAGCGCTGCAGACAGACCGCGCGCGGCGCCAGGTGGAGCATCAGCGAGGTCTCACACAGGCCGGCGTGGAGGTCGCCGCCGGCGGGAGCGGCGGTGTAGGCGGCGCATGGGCGACCCTCGCCGGCGAGCTGCGCCAGGGCGCCGCGCAGCGCGTCCGCGTTGCCGCCGTGGGCGTTGACGAACAGCACCGCTCGCCAGTCCCGGCAGCCGTCGCGAGCGAGCGCGACAAGCAGCGAGCGCAGGGCCTCGCTCCCGGTCGACAGGGTGCCCGGAAACCCGCGGTGCTCGTCGCTGGCGCCGAATGCCAGCGCCGGTGCCACCGCGCTGCCGGCACGCTTGGCGGCCGCGCCGCGCGCCACCGCCAGCGCGATCCGCGTGTCGGTGTCAAGCGGCAGGTGGGGGCCATGCTGCTCGAGCGCGCCCAACGGCACCAGGAGCGCCCCGCGGTGGCGAGCTGCGAGCTGCGGCCAGTACGCGTCGCCCAGATTCACGGAGGGCGCGGACGGCTCTGCCGACACATTTGGCACTTGGTGTTATAATTGCATACACGCGTTCTCTGAGAGAGGAGCAGACGATGCCCGTGACCGCCCCCACACCGCCGGTCGACGCCGACCAGCCTGCTGCGCCCCGCCCATCCGAGCCCGACGAGCGGCCCGGCGAGGATGGGGCGATTCTCGAGGAGCTGCTGGTCGAGGACGTCTCGATCGACGGCATGTGCGGCGTCTACTGAGAACCGAGGCACCGCACGGCAATCCGGCGTCGGTTACGGTGGAGCGCTCGGTCGAGCAAGTGCTGTCGCGCGCCTGGCGGCTTGACCCGCAGGTGGCGCTGCGGCCGGAGCCGTTCGGGGCCCTGGCCTACCATTTCGGCTCGCGTCGCCTGTCGTTCCTGAAGAGCCCCAAGCTGGCGGCCGTGGTCAACGGGCTGGCAGGCCAACCCGATGCCGCCGCCGCCTGCCGGGCGGCGGGCGTGAGCGACTCGGAGCTGGCCAGCTACGGGCGGGCGCTGGCGGCGCTGGCCGACCGCGGCATGATCTGCGAGGCGCAGCAAGAGGGATGAGCATCACCGACGCGCCCAGCGCCCCCACCCTGCCCAACCAGCCGCTCCGGCCGCCGTCGGCCGGCCCAGGGAACTCGCTGCACGCGCACTTCGAACGTGGCCTGCAGGCCCCGATCTGCCTCACCTGGGAGCTGACCTACGCGTGCAACCTGGCCTGCGTGCACTGCCTGTCCAGCTCCGGCGTACGGGACCCGCGCGAGCTGTCCACCGCCGAGTGCCTGGGGTTGATCGACGAGTTCGCCCGCATGCGGATCTTCTACGTCAACATCGGCGGCGGCGAGCCGACCGTGCGACGCGACTTCTGGGAGCTGCTCGACTATGCCGTGGAGCAGCGCGTGGGCGTCAAGTTCTCGACCAACGGCTCGCGCATCACCCAGCAGGCCGCCGCCCGTCTGGCCGCCAGCGACTACGTCGATGTGCAGATCTCCCTGGATGGCGCCACCCCGGCGATCAACGACGCGATCCGGGGCGCGGGCTCCCATCGCATCGCGCTGCGGGCGATGGAGCGGCTGGCTGCGGCCGGCATGCGCGGCTTCAAGATCTCGGTCGTCGTCACCCGCGAGAACGTCGACCAGCTCGACGCCTTCAAGGCGCTGGCCGACCGCTTCGGCGCCCAGCTGCGCCTCACCCGGCTGCGTCCCTCCGGCCGCGGCGCCAAGGTCTGGCGGCGCCTGCGACTGACCGCCGAGCAGCAGCGCTCCCTGTATGACTGGCTGCGCGCGCACGGGGAGGAGGTTCTGACCGGGGACTCGTTCTTTCACCTGGGCGCCTACGGCGGGGCGCTGCCCGGGCTGAACCTGTGCGGTGCCGGGCGGGTCGTCTGCCTGATCGACCCGATCGGCGACGTGTACGCCTGCCCGTTCACGATCCACGACTCCTTCCGGGCCGGGAACATCAGGCACGCGGGCGGGTTTGGTCCCGTGTGGCGCACATCCGAGCTGTTCCTCCGGCTGCGCCAGCCCAGCGCCGACGGCGCCTGCGGCGCATGCGGAATGTTTGACCGCTGCCGCGGGGGATGCATGGCGGCCAAGTTCTTCACCGGCCTTGAGCTGGACGGGCCGGACCCCGAATGTGCGCTCGGCCACGGCGAGCCGCTGCTGGCGAAAGCGTCGGCGGCGAACCTGCCGGCCGCCAGCTCCGACCACTCGCGCCGTCCCCCACGGCGACGCGCTGCTGCGCCATCGTCCCCTGTCCTGCTCGCACCGCCGCCCCCCGCGCCCGACCGCAGCGCGGATCGGCCGTGAAGCCGCGGTGGTTTGAGACCGTCGCCGAGGCGCAGCGCCGCGCCCGCCGGCGGCTTCCGCGCTCGGTGTACCTGGCCCTGGTGGCCGGCGCCGAGGCCGGGTTCACGCTGCGCGACAACCTGGAGGCGTTTGCCGAGCTCGGCTTCGCCCCCCGGGTGGCCGGTGCGCCGGCCCGACGCGAGCTGAGCACCCAGGCGATGGGGGAGTCGATCGCGCTGCCGGTGCTGCTCTCGCCCACCGGCGTGCAGGCCGTGCACCCGGAGGCTGAGGTGGCGGTGGCCCGGGCCGCGGCCAGCCGCGGCACCGCGCTGGGACTGAGCTCGTTCGCCAGCCAGCCAATGGAGCGGGTGGCGGCGGCCAATCCCAAGCTGTTCTTCCAGCTGTACTGGATCGAGCCCCGCGAGCTGCTGCTCGCGCAGATCGACCGGGCCCGCCGGGCCGGCGTGCGCGGCCTGATCGTGACGCTGGACTGGACCTTCTCCCACCACCGCGACTGGAACAGCCCCCGCATCCCCGAGCGGCTGGATGCGCGGACGATGCTGCGACTGGCGCCGGACGCGCTTCTGCACCCCCGGTGGCTGGCCGACTGGCTGCGGGCCGGCCGGCTCCCCGAGCTGACCGTGCCGAACATGGCGCCCCCCGGCGAGCCGGCGCCCACGTTCTTCGGCGCCTACGCGCAGTGGATGCGCTCGCGCCCGCCCACCTGGGAGGACCTGGCCTGGCTGCGGGAGCAGTGGTCCGGGCCGTTCATGGTCAAGGGCGTGAGCCGGGCGGAGGAGGCCGAGCTGGCGGTCCAGGCCGGGTTCTCCGCCATCTCGGTGTCCAACCACGGCGGCAACAATCTGGACGGCACGCCGGCGGCCATCCGCCTGCTGCCGGCGGTCGCCGAGGCGGTCTCCGACCGTGCCGAGGTCCTGCTCGACGGCGGCGTGCGTCGTGGTGGCGATGTCGTCAAGGCGCTCGCGCTGGGCGCGCGGGCGGTCATGATCGGACGCGCGTACCTGTGGGGCCTGGCCGCCGCCGGCCAGGCGGGGGTCGAGAACGTGCTGGACATCCTGCGCGACGGGATCGACTCCGCGCTGCTCGGGCTCGGGCGCCGCACGCCGGGTGATCTGACCTCCGAGGACCTGATCGTCCCGCCCGGCTTCGAGCGTCGGCCCGCTCGCCGCGGACCATCGGCACGGGAGCCCTCGCTGGCCTGAGGGACGTCTTTTCATCGGGAGACCGCGGGCAGCCCCCACCGTCCGGGGCGAGCGGCCCAAGCCCACCGCCACGCCGACACGGATAGACTCGACGCGCACACACGGGAGGATGGCCACGGTCGACCCCGCCGCACTCTACGAGGAGCTGACGGACCAGGGAAGGAGGCGTCGGCGGCTGGACGAGTTGCTCTACGCCGCCGCCGAGCGGGTGCCCGGGATCGCGCCCACGGCGGCCGAGATGGAGGCTGAGCGGGCGCTGGCGTTGGCGGACAAGCGGGGGGTCGAGCTCGCCCAGGGCGAGCTGGCGGGACGGTGGCTGGACGAGGCGAGCACGGGTGCGCACCTGATTGACGCGATGCTCGCGCCGCTGCCCGAGTCGCTCGAGCGCCTGGAGGACTTCCGCCGCCGGGGCGTGGCCGAGCTGGGGCCGGTGCGGGTGACGCGTTCCGGGCGCGCGGGCCTGCTCGAGCTGCGCAACCCGCGCTATCTCAACGCCGAGGATGGCCACACGCTTGGGCCGACGGAGGTGGGGGTGGACCTGATTCTGCTGGACGACGAGATCGAGGTGGGCGTGATCCGCGGCGGCATCGTCGAGCATCCGCGCTACGCCGGCGAGCGCGTGTTCGGCGCCGGCATCAACCTCACCCACCTCTACCAGGGCCGGATCGACTTCCTGTTCTACCTGCTGCGTGACCTGGGCTACGTCAACAAGCTGTTTCGCGGGCTGCGCATCGAGGGCGGCGGGACCGTCGAGAAGCTCTGGGTGGCGGTGGTCGAGCGGTACGCGATCGGAGGAGCCTGTCAGCTTCTGCACGTGGTCGACCACGTGATCGCCGTGCGCGGCGCGCGGATGCACCTGCCCGCCCGGCGGGAGGGCATCATCCCCGGCGCCTCCAACCTCCGCCTGCCGCGCTTCGTCGGCGACCGCGCCGCCCGGCAGGCGATCCTGTCCGGACGCGAGTGGGTGGCCGGCGAGGCCGACGCGGCGGCGCTGTGCGACGAGGTGGTGGAGGCGGAGGGGGTCGAGCAGGCGCTGGCCGATCGCATTCGCGCCTTGACCGACTCGGGGCTGGTCAACGCGGCGGCCAATCGCGCCGCCCTGCGGGTCGGCGCGGAGCCCGAGGAGACCTTCCGCCGCTACATGGCCACGTACGCCCGCGAGCAGGCGCGCTGTCACCTCAGCCCCGCGCTGGTGCGCAACCTGGAACGGCACTGGCATGCCCGCCAGCGCGTCTGAGCCCGGCGAGCGAGCGACGGGCTCGGGGTGGGCGCCCCCCGCGCGGCCGGCGGCGCCGGCGCCGCTCGGGGCGGGGAAGGCGGGGCGGGAGGACCCCCAGCGCAGCGAGCGCGAGGCGCTGCGCCGGCTTCAGCTCGCCCGCCTGCGCGCCACCGTGGACCGGGTGCTGGCCGGCGGATCCCGGCTGGCGGAGCGGCTGCGCCAGGCCGGGCTGACCGGCGGCGGGCAGCTGCGCGCCCTGGATGACCTCCTGCGGCTTCCCTTCTGTGGCAAGGCCGACCTGCGCGAGGGCTATCCGTTCTCGCTGCTGGCCGTGCCGCGCGAGCAGGTGGTGCGGGTGCATGCCTCCAGCGGCACCCACGGCAAGCCGACGGTCGTCGGCTACACGGCGTCCGACCTGGAGATGTGGACGGAGCTGATGGCCCGCTGCATGGCGATGGCGGGCGTGAGGGCGGGCATGGTCATCCACAACGCCAACGGCTATGGACTGTTCACCGGCGGGCTCGGGTTTCATCAGGGGGGCGAGCGCCTGGGGGCGACCGTCGTGCCCGTCTCCGGTGGCTTCACCGCCCGTCAGGCGATGCTGATCTGCGACCTGGGGGCCGAGGTGCTCGTCTCCACCCCCTCCTACGCGCTGGCCATCGCCGCGGCGCTGGCCGAGCGGGGTGTCGGGCCCGACCAGCAGCGCCTGTCGCTCGGCCTGTTCGGAGGTGAGCCGTTCACCGCCGCGCTGCGGGGGGAGATCGAGCGGGCGCTGGGGCTGCGGGCGGTCGCCTTCTACGGACTGTCTGAGATGTGCGGCCCGGGCGTGGCCGCCGAGTGCCTTGAGGTGCGTGACGGCCTGCACGTGCAGGAGGACCACTTTCTGGTCGAGGTGGTCGATCCGGTCGATGGCCGCCCGGTGCCGGTCGGCACCGACGGGGAGCTCGTGTTCACCACGCTCACCAAGGAGGCGCTGCCGCTGATCCGCTACCGCACCGGGGACATCGGCCATCTGCGCGGCGACCCGTGCCCGTGCGGGCGCACCACGGTGCGGATCGGCGGCCTGCGCGGCCGCCGGGACGACATGCTGATCATCCGGGGCGTCAACCTGTACCCGTCGCAGGTGGAGCACCTCCTGCTGGGGGTGAGCGGAACAACTCCCCACTACCGGCTGATCGTCGAACGCCCCGGTCCGCTGGACGAGCTGACGCTCGAATGCGAGCCGGCGCCGGGGGCGGATCCGGCGCAGGTGGGGGAGCGGGTCGAGCGGGTGCTGCGCGAGCACACCGGGCTGCGGATCGACGTCAGGGTGCTTTCCCCCGGCAGCCTGCCGCGCAGCGAGGGGAAGGCCGTGCGGGTGCTCGATCGGCGCCGCTAGCCTCGGCGCTCCACCGAGCTGCCCTGCCGCGCGGCCTGGATCGCCCGCCACACGCGCTCGCCGCTGGCCGGCAGCCCGACGTCGCGCACACCCAGGTGGGCGAGCGCGTCGACCACCGCGTTGTGCACGGCGGGCGTGGCGCCGATCGTGCCCGACTCGCCGATCCCCTTGGCCCCCAGCGGGTTGACCGGCGTGGACGTCTGCATCTCCACCACCTCGTAGGAGGGAAGGTCGCTGGTGGTAGGCATCGCGTAGGTGGTGAAGTTCGAGTTGGCCGGGTTGCCCTCCTCGTCATAGGTCAGCTCCTCGAACAGCGCCTGGGCGATGCCGGCCGCCAGCCCGCCGTGCACCTGGCCCTCGGCCACCAGCGGGTTGATCAGGGTGCCGGCGTCGTCCACCGCCACCATCCGGACCAGCTCCACATCGCCGGTCTCGGTGTCGACCTCGACCACCGCCAGGTGGGCGCCGAACGGGAACGTCGGCTGCGCGGCGGCGAAGTCGGTCTCGACGCTCAGCTCCTCCCCCCGACCCTGGCCGTGCAGGCGCTCGGCCAGCTCCACCCACCCCAGCCCGACGCTGGGCGAGCCGACCACCTCAAAGCGCCCCTGGTTGAACCTGATGTCCTCGGGGCTGGCCTCGAGCTCGTCGGCGGCCAGCTGCCGGGCGCGCTCGACCAGCTGCTCGGAAGCCTGGCCCACGGCCACGCCGCCGATCTGCGTCGATTTTGACCCGTAGGTGCCGGTGCCCCGCGGCACCACGTCGGTATCGCCGCGGATGACGGTGATCTTCTCCACCGGCAGGCCGATCCGCTCGGCCACGATCTGCGCGAAGGTGGTCTCGTGGCCCTGCCCCTGCGACAGCGAGCCGGTGCGCACCAGCGCCTCGCCCTCGGGGGTGATCTCGACCGCGCCGAACTCGCTCTCGCCCAGGCCGTTGGTCACCTCCACGTAGGTGCTCAGCCCGATCCCCAGCTGCCGGGTGGCGCGGTCGCGCCGGCGGCGCTGCTGCTCGGCGCGCAGCGCCTCATAGCCGGCGTGCTCGAGCAGCCGGTCCAGCGCGCCCGCATAGTCGCCCGAGTCGTAGTTGGCGCCGGAGGCGGTGGTGTGGGGAAAGGCGTCCGGGGGGATGAAGTTGCGGCGGCGCAGCTCGGCCGGGTCGAGCTCGAGCTCGGCGGCCAGGGTGTCGATCGCCCGCTCGAGCGCCTGGGTGGCCTCCGGCCGCCCGGCGCCGCGCACCGGGCCGGTGGGGGTGGTGTTGGTGACCACCGATCTGACGTCCACCTCGATCCTGGGGATCGCGTAGACGCCGCTGGCCATCATCGCGGTGAGGTTGGGGAGAAAGGCGCCGATGCCCGGGTAGGCTCCGGCGTCCTGGAGGATGCGCAGGCGCAGCGCCCTGATCTCGCCCGCGCGGCTGGCGCCGATCTCGAACTCGATGCTCTGGGCGCGCCCGTGGTGCATGGCCACCATGTGCTCGCTGCGCGTCTCGGTCCAGCGCACCGGCCGCTCGAGCTTGCGTGCCAGCCAGCCGACGATCACATCCTCCACGTCAAGGCCCTTGCCGCCGAAGCCGCCGCCCACGTCGGGGGCGATCATCCGCACCTGCTCGGCCTCCAGGCCGAGCAGCATCCCCAGCACCATCTTGTCCTGGTGCGGGGTCTGGGTCGACAGCCACACGGTGAGCCGGCCATCCTCCCACCGGGCCGCGGTGGCCCGCGGCTCGATCGGCGCCGCGGCCAGGCGCTGGCTCCAGTGGCTGCCGCGCGCCACCACCTCGCAGTCCGCGAACAGGTTCGGGTCGGGCTCCTGCGGCGGGCGGTGAAGGCAGGTGTTGGTGCCGACCTCCTCGTAGAGCAGAATCTCGTCCTTGACCGCCTCGCGCGGGTCGGTCACGTGCGCCAGCGGCTCATACTCGACCGCCACCAGCTCGGCGACGTCGGCGCTCGCCTCGCGGCTTTCGGCCACCACCACGGCCACGATGTCGCCCACGAAGCGCACCCGCTGGGCGGCCAGCAGCGGACGGAACATGCGCGGGTCGATCCCGATGAACGGCGGCGCCGGGTTGACCCCCAGGTCGGTGTCGGCGGCCGTGAACGCCTGCGCGCCCGGTATCTCCCGCACGCCGGCGGCGTCGATCCCGGTGATCTTGGCGTGCGCCCACGGCGAGCGCACGAAGGTGACGTGCAGGGCCCCCTCCAGCGGCAGATCGTCCACATAGCACGCCTGGCCGCGCAGAAACCGGGGATCCTCCCGGCGACGCACCCGCTGTCCGACGAACGTGGCCATGGCAGCCGGGCAGGATATTGGCTTGGCCGCCGGGCGGCAACGCGCCCGGCGCGGACGGTCAAGCTCCTCCGCACGCAGGGTCAGGGGCATCTCCATCCGCGCCGCCACCCCTGGCCGCCCAAGCTCCGCCGCACGCAGGGTCAGGGGCTCGCTGAGGGCTCTCGGCTTGCCTGAGTGGGCCGCCGCTCGGCCTCTGGGTCGCCTGCGGTCTGCGCGGCGCTGCCAGCTACCCCCAGGGGGTATGCTGGAGCTGTGGCGGTGAGTCAGCGAGCCAGCGGAGGCGCCCACGTCGCGCCCGTGGCCGGGAGGTGGCCGGTGGGCGGCGGCCGGACGGCGGCCGGGGGGTGGGCGCTGAGGCACCGCCGGCATGCGGGGGGAGGTGGGCGGTGAGCCCCGGGCTGGCGCTGGCGGTCAGCGCGCTCGGGGCGCTGGGGGACATCGGGCGCAGCCTGCGGGAGGCGTTCTTCATGTTCTGGGCCACCCTGTGGGCGCTGGTGCTCGGCTTCGGGCTGTCGGGGGCGGTGCAGGCGTTCGTCTCCCGTGCGGCGATGCAGCGCGTGCTGGGCGATCACCGGCCCGGCGCGATCGCTCGCGCGGCCGGGCTCGGCGCCGCCTCCTCGTCGTGCTCGTATGCGGCCAGCGCGATGGCCAAGACGCTGTTTGTCCGCGGGGCGGACTTCCTGGCCGCGATGGCGTTCATGTTCGCCTCCACCAACCTGGTGATCGAGCTGGGGATCGTGCTGATCGTGCTGATCGGCTGGCAGTTCGCGCTGGGCGAGTTCCTCGGCGGGGCGATCATGATCGCGCTGCTGGTGGTGCTTGGTCAGCTGGTGCTGGGACGCGGGCTGATCGAGCGGGCACGTCAGCGCCTGCAGGCCCCGGGGGACGGCGCGGCCGGCGCACGCGAGGCCGGAGCTGGCGCTGGCGGTCATGGGGATGGCGAGGGCGCGCCGGGAGAGGAGGAGGCCGCCCGGCGCCCGGGACGGGAGCGGCTCCGCTCGCTGGCCGGCTGGTCGGACGCCGCCGCCCATGCGCTGGCCGACATCGGGATGCTGCGCAGCGAGATGCTGATCGGCTACGTGGTGGCCGGATTTCTCGCCGTGCTCGTGCCGGCGGGGGTGTGGCGGGCGGTGTTCCTGCGCGGCCACGGCGCGCTCACCTCGGTCGAGAACGTGGCGGTGGGTCCGTTGATCGCGCTGATCAGCTTCGTCTGCTCGGTCGGCAACGTGCCGCTGGCCGCCGCGCTGTGGAAGGGGGGCATCAGCTTCGGCGGGGTGATCAGCTTCATCTTCGCGGACCTGATCGCGCTTCCGCTGCTGCTCATCTACCGCCGGTTCTACGGCGGCCGGCTGGCGCTGCGGATGCTCGCCCTGTTCTGGGTGACGATGAGCACCGCCGGGCTGGCCATCGAGGCGATCTTCTCGGCCGCCGGGCTGATCCCCCATCACCGGCCGCCACAGGTGGTCGCCGAGCGCTTCGAGCTCAACTACACCACGGCGCTGAACATCCTCTTCCTGCTCGTGTTCGCCGCCATCGTGTGGCTCGCCCGCCACCGCGAGCGCCTCGGCGGCGGCGCCGGCTACGCCACCGACCCGGTGTGCGGGATGCAGGTGCGGGTCGCTCAGGCTCCCGCCACCCGGCGCCACGGCCGCCGGCTCCTGCACTTCTGCTCTGACCGCTGCGCCGAGCGGTTCGACGCCGACCCCGAGCGCTACGTCAAGTCGGGCGCCGGCCCGCATCCGCACCACCGGGGCCACCACCGCCCGGAGCGACCTCCGGCAGCTGACCGTCCGGACGCGGGCGCAGGCCCGGCTCAGAGCTCGGGCCGCTCAGGCCCGGCTCAGTACTCGGGCCGCTCAGGCCCGGCCCAGAGCTCGGGCCGCTCAGGCCCGGCTCACACCTCGAGGCGCTCGAGACCCTTCAGGTAGGCCTCGCTGAAGGTGGGAAACTGGGCGACGGTGTCCCGCAGCACGGCGAGCGGGATCCGGGCCTTGATCGCCAGGGCGGCCTGGTGGATCCACTCGCCGGCCAATGGCGCCACCGCCCAGGCGCCGATCAGCACCCCCTGCCGGCGGTCGGCCAGCAGCCCCAGCGCGCCGCCGGGATGCTCCTCGTAGGTCCACGGACGGGCGATCGCCTCCGCCAGCTCGATGCGGCTGCTGGCCAGCTCGATTCCCTGCGCGCGCGCCTGCTCCTCGGTCAGGCCGACGGCGGCGATCTCGGGGTCGGAGAAGACGACGCGGGGTATGGCCCGGTAGTCCGCGCGCGCCGGCTGGCCGGCGATGTCGGCGCTGGCCACCCGGCCCTGGTACATCCCCACGTGCGTGAACGGCATCACCCCGGTCACGTCGCCGATCGCCCAGACGCCCTCCGCGGCCCGGCAGCGCTCGTCGACCCGGATGCCCCTGGCCTCCGGCTCGATGCCCACCGTCTCCAGCCCGAGCTCGCCCACTCGCGGCCGCCGCCCGGTGGCGATCAGCAGCTCCTGCCCGCGGACCTCGCTGCCGTCGTCTAGCGCCAGCACGCGCTCGCCGCGCTCACGCCGCGCCGCGGTGGCCTGCACGCCGGTGCGCAGCTCGATCCCGTCCTCGCGCAGCGCCTCGGCGATCAGCGCGCTCACCGCCGGATCCTCACGGTCGATCAGCCGCTCGGAGGACTGCACCAGCGTGACGCGGGTGCCGACGCGGGCGAAGAACTGCCCGAGCTCGATCCCGACCGGTCCGCCGCCCAGGATCACGATGCTGGTCGGCAGCTCGCCGACGGTGGTGGCCTCCCGGTTGGTCCAGTGGCCGGCCTCCTGCAGCCCGTCGATGGCGGGGATGTGGGGGTCGCTGCCGGTGGCGATCACGATCCGCTCGGTGTGCAGGGTGTCCCCGGCCACCTCGACGCGGCCGCTCCCGGCGATCCGAGCCGCGCCACGCCTGACGTCCACGCCCCGCTCGCGGTAGTCACGCTCCTGCTTGGCGTCGTCGAGCTCACGGATCATGAAGTTGCGGTACCGGGCGATCTGCGCCCAGTCCAGTTCGGGCTCGGAGACGCCCGCTGCGCGGCGCGCCTCGGCCCGCGCCTCGGTTGGGCGCAGGAGCGTCTTGGACGGGATGCAGGCCCAGTAGGCGCACTCCCCGCCGATCAGCTCGCGCTCGCACAGGGCCACGCGCAGTCCCTGGTCGGCCAGCCGGGAGACCGCCACCTCGCCGGCCGGACCGCTGCCGATCACCACCGCGTCGTAGCGCTCCGCCATCGTCAGCTCAGCCGGTCGCGGTCGCTCATCGGGGCGGACGGGCCGCGGAGCTCGACGGTCGGTTTGGCTGGTTGCGGTTGCTCATCGGTCGGCTCGGCCGGTCACGGTCGCCGATTGCGCGGGCCGCGTCCGCTCAACGCAGCCACGCCGAGAGCTCCCGCAGGGCATCGGGGATCACGAAGTAATACGCCCACAGCCCGGAGCGCTCGCAGCCCACGATCCCGGCCTCGCGCAGAACCCTGAGGTGGTGGGAGACGGTGGGCTGGGAGAGATCGAACAGCGGCACCAGCTCGCACACGCACACCCGGCCAGCGTGCTTTCTGAGCACGTCAACGAGCTGCAGGCGCACCGGGTCCCCGAGCGCCCTGGCCACGCGCGCCAGGCGCGCCGCCTGCTCGCGCGCAACGTCGGGATGGACGATCGCCTCAGTGCAGCGCTCCCCGGGCGCGCGCTTGGTCTTGGGGGAGAGCTCCAGATCGACGGCCACACATTGAACTTACCACCGTCAATGCAGCGCCCTTCGCCCGAGCACCCGCAGGCGACAGACCCTGAGCGCCGGGGGGAGCCAGCGCGGTCGGGGAGGAGAACCTGCGGCGGCCGGCAGGCCGGGCTCAGCGATAGCAGTATGAGTCAGAGGAGGCGTCGCCCCCCTGCAGGCGGATCTGGTGCACCCGTCGGCCGCGGAAGTCCTCGCCGTGGGGGAAGAACGTCTCATCCAGGCTGATCCCGCCGTCGGGGTCGGCGTCCAGCTTGGCCATCCAGGCGCCCACGCCGTCGGGGTAGAACTGCTCGTCCCAGGCGGCGTAGAGCGAGTTGGTGAAGTACACGCGACGGCCGTCGCGGCTGACCTCGACCATCTGTGGCCCGCCGGCCAGCGGCAGCTCGGGGGCCGCGGGGTGCGCGGTCCGGCGCAAGATCCCGCCCAGGCGCACCGACCCGGTCTCCCGGGGGTGGGCCGGGTCGCTGACGTCGAACTGCTTGAGCTCGCCGGTGGCCCAGCAGGAGACATACAGGAAGCGGTCGTCGACCGACAGGTCGATGTCGGTGATGATCGGCGGCAGCGCCGAGAACGGCTTGAGCAGCGGCGGCAGCTGGTCGGGGTCGGCCGGCTCGGCGGGGACCGTGATCACCTTCTCGACCTTCCACTCGTCGCCGTCGCGATACCAGCGCCACACCGAGCCCGACAGATCATCGGTGCTGACCACCACCCCCAAAAACCCCCAGGTGGCGTCGGGATCGTGCGCCGGGCGCACCTCCAGCGCCATCTGGTGCTGGGCGCCGAGATCCACCCGCTGGAGGTGCCTGCCCTCCGCCAGGTCCCAGAAGTGCAGCGCGTGGCCGTAGCCGTTGGCGAGCAGGATCTCGGGCACCACGCCGTGCTCGATCATCGACGGCGTCCCCCACTCGCTGGACACCAGCACGCCCGCGTTCAGGTGCCACCAGGCGTCGTAGGAGAAGCGCTGGGGCCCGTGGTCGGTCTCCCAGGCGCGCAGCACGTCGAAGCTCTGGTGGTCGAGCAGCGCGATCCCGGTCTGACCGTCGGGGTCCTCCTGCGGCCCGCCCAGGCAGGTGAGAAACACCCCGTCGGGCCCGCAGTGGGAGGTGTGCGGGCGCGAGTAGCCGGCCCTGGCCGACAGCTCGTGGGCGTCGATCGTCCTGACCAGCCTGGGGTTGCGCGGGTCCGGCAGGGTGTCGAGCACGTGGATCGCCGAGGAGCGGATGCCGGGCACCAGCAGGTAGCGACGCGCCAGGCCGCTCATGTCGTGGCCCTCGTGCTTGAGCGCGCTGCTGCACGCGTTCCAGCCGAAGTGGTGAAGCTCGTGGCCGGGGCCCACATCCGTCCAGCCGACCACCTGGCCGTAGCGCTCGGAGTCGGGATTGACGTCCACCACGGTCATCGCGTCGCTGCGCACCCCCTCGGGATCGAACGCCGCCACATAGGCCAGCTCCTCCGGGGGCGCGGCCGCCGCCTCGGCCGGCGAGCGATAGAAGGTCGGGTCGATCGCACTGGCGCTCATGTTCCCTCCTGTCCGCCTCGAATGGACCGGCGTCGGCGGCATCACTCAAGGCCGGATGCGCGCGGTCCGGTGCGACAACTCTATACCGTCGGCTCGTCGTCGACGCCGGCTCGTCGGCTGGTCGATGGAGGCTGGCCGGGCGGGAGGAGGAGGGGCTTTGTGAACGCGAGCAGGCTGGCGATCACCAGCGCGCAGGCGATCGCGCCCAAAAGGACGGTGCTCGTGTGGATCGAAAGGCAGATCACGGCGAGTACGAACGCTCCGATCGCGAGCGTCAGCAGGCGAACGGCGCCGTCGATCAACGGACGTCCGGGGCTATCGCACCCGGCCAGCCGCTCGATCCGCCGCAGTGTTGCGGCGTCCTCGGCAGCGGTCGCGGGGTCGGCGGTCGCGGCGGCCACGGAGCGCAGCGCAGCCTGGACGACCGCCGGCTCTCCGAGCCTGCGCGCCGCCGCCCGGTCCGCGAGCGCGTCGAGCTCGCGGTCGAGCGCGGCGGCGGCTCGGCTGACCGGAGCGAGGCCGAACGCCCCGTGGGCCAGGGCCCGGGCGGCGCCGAGCAGACGCGCGTGGCCGCGGGTGGCGTGCTCGTGCTCGTGTGCGATCACCGCCTGACGCTGGGGCGGGTCAAGGCGCTCGAGCAGCCCTCGGGAGATGAACGCCTCGCTGCCCGCCACAAACGCCAGCAGCTCACCCACCGGGAGAACCCTGACCGCCTCGGGGGAGGCGGGCAGCTCGAGCGCGGCAGCCACCCGTGAGAGGGCCCGCCAGCATCTGCGAATGTTGATCGCCCGCGCCAGCGTGCGACCCGCCACCAGCGCGACGACCAAAAGCCCGATGACGGCGGCCACACTGGGGGCGCCGTGGTCGCCGCCGGCCGCCAGGAAGCCGGTGCAGATCGTAAACGCCACGGGCACGGCCGCGAGCCCGAACAGGGTGACAACCCCCAGCGCGGCCAGGGTCTCGGGCGATGCGCCGCGCCGGAGCGCCCACCGGTCGACGATCGCCGGCAGGAACGCCAGCAGCCCAGCCAGCCCGAGGATCGCCAGCACTCCGATCCGGTCCTAGGCCGCGCAGCAGGAGAGCTTGGCGATGTCGCGGCCGAAGGCTTGGGCGGCGAGCTTCAGCCCCTCGGCCATGGTCAGATACGGCGCCCAGGTGCCCGTCAGGTCATCGATCGTCATGCCCTGGTGGAGCGCCAGCACGGCGGACTGGATCACCTCGCCGGCGCCGTCGGCGAGGATCGAGGCGCCGAGCAGCCGACGGCTGCCCGACTCGGCGACGAGCTTGAACAGCCCGCGCACATCGCCGTTGACCAGCGCGCGGGGGATCGCCTCAAGCGGCAGCACGCTCGTCTCGACGTCGAACCCGCGCTCGCGCGCCTGCTGCTCGGTCAGCCCGGCGGAGGCGATCTGCGGCGTGGTGAAGATGATCCGCGGCAGGTTTGAGAAGTCCAGGCGCCGGCCGCCGGCGCCGAGCGCGTTCTCCGCCGCGGCCGCGCCGCCGGCGGCGGCGACGTACACGAACTGCGGCTGGGTGGTCACGTCCCCGGCGGCGTAGATCGAGGGCACGCTCGTGCGCTGGTGCTCATCGACGATCACCGCGCCGCGGCGGTCGGTCTGCACGCCGACCGCCTCCAGTCCGAGGTCCTCGGTGTTGGGGATCCGGCTGGTGGCCACCAGGATCTCATCGACCCGCACCTCGAAGCGCTCAGACCCGACGGCGCCTTCGATCACCTTCTCGACGCCCTCGCGGCGCACCCGCTCGGTGGCCGCGCCCTCGAGCACCGTATCCCCCTGCTCCTCGAGGATGCCGCGCATCGCCGCGGAGATCTCCGGCTCCTCGTACGGCGCCAGGCGGAGCAGCTCGATGAACGTCACCTCGGAGCCAAAGCCCGCGAACATCTGCCCGAGCTCCAGGCCAACCGCTCCCGCGCCGAGCACCGCCAGCCGTCGCGGCGGCTCGAGCACCTCGAGGGCGGAGGTCGAGGTCAGGTAGCCGGCGTCCTCCAACCCCGCGATCGGCGGGACCGCCGGGCGGGCGCCGGTCGCGATCAGGATCGCCTGCGCCGACACCGCCTCGCCGTCGATCTGCGCCGTGTGGGCGTCCAGCAGCCTGGCCTCGCCCTGGCGCAACTCAAATCCGTACTCGTCGATCAGCTCGATGTACTTCTGCCGGCGCAGCTGCTCGACCAGCGCCGCCTTGACCGACGCCCCCTGCGCCAGCGACCCGGACCCGGTGAGGCGGTGGCGCTCGGAGGAGACCAGCAGGCTCTTGGACGGCACACAGCCGCTGTTCACGCACGTGCCGCCGATCGTGGCGCGCTCGACCATCAGCACGCGGTGGCCGAGGTCGCGGGCGCGGATCGCGGCCGCGAACGCGGCGCTGCCCGAGCCGAGGATCACCAGCCCATAGTCGTGAGCGCCCTGTCCCGGATCCCCGTGCCGATCGGAGGCCGAGCGCGCGATCACCCGCTGCACGCGGTAGTGCGTGCCCTCGAGCGCCTGGTTCATCTCCGCCTGACTGGGGCCGTTGGCAGCGATCGTTCCCCCGCCGCGACGCCAATCGACCGATACCTCGCGAGCGCCCGCGCGCTCGAGCGCGGCCCGCACGTGCCGGGCGCAGTCGGCGCACGTCATCCCGGAGATCTCAAGTTCGGCAACAGCCATCAGGCGGCTCCTGAGCTGAGGTTGTCGAATACGAAACAACGTATACTTTAGCCATGGATCGTCGACCGCAGGGGCCGGGCATCAGTCGCAGTCATGCCGAGAGGGGGTGGGGCGGATGACCGCGCTTCAGACAGCCCCGTTTCGGCTGCCCGACCAGCCGACGGAGCGACAGCTTCAGGCCAAGTACTTCCGGGCGCTCGGCGACCCGACCCGCCTGCACATCCTCGAGCTCCTGTGCGGCGAGGAGCTGTCGGTCAAGGAGATCGTGCAGCGGGTCGGCACCAGCCAGCCGCGGGTCTCGGCGCACCTGGCCTGTCTGCGCTGGTGCGGGTTCGTCGCCACGCGCCGCCAGCACCGCACCGTCCGCTACCGCCTCGCCGACCAGCGGATCGCGAACATGCTCGACCTGGCCCGCTCGCTGCTGGCGGACAACGCCGAGCATGTCGCCGCCTGCCGCGCGCTCGACGCCGAATGAGAGCAAGCACGCTTACGGCACCCCTTGTCGGCCGGTGTTCTTCTACAGTATCGTAGAAGACGATCGCGTGCGTGAACAACTCCGAGGCGATTCCGCGTCCGTGAACAACTCCGGCCACATGAGCGAACATCCCCCGGGCAGCCCGGCGCCCGCATCGGCGGCACGAGTTTCGGAGCGGCCGCGCTCGAGCTCGGGGACCTGCTGCGCTTCCTCAGGCGGCGACGGCGTCGGCCGGGCGTGGCTGCTGCTGCTGGTGCCGTTGGCGTGCTGTGGCGGGCCGGTCCTGATCGGTGCGCTGGCGGCGGCGGGGGCGGCGGTCTGGGGGGTGCTGGGCGGCGTCGTCGCGCTCGTGCTGGGTGCTGTGGCGGTGGCGCTCATGCGTCGGCGGGCGGCCAGACGCCGCATGATCGCCGTCGGCGGCGCGGGTGTGTCACGGCGGGACGGCCAGCCGGTCGGGCGTGGGCTGCGATGAAGAGCTATCGGAAGGCAACCGATGTGCGCCGGGGTGTCGCCAGCGCAGCCGGCCGGCGCTCCGGCACCTGGGTTGAGCTGGCGCGCTCGGTGGTGTCTGATCGCGTCAGCCGGGCGGTGTTTGCCGTGAGCGTCGTGCTGGTCGGCCTCGGCTATTCGCTGCTTTTGCCCTACGCGTTCACGCAGCGGATCTCGCCCGCCAACTGGGGCTATCTGGATGCCCGCTACGGGGCGTTCACGGTCGCGTTTGCGCTCGGGCTGGGGTGGCTGATCACGCTCCAGGTCCACGCGGTGCGCCGCCTTGCGGACTCGGCGGCGGGCGGGCGGCGGTCGGGAGCGAGCGGGCCGGCGGGCGTGGTGGCCGCGGTGGTGAGCGTGCTGCCGAGCCTTTTGTGCTGCAGTCCGATCCTGCCCACGCTGGTCGGGGTGTTGGGGCTGTCGGCGACCGCCCGGCTGAGCACAACCGTCCAGCTTCAGCACTTCTTCGCCACTCAGGAGAACCTCCTGCTGTTCGGGGCTCTGGGCCTGCTTTTGCTCAGCGGCCTGTGGTCGATGCGCAAGCTGGCGCGCGCGAGCTGTCTGGACGGCGACTGCTGCGCGTCGCCGCTGGCCGACGGGCACCAGCACTCTGACCCGGTCGCCCGAGTGCCGCCGCCGCCGATGCAGCCGGGCGGCGCCCGCGCCGGGAGGAGGAGTGAGGGCGGATGAGCAAACGCAGCTCAAGGACGCGGGCGCCCGCCGCCGCTCCCGCCGGGGGCCGGCGGCCAAAGCAGGCTCGACCTCAGGGCCCGCGGCGGCCGCGGTGGATCAGGCGCGCGGCGCTTGGGCTGGCGCTCGTGGCCGCGGTGGCGGTCGTGGTCGCCGTCACCGCCACCCACAGCACCAGCGCGCCGGGCGCCGCCGGCCAGACGGCGCCCAGCGCCACCTTCACCACCACCAGCGGGCAGACAGAAACGGTCTCGGCACTGCGGGGGCAGCCCACGCTGCTGTGGCTTGTCACCACCTGGTGCTCAAGCTGCCAGGCCGGTACGACGGCGATGGCCCAGCAGATCCCCACCTTCGCCGCGCACCACGTGCGCGTCGTCGAACTCGAGGTGGCCAATGACTTTGGCCAGGCCGGGCCGCCGATCACCGAGTTCGGCCAGCAGCTCGCCGGATCCTCCTATCAGAACCCGGACTGGGTCTGGGGGATGGCGTCACCCAAGCTGACGCAGACCTACGATCCCAACGGCTATCTTGACATCTACTACCTGCTCGACCGCCAGGGCCGCGTGGCCTACGTCAACAGCAGCCCCGGAGCGACGATGGGCCAGCTGCTGGCCGAGGTCGCCAGGGTAGGCTCACCCGCGTGAGCACCAGCCAGCCCGGCCCCGTGGCCGGTCCCAGCCGATGAGCGAGCGGCGACGTTACGTCTGCGGCCATCGCCTCCCGGGTCTGGAGGCCGACGTGCTCGAGCTGCTGCTCGCCTCCGAGCGGCCGATGTCGGTGGCGGAGGTGCAGGCCGCGCTCCCGGGCGCCCGCCGGGCGCACACCACCGTCTCAACGCTCCTGACGCGGCTGGCGGAGCGCGGGCTGGTGGAGCGGCGCAGCCGTGACCGCGGGTATGAGTGGTTCCCGGCCGCCAGCGCCGAGGAGCTGGCGATCGCCGCCCTCGAGCAGGTGCTCGAGGGCGTCGAGGACGCGGACGCCGTCGTGCTCGGCTTCCTGGGGCGCCGGCGCGGCCGACCCGGCCGATCGTGAGTGGGCGGCCGCGGGCGGTGCTGACCCAGGCGCGCTGGGGGCCGAGCAGGACCGACCGCCTTGATCTACAGACGTCGATTCAAGTCATAGATATCGATGCAATACTTTTACCGTGGCGATCGACACCGAGAGCGCGCCGGGCAGGGCGATCGACCGGAGGGTCCCCGGCAGCGAGGCTGTGGTCGCCCGGCTCTCCCGGCTGGACCGCCTGTTGCCGGTCTGGATCCTGGGCGCGATGGGGGCGGGGATCGCGCTCGGGGCGCTGCTTCCCGGCCTGAACCGGGCCCTCGGGTCGGTGCAGCTGACGGGCACCTCGCTGCCGATCGGGCTCGGGCTGCTGTTGATGATGTATCCCGTGCTGGCGCGCGTCGCTACGAGGAACTCGGGCGCCTGCGGGCGGAGCGCGGGCTGCTCGCCTCCTCGCTGGTGCTCAACTGGCTGGTCGCCCGGCGCTCATGTTCGCCCTCGCCTGGCTGCTGCTGCCCGACGCGCCCGCCTATCGCACCGGACTGATCATCGTTGGGCTGGCGCGGTGCATCGCGATGGTGCTCATCTGGTCAGAGCTCGCCTGCGCCGACCGCGAGGCGACGGCCGTGCTGGTGGCGATCAACTCGGTGTTTCAGATCCTCGCCTACAGCCTGCTGGGCTACTTCTACATCACCTTGCTGCCCGCCTGGCTGGGCCTGGACGTCCAGCGGATCCACATCGGGCTGTGGCCGGTCGCGCGCACCGTGCTGATCTTTCTCGGGATCCCGTTGGCGGCCGGCTACCTCAGCCGCCGCCTCGGCCTCAGGGCCCGGGGGGCGCGGTGGTATGAGCGGCGCTTTCTTCCGCGGATCGCCCCGCTCGCGCTCCACGGCCTGCTGTTCACGATCGTGGTGCTGTTCGCCCTGCAGGGCCGCCAGATCACCCACCATCCGCTGGAGGTGGTCCGAATCGCCCTGCCGCTGGTGGCCTACTTCGCGATCATGTTCGCCGTCGCCTTCGCCTGGGGCGCGGCCAGCGGCCTCGGCTACGAGCGCACCGCGACACTCGCCTTCACCGCCGCCTCAAACAACTTCGAGCTGGCCATCGCGGTTTCGATCGGCGTGTTTGGCGCCGCCTCCGGCCAGGCCCTGGCCGGCGCGGTGGGACCGCTGATCGAGGTCCCGGTGCTCGTCGCGCTCGTCTACGTGTCGCTGTGGATCCGCCGGCGGGCTTTCAAGCCGAGGGCCGCCGTTGCGGGTCCGGAGGCTGTCGGCGGAGCCCGCACGGAGGCCTGAGAGAGATGGCCCACGTCCTGTTCGTCTGCCTCCACAACGCCGGGCGCTCACAGATCAGCCAGGCCCTGTTCGAGCGCGCCGCCGCCGGCCGCCACACCGTCGACTCGGCCGGCACCGACCCCGTCGAGCGCGTGCACCCCGAGGTGGTGACAGTGATGCGCGAGCTCGGCATCGACCTGGCCGAGCGTCGTCCCAAGCGCCTGACCCGTGAGCTGGCCGAGCGGGCGGAGATCGTCGTGACGATGGGCTGCGGCGACCGCTGCCCCTACATCCCCGGCAAGCGCTACCTGGACTGGCAGCTGCCCGACCCGCGCGGGCGCCCCCTCGAGGAGGTGCGGCTCATCCGGGATGAGATCGCCCGGCGGGTGCAGGTGCTGCTCAGCGAGCTTGAGGATGCGAGCTAGGGGTTAGGTCATGTGTCTCGACGCGGGCTGATCGTCACCGACATCGGCGGCCTGTCAGAAGCCGGTTTCAGTTCACCGGGTGGCGGCGCGAGTAGGATGAGACGCGTGGCGGCGTGGAAGGAGTCACAGCTCATACGTCCGATGCTCGAGGTGCTCGCGGACGCGAGTGAGCGGAAGAACGATGAAGTCGATCGATTGGTCGAGGAGCGTCTCGGACTCCCCGCAGGTGAGCTTCGGCGCGACAGTAATGAGGTGGACTGGGCGAAGAGCACACTCACAGCGACGCGCTGCGTGGAGGATCCAAGGAACCCAGGTGCAAAGAGGAACCTCTCAGGGATTTACCGGATCACTCAGCTTGGTAAGGATGCACTCGCTGCGCTGAGGAGGCAGCCCGAGGGATTCCGGCCTCCGATGAGAATTCGTGGGTTCGGGGGGTGGCTCACAAGCCAGGGGATTGGGTTTACCCCTGTTGAGGTCGCCGCACCGGCTTCGGGTGAGATCCAACCGGCTTCGCCTTCCCAGCGCGAGCCGAGCGAGCTTTACGGCTTGGCGCGGGAGCTGCACGTGGACGAGGGTTGGCTGCGCGAGGTCGTGGAGCTGCTGGAGGACCCGCGAAAGCATCAGGTCATCTTCTATGGGCCGCCCGGGACGGGCAAGACGTACATCGCCCGGAAGCTCGTGGGTTTTCTCACCGGCGGCGATCCGCAGCGATCGGAAACCGTCCAGTTCCACCCCAGCTACTCCTACGAGGACTTCGTACAGGGGTACCGGCCGCGACCAGGCCCCGACGGCAGTCTGAGCTATGCGCTGGCGGATGGACCGCTCGTTCGTCTGGCCGGCGCAGCAAGTGAGGCGCCGAACAGCAGGCACATCCTTCTGATCGACGAGCTCAACCGGGGCAACCTGCCCCGCATCTTCGGGGAGCTGCTCTACCTGCTCGAGTACCGCGACGAGAAGGTGACCCTGATGTACTCGGGTGAGGGCGCGGAGTCCTTCTCGCTTCCGGACAACCTGTGGATCCTGGGAACGATGAACACGGCCGACCGTTCGATCGGGCTCATTGACGCGGCCCTGCGGCGGCGCTTCCACTTTGTTCCGCTGTTCCCGGATGAGCCGCCGCTCGGCGGCCTCCTCCGTCGGTGGCTATCGCAGGAGGCACCGAGCATGGGGCACGTCGCCACATACGTGGACCGACTCAATGCCAGGCTCCGCGAGCGCTTCGGCAGGAGCCTCCAAGTCGGCCCCTCGCATTTCATGGTCAAGGATCTGGACGATGCCAAGCTCGAGTCGATCTGGAAGTACGACATCATGCCGTTCCTTGAGGACCAGCTCTTCGGCCACGAGGATGAGCTGGAGGCCTTCAGTCTCAAGGCGCTGGCGAGCGGCCATCCTGCCGTCGCGTCGGGGGCACAGAACGAGGCTGGCTATGCGGATGATCAGGCTCAGAGAATACGAGGCGACGCTTGAGGAGCTGAGTGAGCGCGAGCTGCGGCAGCTCCTCGACAGCAACCTCGTGGACGTTCGAGCAACCGCGGGCAGCGCCTACGAGCTGCGATCCGGGAGCACCGTTGGGGCAGTCGTGCTGCCCGATCTGGAGCTCCTCATCCGGCCGAAGATCGGCCTTCGCAACGTCTTCTTTCTATTGACCTACGGCGCCGGGCTCACGAGCTGGCGGGAAGAGGCGTTCCCCTACGAGGAGGACGAGTTCTTCGACGCCATCGCTTGGCTCCTCGATGCCGAGGTCGGTCGCGCCGCTCGATACGGACTGCTGCGCGACTATCGTGGCGTCGACGCGGAACTCGCGACCGTGCGCGGGCGGGTCGAGATCGGCCGGCAGATCCGTCGCCGCCAGTCGCAGCCAATCCCGCTCCACTGCCGCTATCAGGAGTACGGCGAGGACATGGAGCTAAACCGGGTTGTCAAGGCCGCGCTCCGGCGCTTGCTTCGTATTCCTGGCCTTGGCCGAGAGCTGACAAGCCGGCTGCGCCATCACCATCGACTGTTCGAAGAGGTTGGCGATCTTGACTACGCGCCGAGGGACGTCCCAAGCCTCAGCTTCAACCGGCTCAACGAGCCTTGGCGCTCAGCCGCGATTCTCTCCCAACTTGTTCTCCGTGCCGACTCGGTTCGCGACGACACCGGCTCCGTGGAAGGGGTTTCATTTACGGTGGAGATGAACAAGCTCTTCGAGCGGTTCGTCGAGCGAGTCGTTGACGAGGAGGCAAGGCGCCAAGGTTGGCAGCTCGCACCACAGCGGATACGGCACCTAACCGACTTGGTGGCCATGCGGCCAGACCTAATCCTGCGTCGCGCGGATGTGGACTGCGCGGTAGGCGACGCAAAGTACAAGCACCTTGAGATCGCGGACTGGCCGCATGCCGACCTGTACCAGCTCCTCGCCTACTGCGTGGCGCTGGGCCTGCCACGTGGGCTTCTCATCTACGCCGAGGTGGGGACGGACCGGACCGAAACCGTGCGCGAGGCCGGAACCGAGCTCGAGATCATCAGCGTTGATCTGGCACGGCCATGGCGCGAGGTGCTTGCGCAGACGCGCCGGGCCGCCGTAAGGTTGATCGAGCACGCGGAGTCGGCGGCTGAGCGGCAAATGACCGCCCACGGCCGGATTGACGGAGAGGGAGGGATTCGAACCATCGATGGACGAAACCACCGATACCGGTTTTCGGGTCCGGCGTCTCTAGCTCCGCTTGGCGGTTGAAGGGTTCACGGACGAGTCATCTTTCAGGTCTCGATAGCGACCTGTCTGATTTGTTCTCGATTGCGCGTTCGAACGCGCGCCAGGAGTGACGAGCGGTTTTCGGTGGCGATCTCGCTGGGGAGTGCGGGGCGGAGTTCGGCGAGGGACGGGTTGACGATCCGCTTGTAGCGGGAATGAGCACAGCCAGGCAAGCAGCGCCATGGTGCGCGGCCGCCGAACCGCAGTCCGGGAACGGGTAGGCCATCGTCGGTTCCGGATGGCAGCACCACGCGCTCAAGGAGTGTGGCGTCTGGTGCGCACTGGCACGCGTCAAGCTGGTGGTCGAGGAGCCGCTGGTTGATCTGGTGGCGTCTTTTGGGTCGGCTCAAGTCAAGGAGGCGCTCGAGCTTCGCTGGCGTCTTGAAGCGCCGCGACCTCGAGCGCCGTCTGCGAGAAGGCGCGCGATCAGCTCACGCAAGGTTATTGGCAGCCGGCGCTTTAGGATGGCTCGGGTGACCGGTCTGCTTGAGCGTGAGGATGAGCTTGAGTCGCTCGTTGCTGCGGCCGATGGGGCGGCTGCGAGCAGCGGCTGTATCGTGTTGGTGGGCGGCGAGGCGGGGATCGGCAAGACCTCGCTGGTGCGGGCGCTTCGAGATCGCATAGGAGAGCGGGTCTGCTGTCTGATTGCGGGGTGCGAGCCCCTGTCAGTACCGGTCCCCTTGGCGCCCTTGCGGGAGTTGACTGAATCGGCGGGCGCGGGGGATCTCGCCGAGCTCGGGAGTGATGACAAGCTGGTTCTGGTGCGGGAGCTGGTGGGCGCGCTTGAGCGACGGGCGCCGGTTGTGGCGGTGGTCGAGGACGTTCACTGGGCCGACCCGCTGACGCTGGATCTGGTGCGGCTGCTGGCGCGGCGCGTCGAAGGGTTGCCTGTCGCCTTGGTGCTCACGTTTCGTGACGACGAGGTGGCCGCGAACCGGCCGCTGGAGCTGTTGCTGGGTGATCTCGCGAGCGCGCCGGCGGTTCGCCGGATCGCCCTGCGGCCGTTGTCCGGTCGGGCGGTGCGCGAGCTGGCGGGATCGAGTGGCGTCGATGTGGCCGAGCTGGCGCGGGCGACTGGCGGCAACCCGTTCCTGGTCGTGGAGACGGTCGCGGCGGGCGGGCGCCTGCCCGCGTCGGTGAGGGATGCGGCGCTGGCTCGCGCCGGACGCCTGAGCGCGACTGGACGCGCGGTCGTGGATGCCGGTGCGGTGATCGGGCAGCGGTTCGGTCCGGCGCTGCTTGAGTCCGTGCTTCCCGACAGCACCACGGCGGTCGAGGAGGCGCTGGCGCGCGGCGTGTTGGTGTCCGACGGGGCTCAGCTCGGGTTCAGGCACGAGCTGATCCGGGAGGCGCTTGAGAGCTGCATCGCTCCGCCGCGGCGGGCGGCCCTGCACGCGCGGGTGTTCGCGGGCCTGCGCGAGCAGCCCGGCGTCGACAATGCCCGGCTTGCGCATCATGCCGAGTTGGGCGGCCTCACGGCCGAAGCATGCAGGTGCGCGATTGCCGCCGCCACCGAGGCGGAGCGGATCGGCGCGGTTCGCGAGATGAAACTCCAGGCCAGTCGCGCGCTTCGCCTGGGTAGCGAGCTGGCGCCGGAGCAGCGCTTCGAGCTGTTGTTGCAGTACACGCTCGCGGGCGACTTCGCGAGTGAGCGGTTCGAGGACGCGGTGGCGGCCGGCAGGGAGGCGGTGGCGCTCGCGGTTGCAATGGAGGATCCGGTCCGTCACGGGCGCGCGCTGGTGATGCTGGCGTGGCCGCTCTGGTCGTTGGAGCAGGTGGCTGAGGCGAAGGCGGCCGTGGAGCAGGCGATCGCTGTGCTGGAGCCCGCCGGGGACGTCGAGGCGCTGGCCCGGGCTCACGCCGCCCTGTTGAGGATGGAGGCGACCGCCTTTGATCCCGACGTGGCGATCCGGACCGGTCCTCGAGCGCTCGCGCTGGCTGACGCCGCCGGTCTGGGGGAGGTCCGAATCGACATCGCGATCAGCGTTGGGCTCGCTCGCGGCCATCGTGGCCTGCCCGACTCGCCGAGGGTCCTGCTGGAGGCGCTCGATGCCGCCCGGCGCTCCGGCCTGGCGATTCAGACGGTTCGCGCGTACGTCAACCTGATGGTGGTCGCTGTTGCGCTGCGCGATCACGCGCTCGTCGATCGGGTCGAGAGCGAGGCGCAGCCGCTGTTGGAGTCGTTCGGAATGCCGCTACCGGCAATCGCGGTCCGAGCGTTTCGCGCGCGTAGCCTGCTGGACCGCGGCCGCTGGCACGAGGCCGAGAAGATCCTCACCCAGGCTGATGAGGTGTGGCAGGGGGAGTGGCCGGTCGCGCGCGCGTTCGTGGGACTGATCGGCGCTCGCCGCGGCCATCCGGCGGCGGGCGCCGAGATCGAGCAGGCATGGGAGCTGCTGCGGGAGATGGTCACGCCTGAGAGCTCGCGTCACGGGATGGTCCGCCTCGCGCTGGTCGAGGCGGCCTGGCTGGTTGGAGGTGACGCGCTCGCGCTGGAGCGCCTGCGCGCCGCGCGGGAGTCCGAGGCAGTACTGCGCTTCGCGCGCTCCGGCGGCGAGATGGCGCTGTGGGCGTTCCGCTGCGGGATGAAGTTTGACCCACCGGCTGGCGCGCCGCGAGCGGTGGCGCTCGAGCTCGAGGGCGACTGGCGAGGCGCGATCAGCGCCTGGCGCGAGCTTGAGGCTCCATACGAGGCCGCGCTGGCAGCGCTGCCTGGCGACGATCGCGCTGCGCGCGAGGCGCTGGGCACGCTGCACCGGCTCGGCGCGAACGGTGCAGCGCGAGCGTTCGCGCGCGAGCGGGCGCGACGGGGCGCTCGCCCGGCTCGCGGCCCCAGGCGCTCGACGCTCGCGCATCCCGCCGGTCTGACGTGCCGCGAGCAGGAGGTGCTCGAGCAGCTTGCGACCGGCGCGACCAACGCGGCGATTGCCGGCGAGCTGCATCTCTCAGAGCGGACGGTCGCCCACCACGTGTCTGCGATCCTTGCCAAGCTGAACGCCGCAAGCCGCATGGCTGCGGTCGATCACGCTCGTACCCAGGGGCTGCTGGGCAAAGATAGGCACCCCGTCCAGCCAAGATAGGCAACAAATCCGATGTGTGGGTGCCGGCGCGGTGGAAGTCTGCCCCGGTCACTTCTTCAAGGAGGCAGCGATGAGCAGCACCCCCGAGGCGGCGCTAGCCGCTTACTTCGACAGGCTGAACCGCGCCCCGCGCGGCGCGGAGGCACAGTGATGGCGGAGGTGATCGTCAAGAGCCTCGACCGCCCGGACGAGAGCCGCACGCCGTCCGAGCGGGGCCGGATCGATCTGGTCACACTCGATCAGTCGACGGTCGGGCGCGCCGTGTTCCAGCCCGGTTGGCGCTGGTCTGAGGACGTCAAGCCGGCCGCCGGCACCGAGCTGTGCGAGGTCACCCACACCGGCTATGTCGTCTCCGGGCGCGAGGGAGTGCGGATGGCCGACGGCACGGAAGTGGAGCTGAGGCCGGGTGACGCGTTCGTGATCGCACCCGGCCACGACGCCTGGGTGATCGGCGATGAGCCGTGCGTGACGCTCGACTTCAGCGGCACCGTCCAGCTCGCGGGAACGCCTGCAAGAGAGAGCGGGGGGCGATGAGGCGCTACACCTTCAAGCAGATCGACGAGCTTCAGTCGATCCACGACGGGATCGTGAAGCTGGCAGGCGCCGAGCTCGGCGTGCGGTCATTCGGGCTGCAGGTACTCGACTTCCCGGCTGGATTTGCCCACTATCCCGCACACGACCACTCCGAGGACGGCCAGGAGGAGGTCTACGTCGTGCTGCGCGGCTCGGCGCGGTTCACCGTCGACAGCGAGTCGGTGCCACTCAACGCCGGGGCGATGCTGAGGGTGCCCGCCGAGAGCAGGCGCGGGCTCCAGCCCGGACCCGACGGGGTGCGGATCCTGGCGATCGGCTGCACTCCTGGCGGCTCATACGAGCGCCCCGAGGACTTCCAGCTGGAGGCACGGACATGAGCGGAGCCATCCCGACGCGCATGGCGGTGGGCGTCGCCGAGGCGCAGGTCGTGAGCGGCGGTGAGACGCTGTGGTTCCTCGGCACGCTCGCTCGGATCAAGCTTGACGGCCAGCAGACCGCCGGCCGGTTCGGCCTGTGGGAAGGCGTGCTGCCGCACGGAGCAGCGCCCCCACTTCACTCCCACCCCCAAGACGAGACATTCTACGTGCTCGAGGGGGAGCTGACGGCGTGGCTGGTCGAGCCCGAGCTCGCCGACGATCAGGCCGACTCGCCGGGGTGGGTGGGGAGCCGCGGCCGGCGCTGCGGTGTGGGCGCGGTCATGTTCGCGCCCGCAGGCACACCGCACACCTTCCGCGTCGAGTCAGACACCGCGCGGATACTGATCCTCTCCACCCCCGCCGGGATCGAGGACATGGTCCGGGGGCTGGCGGAGCCGGCAAGGTGGCCGTGGCTTCAGCCACCGCCCGACGGGCCCCGTGTGCCCGCCGAACGAATCGCGGCGATCGAGGGTGAGACCGGCATGGTCCGCCACGGCCCGCCCCCACCGGCAACGGGATGAGCACTTCGAGACTATGGAGCATGGGACTCTCGAGAGGACTGGCAGGCCTGGTATAACGGCCACATCGTGCCCAACCTGCCGCCCGGCGCCAGGTCGACGCCGCCGGAGTCCTTCGAGCTGACGCTCGAGGTCAGGCCAAGGACGTGACGGTGGACAAGCGACAGATCAACCCGTGGCGCTGGCAGGACCAGTTCGGGTTCTCCCAGGCCTGGCGCGTGGACGGAGCGCGATCGATCGTGTTCCTTGCCGGACAAGCGCCGATCTCCCCCGAAGGCCGGCTTGTCGGCGAGGGCGACTTCGAAGCGCAGACCCGTCAGGTGTTCGAGAACCTCCACACCGTGCTCGAGCAAGCGGGCGCGAGCCTCGAGTCGATCGTCAAGCTCATCGTGTATGTGACCGACACAACCAAGCTCCTCGAGTACGCGCGCGTGAAGGCCGAGTACATCCACGGCGCGCAACCCGCGTCGACTGCGATCGGCGTCGCCTCACTTGCGCTTCCAGGCATGATGATCGAAGTCGACGCAACCGCCGTGCTCTGACGCGATGTAGCCGCGCGTCCACGGAGTGGGCCCTTCGCGCCGCGGTGGCATCGGCTGATGCCAGCGCGACCAGGCTGAACAGCTCCACGCCGTCGTGGGGCGGCTCGCCGCTCCGTCAGTAGGGGGCGCAGCCAGCGCCAGTTCCGTTTTCGGTGTCTGCGGCGCAGCCACCCGACCACTCGCCAGAGGGCGCAGTGGCACAGGTGGGCGCACCCATCGGCCGGATCCTCTGCGGGATGTCGCGCCGAATCCAAGGAAGCGGGACATCGCGCGCCGGGCGCCGGTTGTGGCGCTTATCGCCAATCGTGGCTCGACCCGTCTGATCGCCTGGCCTGCACAGGCGAGTCCATGGAGCACAGGGCGTCGGTTTGGCCATGACGCTTGACGCGCGTGGTCATGGCCACTTGAATGCGACGTGTGACGACCTGGGACGACGTCGCACGGATCGCGCTTGCGCTGCCGGAGACGACCGAGAAGCTGATGCACGGCTGGCGTACCTGGCGGGTGAAGGACAAGCTGTTTGTCTGGGAGCGCCCGCTGTCGGAAAAGGACCGACGGGACCTCGGCGCCGCCGCGCCTGACGGGCCGATCCTCGGCGCTCGGGTCGAGGATCTCGGGGCGAAGGAGTCCTATCTTCAGCGCGATCCCGCCGTGTACTTCACGATCCCGCACTTCGAGGGCTACAACGCCGTGCTCGTGTTGCTGGAGCGCATCGCCGCGGACGAGCTCGGTGAACTGATCGAGGATGCATGGCTGTGCCGGGCGCCGACGAAGCTGGTCAAGGCGTATCTCGAACAGCATTTGTCCTAGCAGCGTCAGCGCCTGCTTGGAGCAGAGCCCAACAGCGTTCACCGAGCGATGTCGCTTGCGACGGCGCTCGTGCTCAGCGCTTCTCACGCTAGACACGAAGCTGCGGCAGATCGCCCGGCGCATTCAGCCGTCACCCCGAATCGGGCATCCGCCACGGATCCTCGCGTCGTGGTTCCCGCGCGTTGGAGGGCTCAGGCCGTCGCGTCCGAGATGCTGTTCACGGGAACGAAGCAGGTGTCCTGCTTGCGGGAGTCAGCGGACTCCGAGGTACTGGCGAAGTGCCTTCCGGATCACCGACGAGGCGGTCTC
>Ga0209061_1000250_pt1 | contig 163591 bp, 126 predicted proteins | sample Coa_R1_10_FD_187157 | JGI IMG/M metagenome (GOLD analysis project Ga0209061, IMG submission 187157) | Surface soil microbial communities from Centralia Pennsylvania, which are recovering from an underground coalmine fire - Coalmine... | ecosystem: Environmental > Terrestrial > Soil >...
ATCTACTATAACCGCACTCGATTGCATTCTACGCTTGACTATATGACCCCCGCCGAGTACGATAGCAATTACTGGCAGGCCGCCCAAGCGGCATAAATCGAGTGACCACTCAACCGGGGGAACCCCAGTACGGGGTGGGGGCACACTGTGCGTGTCCTGCTTGCTGAAGGAGGCCTGCCGATGTGGTTGTGTAGCTCAGGAGCGATGCCAAGGGCCTTGCCCCAGGGGTACTTGGCCCCCTTGGACGGGATGCCGAGCGGCTGGCCCGCGGGGGCGCGGCCACGTGGCCTTCCTACTAGGTCATCGCCGCGATTGCGCCAGTTCCAATGACGAGCCACGGTGAGCAGCAGACCGCGCCCGCCGTGTGGAGCGCGACCAGCACCGGAGCTATCCAGGAGATCGGCTACTGCGGGGTGGTCGAGCTCACCGCCGGCCCTATAGCAGCAGGTATCGCCAATGCCGCCGAGGTCTACAGTGGCCTCTCTGTCGACAGCATCCTGAAAGGCTTCCGTGCCAGGGCCGGCCTCCCCTCGCCTGGCAAGGCCCTCTCGGGTTGGGCTCGCGAGACCACAGAAGCAACGTTCGGCCAGTGGGTCAGCGGCCTGGCACGGCTCTCGCGGGTGCTCAACGACGCTAGCCTCGCCTCGCGAGCCGTTGAGCTGGTCGATGGTTATGCCGCTACTTTGCCCAGCACGGCCAAGACGGGGATGGGCATCTACGGCTGGGAGAAGCTCGTCTGCGGCCTCGTGGACACTTTTTCGTACACCGGTTATAAGCCAGCGCTGGACTTGCTGTCGAAAGTCGTCCGCGCCGAGTCGTTCGACCAGACGAAGACGCCTCCGGTGCCCAACGATTTTGCGGGGGCAGGCGCTGCTTTCACCCCAGAGTGGTACACCCTCCCAGAGAACCTCTACCGGGGGTTCCTCGCCAGCGGCGACGAGGCGCTCGCTGAGCGGGCGGGGCTTTGGCACTATGACTCCTACTGGGACAAGTTCGCCAAACGCCCCGAAAGCGGCATGCCATGGCAGGTGCCGGTCTGGCTTCACGCCTACAGCCACGTGAACACCTTCGCAAGCGTGGCCGCTCTCCTTGAGGTCACCAGAGAGCCTCGGTACCTCTCCATCTTGCGCAATGCCCACGACTGGTTGGTGGAGACTCAGTGCTATGCCACGGGAGGGTACGGGCCGTCCGAGCTGACAGTACCTTCTGACGGCACATTGGGCAAAGCCCTCGAATGGCGCCCAGACACGGCGGAGATCGTCTGCGGCACATGGGCCGTCTTCAAACTGTGCAGCGCGCTGCTCAAGCATTCATCAGAAGCGCGGTACCTGGAATGGCCCGAGCGCTTGCTTTACAATGGGTTGCTGGCCGCGTTGCCCTTGCGTCCCGACGGCCTGTCGCCCTACTACGCCGACTACCGGTTGGGCTGGGCCACAAAGTCCTACTACTGGGAGGAGTGGCCGTGCTGCTCCGGTACGTACGTCCAGGCGTTCTCCCACGTGCCGAACCTGGTATACCAGGCGGTGGGCGACGACGGGATCGCCGTGTCGTTGTTCGCACCGTCTCGGCTGCACTGGGAGGTGCATGGCCAAGCCCTGACGGTCGAACAGAAGACGAAGTTCCCCGAGGAGGACCAATCGGTCATCTATGTTCACGAAGCACCCTCCACAGAAGTCACGATCTGGGTCCGGGTGCCGACGTGGGCTCAGCGCCTGCAGCTGGAGCTGAACGGCTCCCCGGTGAGCGAAGCGGGGCAACCTGGGCACTGGCTGGCTGTCCGTCGGCGGTGGGCGAGAGGGGACCGCCTCCAGATTGGCTTTGCAAGTGCTCTGACCGCTTGGCCGGTTGACGCCTCCCACCCAAACCGTGTGGCGATGACCTACGGTCCCGTGGCGCTAGCTCAGGACGCTGCGTGGTCGGCGCCTTTCAGCGCTGCCGTCCCCTGGCAGATGGTGGACTGGGGGTCGCTACTGGCCCGCGAAACCGACAGCCTCACCTTTCGGCCCGTCGCTCCAGGCACCACGAGGATGCCCACTGGGGTGTTCCGCCCACTGTACGCCTTCGGTGAACGGCACCCGTACCGCCTGTACCACGACTTGGACGCCCCGAGGATCATCTGATGAGAGAGGTGGTCGTGCTCATCGGGCACGCACAAGCGGTCCACTCGCCTAAGGGAGGACCTGCAAAACTGGTGGGCTGATCTGGCCTGCCTCTGAAGAGAAGGGAAACGACATGAAGACATCACGCTGGGCCAGGCCCGCGCTGGCGGGCACGGCCGCACTCCTAGTGCTGGGAGCGAGCGCCGTCAGCTCGGCGTCCGTGCGCCGCGCTGCGTCGGTGGAGACACTTCAACTGTGGGCCCGCGCCGACGATGCCGGCTTCCTGCCCCAGCTCGTCAAGTCCTTCAACTCGACCCACGCCAACCTGAAGATCCAATTGACGTTGGTGCCTGACGCCCAAGTAGTACAGAAGTACAGCTTAGCCGCCTCCACCGGGAAGGGCCCTGACCTGGTGTCTACCGAGATCGGGACGATGGCTACGTTCACACCGACCGGCTGGTACCAGGACATCACCTCGCTTGTGAAGGGGCTCCCCTACTACAAGTACCTGAGCCCTGCACATCTTCGCCAGGCCTCCAACAACGGCAGGATCTACGGGATACCCTTTACCGCCGATGTGTCGGTGCTGTACTGGAACAAGGCCCTGTTCTCCAAGGCCGGCCTGAACCCTAACGAACCGCCTAGTAACTGGGCGCAGATAGCTACGGACGCGAAGAAGATCCGGGCACTTGGGGGAAATTACTACGGGTACTTCTTTTCGGGCGCCTGTGCCGGCTGCATGGCATTTACCATGCTGCCGTACGTCTGGGCCCAGGGGGGTGATATCTTGAAGACGAACAGCCCGGTCGGCACGCCGACCTTCTACCCCAACGCCGCGCTAGCGCAGACGCTCGCCTTCTTCCGCCAGTTGTGGCAAAGCGGGGCGGTGGCACCTACGGCCAAGACCGAGAACGGCAGCAACCAGTTCGGGCTGTTCTTCAGCGGGACGATCGGCATGTTCGTTCAGGGGACTTATCCTTTCGCAGTGCTGAAGGCCCAGTACCCCAACGTGAAGTTCGGGGTCGAGCTTGTGCCGAGTGCCAACGGTAGCTCGCACGCATCCTTCGCTGGTGGAGACAACCTGGCGATAACGCGCAACGCCCAGCCAGGGGCTAAGACTGCTCTGCTGTGGTTCGCAAGCCAGGGCGAACGACAGCTCGCGAGCCTCGGTGTCCTGCCGACCCGCTCCGACATCGCCGCTACAACTTATGCGCGCCAGGACCCTCGCCAGGCCGTGTTCGTCAAGGCTCTGGCCGTAGGTCACACGCCTAAGTCCACCAAGGCTTCTACAGTCTTGTTTGACAACACGGGCCCTTATGGCCAGCTCATCCAGAGCGCCATCTTCGGCACGGGGAGCATCTCCACAGCGATGCAGAGCGCCCAGAACGTCGCGAAACAGCTGATGGGGTAGCGCGTGGCGGCTAGTGTGACCGCCCACCAGCGGGCAAGGGGTGAGCGCAGGGCCTCTTGGTTGGCACCGAGACGCGAGCGCAGCCGGGTGGTGCGCAAGCACGGCCCAGTCAAGAACCAGCTGACCGGGTTGCTGCTAGTTGCACCTGCACTCACCCTCACCCTCTGCCTCTTTGCCCTCCCTCTCGGCCTTGGGGCCTGGATGTCGTTGAACGACTGGCCGTTATTGGGGAGCCACAGCTTCGTGGGGTTGTCCAATTACCGACAGCTCGTTGACGACTCCTCAGCGCGGCACGCGCTTGTGTTCACTGGCTTGTTCACCGTCGTGATCGTACCGTTGGTCTTCCTCTTAGGCCTGGCGCTGGCACTGCTCATGCAACATCAACGCCGGGGCGTCGGGCTCCTGCGTGCTGGTGTCATCGCGCCGGTAACGATCGGTTTTGCCACAGCCAGCTACTTGTGGCTCTCGCTCCTAGATCCCAGCACCGGCATCTTCGGCCGGGCCCTTGTCGACCTCCACCTTGTGCGCTCGCCGGTCAACTGGCTCGACAACTCAGGGCTCGCTTTGTCGATGGTGGTGATCGTGACAGTGTGGAAGCTGCTAGGCTTCGCCATGGTTGTCTTGATGAACGGACTGCACGGCGTCCCAGTGGAGGTCGAGGAGGCCTCCAAAGTGGACGGGGCCAGGCAGTTGCGAGTACTTTGGAGCATAAAGCTCCCCTTGATGCGCCGCAGCATTGTCCTGGTCGTCATCTTCGTCGCGCTCGCCGGCTTCCTGTCGTTTGACCAGTTCTACATACTGACGGGTGAAGCGCCAAATAACAGCACGATCACGGCTGTGTTCCGTATATATGACACAGCCTTCATCCGGGGTAACCTTGGTTACGCTTCGGCCATGTCCGTTGTGCTCCTGGCTGTTGTGCTCACCATAACGGTTCTGGAGCTAGCACTGCTGCCCCGCAAGGGGGAGGCGGCGGCATGAGGATGGCACGGCTGACGAAGGGGGCATGGTACACCGTCAGCAGTGGGGTTGCCGTGCTCTTTGTCTCTCCCCTCCTGTTCGGCCTGCTGAACAGCCTGAAGTCGCCAGGCGAGGCAGTACAGATCCCGCCTTCCTACCTGCCAGCTCATCCCACCCTTAGCAACTACACATCTCTGAGCATTGGTGGTCTGGGTATAGGGACGTTTTTCCTGAACAGCGTCATTATCGCCCTTGCGACTGTGATGGCCACTGTTGTCCTCGCGTCCCTGGCAGCATATGGTTTCGCCCGGTTTGCATTTATGGGGTCGCGTGGCCTGTTCGTCCTGATGCTTGCGTCGATCATGGTGCCATTCCAAGTCCTGATGGTCCCGCTGTACGCGATCCTGAACAGGGTCTCTCTTACGAACTCCCTGCTTGGGGTGATCCTTGTCCTGGCAACGTTCCAGCTGCCGTTCGCCACCTTCGTCATCCAGAACTCCTTCTCCAGTATACCCGAGGAGTTCTGGGAGGCAGCCACAGTTGATGGGGCTGGTGCTTGGCGTAGGCTGCAAATTGCTCTGCCCCTGGTTAGCCCGGGAGTGATAACGGCTGGCCTGTTCGCCTTCTTCGCCGCGTGGAACGAGTTCTTTACGGTCTTGATACTGCTGTCAGACGAGCCGAAGTACACGTTGCCGGTCATGCTCACTACTCTAATAACTGGTGCGCTGGGCAATATACACTGGGGCATACTGGATGCGAGTGTCGTGATAACGGCCGCACCGTGCCTGTTAATGTACATAGTGCTCCAGCGCCACTTCGTCCGAGGTATCATGGCTGGCATGGGCCGATAGGTGGGGTTTCGACCACGACCGAAGCCGCTTTTGCCTGATCGTACTGCCGATGCGTCGTGACGAGCTAGGGGGTCACGGCAATAGGTTCGGCTGGCCACGAGCCGGTGGGTGGTCGCGTCCTTGACTGAGGCTGTGAGGACCACCGGGACCACCGTGGCTCCTGCCGCCAAGGGTGAGCCGGCAACGTCGTCCACGGGAAGGCCATGGGCCTGGTCGTCAGATGGGCATTGGCTGGCCGCCGCGGCTACAGTGCAGGCAGGTGGGGCCGTGGGAGGACTCCTTGGTAGGTGAGAAGGGCTTATGTTGTGCTGTTGCTGGTCGCCAGCAGGCTGTTTGGCCGGCAGGTTCTCGCGTCGGCCCTGGCGGGGTGGGCGGCGGTGGGGCGGGTACACCAGGGCGTGCCTCCGCCGCTGGTCGTATGGTGGGGCGCCGGCAGCCTCTGAGGCCACACGCGTGAGGAGACGGAGATGATCACGAGTGAGCTCCCGGTGGGCTTGGACCGCCTCGAGGTCTTCGCCACCGGCCTCGACCACCCTGAGGGCATTGCCGTTACGCCCGACGGGGAGCTGTACGTAGGGGGCGAAGCAGGCCAGATCTACCACATCGACGAGGACGGCGGAGTGCAAGAGGTCGCGTCGACTGGGGGCTTCAATCTCGGGCTGGCTTCCGACGCCTCGGGCCGCCTATACGTCTGCGACTCCGCAGCCCGGGTCGTCTGGCGGGTCGACCCCCGCGGTACCGGTCGGGAGGTCTTCGCCGCTGGCGGCACCGGGCGGCCCCTGTTATGCCCCAACTGGGGCTGTTTCGACGGTGACGGCAACTACTACTTCACCGACTCGGGTGAATGGGGGGCTGCGGTCGGGGCGGTCTGGGTCGTCCGGCCCGGAGCCGGCGCTCGGGTCTGGACTGAAGAGAGCAAAGCCTTCCCCAACGGTTGCGCGATGGCACCCGACGGGAGCCGGCTGTTCGTCGTGGAGAGCTACCCGTCGGCCCTGGTGGAGGTGCCCGTACGGGCCGACGGCTCCGCTGGGCCGCGCAGGGTGCTCCAAGAGCTCGGGAGCATGGTGCCCGACGGAGTCGCCGTCGTCGAGGGTGGTGCCGTGGCCATCTCGTGCTACCGCCCCGACGCCATATTGACCTGGAGCGAGCAGGAGGGCCTGAAGGTCGTCGCCTCTGACCCGCGTGGCACGTTGCTCGCAGCCCCCACCAACCTCGTGTTCACCGGCGAGGACCAAGGGACGCTCGTAGTGCCCAACCTCGGCCGGTGGCACCTGACCAGGGGGAGGCTCGGCCTCAAGGGCGCGCCCTTGTTCTACCCGACGCGTAGCCAGCTGCGCTCGTGAGCTTGTCCCGGCTCAAGCCGGCCCTCAGTCAAAGCCCTGTCCCGCCCCTCTGGAAGGCCGAGCCCCGTTCGGGGACAAACCTTTGATCAACCGCTTGACCTAGGCTTCGAGCGGGCATAAGCTTGTACGCGGGCCCGGCCTAGCGGGGACGGGACAATCGAAGAGGAGGTTGAAGGTGAGGCTTAGGAGCCGACCGGCTGCACTCGCTGCGGTCGGGGTCGCTGCCGCGGCTATGGTGCTGTCGTTGCCCGGAGTGCCTGCCAGTGCCGCCAGCCGCACTGCGGCGCCCAGCGCCAAGGCTTGGGTCATCGGCGTCAGCAACGGTTATTTCGGTAACACTGCCCGAGTTGAGTACGAGGCCGAGCTGAAGGCCTACGCAGCACTGCCTTCGGTAGCGCCGCACATCAAGAAGCTTATAATCAACAATGCCGGCACGAGCGTCGCGGCACAAATAGCTGCTGTCGACGGGATGATTGCCGAGCACGTCAACGCGATTATCCTGGACTCCAATTCGACCACAGGCCTCAACCCGGCCATCGCAGCTGCGCACCAGGCCGGTATCGTGGTGGTGGCCGCCAACGACATCGTGACCTCGAAGCTTGCTTACCACGTCGAGACGGTGGGCAACCAGTTCGGCCAGGCCATGGCCAAAGGCCTCGTCAGCCTCCTGCACGGCCACGGCAACATAGTGGTCCTAAGGGGTATCGCGGGCAACGCCGTGGACGCCGCCGAGGCGTCAGGCTTCAATTCCGTGTTTGCCAAGAACACGGGCATCCACGTGCTCGCTACGGTCTACCCGCAGTGGGACGACGCGCAGGCACAGACCGACATGGCCAGCCTCCTGTCTCGTTACAACAACATAAACGGTGTGTTCACCGAGGGTGGCATGGAGCAAGGTGTGGTGCGGGCCTACCTCGCGGCTCACCGCAAGTTCGTCCCCGTCACCGGGACCGACGAGAACGGCTTTGCCTGCCAACTGAAGCAGTACCAGTCGCAAGGCCTGGAGGGTGTCCAGGTGGGCACCGCGATCTACGCGTACGCGCTGGCGCTGAAAACGGCGTTGGCCGCTCTGTCGGGCGCGAAAGTCCCTAACTTCATCCCCATACATTGGACGACCTGGAGCACGGCGCAGTCGATCAAGAACTGCAACCCGAAGCTGTCGCCCGGCCTGTTCCTCCAGACGGCCGACCCCTCAGACGGGATCTCCCTCACCCCGGCTCAGGTGGACAAGTACCTTTCGGCTGCCCATTAGAGGGCATTGGTTGTGGTAAGCGTCAATGGGCGTGGTAGGCGTGGCCGGGGTAGGTGAACCCCTGCCTCCACTGCCACAGCGCTCCGGGCCGGGGCGGGCGGATGCGGTCGTGCCCCGCCCCGCGCCCGGCTCGGCGGCGCTTGAAGCCCGGGCCATAAGCAAGCGCTTCGGCGGGATCCAGGCCCTGTACCGTGCCGACCTCTCGGTAGCGCCCGCAGAGGTGCACGCCGTCCTCGGGGAGAACGGGGCTGGCAAGAGCACCCTGGTCAAGATCGTCGCCGGTGTCATACCGCTGGACGAGGGGGAGATAGTGGTTGGGGGCGAGGTCCTCCACCTGGCTTCGCCCAGGGACTCGCAGGCGGCAGGGGTCGCCGTCGTCTACCAAGAGCTCTCGCTCATCCCCGAGCTGTCCGTGGCTCACAACCTCCTGCTGGCCAAGCTGCCCAAGCGGGCGGGCATCATTTCCATGGCTAGGGCCAACCGCCTTGCCGAGGAGGCGCTTGCCGCCCTCGGCTTGGGCTACATCGACCCCCGGTCCCCGGTCAGAGGCCTGCCCCTCGACCAGCAGCAGATGATCGAGATCGCCAAGGCTACAATGGTGCGGCCCCGGGTGCTTGTCCTCGACGAGGCCACCTCGTCGTTGGGCGGTGCCGAGGTGGAAAGGCTGTTCGGCCTCGTGCGGTCCTTGCGGGACCAGGGCACCACGGTGGTGGTGATCACCCACCGGATGGGGGAGGTGTGGACCATCGCCGATGCCATGACGGTCCTGCGCGACGGCCGTACGGTCGGCAGGTTCCCCGTCGGTGCCGTCAGCCAGAACGAGGTCGTGGCGTTGATGGCGGGCCAGGACGTGCGTACCATCTTCCCCGAAAAGCCTGCCCTCGGGGCGGCCCGCCCTGCCCTCGAACTGCGGGACGTCCGCCTGCGCCCTGACCGTCCTCCCTGGTCCCTTCAGGTCCGCCGGGGGGAGATCCTCGGCTTGGGCGGGCTCGAAGGCCAGGGCCAGAGGGAGCTTCTCGCCTGGTTGTACGGCACCGCGAAAGGCACCGGCACCGTCTTGATGGACGGTCGCCCGGTCCGGGTGCGCCGTCCCTCTGACGCCCTGCGGCATGGGATCGTCCTCATACCGGAGGACCGCAAGGCGGAGGGGCTCCACCTGGAGCTTCCAGTTCGCTGGAACCTCGCCATGGCCACCCTTCGCCGGCGCTCCCACTTTGGGGTTATAAGGATGCGAGCCGAGAGGGATTTCGCCGACGAAGCCATCCGGCGGTTGAAGATCAAGCTGAACAGCCCCTTCGATGCGGCCTCGACGCTGAGCGGGGGCACCCAGCAGAAGGTGGTGATCGGCAAGTTCATGGCTCGGGAGCCCTCGGTGCTCCTGTTCGTCGACCCCACCCGGGGCATCGACGTCCAGACCAAGTTCGGCTTCTACGAGATGGTCCGCGACCTCGCTAGTGCCGGTGCCACCTGCCTGCTGTACTCTTCGGACACCGAGGAGCTCGTCGGGGTGTGCGACCGCGTCGCCGTGTTCTGCGACGGCGTGCCCGCCAGGGTGCTCCAGGGCGAGGAGATCACCCAGGACGCGGTGGTGGCGGCATCGTTCGCAGTCGTGGAGGCGGCAGGCTGATGGTCGCCTCCGGCGCGGCCTTGGGGGTGGGCAGGCGGCCCTGGCCCCGGGTGACCTGGCAACGTTCCTACACCGCCGCCCTCCTAGCGGTGACGCTCTTGGCTTTGGACGTGGTCTTCAGTGGCGGCACCTTCAGCGGTATCCAGGCGCTCGGCATAACCAACGACGCCCTCCCCCTGGCTCTCGCCGCCGCGGGCGAGACCTTTGTGGTGCTCACCAACGGGATCGACCTCTCGGTCGGCGGCGTGATCACCCTGGCTAACGTGCTGGCAGCCGCGTTGGCCCAGCACGGCTTGGGCAACGAGGGGGTGGTGGCGGCGGTAGCCCTCGGCGGCTTTGCCGGTCTCGTCAACGGGCTGGTGATCAGCTACGCGCGGATCGCCCCACTGATCGCCACCCTCGCCACGGGCTCGATATTCGTCGGCCTGGCCTTGGTCGTCCTGCCCCTCCCCGGCGGGGCAGTGGCGGGCTGGCTGCCCGGGGCCACTACCGGTTCCCTGGGTGCCGTCCCGGTCTCAGCGGTCTGGCTGGGCCTCATGCTGGTCGGGGGGTGGGCCCTGCTGCGTCGCAGCCAGTTCGGGGTCAACGTGCAGGCCCTGGGAGGCAGTGAGCCGGCGAGCTGGTCGGCCGGCATCAAGGTGGTCCGGGTGAGGACGGCCGCGTACGTGGCCTCGGGCGTTTGTGCCGCTCTGGCTGGGGTGGTCCTGAACGGGCTGACCCAGAGCGGGGACCCCACCATCGGGGCGCCCTACCTGCTTGACACCATCGCGGCCGTGGTGATCGGCGGTACCAGCTTGGCCGGAGGAGTGGGCACGATCGTGGGATCGGTCCTGGGCGCGGTGGTGCTGAGCCTTGTCTCGGCGGTCCTGCTGGTGAGCGGCCTTTCCACCAACCTCCAGTACGTCATCTCGGGAGGGATCGTCATCGGGGTGCTGCTGGTGCAAATGCAGCTGTGGCGGTTGCGGGGGGCCACCGGGGCGCGGCCCCGCCGGGCGGCGCGCGGTGGGGGTGGGGGGAAGCTGTGAGCTCCAGGCGGCGCAGCTATGTACGGCCGGTGGAAGTCGGCACCCCCTATGCCCTGGTTGTCTTGGCCCTGGTGGGTGGTGCCATCACCATCCCCCGCTTCCTGTCGTCTGGCCACCTGGACTCGATGTCGGCCACCGCCGCCTATATCGGGATAATCGCCATTGGCCAGACCATCGTGCTGTTGCTCGGCGGCATAGACCTCTCCATCCCTTACGTGCTCAACCTGGCGGCTGTGCTGCTCACCGGCCTGGGTGCCTCCGGGCTCTCCGGAGGCGGCTCTCTCGCCGTCGTGCTCGGGGTCGGGTTGGGCGCGGGGCTGGTGAACGGGCTTGGGGTGGCGGTCCTCGACGTGCCCCCGTTGGTCATGACCCTGGGGATGAACAGCGTCCTGCAAGGTGTCTCGCTCATGTACACCGGCGGGAGCCCCGTGGGCACGGCACCAGGCTTCGTCACGACCCTGTCGACCGGGGTGGATGGCATCCCATACGTCGACATGCTTTGGGCCGGGCTCGTGGTGGCAGTGACCTTTGCCCTAGTGTTCACCCGATTCGGGCGCAGTGTCTACAGCATCGGCGCCAACCGCCGGGCGTCAGAGCTGTGCGGCCTGCCCGTCCGGCGGACGCTCGTCGTCGCCTACGCTCTGAGCGGGCTGTCGGCGGCCCTCGGGGGAGCGTTGCTGGCTGGCTACTCGGGCCAGGCCTACCTGGGCATGGGCGACAACTACCTGCTTCCTTCGATCGCCGTGGTGGTCATCGGTGGGACATCCATCCTGGGAGGCAAGGGGTCGTACGTCCAGACGGTTGCCGGGGCCATGCTCATTACCATCATCGAGAGCGCCCTGCTCACCATAGGTCAGGCCGGCCAGGACGTCCTTTACGGCTCCGTCATCCTGTTCATGGCTTACTTCAACCAGGTGACGACGTCGGCCAGCAGGCAGCGGGCCCGGCTGACATGGGGCGAGATCAAGGCGTTCCGGGGCTGGCTAGAACCGGTCCCGCGACCGGGGGAAAGCGTCGCTCCCGAGCGGGAGCCTGCAGTGCCGAGCTAGCGGGAGGCCCAACTGAGCAATGTCAAGAACTGAGCTGATCGAGTCCGTCAGCGTGGCGACGGTGCTGGGCCAGTTGCCCGAACCGGTGGTGTTCGGCGATTGGGTTATGGAGCACCGCGAGTTCGCCGTGGTACGCATGCGTTCGTCATCGGGTGCTGAGGGCTGGTCCTTCACCCTCACCAGGGATGGAGCAGTGGCCGAGCAAATCCGCAAGAGCCTGTCCAAGGTGTACCTGGGCCAGCCCGTGGGCGACCAGGAGCGCCTCTTCACACTGGCCTGGCGCCGCAGCCTGGCCAGCCATGCCTCAGGCGTGGGCCTTCGGGCCCTGTCCTTGCTCGACCTGGCCGCATGGGACCTGGCGGCACGTTCGAGGGACATGTCCATTGCTGCCATGCTGGGCGGGCGCAACCTGCCCATGCCCGCCACTGCCATAATCGGTTACCCACCCGCCTCTACGGGGCCAAAGCAGATCGCTGCCCAGACCAGGGATCTCTACGCCGGGGGATGGCGCCGCTTCAAGGCCGCCGTCTCGGGAGACCACCAAACGACGGTCGAGCGCCTGAGAGCGGTCAGGTCGGAGGCGCCGTCGCCTGAGTGCTGGCTCGGCCTGGACGGCGCGTGGGTGTTCGACAGCGTCGGAGAGGCGGAGCATTTCGCCCGCTCGGTCGCTGGCCTGGACCTCGGCTGGTTCGAGGACATCTTCCCGCCAGGAGACGCGGCCAAGGTGGCGGAACTGCGCAGGCGAGCGCCCATGCCCATAGCCATGGGCGACGAACAGGGCGGGCTGTACTACCCCGAAGCCCTCATCACGGCGCAGGCCGTTGACGTGGTCCGCATAGATCTGACCTGCATGGGCGGCATAACCCGGGGGCGCCAGATCATCGAGCAGTGCTTGCGGGCGGGCGTAGCCTTCGCCCCCCATATGAACGCCCACGTCCACAGCCAGGTGTTCGGCGCCCTGGGCCACAGCGACGTGCCCGTCGAGTGGGGCGTGCCCTGGACGGGCGTGGACCCCTACGCCGACAGCCTTGCCCAGCCAGAGATCGGCCCCGGGGGCCTGATGAAGCCACTGGCCGAGGAGCCTGGCTTCGGTGTGCTGCTCAACCGGGAATGGGCGCTGTCACAGCCCTTCGACGACCCTGACCACGTGCTCGGGGGGTGAGGCCGCGCGAAGCCCTTCCGGCCGCCCGGGAGGCCCCGGGCCGTGATGGGCGAGCCGGACCGGCCGGTGGTTGTCCCACAAAGACGATTGCCCCATCAGGCAGTTGCCAGGGGGAGCATTTACCGGGGAGAGCGGTACTCGAGAAAGCGAGGTGCTCGATAATGGAGAGACTGTTGTTGACCGGTGGCCTGGGATGGCCCGAAGGCCCGGCCGTGCTGCCCGACGGCAGGGTATGTTTCGTCGAGACGTTCCGGAGCCAAGTATCGGTCTGGGACCGGTCGGGCGGGGCCCGGCGCTACGCCTACACGGCCGGCGGCCCCAACTCCTGTGTGGTGGGTGCCTCCGGCGAGCTGTACGTGTGCCAGAACGGCGGCACCGTCGGGCCGTGGCGGGCCCAGGAGATGGTAGCGCCGTCCATCCAGCGGGTCGACGCAGAAGGGGCGACCGCCGAGGTGCTGGTGACGGCGGTGGACGGCATTGCGCTCAACGGCCCCAACGACCTGGTGTTCGGCCCCGACGGCTCGCTTTACTTCACCGACCCCGGCACCTACCGTCCCGACGACCCTGACCCCTCCTACCTGTTCGTGCTGCGGCCCGACGGGTCAGGCTCGCTCATGGCCGAGCTGTCGCCGCCCACTTTCCCCAACGGGATAGCTGTCGAACCGGGCGGGGACGTGGTCTGGGCAGAGTCCTACACCGGGATGGTCAGGCGCATGCGGGTCAAGGACGGGTCGATCGAGGACATCGCCCGGCTGCCCGGAGACCATCCCGTCGCCGACGGGATGGCGGTGTCCGCCGATGGCCGCATCTTCGTGACGACGGTCAACGGGGGAGGGATCGACGTGCTGGAACCTGGCGGTAGCTACGACCAGTTCATCGAGCTGGCGCCGCAGCCGACCAATTGTGTCTTCGATGGCGACGTGCTCTACGCCACAGCGGCTGGGGCCTTGGCTAACACCGCGGACGCCACCTTCGACGGGCAGTTGTGGAGCGTGGAGGTAGGCACCCAGGGCGTCACGACCTGGCGCGGTTCGATCGGGTGAAAGTGGGCAGGCCCGGGCTGGTGCAGCCACGAGGCGCTGGCCCGTCACGACGCCCCTGCCGGGGTGGACCGAAGACAGCGGAGGCCCTTGCCAGGCCCGAGGAGCAGGAGGGGAGAACATGACGGCAACAGGACCAGGGGCAACCGAAGTCCCCAGGGGTTACGTGGAGCACCTTTTCGACATACGAGGCCGGGTGGCCGTGGTCACCGGCGGCGGCAGCGGGCTCGGTGCTGCCATCGCCGTCGGCTTCGGCCAAGCGGGTGCCCGGGTGGTCGTAGCCGATATCAATGACGACGGCGCGGCCAGCACCGTAGAGCAGGTCGAGTCCGTGGGCGGCGACGCCCGGGCCCTGCACCTGGACGTGGTCGACCGCGCCGCGGTGGAGGCGGCCGCTGACCAGATCTGCGGCGAGCTCGGTTCGGTGGACGTGCTGGTCAACAGCGCAGGCTCTGCCTTTCGTTGTCCGGCCGAGGAGTTCCCCGAGGACCGTTTCGACTACATACTCAGCCTCAACCTCAAGGGCACGTACCTGTGCTGCCAAGCGTTCGGGCGCAAAATGCTCGCTCGGGGCAAGGGGAGCATCATAAACATGGCCTCGATCGGTGCCTTCGTCGCCTACCCCCTGGCAAGCGCCTACCTGGCGTCCAAGGGCGGCGTACTACAGGTCACCCGGGCACTGGCCTTGGAGTGGCGCGACCGCGGTGTCCGGGTCAACGGGATCGGGCCCACGTTGATGGAGTCCCCGCTCACTCGCTCCGCCGCCCAGCGCAGCTCGGTCACCGCCGACTTCATAACCGCGCGGATGCTGCGGCCGCGCCTCGGGCTCCCGCGCGAGCTGATCGGGGCTGCCATCTTCCTGGCGAGTGATGCCTCCGAGCTGGTCACCGGCCACACGATCATGTGTGACGACGGGTACTTGACGGCGTGAGGGCGGCATGAGCGGGGACGTGGACAGGGTCACCGCCGTCCGCACGGTGACGATCAAGCACATGCTGGCGACTCCGATCTTCTACGGCGAATGGGTCATGCGCCACAGGGAGTTCGCACTGGTGCGGGTCGACGCCGAGTCTGGCTTGCGAGGCTTTGCCTACTGCCTCACCCGTGATGGCCCGGTGGCCGAGATCGTGTCCCGCTCGATCGCGCCTGTCTACGTCGGGGCCGCCGTGGCCTCCCCCGCGGAGGTCTTCTACCGCGCCCTTTGGACGAACCACGCCGTGCATGCCGCCGGCATAGGCATGCGGGCTCTGTCTGTGGTGGACATCGCGGCGTGGGACCTGGCCGCCAAGGCGGCAGGCAAGCCCATCGCGGCCTACCTGGGCGGGGAGCTCCGGCCCCTACCGGCGACGGCCATAGTGGGGTACCCGCCGACCATGAGCGCCGCGGAGACGGCCCGGCAGGTGGAGGTGCTGTGGGAGGCGGGCTGGCGGCGGTTCAAGGTGCCCATTTCCCCCACCTTGGGCCAGTCGGTGGAGCGGCTGGAGGCCGTCCGCCAGGCCGCCCCCGAAGGCTGGGTCGGTTTCGACATCAACATGGTCCTGCACACCGCCGAAGAGGTGCTGGACTTCGAGAAGCAGGTACGCCACCTCCGCCTGGGTTGGATAGAAGACGTCGTGCCGCCGGGGGACGCGGCGTTGGTGGCCGCGGTGCGCAAGGGGTCCGAGACACCAGTGGCGATGGGCGACGAGCAAGGCGGGTCGTACCACCCAGAGGCGCTCCTGTCGGCGGACGCGGTCGACGTCCTGCGGGTGGACGCCACCACCAACGGGGGGGTGACCAGGCTGCGAGGCATCCTAGAGCGCGCCACGGCCAGGGGTACCGCAGTCTCCCCCCACATGTTCCCCCACGTCCATTCCAGGCTCGTGGCCGCGCTGGGCTACGAGGCGCCGATCGAGTGGGGGGTCCCAGGCACCGGGGTGCACCCCATGGACGACTCTCTCGAACAACCCTCGGTCCGCGACGGGTACATGCTGCCGCTGGCCGATGACCCTGGTTTCGGGGTGCTCGTGGACCCGGGCTGGGTGGCCCAGCAGGTGGTCCACGACCCCGACGGCGCCCTCGAAGATCTCTGACCTGGCAGCGCTAGCGAGGCCCGGTCCCTTAGCGAGGAGGACACATGGCTCAGATAACGAAAGCTCACCACACAGGACTGCAGGTGAGGTCCCTCGATCGCTCGGTGGCCTTCTACCGGGACGTGCTGGGCTTCGAGGAGGTGTTCCGCTGGAACCCGCGCGCCCCTTACATAGGCGAGCTGGTCGGCTACCCCGAAGTCGACCTCCACTCAGCCATATTGGCTATGCCGGGTTCGGACGTCTTCTTGGAGCTGCTGGAGTACCGCAACGTGCCCCGGGAGCCGGTGGACACGAGCACAGCCAACCCCGGGACTGCCCACATAGCTTTCTTCGTGGACGACCTGGACGGCCTGTACGAGCAGCTCCACGCCCGCGGCGTGGGGTCGGTGTCCAAGCCGGTGACACCGACGATAGGGCCCAACAAGGGAGGGCGCGCCGTCTACATGATCGACCCCGACGGCATACGCGTCGAGCTCATAGAGTCGAGCCGGGGCTTCGGCGACTACGTCCCGGTCGAAGGCGGCTGTTGCTGAGGCCATGGAGTTCCTGGTCCGTATACAGGTGAACTGGCCTCCCGAAGGCGACGACGACCTTAGGCGGTTGTTGGTGGAACGTGAGGCCCAAAGGGCGCGCGAGCTGGCGGACCAGGGCGCGATCGTGCGGCTGTGGCGGGTGCCAGGCCGTTGGGCCAACGTCGGGCTGTGGCGGGCCCCGGATGCTTCACGGCTCCACGAGGCCATTTCGTCGCTGCCCTTTTTCCCCTGGTTGGACGTGCAGGTCGAGGCCCTCGCCGACCACCCCTCGGACCCGGGCGCGCCGGTGCCCCCCGAACGCGGCCCGGGCCCTCCAGCAGGTCGCTCCCCGGGTGCCTGAGGCGGGGCGGCCACGGGCTGCCATTGTGGTCAAGGTGCCCGGGTGAGGTCTTGAGGGACAACTAGATCAACCGTTTGACACACGGGCACTGCTGAGGTAGGGTCGGTCAGCCACAGTTGCGGACAGGGGAACTGCTATGCCTAAGCTGCGGATGCGCCAAGCGGTGGCGCAGGCGCTTGAGGACGCAATGGCCGAGGACCCCTCGGTCATATTGATGGGAGAGGACATCGCCGCGGCTGGCGGGGCCTTCAAGGCGACCGAAGGCCTGCTGGAGAAGTTCGGCCCCATGAGGGTTCGCGACACGCCGATCTCCGAGATGGGTTTTCTCGGCGCGGCCGTGGGCGCTGCGGTGTCGGGCCTGAGACCGGTGGTCGAGATGATGTTCGTCGACTTCACCGCAGTGGCCCTGGACCAATTGGTGATCGAGGCGGCCAAGATGCGGTACCTGTCGCGGGGCCGCCTGGAGGTGCCGCTCGTGCTGCGGGCGTCCGCCGGCGCGGGCCTGGGCTTCGGTTGCCAGCACTCCCAGATGGCCGACCAGTGGTTCCGGGCTACGCCGGGGCTCAAGCTCGCCGTGGCCTCGGGGCCCCAGAACGCCTACGGGTTGTTGCGGGCGGCGGTCAGGGACCCGGACCCGGTCGTGGTGCTGGAGCCTCGGGCGCTGTACGGGCAACGCGACGAGGTCGAGACTGGGGAGGCGGGTATCGTGCCGCTCGGTCAGGCCCGGCGTGCCAGCCAGGGGGAGGACGTGACCCTGGTGGCGTTGGGCCAGATGGTAGACGTGGCCTTGGAGGCTGTCGCCAGGGCCTCGTGGAGCGCGGACGTGATCGACCTGCAGACCCTGGTGCCCTGGGACAGGACAGCCGTCGAGGAATCGGTGCGCCGTACCCGCCGCCTGGTGGTGGTGGAGGAGGCCCCCTGGTCGGGGGGCTGGGGGACAGAAGTGACCGACCACGTGTGCGGCGCGTTGTTCGGCGAGTTGCTGGCGCCACCGGTGCGGGTGACCACTCCCGACGTACCCGTGCCATACAGCGGCAAGTTGGAGGGGCGCTGGTTGCCAGACGCCGGGTATGTGGTGCAGCAGGTGGACGAGCTGCTGCGGACCGGGAGGCGGCCGCAGCCCTGGTGGACGGAGATCTAGATGGGGCCAGAGGGGGTGGGCGGCCGCCAGTTGGAGCGGCGCCGGGCGCTGGCCGAGCCGGTCGGGGTTTACCGTCGGATGGTCGAGATCCGCTTCGTGGAACAGCAGATCCAGGTGCTCTACGAGCAGGGCCACGTGCGCGGGAGCACGCACCTGTGCATTGGGCAGGAGGCTGTCAGCGTGGGCGTGGCGCGCGCAGCAAGGGTCTCCGACGGCGTTACATGCACTTACCGGGGCCACGGCATGGCCCTGGCCCTGGGGGTCAGCGTCGAGGAGGTGCTCGGCGAGGTGGCGGGCCGGACGACCGGCTGCGCCGGGGGGCTGGGCGGGTCGATGCACTTGTCGGGTGAAGCGGTCGGGCTCCTGCCCACCTTCGCCATCGTCGGTGCCGGCTTACCGGTGGCGGCCGGGGTCGCACTGGCTGCCCAGGTGAAAGGCACAGGTGCCGCCGCCGTAGCGGTGTTCGGGGACGGGTCGGCCAACATCGGGGCGTTCCACGAGACCCTCAACCTGGCCGCCATATGGAAGCTCCCGGTGGTCTTCGTCTGCGAGAACAACCTCTATGGCGAGTACAGCCGGATCAACCTGACCACGCCGCTCGAGGACCTGGCCGAGCGGGCTGCCGCCTACCGCATCCCTGGCACTGTGGTCGACGGCCAGGACGTCGACGCGGTGAGCTCTGCCGTGTCGGCCGCGCTGGGACGGGCGCGCGCCGGCGAGGGCCCGAGCCTGCTGGAGATGAAGACCTACCGCTACAGCGGCCACTCCCGTTCCGACCCCGCCACATACCGCCCGGCCGGTGAGCTGGAGCAGTGGCAGGAGCGGGATCCGATCGACCTGTACGCGGGCCAGCTGGCCACCTCCGGGGTCGCAGGCAGGCAGGAGCTCGATGTGGTGCGCCAAGAGGTCCAGCAGGCCGTGGCGAACGCCTGCGAGCTGGTGCTGGCCAGCCCCGAGCCGCCTGTTGAGGAGATGTTCCGCCATGTGCTCGCCACCCGCGCCCTCGTGGCGAGGGAGGCGCGCTGAGTTGCGCCACGTGGTCAAGCTCCCGAGGTTGGGCGACACCGCCGACGAAGTGGTGGTGCTGGAGTGGCTTGTGGGGACGGGCCAGCAGGTGGAGGCCAACCAGGCGGTGCTGCGGGTGGAGACAAGCAAGGTCGACGCCGATGTCCCGTCCCCCTTGGGCGGCACCCTGGTGGAGCAGTTGGTCCAGCCCGGCGACGAGGTGCCCGTCGGGGCCCCTCTGGCCGTGCTGGAGACTTAGGGGCAGCCCGGATGTCACGAGCTTTCCGGGCCCGAGATTTGCGTTTCGGCGGTTACCTGGAGGACTACCAGCCCGGCGACGTCTACCACCACTGGCCGGGCAAGACGGTCACCGAAGCTGAGGTGCACCTTTTCTGCATGCTTACCTTCGCCGTCAACCCAGTCCACATCGATGCCCATTACGCCGCCGAGGAAATGTCCCAGGGGAGGAACATCGTGGTTGGGACGTACATCTACTCCCTGCTCCTAGGCATGAGCGTCCCGGACATCTCCGGGCGGGCCATCGCCAACTTGGGGACGGAGCACCTCCGCCACGTCGCTCCGCTCTTCTACGGCGACACCCTCTACGGGTCCACCGAAGTGGTCGAGGCCAGGCCCTCCCGGTCGCGCCCGGGAGCGGGCATATTGACCGTCGACACCACCGGTACCAACCAGGACGGCCTCGTGGTGTGCACGTTCCGCCGCAGCGTCTTGCTCCCCCGGCGTTCAGCCGGGGCCGACGGGCCGGCCGTGGCCGCCTCTGAGGCTTCGGCCGGGCGAGCGGCACCCCCCTCGCAGGGAGGTAAGGAGGAGCCATGAGCGAAGGGGTGCCCGGGCCGGCCCTGGCGCTTTCGGACTTGCGTGTGATCGACATGGCGACCGTGGTCGCGGGCCCAGCGGCCGCCAAGTACCTGGGCGACTTCGGGGCCGAAGTCATAAAAGTGGAACCTCCCAGCGGCGACTCGGCGCGGCGGCTGGGCTGGTCGCTCGAAGAGGGCGACGACTCGTTCTACTGGAAGATCGTTGGCCGCAACAAGAAGTGCGTGACCCTGGACCTCAAGTCCGAGGCGGGCCTGCGCCGGATGCTCGGGCTGGTGGGTTCGGCCGACGTGCTCATCGAGAACCTCCGGCCCGGCGCCCTCGAACGCCTGGGCCTGGGGCCCGACGTGCTGCTCGAACGCAACCCGCGGTTGGTTGTGCTACGAGTGACGGGTTTCGGCCAGGACGGCCCGTACGCCAAGCGGCCCGGCTTCGCCACGGTCGTCGAGGCTCTGACCGGCTACGCGGCCCTGAGCGGCGAGCCCGACGGCCAACCGCTGCTGCCCCCGATCGCCATAACCGACGAGGTGGCTGGCATAACGGGAGCCTTCGCCGTGATGGCGGCGCTGTGGTACACCAAGCGCACGGGCCGTGGGCAGGTGGTCGACGTCAACCTGGCTGAGACCCTGCTGCAGTTGATGGGCCCGCTCGTGCCTGCCTACGCCCACTTGGGTTACGAGCAGCCCAGGATGGGCTCCAGCCTGCCCTGGACCGTCCCCCGCGGGACCTACCAGTGCGCCGACGGCAAATGGGTGGCGATCTCGGCGTCCACCGACTCGGTGGCCGCGAGGCTGTTGGGTGCCATCGGCCTGGCCGGTGACCCACGCTTCGCCACGTTCAGGGACCGCATGGACAACCGGGAGATCCTTGAGGACTACGTGCGGTCCTGGACCGCTGAGCGCACGTCAGCGGAGGTCATAGCCGTCCTGGATGGCGTTGATGCGGCGGTGGCGCCAGTCAACACGATGGGCGACGTGTTCGCCGACCCCCATTTCCGAGAGCGCGGCTCCATGATCGAGGTCGACGGAGTGGTCATGCAGAACGTGATCGCCCGCTTCTCGTTGACCCCGGGGAGAGTACGTTATGCCGGGCGGCGCCAAGGGGCGGACCAAGACCTGCTCCTCGACGAAGGGGCCGAGGGCAGCGGGCCGGGCCTTCCCCATGCCAGGGGGCATCCCGGTGACGTGGCGCCGGCCGCCAGCGCGTAGTGAGACCAGGGGGGCCGAGGCAGCATGACCCAGGCAGCGTGAGCGAGATGGAGTTGCTCTTCCAGCTCTACGGAGACCCCGCCGTGGAAGGCACCTTCCGAACGGACGCGTACATCTGCTCGTGGCTCCAAGTGGAAGCGGCGTTGGCGGGCGCCCTGGCGGATGCAGGGGTGGTGCCGGCGCCCTTGGCCGCCACTATCGGGCAGGCCTGCCGGCTGGAGAACATCGACCAGGCGCGATTGTGGGAGGAGACGAGGGTGGTAGGGTACCCGGTCCTGCCGCTGGTGCGCATGGTGTGCCAAGCGTTGCCGGAGGACGCCGCTGCCTACGTGCACTGGGGGGCGACCACGCAGGACATCATGGACACGGCTCTGGCACTCCAGCTGCGCGCCGCCGGGCAACGGCTCGCGGTGCTGGTTGTCAGCTTCGGGGACGCCCTGGCGAGACAGGTGGAGGCCCACAGGGGCACTGTCATGGCCGCGCGTACCCACGGCCAGCAGGCGGTGCCCACCACGTTCGGGGCGAAATGTGCCGTCTTCCTCGACCAGGTGACGCGGGACCTGGCTCGGCTCCAGCGAGCTACTGATGCCGCCGCTGTGGTGTCATTGTTCGGCGCAGGAGGGACGTCGGCAGCCCTCGGGGGCACCGCCGCGGCCGTACGCACGGCTTTGGCTGCCAGGCTGGGGCTCCACGACGTGAGCGTGCCCTGGCACGTCGCGCGTGACCGCTTAGTCGATGTAGGCCAGGCCGCGGCGTTGGCGTCCGCGACGGCTGTGCGCTTCGCTCGGGAGGTGGTGGACCTGTCGCGCACCGAGGTGGGGGAGCTGGCCGAAGCAGACGGTGAGTACAGGGGAGCTTCGTCCACGATGCCGCAAAAGGCCAACCCCATCACCTCAGAGGCAGTCATCGGCCTGGGGGTGGCCGCGGGGACGATGGCAGGTGCCCTGTTGCGGTGCCTAGAGGCTTCCAACGAGCGTGCGGCCGGTGAATGGCAGCTGGAGTGGCAGGCGTTGCCCTACGTGCTTCGCTCTAGCGCGGCGGCCCTCGGCTTGGCCGGGCAATTGGCGCGGGACCTTCGTGCCTTCCCGGCAAGGATGCACGACAACCTGTCCCTCGACCAAGGGCTGGCGCTGGCCGAAGCCTACATGATGCGCCTGGCCGGTGAGCTGGGCCGCGACCGGGCGCATGCGGTGACCTACCAAGCCGCCTACCAAAGCCGCCTCAGGGGCGAAAGGCTGGAAGCCTGCATCTCGGCGCTGCTCGGCGAGGACGCGCCTGCTTGGCTGCGCGAGCCGCCGATCGAGCCCGAGGACTATCTCGGGGACGTGGACGGTGTGTGCACCCAAGCCCTCAAAGTTTGGGAGCGGTCCCGGACAACGGCCAGGGACGGTGAGAGGAGCAGCCCATGTTTGCCGGAGCCCTAGCACCCCGGGGACGTCGCCACCGTCGCGTGGCCAGCCCGTTGCGGCTGTTCGCCACACACGGCCTGCTCTTGCTGACCATTGCGCTGGTGGTTGTGTTCTCCATTGCGTTGCCGTCCACGTTCCCCACGACGTTCAACATCCGGTCGACGCTGGCCGACCTGTCCGTGACCGCCTTCGTGGCTCTTGCTGTCACCGTGCCCCTGGCGGGGGCGCAATACGACTTGTCGGTGGGGAACGTCTTGGGGTTGGCAAGCGTGCTGGCGGTCGGCCTGCAAGTCAAAGAGGGCATGGGTTGGGTGCCCGCGGTGGTCCTGGCGCTCATGGCAGGAGCTGTAGTCGGGCTAATGAACGGGGTTCTGGTGGCGTACCTGGGTGTCAACTCGTTCATTGCCACCCTGGGGGTGGGTACTGCGGTACTGGGCATCGTCGAGTGGTACACCAACGGCCTCCAGCTTGCTGGCTCGTTGCCCCACGCGTTCTTGTACCTGTCGAATTGGTCGCTGTTCAAGGTGGTCCCGGGGGCTACCGTGTACCTGTTGGTGGTGGCGGCCGCCATGTGGGTGGTGCTGGAGTACATGCCGATCGGGCGCCGTCTGTACGCGTTCGGGTTCAACGCGAAGGCAGCTGAGCTAGTAGGGGTCAAGACTCGCCGGTACATCGTGGGGTCGCTGGCGCTTTCGGGGCTGCTGAGCGCGGTCGGCGGTGTGGTCCTGTCTTCACAATTGCAGGCAGCCCAGAGCACCCAGGGGACTGATTACCTCTTGCCGGCGTTCGTGGGCGCGCTCCTCGGAGCGACATCGGTTAGGCCGGGCCGAGTGAACGTCGGCGGCACAGTGCTAGCTGTACTCCTGTTGGGCGTAGGGATCTCCGGCCTAGACCAAATGGGGGCCTCCTTCTACGTCTCGGATCTGTTCGACGGAGGGACCCTCGTCCTGGCGGTGTCGATCGCGGCAGTTGCCGCTCGGCGCCGTCTGGCGAGCATGCGCAGCGCGGCCCCGAGCACGGGCAGAGACCGCGGGCCGGCCCCAGGAGAGAAAGGCCGCTCAGAGGACGCAGGTTACTCCCGGGCTGCCGAGGTCGGGATGTCGTAGAGAGACGGGACGTCCCGGCACGGTGGCCGGTCTGCCCACCGTACTGGGGTGGTGCCCGGCCCGCAGGTCAAGGGGCCAGGTGCACCGGCCAGGGCGGGTAGGCCGTCCTGGCCCCGAGTGCAAGTAGCAGGCCACCAACAGGTAGAGAACACCGAACAGAAAGGAGAACAGACATGGTTGAGCGAGGAAGGCGTTGGGGCCCGCGCTATGTGGCGGTGGCCGTGGGCACAGTGTCGCTGCTCGCAGGCGGCGTGTTGCCGTTGGCGTCGGCCCAGGCGGGGACGGTGCACCATTTCGCGGTCAAGAGGCAGCCGGAAAGCACGATCGTGGCCCAGGCCAAGGCCGCGGTCGCAGCCGCCGAAGGCCCCACGACGAAGTGGGACGGTCCCACGACCGGGCCCAAGGGCCAGAAGCATAAGTCCGTGGTCTGCGTGGAGTACCTCGGCAGTGACATCGTCGCCCAGGAGTGGTGCAACGGGGTAGTAGCCGCAGACAAGGCTCTCGGCTGGAAAACTACCGTCGTAGCGGCCGACGGCACGGTGCCCGGCTACATAACGGCTATGAACCAGGCCGTCAGCCTCCACCCGAACGGGATCGTCACAAGCGTAGACGCCGTGGCTGCGCACTCGGCGTTTGCCAACGCCGCCAAGGCGGGCATAACCATCGTAGGGATCAACGCCGCAGCGCTCCAGAAGCCCTACCCTGGTCTCGACATGTTCGCGAACCTGACCGACAACGGGGCAGGCCAAGCGAAATTGGCGGCCGAGCTCGCCATTGCCGCGTCGAACGGCCACGCCCAGGGCATCGCGGTCACGGACGTTACCTACGCCATCGCCAAGTTGAAGGCGGACACCTATGAGAACGAGATCAAGGCGTGCGGCGGCTGCAAGTTCCTGCTGTACGATGACATTCCCGCCGGTGAGGCCGCTACCAGGATGGGCCCGTCGTTCACGTCGATGCTGGAGCGTTTCCACGGCACGCTGTACGTGTACGCAGTGAACGATGCCTTCTTCGACCCGGGTATCAGTGCTCTGAGTGCCGGCAACGTCCCCTATCAAGGGAGGATAGAGCTGATCGGGTCCGGCGGCAGCCCTGCTGCTTACAGCAGGATCCGCAAAGGGGAGTGGGAAATTGGGACCATCCCACTGCCTCTCCAGGAGCAGGGCTGGGAAGCAGTCGACGAGCTGAACCGGGCCTTTGCCCACGCCCCATGGAACAACTGGTCGCCCGCCCTGCACATAATCACTAAGCAGGACATCAACTATTCCCTTGTGGACGGGGTGTACTTCGACCCCAAGAACAACTACGAGGCGCACTTCAAGAAGATCTGGGGGGTCGGCTGAGACCCCGAGGGCCCGTGGATCGAGCAGGGGAGGCGATCGGGTACGACTGACGCAGCGGCAGCCCGAGAACCCGTGCTAAGTGTGAGGAACGTTGTCAAGCGCTTCGGGGGGACCTTGGCGCTTGACAACGTCGACCTTGACGTCATGCCTGGCGAGATCCATGCCCTCCTAGGGCAGAACGGTGCCGGCAAGTCGACCCTCATCAAGGTGTTGGCAGGGGTGCACTCGGTCGACCAAGGAGAGGTCACCTTCTCTGGCCAACCGCTCAAGCACGCGCTGGAGGCCGGGCGGATCGCCTTTGTGCACCAGGAACTGGGGCTGGTCAACGAGCTAACTGTAGGCGAGAACATGGCATTGGTGGCAGGTTTCGCGCGTCGTGGCCCCTTGATCTCTTGGAGCGGGTCGTCGCGGCGCGCTGCGACGATGCTGGAGAGTGCCGCTGTCCCGCTCGACCCCCGGCACCCGGTGGCGTCGCTGAGCGCGGGCGACCGTGCCGTGGTGGCGATCGCCCGCGCCCTGTACCGCCAAAGCGCGAAGGTGCTCGTGCTGGACGAGCCGACCGCGCAGTTGCACCAAGCCGACGCGGAGCGGTTGTTCGAAGTGCTGAGTGTGTGGCGTGCCCGGGGCGTGGGGGTCCTCTACGTGACGCACAGGTTGGACGAGGTTTTCCGGATCGCCGACCGGGTGTCCGTGCTGCGAGACGGGCGGCGGATCTCAACGACTGCGGTGGCGGGGACCAGCTCGGCCGAGCTCGCTGAGATGATCATCGGGCGGGTGGTTAGTGGGGGGGTGAGGCGCCGGGCACCAAGCGTGGGCTCGACCGTCCTAGAGTTGCGCGACGTCGTAGTAGGCCGCGTTGGGCCCGTAACCACCCAGGTGCGGGAAGGCGAGTGTGTGGCGTTGGTCGGCTTACGGGGGGCGGGCCAGGAGACCGTGGCTCGGGCCCTGTTCGGCATGACACCTGTAGAGAGCGGCGAGATCAGGGTCGACGAGGCCACGTACGTGGCCCGTCACCCCAAGGACGCAATAGGGAAGGGCATGGGCTTCGTCCCGGGCAACCGGGCGGACCAGGGCATAGTGATGGAGATGACGGTACGTGAGAACCTGTTCCTGAATTCGCCAAAGTACAGGTCGTTCGGCTGGGTGGCCCCGAGGCGTGAGCGGGACCAGGCTTGGCGTGCGCTGGAGGAGTTCGACGTGAGGCCTCGTAGCCCGGAGGCGGTCGTCCACACACTGAGCGGTGGTAACCAGCAAAAGGTGGTGCTCGCGCGCTGGCTCTCCCAGGGGAGGAAGGTGCTCCTGCTCGAAGAGCCCACCGCTGGCGTGGACGTCGGGGCCAAGGAGGCCATCTACGCGTTGATCGAGGAGTTCCTGTCAGGAGGTGGTGCCGTGGTGCTGGTCTCCGCAGACCTGGACGAGGTGGCCGGACTGGCCGACAGGGCGTTGGTGTTCGACCGTGGCCGCGTGGTCAGCGTGGTCGAGGCGAAAGAGCTGACGCGCCAGGCGCTGGTCCTTGCAGCCGCCGGTGCCGGGGCCAGCCCTGGGGGCGGCGAAGGTGAAGTCCCGTCAGACGGGGCGGGCACATCGAGGGGATGGTAGGAGCGAGGGCCGCAACAACGAGCTGGGGAAGAGTGCTGTGGAAGAAGGGAGTGATATGGGACAAGGACCAGAGCGCAGAACGGACGCGGCGATGCCGCCCGGCGTAGAGGTGTGCGCATGCGGTCTCGGGTTCCCCGAGGGCGCCCCGGTGTTCGCCGAAGGCGGCAAGGTTGTCTTCGTGGAAATCCACCGGGGCCAGGTAACGGCGTGGGACCGCTCCAGCGGCAAGTGCGCTGTCGTTGCTCGCACCGGTGGCGGCCCTAACGCCGTCATTGCGGCTGAAGGTTTCGCCGGCGCGGCGTGGCTCGTGACCCAGAACGGCGGGGTTGCAGGCGCGTGGCGGTCAGCCCAGCCGCGGATCCCCGGCATCCAGACGGTGGGCCCCGACGGGAGCGTGCAGTACCTCTGCACCGTAGTGGATGGGCGCCAATTGGCTGCCCCGAACGACTTGTGCCTCGACGTGTCCGGGACCCTGTTCTTCACGGACCCGGGCGAGGCTTTCAGCCCCGAGGACCCGCGCGAGGACGGCTATTTGTTTGCCGTAGGGCCGGACGGGACTGAGCGTTCCTGGAACGTGGGCCGGACCTTCCCGAACGGGATCGCGTGCGTGGCGGGGGAGGTCGTCTGGACCGAGTCGTACACCTGCCGGGTCATGGGCATGGGGAACGGGGCCCGCAGGGTCGTCGCCCAACTTCCGCGCTCGCACGTGCCAGACGGGCTCGGCGCCCGGGCGGACGGTCTGGTGGCAGTGACGACGACGGCGTCGGGGGGCGTGGTCTTGCTGACGCAGGAGGGGCAGTGCCGGTTCATCCGCCTCGGCGAGGGCGTGTACACGACGAACTGCAAGTTCAATGCAGACGGGGACTTGTACGTGACAGATGCGGCCGACGGGTCGAGTGAGGTGCCTTCGGGCCGCCTGTGGCGCATTTCGGCAGACGCAGTCAACGAAGCGGTGCGTCACGGTGAGGTGGTGAAGTGATGGCTCAGACCGTACTGGTCACGGGAGCCGCGGGCGGCATCGGGGGGGCTATCGCGGGGCGGTTCTTGGACGAGGGCTGGCGCGTCATAGGGTGGGACAGACGGCCCGGCGACGACGACCGACTGGACTGGGCTCAGGTGGACGTCGGCGACTGGGGTTCCGTCGAGCGGGTGGCAGCGCGCCTGCCGGACCTCGGTGGCGTGGTGACCTGCGCCGGGATCGGGCTGCGGGACTCGGCGATCGAGACCAGCGCTCAGGATTGGGCCGAGACTATAAGGGTCAACCTGAGCGGGACGTTCTACACCGCCCGTGCGGCCTTCCCCTCCTTGGCCCGTGCTGGAGGCACCCTCGTGACCATTGCGTCGGTGGCAGGCACCACGGTCTTCCGTAACCGGGCTCCCTATTGTGCTTCGAAGGCCGGCGTCCTGATGCTCACACGCTGCCTGGCCGTGGAGTGGGCATCGGCGGGCATCCGGTGCGTCGCCCTCAGTCCGGGCTTCACTCGGACACCCCACGTGCAACGCGGCGTGGACGAGGGCAAGACGGACCTGGGGCAGGTGATCGCCCACACGCCGCAGTCGCGCCTAGTGGAGCCGGTCGAACTGGCGGCCGTCACCTGGAGGCTAGTAGCCGACAGGGAGTTCGCGGCCGTGACTGGGAGCAACGTACTCGTGGACGCAGGGTTCGACGCCCTGTCCGGGTTCTGAGGGGTGGCGCCTCCCGCGGGGGAGAGGGCTCCAGAGCCGGGGGGCCGTGCCCCACCGCCCGAACTAGGCAACCCGAGCTGCGCGAGTTGTAGCTATGCGGGTGAGGTCAACCGTTTGAAAGATCCAGCAGCGCGAGATAGCCTGGCACGGCGAGTTGGTCACGAAAGGAAGGCATGTCGAAGCTGGCTCGTGCCTGCGGGACCAGCGGGGGCCTGGGCGGACGGTTGTGGCTACGGCGGCTGCCCCGGCAGCCGGGGCCGCGGTCAGAAGGGTGGCGCCCGCGGCTGCCAGCCCCGGCGGGCCATACCCGCGCCCAGCAGGCCCGGGAGCGGGTGGGGCCTGCTCTGCTAGGAACTGACCGATGACGGCACGCCGGGCGCGCCGCACGCGCAGGGTGACCCTGCGGGACGTGGCCGCCGCCGCGAGGGTGGACCCGAGCGCAGTCTCGCGGGTGGTCAACAACGACCCCCGTGTCAGCGTGTCCGAGGCCACGAGGCAGCGGATCCTGGAGAAGGTGGCCCAGCTCGGGTACCGCCCCAACGTCGGGGCCAGGGGCTTGCGCACGTCCAAGACTTGGACCATCGGCTTCGTGCTGCCGAGCCTGGGTAACCCGATGTACGAGCCCATCGTCCGGGGCGTGGAGACCGAGGCACACGAGCGGGGCTACGGGATAGTTCTGGGCTCGCAGATCGAGGGCCGCTCGCCTGGTACGTTTGCCAGCCTCCTCCAGGAAGGCCGGGTCGACGGCCTGCTGGTGGCGTCCAGCTCGCTGCACGACGACTTCATACGCGACATCATCGAACATGGCCCCGGGCCCGTGGTGCCGGTGAACCGCCGGGTCGAAGGGGTGAAGAGCTGTGTGGTGGTGAACGACGAGGCGGCCAGTGCCAAGGCCGTCCATTACCTCGCCGGGCTCGGCCACGAGCTCATCGGCGGGATCTTCGGGCCCTCCGAGATCGACACGGCAATACGGCGCAAGAAGGGCTTCCTCGAGGCCGTGGCGGAAGCTTCGGTCAGCTCGGTCGGGGTAGACCGGCCCGGGTGGACGGCGGAGCACGGTTACACGGCGGCGCGCCAGATCCTGAGAGACGCCCCGGAAGTGACCGCCATCTACGCGTCGACGTTGCTGATGGGCCTGGGCGTCCTGCGGGCGGCTGCCGAGGAGGGGCGGGCTGTCCCCTCCAGCCTGTCGGTCATATGCCTCCACGACAACCCCGCTGTGTCCGCCTACCTGGTGCCCCCGCTCACCACCGTCCGGCTCCCCACCGAGGAGATGGGCCGCCGGGCCGTGCAACTGCTGATCGAGCGGGCCGAGGGGGGCCCTGAGCGGGCCATCATGATCGAGGGGGACGGCGAGATCTTGGAGCGAGCCTCTTCCGGCCCGGCGCCCACTAGTAGGTGAAATGCCCGGGAGCGGGGGCAAGCCTGTAGCGGCCGGTACGGACGGACCGTTCCACGAGCGGGTGGTGGAGATGTCGGCCTTCGTGGCCGCACCCCTGGCCGGCATGGTCCTGGCCGGCCTTGGCTGCGACGTACTCCGGGTCGACCCTCCGGGTGGGGGCTTGGACTTCGCCCGCTGGCCTGTGACGCCCGCGGGCCAGAGCATCTTCTGGGCCGGGCTCAACCGGGGGAAGCGATCGGTGGTCATTGACTTTCGCCGCCCGGAGGGCCGGGAGCTGGTGGCAGAGATCGTCATCGCGGGTGGGCAGCCACCGGTCGGACGCGCCAGCGAGGTGGGCAGGAACGGTGGTACTGGCGAGAGCGGCGCGGACGGCAGCGCTGCAGCTAGTCGCAATGCCGGAGGGACCAGGGGCCGCGGGGCCCGCACCGCGGGGGGGCAGCCGCCCGGGGCGCGCGGTGGCGTCTTCCTGACCAACCTGGGACCCGGTGGCCCCCTGAGCTACGAAGCTCTCCGCCGACGGCGACCTGACGTGATATCGGTCGAGGTGGAGGGGTACCCCGACGGGCGCTCGGCGGTCGATTACACCATCGCGGCGAGAAGCGGGGTCCCCTTCCTCACTGGGCCCGAGGGCCACGCCGGCCCCGTGAACTCCCCACTCCCCACCTGGGACATAGCTACTGGTTTTAGCGCCGCCCTGGCCGCCAGGGAGGCCATGTGGCGGCGCCGCCAGACGGGGGTGGGCACCCGCGCCCGCCTGGCGCTGGCCGACGTGGCGATAGGGGCCCTGTCGGCGCTCGGCTTCATGGATGAGCAGCGCCTGGCCGCGCAACCCCGACGGCGGGATGGCAACTACCTCTACGGAGCGTTCGGCCGCGATTTCGAGCTGGCCGATGGGGCGCGAGTGATGGTCGTCGCCATTACCCGCAAGCAATGGCGATCCCTGGTCGAGGCGGTGGGCCTGAGCGCTGAGGTGGAGGAGCTGGGGCGCGCTATGGGTCTTGACCTGGACCGGGAGGGAGACCGCTGGCAGGCGCGCCACGAGATTGCCGCCCTTGTGGAGCGCTGGTGCGCCTCCCGCAGCCTGGAAGAGGTCGCCCCAACGTTCGAAGCTCAGGGGGTCTGCTGGGGCCCTTACGGCTTTGCCCCGAGCCTGGCACCCGGCCCCGGCGCCAGGGACTTCGGCCTGGCCGCCCGCTTCGGCGAAGAGGCGCTGTGCTCGCTGGCACCGGCTCCGGCCTTGGGCCAGCACACCGAAGAAGTGCTAGCAGACGTGCTGGGTCTTTCCGTCCCCGAGATCTCCCACCTCCACGACCGTGGGCTGGTCGGCGGGCCCAGTTCGGTGCCGGGCGCGACTGGCCGGAGAGCGGCCTCAGGAGGTGGGCACCGGGCCTCGGGCGGCCAGAGGGCGGCCCGAGGTGCCACTGGCCCGGGCAGGGGCACACGGGGATGATTGGTGGCACCCTGGTCCGCGCGGACTCCATGTGCCCCGAGCCGGCGCGTCGGCTCGCCTCGGTCGTCCAGCCTGGTCGCCGCGCCGAAGTCGGGGACGCCCTGCCAGTCCTCTGGCAATGGGCCTACTTCTCGGACGCCGAAGCCGGCGGCTCGCTCGGCGAGGACGGCCACCCGCGGCGGGACGACCCCTGGGCGGCTGCTTTCCCCCGGCGGATGGCAGGGGGCGGGCGCGTGAGGCAGCTGGCGCCCCTGGTGCTGGGTCAGCCGGCGGAGAGGCGCTCGGTGCTGGACCGGGTCGAGGACAAAGTGGGCCGCAGCGGCCCTCTGGTGGTCTGCGACTGGCGGCATACCTATCTCCAGGGCGGCGCCACTGTTCTGGAGGAGGTCCAGACGCTCGTCTACAGGCCGGCACGGTCGCCAGCCGAGGGGCCTGACGGGCGCCTGCTGGCTGGCGGACCTAGGCCCGGGGGCAGCGGCGGCCTCGGCCTCGGGCTGGCCGGTGGACAAGCTGGTGGCGGTCCTGGCCCTGGCGTCGGCCCGGAGGCGGGTGCCGGCAGGGGCGCCAACCCCGCCACCCCCGAGGCCGTGGGCCTGCCGGTGAGGCGCCTGAGCTTTGGGCCGGTGCTCCTGTTCCGCTTCTCAGCAGCCACCTGGAACTCGCACCGGGTCCACTACGACCGCGACTACGCCAGGGCGGAAGGCTACCCGGGCCTCCTCGTGCAGGGGCCGTTGCTGGCCCTGTTGCTATCGCAGGAGGCAGAGAGGGCTCTCGGCCGGCTCCGGGTGGTCGAGTTCCGGGCGCAGTCGCCCGTGTTCGACACCGACACGGTCGAGGTGTACCTGTCCGCTACCGCCGGCTCGTGCCGGGTGGAGGCCCGCAAGCAGGACGGCACACTGGCCAGTGCCCTTGTCGCTTGGGCAGGAGAGGTTTGACGACATGGAGGTGCGCCGTGAGCCGCGCAGCTACCTCTACGTCCCGGGGGACGCGGAGGGCAAGCTTGAGCGCGCGTTGGAAAGGGGGGCCGATGCGCTCATTGTGGACTTGGAGGACGCCGTCGCCCCACACCTCAAGCAGGCGGCACGGCGGTCGGTGCGCGCTTGGCTCGACGGTCTGAGCGCCGCCTCGGAACGGGGGACCGAGGTACTGGTGCGCGTCAACCGCTGGCCGGACGGCCAAGGGGACCTGGAGGCGGTGGTGTGCCCTGCCCTGAGCGGTATCTGCCTGGCCAAGGCTACCGCTGCAGACCTGGCTGCGCTGGACGCGGCGCTGTCGCGCGCCGAGGTCGCAGCGGGCCTCGCCCCCGGGGCCCTCACGGTGCAGCCGCTGGTGGAGACGGCCGGGGCCGTCCTGGAGGCGCCGGCCATCGCGGCGGGGCCTCGGGTGGACCGGCTCCAGGTCGGGGAGATCGACCTCGCTGCCGAGCTGGGTGCCGAACCCGGCCCGGACGGCACTGAACTGGCCTTTGCCCGAGCGCAGGTGGTGCTGGCGAGCGCGGCGGCGGCCATTGGGGCACCGGTCGGGCCGGTGCAGGCCGACCTGCGCGACACCGAGCGGTTCGGCCGGACTACGGCAGCCCTGAGACGTCTGGGCTTCGGGAGCCGGGCCTGCGTGCACCCTGCCCAGGTGGAGATCGCCAACCAGCTGTTCACGCCCACGCCCGCCGAGGTGGAGCGTGCTGAGGCGGTCTTGGGCACCTACGAGGCGGCGCTGGCGTCGGGCAACGGAGTGGTGGTCGGTGCCGGCGGGGAGATGATCGACGAGGCCCTGGTGCGCTGGGCCAGGCGGTTGCTCGCCAAGGCCGTGCCACCAGCGGGCAGCGGAGGGCGGCTCGGGCCGTGAGAGGTGAAGGGGTGGGCGGCCAGGCTACGCCCGGGGCCTTGGAGCCCGCACAGGGTCAGGGTGGTCCCTGCGTCCCACAGGAGCACGAGCTTGGCGTCGGCGTCGTCGTAGCTCAGGTACGAGGTACCGCTGGCGGGCATGGCCAGCTCAGCCGGCTGGGTAGCGGCCGGGCCACCCCTGGGCACGATGAGAGCAGCCAGGTAATCGGTGGTACCGGCGGGCGCCGGCGGCGCGTCGAGCAGCACTGAGGCGAGGCCAGCGGGGGCCACTGGCTGCAGCCAGATCTGGACCGGCTGGCTCGCGCTCACGGGTGAGAAGCCCTGGCAGTGGGGGCCGGTGCCCAGGACGGACGCGTAACTACTGCCCAGCAGGCGGAAGTGGCCCCGGGACAGGGGCCGGCGGGTGAGGGCCACCGACAGCAGGGTACGAGCGTTGACCATGTCCAGGGGGCTCAGCCGGGCCCGGGGCAGGAGGCGGGCCCGCTGCAGGCGGGCCAGTACGGTGGGCGTCAGGTTGGGCTCGAAGCGCAATGGCTGGGCGCTGGGGCCGGCCACGTCTTGGGTGCCGGAGGCGACCAGCCGGGCGAGCGCCTCCGTGTCGACCTTCAAGCCGTCCACCAGTTGCTGGCGGCTGGCCAGGTAGGTGCCGGCCTGGCCGGCGCCGCCGAGGGCGGTGACGGCCAGCAGGCCGACCACCACGGCCCTAGGCGCCCACGCCCCGGCCGCTTGGGGCGCCAGGCCCCGCCCGGTGCCTCTGGAGGAGATCGACGCCGCGACCCCGCCGGCTTGCCCAAGCACCCAAGCAATGACCGGGGTCAAGATGGCTATAGCCACGTAGGTGTAGCGGCCCACGGCCTGGGAGCCGCCCAGGGCGTCCCTTCCCAGCGCGACCAGGACGTAGAACGCGACCGAGGCCGCGCTCAAGCCGAGCAGGGCCGGGTGTGCCCGCCAGAGGTGCTGCGCCCGCCAGGCCACCCAGGTGGCCAGGCCGACCAGCAGCGCGGGCCCCGCGGCCTGCAGGTTGAAGGCCGCTCCGAGCGCCGAAGAGAGCCCGGTCCACACATAGCTGGGCAGCCCGGTGAGCGTGGACATGGTCAGGTGGTCGGCCGGGGAACGCAAGCCCAGCCGGCCGATGAAGGCGAACCAGACCACGTAGCTGCCGACCGGGAGGGCCAAGGTGCGGGCCGCCTGGCGCCAGGGCCGCCGGGCGAACAGGACCACCGCCGCACCGGCCACCATGGCGTCGCCGACCGTGGAGCACATGAGGCTGGCCAGCAGGGAGACCGAAGCCAGCCCGTCGTAGCGGGTGGCCGCCGGGGCCGGGCCGGCGGGCGAGCGGGCCGGGCTGGCCCTTTCGAGCAGGTCCACGGCCAGTAGCCCGAACAAGACGGAGCCGACGAAGCCGACCTGGAACGCCCAGGCCAAGTCCTCCGCTCCTGCCCCGAGGAAGCCGAGCACGCTGACGGCGGCGGTGGCCACCCAGGGGCCGGTCCCCTCCCTCCGGCACAGCCGCCAGGCCAGGTGCATGACGCCCACCTGGGCCACCAGCAGCGGCACCAGGTAGGGCCAGTAGCTGCCCAGGTGGAAAACGTTGTACAACCCCCGCCACAGCACGACGGGGAGGGTGGACCAGTGCTCGTTGTGAGGGAACCAGATGCCATGCCGGTTGCCCGGCCAGTGCCACAGGCCCCGGGCCGTCAGGAACTGCCACTCGTCGCCGAAGAACCACAGGTGCCGGTCCAGCACGGCCCAGAAGCCGAATGCCCCGGCCAGGGTGGCCCAGTGCACCCAGGTGGCGAGCCGTAGGCAGAGGCCATGGCTGCTCCCCAGCCCGCCAGGTAGGCCAACGGCGGGGGCGCCGGGCTGCCCACCGGTGCCGGGCTGCCCACCAGGCACGCTGGCAGCCTCGAGGGTCGCCGCCTCGGGCGGCACGCCCGGCCCAAGGTCCCCTACGGAGCCGGTCGCGGCCCCCAGCTCAGAGCGGGTCGTGGGCACCGTGCCAAGAGTAGCCAGGCCACCTGGGCCAGGTACCAGCGTAAGTGCCCAGTACCGAGGGTTTAGTAGGCTTCCGCCGATGAGCAATGCGCCGGCCGTGCAGCACTTGCGCGTCGGCTGGTCGGCCTACGGCGAGCTGGGCGACCCCTTGGCAGCGCTGGCCGGTTGGCTGCTGCGCCTGGAGATGGCCCGGCGGCTCCCTGGGCTCACGCCCGTGCTCTGCCTGGGCCAGCCCCTGTCGTGGGACGCCCCCGGGTTCACCGGGGAGGCGGCCCTCCAGCCCCACGGCGGGGACGGCGAAGGGCCCAACCTGGACATCTTGGTGATGTCGGGAGAGGCCGGGCCCCAAAGCGGGGGCCTGGCCGAGCCGGCGGCCGGGGCCGGCCGGGCCACGGTGGCGGTGGCGACCCGGCCCAGCTGGCCGGTGAGCCCTCGCCTGTGCGTGGGCCCGCCCTTTTCGGTGCCCGAGCCGGTGCTGCTGGCCGCCCGCCACCTGCCGGCCTCGACGTTGACCGCCCGGGCTGCCTACCTCCGGGTCGTGCACGGCCTGCCCCACCGCTACGTCTTGGTGGACCAGGTGCTGCTCCGGCCCCAGGCCCACGGCGAGGCGGCCGGCCCGGCCTCGGTGGGCCGCCACAACAGGCAGGGCCGTCCTGCCGGCCGGGACGAGGGCCTGGGTGGCGCGCTCGCAGAACTGGCTCAGCTCTGCGCTCGCCAGGACGAGGGCCCCCGGGTAGAGGTGGTGGAGCTGGCGCCAGGCCCCCTGCGGGTGGACGACCCCGAGGCCGAGGCTGTCTTGCGGGAGAGCCGGGGGGAGGCAGAAGAGGGCCGTCACCAGCCCGAGGACTGGGCCGGGCGCGAGCCGCACCCGCCCTTGGCCCTGCCGGTAGCGAGCCCCCTCGACCTGGCCGCGGCCGTGGCCGGGGCCCAGGCGGTGGTGGCCGGGAGCGGGCCGCTGCTCGCCCTGGCATGGAGCCTGGGGGTGCCGCACGTGGCCCTGGCCCAGGAGGGGCCGGCCCAGGTGGCGGCGGCCGAGGCGGCTGACGCCTTTGTAGCCTGGACCGGGGACGCCACTGCCGTGGCCGCCGACCCGGCCCAGCTCAGCGCGACGATCGGTCATGTGCTTGCCCGGCGGGGCGAACCGCCGGGGCTCAAACGTCTGGAGGCCACCGTGGACCAATCCCTGGACGAAGCAGCAACCACTTTGCGGGAACGGGCGGACGAACTGGTGGAGGCCGGGCGCGCCCCGTCCTCCCCCAGCGTGGCCGCGGCCGAGCGCGCCCAGGAGCTCCAGGCCGTCAACCAGGCCCTCCGCCAGCGCCTGGCGGCCGAGAGGCTGTTGTTCGCTCAACGGGCGGCGCTGCTGGAACGCACCGCCCACACGACGGTCGAGTCGGCGGTCAAGGCCGTCCAAGGCCAGGACCTGGTCACCCGCAAGCGCCTGGAGGCGGCCCTAAAGGAGATGAAACGGCTCCAGGACGAGACCGCCCAGCAGCAGGCCGAGCTGCGAGCCATCCACAACACCCTCACCTGGCGCGCCCTGGCCCCGGCCAGGCAGTGGTACAGCCGGCTGCGCCAGGCCGGCCGCTGAGGCCTGGAGGGTCGTAGCTACTGTGCCTGGACGGTTGCTGGTCGTCCGGCCCGAGGCCGGCCGCACGCTGTGGGAGGCGGCCGCCGCGGCTTTGAGCGGCCCGGGCGCCGGCCGGCCGGGGCCGGCGTGCTTGGTGCTGGCCGACGGGGGGGCAGGCCTCGGCACCTTGCCCGAGCAAGCCCTGGTGGACCAGTTGTGCGGCCCCTTTGGCACCGGGGCGGTGGTCCCCCTGCTCTACGACGCCGGGGGCCGGGTGGCCGAGGCCGGTACCTTCCGGCTGGCGGACGGCACCATCGCCCCCTTCGGCGTGGGTTGCCAGCCTTGGGCGCCCGAAGTGGCCTTCCGGCGCGACGTCCCCGGCTCGTCGTCCCCGGTGGTGGCGGTCTCGGGGGCGGCGCTGGAGGGGTTCTTGGCCAGCCCGGGCGCGGTTGGCTCGGCCAGCCTCCAGGACTTGCTGGCTCGGGTGGCCGCCATGGGCCTGCGCACTGTCTACGAACCGTCCTGGCAGGTCCGCCTGGAGGGGGGCCTGGGCCAGGGCCGGGCCGTGCCTCCCGCCAGCCTGGCCGGTGGGCCTCGCCGCTGGGCCCAGCGGGACCAGGCCACGCCGGCGCGGGTCTTGGTCGTGACCGGCACCATCCCCGGCACGAGGGTGGGCGCGGAGGGCCTGGGTGCCCTGGTCGAGGCGTTGGCCCGCTGCCCGGGGACGCGAGTGACCCTGGCCTGCGCCGACGGCTTCGGTGCCCGCCAGTACGCTGGTCGGTTCCGCCAGCAGGGGGTGGAGGTGGTCGGGGGGCCCCTGGACTGGCTGGCGTGGTGCTCGGACCGCCGCTACCACTATTCCCACGTCGTGGTGAGCGACGAGGGACTGGCCACGACGCTTTGGTCGCTCGCCCGGGCCACCCAGCCCCAGGCCATGGCCATCTTGTACTGCGAGCAGCTGCCGTTCCGCCGCAACCAGGCCCTGGGAGAGGCCAGCTGGCACACCGAGGGCTTGGAGACGGTGCTCGCCACCGCCCAGGCCCGGGCCCTGGCCCAGCTCGACGGGCTCGACGCCGCCTGGTGCGCCCGCAGCTCAGACGCCCGGTGGCTGTCGGGCTGGGCCCCGCGGCTGGCGGTGAGCACCTTCTGGCCGGCGCTGGCCGCAACCGAGCTGGACAAGGGGTTCGCCGACCGGGAGGGCCTGGCCGTGGTGGCGACGGACGGCTACGACATCGTGGCCGACCCGGAGGCGACGGCAGTCCAGGTCCTCACCGAGCTGGTGCCCGCCTGGCGCCGGCGCGACCGCAGCCTCCAGGTGACCGTGGTGGCCGACTGGCCCACACCCCAACTGGAGCACCTGTGCCGGGAGGTCGTGGGGGCCAAACTGGTCCCCTCCGGCAGCAGCTTGGCCGACGTCCTGAGGCGCGCCCGGGTGGCCCTGGCGCCCGGCCCGGCTGCCCTGCCTGCCGCGCTGGCGGCCGGCACCCCGTTCATCTGCACCGCTCAGGCGGTCGAGGGCCTCGACCTGGCCGGCCTCGAGGACCAGGTCGTAGTGGGCGACCTGGCAGCCATGGGTTACCGGGCCTGGGCACTGCTGAACGACGAAGCGGCCTGGGACGAGCTCGCTCGCAGCGCGGCCGGGGCGCTGGCGAAGCTGCTGGCCGAGCGCGACCGGGCCTGGCGGGCCAGCCTGCTGCAGGCCGGCCTCGACCCCCCGTCCGGCCCGTGCTTCCCGGTGAGCGAGCTGGACGAGCGCACAGCCGGCCCCGCTCGGCCACCCCTACGGGTGCCCCTGCGGCCTCCCGAGGTGGCTGACCCGCCTGCCGTTTTCGTCCCCGACAGCCTGAGCGAGGACGAACGCTATGCCTTGTGGGACCAAAGGCGTGGCCCGGGCAACCCGGAGGTGGTGGCGGCCATCGGGGCCGAGGCGGCTCGGGCCGCCTACCAGCCGCTCATCTCGGTGCTCATGCCGGTGTGCGACACCGAGCCGTGGATGCTGGAGGCAGCCGTCCAGTCGGTGCTGGGCCAGGCCTACCCCAACTGGCAGCTGTGCCTGGCCGATGACGGCTCCACCCGCCAGGGGACGCTGGCTGCCCTGGAAGGCATCGCCGAACGCGACCCCCGCATCGTGGTCACCCGCCTGGAGCGCCGTTCGGGCATCTCGGCTGCCACCAACGCCGCCTTAGCCCTGGCCACCGGCGAGTACGTGGCCTTCTTGGACCACGACGACCTGCTCAAGCCGCACGCCCTGGCCCAGGTGGTGCGCTGGCTGGACGCCGACCCGAGCCTCGACATGGTCTACTCCGACGAGGACAAGCTCGACCCGGCCGGGCGGCTCACCGAAGCCCGCTGGAAGCCGGACTGGTCCCCCAACTTGCTGTTGTGCCAGAACTACGTCTGCCACCTGCTGGTGGCCCGCCGCTCGCTGGTGGAGCAGCTGGGAGGCCTGCGTAGCCCCTACGACGGCAGCCAGGACTACGACCTGGTCCTGCGCATAGCGGAGGCTTCCACCCGCATCGCCCACATCCCCGATGCCCTCTACAGCTGGCGCCAGCACGCCGCCTCGGCCGCGGCCAAGGGCGAGCACAAGCCCTGGGCCTGGATGGCGGCCCAGCGCGCCCTGCGGGACTGGCTGCGCCGGCGGGAAAGGGCGGGCCAGGGCGGGGGCTGGACCGAGGAGGGGGCCTGGGAAGACGTCCACCGGGTGCGCTTCAAGCTGCCCGGCCGGCCCAAAGTGAGCGTGGTCATCCCCACCCGCAACGGCCGCGACCTGCTCGAACGCTGCGTCAACAGCATCTTGGAGCGCTCGACTTACGACAACTACGAGCTGGTGGTGGTGGACAACCAAAGCGACGACCCGGCCACCTTGGAGTACCTGGCCGTCTTCCCGGGCCGGGTCCTGCGCTTCCCGCACGAGTTCAACTACGCCCGCCAGGTCAACCTGGCCGCCGCCGTGGTCGAGGCCGACGCCTTGTTGTTCTTGAACAACGACACCGAGGTGCGCACAGCGGACTGGTTGGAAAGGCTCCTCGAGCACGCCATGCGCCCGGAGGTGGGAGCCGTCGGCCCCCGGCTGTACCTCCCCAACGGCGAGGTCCAGCACGAGGGCGTCATCGTCGGGGCTTGGCGGGGACATGCCAACTCCATCGAATGGGGCAACTGGTGGCGCATGGGGGACCTCCTCCGGGACGTCTCGGCCGTCACCGGGGCCTGCATGATGACCCGCCCGGGGGTGTTCTCCAGGGTGGGCGGCTACGACGAGCGCCTCCGGGTGGCTTACAACGACGTCGACTACTGCCTGCGCCTGCACCAAGCTGGTTACCAGGTGGTGTACGTACCCGACGCCCAGCTCTACCACGCCGAGGGGTCGACCCGGGGAAGGGCCGAGGACCCCGAGGACGCCCCTTTGTTCAACGAACGCTGGCGGCCGCGCTCGTCGTGCGACCCCTATTACAACCCCAACCTCAACCGCAACCGGCTGCTGTTCCGGGTGGAGCCATGAGGCCGCTGCCCCCCGAGGCGCTGGCTTGCCCGCTTGGGCCCCCCGAGGTGGGGCCCCCCGAGGTGGGGCCATGAGCGCGCTGCAGACCTGGCCCGACGAGCACACCGGGGCGGGCCAGGCGGCTGGGGCCGGCTCGCCGCCTTCAGGGTGGCGGTCGCGGCGGGCCAAGACCACGACGGCCAGGTCGGGGGTCAGCTTCCATGAGTACGGCCAGTACCGGGAACTGTTCTACAACCTGACGCTGCGCGAGCTGCGCAGCAAGTACAAGCGCTCGGTGATCGGCTGGGGCTGGTCGATGATCAACCCCCTGGCCAACATGGCCGTGTACACCATCGTCTTTTCCGTCCTCTTGAAGACCACGCCGCCCGAGGGCGTGCCCAGCGGGGTCCACAACTACGCCATCATGCTGCTGGCCGGGATGCTGCCCTGGGCGTTCTTCTCCGGCAGCGTCATGGAGTCGATGGGCTCCCTGCTGGGCAACCAGAACCTCATCCAGAAGACCTATTTCCCCCGTGAGCTGATCCCCGCGTCCACGGTCGCCTCCAAGATCATCTCCCATTTGATCGAGATGGGCCTCCTCATGGTCGCCGTCATCGGTTTCGGCAACTGGCGGGCGCCTCTTTTCATACCCGGCGTGCTGGTGCTGATGGCCGTCGTAGCCGCCTTCGCCCTCGGCCTGGCCCTTTTGTTCTCGATCGGCAACGTCTTTTACCGGGACATCCAGCACTTCTCGGGGATCTTGTTCTTCATCTGGATGTTCCTCACCCCGGTGGTGTACCCCTTCTACATCGTGGGGGGCGGGCTCAACGGCTCCACCGGGGCGTTCTCCCTCCCCCGGCACCTGGGTGGGCTGAGCCTGGGGTCGGTGTTCAAGCTCAACCCCATGACCGACGCCGTGCTGCTTTTCCAACAGCTCATATACAACGGGTCGCTGCCCTCTTCGTCCCATGTCCAGATCTTCAAGATCCCCGTAGCCGTGCCCACCATGACCTTCAGGGTGGGCCGCCAGTTGAAGACGGTGCCCGCCCACACGGTGGTCCAGCACGTGGCCGCGCTCGTCCAGGCCAACGTGTCCTGGGGGGACTTCGGCTACCTGGTGTTCTGGGCGGTGGCGGCCCTGGCCATCGGGCTGGCCGTGTTCCGCAAGTACGAGCCACGCTTGCCCGAGGAGCTGTGAGCGATGGCCCAGCCGGTGGTCGTGGTCGACCATGTGTCCAAGAAGTACCGCCTCTACCGGGAGCGCAACGCGTCCATCAAGGCGGCCATAATGCGAGGCGGCCGGGCCAAGGTGGACGTCTTTTGGGCCCTCGACGACGTGAGCTTCGAGGTCTACGAGGGCTCGACCACCGGCCTCATCGGCGAGAACGGTTCGGGCAAGTCGACCATGTTGAAGACGCTGGCCAAGATCCTGCGCCCGGACAAGGGGTCGGTCACCACCGTGGGCAAGCTCTCGGCCCTGCTCGAACTGGGCGCCGGTTTCCACCCTGAGCTGACCGGGCGGGAGAACGTCTTTTTGAACGGTGCCATCCTGGGGCTGAAGAACCGGGAGCTGCAGGCCCGCTTCGACGACATAGTCGACTTCGCCGGCATAGGCCAGTTCATAGACGAACCGGTGAAGAACTACTCCTCGGGCATGTACGTGCGGCTGGGGTTCTCGGTCGCCATCAACGTGGAGCCCGACATCTTGCTGGTCGACGAGGTGCTGGCCGTGGGCGACGAGGCCTTCCAGCGCAAGTGCCTGGAGCGCTTTGCCGAGCTCAAGCGGGCCGGCAAGACGGTGATAATCGTCTCGCACTCCATGCCCTCGGTCCTCAATATGTGCGACCACGCCATCTGGTTCAAAAAGGGCCGCAAGATGGCCGATGGGGAGCCAAGGGCCGTCGTGGAGGCGTACACCGGCTCGATCGTGCTGCCCGGGCGCAAGTCGGCACCGGCGGACAGCGGGGACCGGTGGGGGTCGGGGGAGGCCAAGATCGAGCGGGTCGAGCTGCGGGACGGCAACGGCCGGCCGACCACCCGGTTGGGCACCAACGACCCCCTCACCTTCAGGATCTGGTACTCCTGTTCGGAGCCGGTGGAAAGGCCCGTCTTCTCGCTGTCGGTCCAGACCCTCCAGGGGATCGTCGTCTACGCCCCCACCAACAAGGAACCGGGCCAGGTGCCCGAGAAGATCGACGGCTCAGGGTGGGTGGAGCTCCGCCTGCCGAAGTTCCCCCTGTTGCCGGGCACCTACGACATCTCGACGGCGGTGACCGACTTCACCCTGGCCCACACCTACGACTCCAGGCGCAACATCTTGCGGTTCGACGTCGACCGCAAGGGGCCGGTGGAGCCCGCGGGGGTGGTCTCCCTGGGAGGAGGCTGGGTCTTTGGGCCCTAGCCGGAGCGCACCGGGGGCCGGTGCCCGGGCCAGGCGGGCCGCCGGCCTGGGTGCAGGCGCGCTCGTCCTGGCCGCCCTGCTGGCCGGCTGCGGCTCAGGGCCGTCGCGCGCCCTGGTCCTGTCTGCCCGCTCCGGTTACCCGGGCCAGGCGGTCAACTTGAGCGGCAACGCCGGGCCTGGCTGCGCCCCGGGCCGGGCCTGGCCCGGTTTCAGCTTCGGGCCGGCCGCCCCGACAGGCACCGGCTCGCCGGGGGGGCTGGCGCCGGGGCGGGGCCCGTCTGGCCCCAGCTCGCCGGAGGTGCAGATGGCCACGCCGGTAGCGGCCAACGGCTCGTGGTCGGCCACCTTCGTGGTCCCCTCCTACCTGCCCAGCAGGGGAAAAGGCACCGTGGTGGTGCCCGGGCGCTACCAACTGTGGGCCCGGTGGTGCAACGGGCAGGGCCGGTCCACGGCCGAGCTCCAGGTGACGAGCCCGGGATCCGAGCCCGCCGCCAGCCTGCGCTACGTCGGCATCGCGGCCACGTCGGACGGGGCCGGCTACTGGCTCGTACAAGCCGACGGCCAGGTGAGCGCCTTTGGGGACGCCCCCTGGTTCGGGTCCTTGCCGGCGGCAGAGGCCAGGCGGGCCGGGCCGATAGCGGGCATCGCCCGGACCTACGACAACCAGGGCTACTGGCTGGCCAGCGCCAGCGGGCAGGTGTTCAGCTTCGGCGACGCCCGCTACTACGGCTCCCTGGCCGGCCGGCGCGTCACCGAGGCCCAGGGGCCGGTGACGGCCATCGCGGTCACCCCCGATGGGCGCGGCTACTGGTTGCTGTGCGCCAGTGGGAGGGTGTACGGCTTCGGCGACGCCCGGGCCGAAGGCCTGCCCCCCGCCCCGCTGGGCCCGTACACGGGCATCACCACCCGGCCGGCGGGTGGCTACCTGGTCATGGGGGCGGACAACGCCGCGGTGGTCGCCTACCCGGGGGGCAACCTGGTGGGTGGAGGCCCGGGCACGGCCCTGCCGGCCAGCCTGGTCGGAGCCGCCACCACCCCCAGCGGCAATGGGGCCTGGTTGGCTGCCGCCGACGGGACGGTCGTCCCGGTGGGGGACGCCACGAGCTACATACCACCGTGCACCACCCAGTGCCCCTCGGTGCCGGCCAACCACCAGGTGGTCACGGCGCCGGTGACGGGCATCGCCTCGACCCCGAGCGGCCAGGGCTACTGGCTGGTAGGGGCGGACGGCAACGTGTACAACTTTGGCAACGCCCCCTACCTGGGGTCGGGGTACCGTTAGGCCTCGTCCGGCCGGCGCCGAGGCCGGCTGCGGGGCTGGCGTTCGGCCCTCACGCCTGGCCCTGGGCCGCCGTATGGCCGCCCCGCCCGGCCGCGCCAGCTAGCCTGAAGTACCCAGTGGCCCGGTTTGCCGGGAGGGGTGGCCCGCGGCGGGAGGGCGGCCCCCGACCCGCTGTCGAGAGGGTGCCGGAGGAGCTGCACCCGGTGGAGGCCTTGGAGCCGCCACGCTCGAGGCCCGAGGCCAAGGTGGCCGGGGCACTGGCCGAGGCGCGGCCCTCGGGCAGAGTGACGCGGCTGCCCCTCGTGCGTCACTCAGATGAGCCGCTCGTGGGCGACGGCTCCAAGACAGCGCAGGCCACTACCGCGCCTCCGCTCGACGATGCCAGCGTTGAGGCAGTCAAGCGGGGGGACCCCTCCGCCTGGGAGGCCGCCTACATGGCCTACGGCCGAGCATTGATGGGGTTCTTGATGGTGAGGCTGGACAACCGGGAGGACGCCGCCGACGCCTTGTCGGAGACCTTTGCCCGGGCGATCGACAAGGCCTCGAACTTCCGCGGGGACGCCTATGCCTTCCGGGCCTGGCTGTTCAGCATCGCCCGCAACGTCTCGGTTGACCAGCACCGCCAGCGGGCACGCCTTTCGGTCTTGGCCGACCCGCCTGAGCTCGACGACCGGGCGCAGCCCTCAGGTGAGGACCTGGCCATCGTGGCGGAGGACGCCCAAGCGGTGCGCCGGGGTTTCGCCCGCCTGGCCCGAGACGACCAGGAGGTCCTTTGGCTGCGGGTCTGCTCCGGGCTGTCCGCCGATGAGGTGGGCAAGGTCATGGGGAAAAGGGCGGGCGCTGTCCGCATGCAGCAGCTGCGAGCGCTCGACGCCTTGCGGGGGCAGGTGCAGAGGTGAACCGGGACCTTCCCAGCCGGCCCGAGCGGGAGGTGGCCGAACAGCTCGACCAAGCCCTGGACGGGCGGCTGCAACCGCCGGCCGGCTCGGTCGCGGCTCGGCTGGCAGAAGTGGCCGGTGCCTTGCGGGCGGCACTGCCGTTGCCTGCCCTGCCCGACGGTGGCAGCGCCGAGCTGAGGGCCGCCCTGGCTGCTTCTCGCAGGGCTCGTCGCCAGCACCGGGCGAAGCTGGCAGTGGCGGCCGTCCTCACGCTCCTGGTGGGCGCGGCCGGGGGAGGCGTGGTCGGGGGCTTTGTCAACCAGCCCCACCCGCCGAGCGCGCGCTTTGCCCGCCTGGCTGCGGCTGAGCACCAGCTCTATGTGGCCCAAAGGGTGCTCCAGGGCCACCCCTCGCCCAGTCAGCTGGCGGTGGCCCAAAAGTCGATAAGCGCCGCCGCCAAGACCATCGCGGCCCAGGCCCTGCAAGTGCCGCCCACGTCTGTCCCGCCCACCACCTCTGGTCCCGCCAGCCCCCGTTTGGCCGCCACCAGCACCGCCAGCTCCCGCCCGGCCGGCTCTCGCCCGGCAGGCCCGAGCACCGGCACTTCCCGCCCGGCCAGCCCCAGCAGCACCCCTAGTAGCCAGCCCGGGCTGAGCCAGCCTGGGCCGAGCCCCAGCCACCCGCCCGTCTCGACCAGCCGCGCCGGCACGACGACCAACCGCACGGTGTCGGCAGCCGCGCTGGAGCCGGCGCTGGTCGCCCAACTGCGCCACGACGTGGCCAACCTCCTGGCGGAGAACCGCCAGCTCAGGGCGCAGCTGGCGGCGGCAGAGGCGGCCACCTCCAGCCCGGGCAGCACCCGGGTGCCGTCTACCACCACGACCCGGCCGCCGGCCACCACCACCACCCGGGGGGCCCCGGTCACCCACAAGGTGCAGGCCGGTCCCACCGTGCCGGTCTCGGTGCCGCCGACCACGACGACCACCACGCTGGCCGTCACCTCGACCGCGACTACGCTGCCCCCGACCACCACCACCTTGGGGCCGACCACCACGACCTCGGCCCGGCGGGCCAGCACCACCACTTCGGCGCTGGCGACCACGACCACCACGGTGCCTTCGACCACCACCTCGGTGCTGGCGACCACGACCACCGCCGCCTCCTCGACCACGACCACCACCGGGTAGGCCCGACCACCATCTCTGGGGTGGGCCCGGCTACCGGCAGGTTGGCTCGGCCACCAAGGCCGCGGTAGGCCGAGCGGCGCCCGGCTCAGGCGCTGAGGCCGCCCTGGCCGGCTTGCATCAGACGTCCACGCCCGGCACTGAGGACCCGGGGGAGCCCCCGCTGTCCGCGATGATCTGGGACGCGGAGAAGGCTGGCCACTCGCCCACGCTCACGGTGCCGATCGAGTCGCTGGGAGCCACCGGCGCCAGCACCGAACCGTTGGGCTGGCTTATGGTCCCCCCGGTCCCGGTCGTCGTCGTGGCCAGGGCCGTGGTCGTCGTCGTCCCGGCCGTGGTGGTTGTGGTCCCTGCCGCGCTCGTCGTGGTGGTGGCGCCCGTTGTCGTAGTGGTGGTGCCCACCACGGTGGTCGGCGTGCTGGAGGTGGTCGTGGTGCCCGCAGTTGTCGTGGTCGTCCCGCTGCCTGCGGTCGTGGTCGTGGTCCCCGCGGCCGTCGTGGTCGTGGTGCCCGAGCCCGAGCCGATGGTGAGGGCGGCAGACAGGGAGGCTGACTGGGTTTGGGTGGAGTTGTAGACGGTGACGCTGTAGGTGCCGGCCAACATGGGCCCCACCGTCACGTCGACCTCGGTGCTGGTGGCGCTGGTCACGGCCTCACCCTGGCTGCCGACTTCCACCACCGGGTTGGGTGGCAGGTTGTTCCCGAACACCTGGACCTGCCCACCACTTGTCGGGAGCTGGTTGGGGCTCACGTAGGTCAGCCAGAAGCCGGCGCCGGCCGTTGTCGTGGTCGTACCGCCGCCTGTGGTCGTGGTTGTAGCCCCTGCGGCCGTCGTGGTGGTGGTGCCTGCGGCGGTGGTCGTCGTGGTGCCGGCCGTGGTAGTCGTCGTGCCTGCGGCCGTGGTGGTCGTGGTGGCGCCGCCCGTTGTCGTGGTCGTACCGCCGCCTGTGGTCGTGGTTGTAGCCCCTGCGGCCGTCGTGGTGGTGGTGCCTGCGGCGGTGGTCGTCGTGGTGCCGGCCGTTGTAGTCGTCGTGCCTGCGGCCGTGGTGGTCGTCGAGGCCGCGGTGGTCGTGGTGCTGGTCGGGGTGGTGGTAGTAGTGGTCTGCACCACGGTGGGCGTTGTGCCTGGGGGGACGGTGGTCACCGGTGTGGTGGTCGTCGTCGTGCCGGCCGTGGTCGTGGTGGCGCCTGCGGTTGTGGTCGTGGCCCCGCCGGCCCCGGTCGTGGTCGTGGTGGCGGGGACGGTCGTGGTGGTGGCCGGCACCGTGGTGGTGGCCGGCGCGGTGGTGGTCGTCGACGACGGTGGGGGAGGCAATGGCACCGAGCCGACGTCGAAGAACACGGCCTGCTCGTTGCCTATGGGCGGGCCGGCGCTGCCCCCGCTTTGCACCTGGGCAGCGTAGGCGACCAGCCCGTAGTAGCCCGGTGGCAGCCCCGAGCTGCCAAAGGAGATGTCGAGGGGGCTGGAGCCGTAGTTGGCGGCGTCGGTCCCCGGCGGGGCGATGAAGGCGGACCCGTCGGCCCCGGTCGTGACCGGCTGGGGGGAGCTGCCGGCGATGGACCAGTCGAAGCTCAGGTTGGTGACGTAGTACATCGACCCCTGGTAGTCGTAGACCAGGGCCAGGTGGTAGCCGAGGGGCACCCCGCTGGGCAGTACCCCCGGCTGGGCGCTCACCGAGATGCTGGCGCTGGCGGCCTGGTCAGGGGGGACCTGGTCGAAGCCGGTGAAGTCCCACTGCACCGGCTCGGCCACCAGGGCCAGGGCCGCCTGGGCGTCCAGGCGCCCCCCGGTCACGCACTTGCCCGACAGGCCCGGCACCTTTTGCACCGAGCCCAGGATGTCGTACTTCACCTGCGAGTAGCTGAGGCTCGGGTCGGCCGACCACAACAAGGCGGCGGTGGCGGCCACCAGCGGGGCCGAGTAGGAAGTGCCCGAGGCGTAGGCGTTCGGGTAGCCGGTGTAGGTGGGGTAGTCGGTGAAGACGTTGGTGCCCGGCGCCATCAGGTCGACGGTGCTCGCCCCGTAGTCCGAGTAGGTCGCCAGGTTGTCCTGGTTGTCGGTGGCCCCCACGGTGATGATGTTGTCGTAGGTGGCCTCCAAGCCGGCGGGGAGCTGCGGGGTGGTGTCGTTGTCCGTACCCGAGTTGCCCGCCGAGGCGGTTATGAGGATGCCCGCCTTTTGGGCGTCGGAGACCAGGCTGGCCAAGGTCGGGTCCGAGCTCGTCTGCTCGTCGAAGGACATGTTGATGACCGTCACGTGCTGGGAGATGGCGTACTCTCCCGCCTCGTAGATGCAACTGTCGGACAGCGTGCTGTCGTCGGAGCACTTGAGGGCCAGGATCCTGGCTTCGGGAGCCGCCCCTGCCCCCTCGGTGCCGTTGCCGGCCGCCGCGGCCAGCACCCCGTCCACGGTGGTGGCGTGGTAGAAGCCGGTTGCCGTCCCCTGGGCCTGGACGTCGTTGTTGGGCGGGCTGACCGTGAAGTTCTCCGAGGTGGGCAGGACCTGGCTGGCCAGGTCAGGGTTGTTGAGGTCCACCCCGGTGTCGATGTCGGCCACCACGACGCCGGCCCCGCGCGAGCGCGCCCAGGCGTAGGCGAAGTCGCCCGAGGCCCCCGGGGTGCCGGCCTGGCCCAGGACGGCCTGGCCCGTGTTGTCGATGTAGTACTCGTCAGCCAGGTAGGGGTCGTTGGTGGCGGGCGCGGACGAGGAGGAGAACGTGAGCAGGTTGTTGTCCACCACCGAGCCGACCCCAGCCAGGCGAGCCAGCTGGGCGCGGCTCAAGCTGGTGGCCACCTGGTAGCGGTCCCCCCATACGTGCGACGCGTCATGCACGCCGGGGATGGCCAGCAGGGAGCGGACCACCTGGGCGCTGCCAGCCTGCGCGCCGGGGGCGAGGTGGGTGGCCCGGTGCGGTGCTCCCCAGCTGGCCTTTGGCGGGCTCGTGGCCCGGTCGGCCCTCGGGCGCGTCCCACCCCAGGTGGCCCTGGGTCCGGCCGAGCCGGGCGGCAGGACGGCCCGCAGGTTGCCCTGGCTGTCGCGTTCCAGGACCGTGCCCTTGGGGTACCGGGCCAGGCGGCTTGGCAGCAAGGAGACCGGCTCGCCGGCGCGCAGCACTATGGGGTCGGCGGCGTTGGGGGCAGCCGACTGCAAGGGGATGCCGGAGGTGCCCGAGGCCGCGCGGCTGGCGGGGTGGCCGGCTTTGCCCGCGGGTTGGGCGTTGGCCGCCGGGTCAGCCGCGGTCCCGAGGCTGCTCACCTGCACGTGGCCCGACCGGGGCCCCACGTGGCTGCCCGCGGCCCGGAGGCTGCTGGCCCGCAGGTCGCGTGGGCCGACTTTCACCTGGCGGGCCGCAGCCGTACGCACCAGCACCTGGGGGGCGGGGACGGTCAAGATGAAGTGGTTGTAGTGGTCAGGCCATTGGGGGTGCAGGTCGGCCAGGGGCCTGAGCACCCGGGCCCGGGGGCCGCGCTGGCCCTGCGCCGCGACCACGCCGTAGGCCAGCCCACCGGCCAGGAGGGCCACCGCCGCTGCTCCGGCCAGCGCCACCGTCCTGGTTGCCTGCGCCTTGGCCAGCCGGGCCCGGGGACCTGGTGGCGCGCCTTGGCCGCCCGCGGGTGCCCAGGACCGGCTGCCACCTGAGACACCCCCCGCTGTGCCCCGCTGCCACATGGTTGCCTCCGTGCATGGTCGAGCGGCCCTCGTCCTGAAGGCCCTTCAGGGAAAGGCTCGGCACGCCGATGGGCCACCTGAACACCGCCCGGCGGTACCGGAAGCCGGCGAAACCTCCCTTCCTCAACACGTGGGGGACGCACTCTTGTGCACACTATAGCGAAGCGCTAGAATGTGCAAATAATGCAGCCACCCAACCCCTTCTCTCCGGGCTTTGGCCAGCCCCCCCCGTTCCTCGCCGGGCGGGAGCGGCACCTGGCTTACGTCTCGTTCCTTGTCCGCCAGTTCGAGGCCCATGGACGTGCTGAGAGCGTCGTATGGAGCGGCGCGCGGGGGATGGGCAAGACGGTCCTCGCTCAGGCATCCGTCGAGGATGCCCGACGGCGCGGCTGGCTCGCGGCTTACACCCAGGTCCGTCGGGGGGAGGGAGCAGGGGAAAGCTTCGGTCGCCTCCTCGAGGACCTGGCTGGCAGGCCAGGGCGGGGGCGCCTCCGCCGGCTCGCAGCGATGGTCGAGGCAGTGGAGGTGAGCCTGCCCGGTGGGGCGGCGGTTGGTGCCACGATGCGCCAGCCGCGGCCCGAGGCGCTGCGGGCGCTGCTGCGCAGGCTGGGTGAGGAAGCCCACAGGCGGCACAAGGGGGTGCTGCTCGCTATGGACGAGGCCCAGGACCTCGGCGAGCGAGGGCTGGCCCAGGTGCTCGGTGCACTGGCCGACGTGCGCTCGCTACCGGTGGCGGTCGTCTTCTGTGGCCTAACGAGCTTGCCCTCGAGGCTGCGGGCGGCAGGGACCTTCGCGGAGCGTCTCGTCTACGACGAGGTGGGCCCGCTCTCTGAGGAGGAGGCCTCCGAGGCCTACCGCGGGGGCGCAGAGGCCGCCGGGGGGAGCATCGAGCCCGACGCCCTGGGCCACCTGGTCGCCTGGGCACGCGGTTACCCCTACTTCGTGCAGCTCGCCGGGCGGGAGGCCTGGGAGGTAGCCGGGGCAAAGGCACGTATCGACCTCGCTGCCGCCAGGCTCGCCACGCAGCGAGCGGAGAGGGTTGCCGAGCGCAGCCTCTTCGCCCCCCGGCTGGAGACGCTCGGCCCGCTGGAGCGGGCTTGGGTGGAGGCGGTCGCCGAAGCCGACGACGGCACCGGGGCGGCGGTGGCGGCCGTGGCCGAGCGCCTGGGCAGGGCCCAGCAGGAGCTCAGCTACGTACGGGCGCGCCTCATCGCCAAGGGGGTGGTCGTCCCGTCGGGCCGGGGGAGGGTCGTCTTCGCGCTGCCGGGTTTCGCCGAGTACGTCCGGTCGGTTGCTGCGGCGGGACGGTCCTGACCCGGTGTGCTGTTCGCCGCGCTGGCCAAGGCGGCCGCGCTGGCCAGACGTGCCCATGCTGGCCTCGCTCGGCGTGCTGGGCTGCTCGGGTTGGCCGATGGCGGGCTCAGGCCGGCTCGAAGCCAAAGGCCCGGGCAGGGTTGGCTACGAAGATGAGGTCCGCGAGCTCTTGGCCCAGCTCTCGTTCCAGCCTGGGCTTGAAACGGGCGAACACGTAGTCGAGGCCTGGGCCGCCTCCGTAGGCCCGCATCCTCGAGGCGCGGCCCGTGTCCCCTCCCACCAGCAACTGCTGGGCCCAGCCCCGGCCGGCCAGGTCCGAGATCAGCTGGAGGACAGTGGAGTCGGGCCAGTAGCGGGCCCGGCCCGGCCCGTCGAACTGGAGCCAGGCCCCCGCCGCGGCCGTCTCCGCATGTTCCCCCGGGTCGGGGTTGCGGTCGAGATGGGACAGGACCACCTTTGACGGGGGGACCCCCAGCCGGGCCAGGTGCTGGACGATGCCGAGGCCCATGGTCCCGTGCTCGGTGTGGGCACAAATCGGCACCCCGGTGGCCTGCTGGGCTTCGGCGGCCGCGGCGAAGGCCTTTTGCTCGAAGGGTTGGAGCCGGTAGTAGCTGGCACCGACTTTGATAACGCCGGAGCGCACGCCTGGGCCGGTGATGTCGCCGATGAAGCGTTGGGCGAGCGAACTGGCGCCCAGCTCCCGTAGCGGGTGGCCCGGCTCGTAGTGGGCGTCGCGGTGGGCCCCGGTGGCGGCGACCACCTGGAGCCCGGTCTGCTCGGAGATGCGGAGGAGCCCTTCGGGCCAGCGGCCCAACCCCAAGGGCGTCCAGTCCACCATGGCCTTCGCCCCGGCGGCCACCAAGGCGCGGGCTTCCTCGGTGGAACGGGCCAGGTCAGCCATGTCGTCGCCGGGCTGCAGGGGGCTCACGAAGAACAGGTGCTCATGGGCGTCGGTGGCCCCCAGCTGCGAGGGGTCTATGTCGCCTCGGACGGTGCGCACGATCGCCATTGCCAGCTACCTCTCCTTTGGGGCACCCCCAGTGGCCTCCCGGCGAGCAGGGACGGCCATTTGGGGCAAGAGTGGGTTGCGTCCCGTCCACCAGTGTGGCACCATGGAGGTGAAATGTCCAGACAGCTAGACAGCGCTGAACAATCAGACAGCTCCGGACAGCTAGACATATCCAGGCAACTGGCCAGCATGTTGGACCACTCGAGCCCGGTCCCGCTCTACTACCAGGCCAAACAGTGGTTCTCCAGCCGCATCCTGTCCGGGCAGATAGCCCCGGGGACCCGGCTCCCCGGTGAGCTGGAGCTCTGCCAGAGGATGGGCGTCAGCCGGGGGGTGGTGCGCCAGGCGCTGGCCGAGCTGTGCTACGAGGGCCTGGTCGAGCGCCAGCCGGGCCGGGGCAGCTTCGTGTCCAGGCCGAAGACAGCCGAGGGCTTGATCAGCGGGCTCGGTGGCCTGGCCGACGACGCCGCCTCGCGCGGCCAGGTGGTGCGGAGCAAGGTGCTCGCGCTCCACGAGCGCCCCTGCACCGAGGCGGTGGCCAGCAAGTTGGGAATTGCGCCGGGGGAGCCAGTGGTGGAGCTGGAGCGGCTGCGCACCTTGGACGGCGAGCCTCATGTCCTGGTCATGACCTACCTGCCGGCGGCCATGGTGCCAGGCCTGGCCGGACGTGACTTCAGCGGGACCGCCTCGCTCTACCGGGCCCTGCGCGAGGACTACGGGCTGCCCATCGTGAGCAGCCTGCGGCGGGTCGAGGCGGCGACGGCGGGCGGGCGCGAGGCGCGGCTGTTGGCGGTGGACCCCGGCAGCCCGTTGCTGGTGCTGCGGAGCACCAGCTACACCACGGGCCGGCGGGCGCTCGAGCACTTCGTTGCCTTCCACCGGGGCGACCACAGTGCCTTCGAGGTCGAGCTGTACGGCCCCGCCGGCACCGCGACCCGTTTCGACAGCCTGGTGGCCCCAGGGGCGCGGCTCACATGAGCTCGCCCGTGCTCATCGGGGTCGATGTGGGGACCCAGAGCGTCAAGGCCGGCGCGTTCGACCTCGATGGCACCTGCCGGGCCGAGGCGGCCGTGCCGCTGGCGCTGCACCGCAGCTCTGCGGACCAGGTGGAACAGGTCCCCGAGGACTTCTACCGGGCAGCCACCAGCGCGATCGCGTCGTGCGCGGGGCGTCTGGCCCGCCCAGGCGACGTGGCCGGCTTGGCTGTGGCGGGCCAGATGGCGGGCATCCTCGGCATCGGAGGCGACGGCCAGGCCGTGACGCCCTACGACTCGTGGTTGGACTCCCGCTGCCGCCCCGAGGTGCAGCAGGTCGCGGCCCGCCTCGGGGACCGCCTCATCGAGCTGAGCGGCTGCCCACCCATGGTCGCCCACGCCCCCAAGCTGGCGTGGTGGCGCCACCACCGCCCCGAGGTCTACCGGTCGGTGGCCAAGTTCGTCGTGCCCAGCGCTTTCGTCGCCGGACGGCTTTGTGGCCTCAGGGCCGAGGGGGCCTACATCGACCACACCCACCTGCACTTCAGTGGGTTGGCCGACACCGCCGCGGCTCGGTGGTCGGCCGAGCTGGCCGCCGGCTCGGGTGTCGAGCTGGGCAAGCTGCCCCGGGTCGTCGCCCCGACCGAGGTGGTCGGCCACCTGAGCGCGGGTGCGGCTCGGGACTGCGGCCTGCTGGCCGGCACCCCGGTGGCGGCCGGCCTGGGCGACACTGCGGCCGGCGTGCTCGGCGCCGGCGTGGTCGAGCCCGGCCAGTTGCTGGACACCGCCGGCACGGCTTCGGTGCTCGGGCTGTCCACCCCGGAGCTGAGGCCGGACTTCTCGCGGACGTTGGTCCAGATGAGAGGCGCCGTCCCGGGCCAGTGGTTCGCCTTGGCCTACCTGGCGGGAGGGGACCTGCTCGAGTGGCTGTCGCGGGTGCTGGGCGGTGCCGACCTCAGCTCGCTGGTCGAGGAGGCAGCCGCCTGCCCGCCGGCGCGCCTGGTCTTCGTGCCCCACCTGGCCGGCCGCATACTGCCGTCGGCCCCGACGGCCCGAGGTGCCTGGGTCGGGCTCGACCTTTCCCAGACGCGGGGCGACCTGGTGCGCTCGGCCTTGGAGAGCGTCGCGTTCGAGTACGCAGGGTTCTTGGAGCGGGCCGCCGCCCTGTTCCCCGACGTGGCCCTGGGCGACGTGCGGGTGATCGGGGGCGGGGCCGGCAACGACCTGTGGAACCGGGTCAAGGCCTCGGTGCTCGGCCTCAGCTACGTGCGCCTGGAGCGGGACAACTTCAGTTGCTGGGGGGCGGCCCTGGTGGCCGGTGCCGCTGTGGGCGCGCTGAGCGACCTGGCCGGCGCCGCCCGGGCCAGCGCTGTGGAAGCCAGCCGCAGTTCCCCCGACCCTTCGTTGCAGCAGGCCTACCGCGAACGGCTGCAGGAGTACCGGTCGGTGGCCGAGCTGCTCGTGGCCAGGTCCGAGGAGGTGCTGGTGTGAGGCCGCGTTTCCGCCTGGCCGTGGTCGGCGTCGGGCGCGCCGGCATGCTGCACGCCCGCAACGCGGCGGGGCACGTGCCGGGGGCCGAGCTTGCCTGCGTGGTGGACCCCGACGCCGAGGCCGCGGCCCGGGCCGGGGCCGAGCTCGAGGTGCCGGCCTTCCAAGACCTGGGGCAGGCATTGTCCGGGGCCGGCTTCGACGGCGTGGTGATCACGGCTCCCACCTTTGCCCACGCCGAGCTGGCCCAGCTGGCGGCCCGGGCCGGCAAGCACGTGCTTTGCGAGAAGCCGATGGCGCTCACCGTGGAGGAGTGCACCTCCATGGTGGCGGCCGCCCAAGCGGCCGGGACCGTGCTCCAGGTGGGCTTCGTGCGCCGTTGCCAGCCGGAGTTCGTGGAGGCCAAAAGGCGTATCGCAGCAGGCGAGATCGGGGCCCCCATGGTGGTCAAGTCCCTCACCCGGGGGCCGGGGTTGCCGCCGCCGTGGGCACAGGACCTGCAGCGTTCCAACGGCATGCTGGCCGAGGTCAACAGCCACGACTTCGATTGCGCCCGTTGGCTTGCCGGGTCCGAAATAGAGCGCGTCTACACCGAGACGGCCAATTTCAAGGGCCGGGAGCTGGGCGTGAGCGCGCCTGGCTTCTACGACAACGCGGTGGTGTCGCTGCGCTTTTCCAGCGGCGCCATCGGGGCTATTGACGGCACCTGCCCGGCGGGCTACGGCTATGACGCCCGAGTGGAGGTCCTCGGCACCGAAGGCCTGCTGGTGGTAGGGCAGGCCCGCTCGCTACCGGTCCTCGAGGTGCGCTCTCGGGGCGTGGGGGAGGCACCGACCTACGCGTCCTGGCCCGAGCGCTTCGAGCCGGGCTACCGAGAGGAGCTGGGGGCCTTCGTGCGGGCGGCCCTCGAGGGCTCACCTCCGGTCGCAAGCGGGGCTGACGGCCTGGCCGCCGTGGCCGCCGTGCGGGCGGCCAACCGTTCCTGGCTGGAGGGCCGCCCTGTCGCGCTGGCCGAGGAGCTGGTGGCGCCATGAAGGTGCTCGCCTACCGTGGCCCCGGCCCGCTCGTGCTCGAAGAGCGGCCCCAGCCTCACGCCGGCCCCGGAGAGGTGGTGGTCCACGTGGACGCCTGTTCCATATGCGGGACCGACCTGCGCATCGTTTCGGGTGAGCACCGGGCCTATGCCGACGGGCTCGGCCGGGCCCCGGGCCACGAGGTCGTCGGGACGGTGGTGGAGGTGGGCAGCGACGCCAGGGCAGTCGTGGGCCAGCGCGTCTTTGTCGCCCCCAACTATGGCTGCGGCCATTGCCGGGCCTGCCGGCGCGGGCTGGTCAACCTGTGCGAGCACCTGAGGGCCATAGGCATCACCGAGGACGGCGGCTTCGCCGAGTACCTGTTACTGAGGCGCGACCTGGTGGCCCAGGGCAACCTGCTCGCCCTGCCTGAGGAGGCCGACGCCGCCGCGGCAGCTTTGGCCGAGCCCCTGGCGTGCGCGCTGCGGGGCTCGCAGGCCTGCCACATCGGCCCAGGCGACGTGGTGCTCGTCTACGGCGCCGGCCCCATAGGGCTGTTCCACGTTGGGCTGGCCCGCTTGGCGGGGGCCAGCTCCGTGGTCGTGTGCGAGCCCAACGCCAGCCGACGAGAGCGCGCCTTGGGCTTCGGTGCCACGTCCGCCTTCGCCCCCGGCTCCGGGCAGCTGCGCGGCACGCTCGGCCCCGATGGCGCGGACGCGGTGATAGTGGCCACCGCCGTCCCCAGCGTGCAGGCCGAGGCGTTGCAGCTAGCCGCGGTCGGAGGCTACGTCAACTTCTTTGCCGGGCTGCCCAGCGGGCGTTCGGGCGTCGAGCTGGACACCAACCTTGTCCATTACAAAGAGCTGGTCGTCACCGGTACGACGGGCAGCACCAACGAGTCGTGCCGGGCCGCCCTCGACCTCATAGCCGACGGCCGCTTCAAGGTGGACGGCTTCATCACCGAGCGGCTGGGCTTGGGCTCCGCACAAAGGGCCTTCGAGCTGGCCGGCTCCGGCCAGGCGCTGAAGGTGGTGATCGAGCCATGAAGGTCACCGCGGTGGACCCCTTTGCCCTGGCGCTCGACCTGCGCTCGGGGGCGCTGCAGCCCTACACGTCGCGCACCCAGCGCCACCTGTCGGACATGAGAGGTGCCTTCCGGGACGGCGCGGCCCTGGAGGACCTGGTCCGAGGGGGCGACCCGCTGGTCTACGAGGTGCTGCAGTACGACCTGCCCGAAGAGACGGGCCAGCTCATTTGCTGCACCACCGTCTTGTACCCCGGGACGGTGGGGGCCGAGTACTACATGACCAAGGGCCACTACCACCTGGTGCGCGAGACAGCTGAGATCTACCTGGGCCTGAGCGGCCAGGGCTACCTGCTGCTCATGACCGAGGACGGCCGCAGCTGGGCGGAGCCGTTGGGACCGGGCACAGTGGCCTACGTACCGCCGGCCTGGGCGCACCGCAGTGTGAACGTGGGCGAGGAGCCCCTCGTCTTTTTCGCGGTGTACCCAGGCCAGGCCGGCCACGACTACGGCACCATCGAGCGCACCGGTTTCGCGCAGCGCGTCCTGCGCGGCCCCCAAGGACCGGTGCTGGCATGACCCCGGCCCCGGCTGAGGTGCCGATGCTGCGGCCGCTGCGCGAGTGCACGGTGGTGGTCACCCCCCGGTCGTTCGGCTTGTACAGCGACGAGCTGCGCCAGCAGCTCGAGCAAGCGGTGGGTGAGGTGCGCTACCGGCCGGGGCCGCTCAGCGCGGCCGAACTGGCCCAGGAGGTGGCAGACGCCGACGGGTTGCTGGCCGGCCTGGACGAGGTGAGCGCCGAGGTGCTCGACGCCGCCCCCCGCCTGCGGGTGGTCGCCCGCTACGGCGTGGGCGTGGACCGGGTCGACCTGCGGGCCGCAGCAGAGCACGGCGTCACCGTGACCACGACCCCGGGAGCCAATGCGAACGCCGTAGCCGAGCTCACCATTGCGCTGCTGTTCGTGCTCGCCCGGCCGTTGGTCGAGGGCAGGGACCAGGTACGCGCCGGCGGCTGGCCGGCGCTGCGGGGCATTGAGCTCGCGGGCCGGGCCCTGGGGCTGGTCGGCCTGGGCCGCATCGGGGCCCTGGTGGCGGCCAAGGCAGCGGCGCTGGGCATGCATGTCCTGGCCTACGACCCGGCCGTGGCTAAAAGCGAGGTCGCCCGCCTGGTGCCTCTGGCGGCCCTGGCCCGGGAGGCGGACTTCGTCTCCCTGCATGCCCCCCTCACTGAGCAGACCCGAGGCATGGTGGCGAGGTCGTTCTTCGAGCAGATGAAGCCCGGCTCCGCTCTGGTGAACACCGCTCGGGGGGAACTGGTCGACGAGGCGGCCCTGCTGTGGGCGCTGGACCAAGGGCCTCTGCGGGCGGCGGCCCTCGACGTGCTGGGCCAAGAGCCTCCCCGCCCCGGCCACCCCCTGATGGGCCGGGACGACGTCTTTGTGACGCCGCACATTGCGCCGCACACCGTGGAAGCCACGGCGTCCATGGGCCAGATGGCCGTTGACGAGCTTTTGAACGTCCTGTCCGGGGGCCAGGCCCGCTTCGCCGTGCCGTTGCCTGGCCCGCTGCCCAGGCCAGCCGGCCTGGGCCCAAAGGAGGCATGAGGACATGGGGCACACCACCGCTGAGCCCGGCCCCCCGCCGGTGGGCGCCGGCACCAGGCACTTCAGCTTCATCGGGGTCACCACCGCCAAGTCCGCCATCATGCGGGTCTTCCCCGCCTGGGCCGAGCACCTCGGCCTGAAGGACGTCGTCATGCGCGGCTACGACCTGCCCCTGCACGCCCCCGCCGAGCGCTACCGCGAGGTGGTGCAGGAGCTGCGCTCGGGCCCCGAGGAGCTGGGCGGCCTGGTCACGACCCACAAGATCGACCTGTTCAACGCTTGCCGGGACCTGTTCGACTACGTGGACCCTTACGCCGAGCTGTGCGGGGAGGTCTCGTGCCTGTCCAAGCGCGACGGCCTGTTCCGGGCGCATGCCAAAGACCCCATATCGTCGGGCCGGGCACTGGACGAGCTCGTCCCCCAGGGCTACTGGGCCGCCAGCGGGGCCGAAGTGCTCCTGTTCGGGGCCGGCGGCTCCAACCTGGCCATCAGCCTCCACCTCATGACCGGGCGGCCCCCCGAGGACCGGCCCGGCCGCATAGTAGTCGTGAACCGCAGCCCAGGCCGGCTCGAGTCCATGCGTTCTGTGCACCAGCGCCTGCCGACGGACGTGAAGGTGGAATACGTCCACAACGCAGATCCTCGGGAGAACGACGAGTTGCTGAAACAGCTACCGGCTGGTTCGTTGGTAGTCAACGGCACCGGGATGGGCAAGGACAGCCCCGGCAGCCCCATCTCGTGGGACGCCAGGTTCCCCGAGAACGCCTTGGTATGGGAGCTAAATTACAGGGGCGAGCTCGACTTCCTGCACCAGGCTGAGCGCCAGCAAAAGGCACACGGACTAGTTGTCGAAGACGGTTGGCGTTATTTCATACACGGCTGGACGTGCGTGGTCGAAGAGGTCTTCGACGTGGAGATGACCCCACAAGTGGTGAGTGACCTCTCCAGTTTAGCCCAGTGGGCAAGAGAGCCAGTTTAGCGAAAGGAGATAAGAGCACACTCCTGACCAACACATACGGGATAGTTATACCGAAGTTTTGTATACAATATCGAGCAGCAATAGTTGTCATAAACACCACAATGAAAGGAGTAGTTGGATGATACCGAGTGGCAGAACTACAACACGCGTGACGGCATCTGTCGTGGCAGCCGTAACAGTTGCAGTGTCCTTAGGGGTCCCGGCATCTGCTGCGCAGCGCCCCTCGCTACGCACGGCTGCAACGCAACCCATTACCTTCGTTGTCTCTATACGGTCCCTCTCGAACGTCTACCAGGCACAGTATGTAACTGGAGCAAGGGCATTTGTAAAGTGGCTCGGTTACCCAGCTAGCAGCCTAAAAGTTCTACAAAGCGGCAACAACGATGAAGCGCAACTAACGCAGATTCAAACCCTGCTCTCCACGACGTCAGGCAAGATAGCTATCAACGCCGACCCCAACACCAACAGCATAGCACAATCCATAGCAGCGTCCGTGCAACGTGACCCGAACGCCTATGTGACCATGCTCTGGAGCAAGCCCAACAACCTGTGGCCATGGCAGTACTCACATTGGGTCGCTTTCATTGAGTTCAATGGAGTAACCGCGGCCGAGCAAACGGCGAATGTGCTACTTCAGACAATGGGTGGCCACGGGAACATAGTGGCTCTACAGGGCATACTTGGGGACCTTTCTAACCAGCAACGCTGGCAGGGGCTGCAAGCCTTTCTGAAAGCTCACCCGAGCATGAAGCTGCTCGCAACTGAGAGCGCAAACTGGGAGGAGACCCAAGCGTACACCGAGACCAAGTCCCTAGCCGCTAAGTACGGGAAGACGCTAAACGGGGTATGGGCAGCCAACGACGAGATGGCCGTGGGTGCCCGTGAGGCCCTGAATAGCCTCGGGCTACGACGGGTCCCAGTTGTGAGTGCAAGCGATGCCATCCCACAGGTACTGACATCCATCAAGGCCGGGTCGGGGATCTATGCCACTACGGACCCGAACGGCTACCTAAGCGGCTCGGTACCTCTGGCGTTGTCCTACTACGCAGCCATCGGAAAGATCAATGTTGCCAGCCTTGGCCACGCAAAGCGGGCATTTTACGCCAAAGCTGAACTTGTAACGCAACACAATGTAGCGAGCGTCTTAGCTCCATTTAGCGCGACCCAGTACGTGCCTTATTGGACATTGACTGGCGTATGGCGTGACTACGCGGGTCCAATGTTGTAGAAGGACTCCGCGTCCATAGTGATGCACCTATGCTGGCGTCGGGATCGTGAGGGACGCCAGCATAGGTCGCCGTCACACGTGGCTGCTGATGTGGTTTGGGGGAACCGTTGTGAAGCAACAAGAGCTAACAAGCCAACTGGGAAAAACAGGCTATTTGCACCTCAGTAGTGCAGCTTGGCGAACCGTGGCGCGGTCGTCTAGCGTCCGATGACGGAACGGATAGTATTATACGGGAGGTCATGATCGTGACATGGCAGTTGGAGGCTCAAACAGACGCTAGCCCTGGACCTGCGTGCAGCGTAGAAAGTGAGACGGCGACGAAAAGCGCAGTGCTGGAAAGGGTGTCGCGACTGTGGAGACGCTCCGGGCGTAGTGTAATGCCCATTATTGCCCTAATTATAGTTGCAATTGTGTTTGCAGCGACTAGCAGCCGCTTTATGACAGTGGCTAACGCACGAGCGATCGTCAACGACGCAGCTCTGTTGCTCATTCTTGCAGTGGGTCAGACGCTGGTGATACTTCTCGGGTCGATCGACCTATCTGTAGAAGGCGTAATGGCCATGAGCTCGATGGTTGTGGCGCTGCTAATTAGCAATAGTCGTAACCATATTGACTTAGGTATAGGCGCCGTGTTCGCGGCCCTTGGTACGGGGGCTTTGGCCGGCTTGGTCAACGGTGTCGCTCTGACGTGGGCCCATATTCCGTCGTTCATGGCAACGCTGGGCACGTGGTATGCAGCTCTGGGCGTCGCGACGGTGCTGTTCGGCGGCACGAGTGTCATAATTAGGAGTCATAGTTTCAACGCGCTAGGCGGCGGCTCGATTGGAGGGCTGGAGCCGATCGTGTTCATTGCGGTGGGGGTTGCGGTGGCCGGCTGGGCGTTCCTGCGCTACACCCGAGCTGGCCGGGTCATGCGGGCGATTGGTAGCAACGAACCCCTGCTTGGGCTGTCGGGCGTGCCGGTGAAGCGGTACAAGGTGCTAGCGTTCGTGATTGGTGGCACACTGAGCGCATTGGCAGGGGTTTTAGCTTCTGCGCAGGTCGAGAACGGGTCGGTCAATATCGGCACAGGTATGTTGTTTACGACGATATCCGCGGTTGTAATGGGCGGGACAGTTCTGACGGGAGGGAAGGGGGGTATAGGCAACACGGTGGTGGGCGTGCTGCTGCTCACGGTGGTCACGAACGGGATGGTGCTGGCCGGCATCACGCCGAATCTTCAGCAGGCGGTGGAGGGCGTGATTATCGTGGGCGCGGTGGTGACAGCATTGTGGCCCCAGCGGTCGCGTCTGCAGATCGCTAAGTAGGATAACAGGTGGGTAATAAGGTTGTTCGAGATGGTGAAGCGGTGAATGCCACGAGCACAGCCGTTATGTTTAGGGCGGAAGGCGTGATGAAAGACTTTCCGGGTACTCGTGCGTTGAAAGGCGTGTCAATGGATGTGCGCGTGCACGAGGTTGTGGGGTTAGTCGGCGAAAATGGCTCTGGAAAGTCTACTCTGCTCAGAATAGCAGCTGGCGTGTTGAGGCCGGACTCGGGGAAGCTCTTCCTGCGTGGGAAGAGGGTGTCATTTAATAGCGCGCGAGACGCCCTGCGGCAAGGAATCGGGATGGTGTTCCAGGAGCAATCACTTATTCCAGGGCTCACTGTTGCGGAAAATATCTTCTTTGGGGCAGAGACGGCCGCGGTGCGCCATGGAGTATATCACTGGAGGCAGCTCTACCGAGAGGCGAAAGAGGCGCTTTCTCTTCTTGGGCTTGACGTAAACCCGCATAGCATTACGGAGTCGCTGACGTTCGCGGAGCAGCAGAAAGTTGAGATCGTGAAGGTTATGCAGACCACCAGAGCTGGCGGCGGCGAGCCGCTTGTCATACTTGACGAGCCGACTGCCGTTCTCGACGGCAGGGATGTGGAGATGCTGCTGGAACAGGTGAGGAGGCTGCGAGAAGTTGGCTCGGTGATATTCGTGTCGCACCGGGTAGACGAGGTGCTAAGTGTGGCGGATCGGGTCTATGTGCTGCGCGACGGCGATTGTGTGTTCGAGTGTGACGCGGGTGGAACTAGCCGCGATGACCTTGTCAAGGAGATGGTTGGAAGAGAAGTGGTGGCGGCACGATACGGGGCAAGTCAGAGCGCGCTTGTCAATGATGGGGCGCCTCCGTTGCTTGAGGCGCGTTCGGTGAAGAGCGGGATATGTAAGTCGGGCTCGCTGAGGGTTCATAAAGGCGAGGTGGTAGGGATAGCTGGCGTTGTGGGTTCTGGTAAGGAGGACCTGTGCCGAGCCCTCTTCGGAGCGGCCGAGCTAGGTGGAGGTGAGATAGTTCTAGAAGGGCGACGGGCTCGGTTCCGATCCCCGGCGGACGCAGCAAAAGCAGGGATAGGTTACGTGCCGTCAAATCGGCGGGTAGAGGGGATCGCGAGCGGGCTCGATGTCGCCGAGAACATCGTGTTGGCGGCGCCGAGGGAAGCGTGTTGGGGGCCGGTGCTTTCTAGCAAACGGTGGGGCGAATTGGTGAAACATTGGATCAAGCAGCTTCGTATCATCACTTCTGGCCTACACGCACCGGTAGAGCATTTGAGCGGTGGTAACCAGCAAAAGGTCGTGCTAGCAAAGTGGCTGGCGAAATCGGGGTTACGAGTGTTGATTCTGGATCACCCCGCGCGCGGGCTGGACATTGGGGCGAAAGAGGAGGTGTACCGGGCGATACGTCAACTCGCGAGCAGAGGCATGGGTATCGTGTTATTAGCAGATACGTTGGACGAACTTATAGCGCTAAGCGACACGGTAGTAGTGATGCGCGACGGAATAGTAAGCGGTCATTGGGACGGTCGGCAGGGTAAGAAGCCATCTGAAGCTGAGGTAACTGGACTGATGGTGTAAAAGGAAGGTCGTTGGGTTATGGGGTTGAAGGTAGTTTGGAGGCAATCAGGGCTAGCGGGTAAGCTCTCCCTTGAGGAGAGCAGGGGTGGCAGTGGCGTAGGAGGCCGTGTAGGAGAGACAGAAGTGGCGCAAGTTGGGTCCCTGCTGCGGCGGCTGGTGCCTTTGGCGATGCTAGTCGCGATGATCGGCATTGTGGGAGGCGTGAAGCCACTGTTTTTTTCTGTGTATAGCCTCCAGACGCAGCTGTCTGCGGCGGCACCGTTATTGTTGTTGGCGCTGGGAGAGGCGGGTGTGATCCTTCTTGGGGGCATCGATTTGTCGAACGCTACCGTTGCAGCGCTGGCCACGGTGCTTTTGGCTGAGTGGCTTGGTCACGGCCCAGGTGCAGGCATTGTGGCGGCGGTAGTGCTTATGACTACTTGCATGGGCGCCATAAATGGAGTAGTCGCGGTGTGGGGCCAGGTGCCGTCGTTTATCGTTACACTTGGGGCAATGGGATTATGGGCCGGTGTTGCTCTTGTGGCAAGCAATGATAGTACGATATCGGTTAACGATCCGCAGGCAATTAACTGGTTTGGTGGGATGAGCGCGGGTGTGCCGAATGCGTTTTTGGTAGGTCTGGTTGCGGTCGCGGTGGCAGCATTTGTGTTGCGGAAGGTGCCTGGGGCGCGCTTGGGAATGTATGCTATCGGGGCGGCTGAGTCGGCGGCGAGGATGTCCGGGGTGAGGGTCGGGGTTGTACGTGTGGCAGCGTTCGCGGGTGCGGGGCTGTTTGCCGGGTTGGCTGCTGTCGTTTTGGCAGCGCAGGACCTCAGCGGTGACCCAACGGCGGCGTCGTCGCTGCTGCTGCCATGTATTGCGGCGGTAGTCGTGGGCGGTAACGCGATAACGGGTGGTGTGGGTGGAGCGTGGCGGGTGTTGGTGGGTGCGCTTATAATCACTGTGCTGGATAATGGTATAGCGATTGTCGGCGTCAACCCTCTTGCGGAGCAGATTGTTTATGGTGGGGTTCTGCTCGTGGCGGCTGGAGTGACTGTAGACCGTTCTCGGGTTAGGTTTGTGAAATGAGGTGGCGGAAGGGTGTAGGGTGGTTCTTACGAGATGTTATCGGTAGGGCTGTGTATAGGGGGCGCGGTGCAGAGCAGGTGCGTAATGTTGCGTGATGGGCCAACGGGGTGGTTGGCGCAAGAAAGTGCAGGAGGTATTAGGTGGTGTTGAGCAAGGTGCCGTTCGGAAGCACAGGTATGGAGGTCACCCGTGTTGGGTTTGGAGCGTGGGCTGTAGGAGGCGGAGGATGGGCCTTTGGCTGGGGGGCGCAGGACGACGAGAAGTCGGTGGCGGCTCTGCGCCATGCCGTCGAGGCTGGGGTGAACTGGGTTGACACCGCTGCGGTTTACGGGCTGGGCCACTCGGAACGGGTGGTGGCTGAGGCGTTGAGGGGGATGCCTGAGGCCGACAGGCCGTACATATTTACAAAATGCGGGCTCAGGTGGAACGAGGAGGACCCCTACGAGCCGCAGCGGAGGGTGGGTGCTCCGGCCAGCATAAGGTGGGAGGTAGAGCAGTCGCTGGAGCGTTTAGAGGTCGAAAGGATCGACCTTTACCAGATGCACTGGCCAGCTGAGGACGGTACTCCGCTGGAGGAGTACTGGGATGCTTTGTTGCGGCTGAAGGAAGAGGGAAAGATCAGGGCGGCGGGTCTCAGCAACCACAGCGTCGCCCAGCTGGAGGTAGCTGAGAAGCTTGGGCACGTAGACAGCTTGCAGCCGCCGTTTTCAGCCATCAGGCGGACGAGCGCCCCTGAGATAGCTTGGTGCGCGGCCCACTCGACAGGGGTCATCGTCTACAGCCCCATGCAGTCAGGCCTTCTTAGCGGGACGATGACGGCCGAGCGGGTGCGTGCGCTGGAGGACGACTGGCGTGCGAGGGACCCGGAGTTCCAAGGGGAGCGCCTGGCGCGCAACTTGGCGTTGGCCGACGCGCTGCGTCCCATTGCAGCCCAGCGAAAGGTGAGCGTGGGCGCTATAGCCGTTAGCTGGGCGCTTTCGTGGCCCGGCGTAACTGGAGCGATCGTGGGCGCTCGGGACGCGGCTCAGGTAGATGGCTGGCTTCCGGCAGCTTCCTTGGAGCTGACGACCGAGGAGCTGGGCGCAATCTCAAAGGCGATCGTGTCAACAGGAGCGGGTGATGGGCCGGTCCGGCCTGAAGAGTGAGGCCAACCTTACGGTTCAGGTCACTGGCCGTGGAGCGGTGTGGTCGCCGCCGGGGGCCCAGCGGGTCAGCAACAGGCTCACGCGTCCGGCTTTATCGTCCAGGTCGCGTCAAACCTCAGCAACTGTCTAGACGGACGCAACTTGGGTTCGCGCCCCCGGCTCGCCTGCTTGTTCTGCAACGGCCCACAAAGGTGAGCTGGAACGTTGGGGTGCATAAAACGACTGGGTAGGGAGATCTAGATGAAACAGGTGGTGATCCGTTCTGCTGGTGAGGTCGGCTACGAGGACGCTCCGTTGCCCGAGCCCGGGCCAGGAGAGGTGCGCATCAAGCCCTCGGTTGTCGGGATATGCGGGTCTGACTTGCACGCCTTGGCTGGTGAGCACCCGTTCATTCCGCTGCCTTGCTCGCCCGGGCATGAGGTGAGCGGTGTCATCAGTGCCCTAGGCCCAGGGGTCACGGAGCTCGAGCTCGGCTCCCGGGTCCTGTTGGAGCCGAACATCGTTTGCGGCGAGTGCGAGTACTGCAGGTCCGGCCGCTACAACCTTTGCGAGAATCTAGTGGTCGTCGGCTGCCAAGGGCCGGGTGCGATGGCCGAGGAGCTGGTCGTGCCGGCAAGCCGGCTGCACAAAGTGCCTGAGGCCATGACCGACGCGGCGGCGGCGCTGGTGGAGCCTATGGCTACTGCAGTGCACGCCTTGCGGGTGGCGCGAGACGTGCCAGGCGGGCGAGTCGTGGTGCTTGGTGCTGGTTCGATCGGGCTCCTGATGCTGCTGGCGGCGCGAGCCGCTGGTGCCTCCCGAGTGGTCGTCTCCGAGCCGAGGCCAGCCAAGCGTGAGCGAGCGTTGCGCCTCGGGGCGAGCGCTGTTTTCGACCCTGGCGACCCAGCGCTCGTGCCAAAGGTCAGGAACGAGCTTGGGGGCCACGCTGACGTGGTCCTCGACTGCGTATCTGTCCAAGCGTCGATGTCGCAGGCAATTGCCATGGCCGAGAAGGGGGGGGCGGTGATAGTGGTCGGCGTGCCCGCTGCGGACGTGAATATACCGCTCGCGATCGTCCAGGACCGCGAGATAAGGCTTGAAGGCAGCGCGATGTACACGCGCGTCGACATGCAAAGGGCGATCGAGCTAGTCGGTGCCCCAGGTTTCCCGCTCCATGAGCTTGTGACGGCCACATTGCCGTTCGACAAGGCACCAGAGGCATTTGACCTTGCCGCCAGCGGGGACCAAGTCAAAGTCCAGCTGGTCGTAAACGAGATGGGCAAGTGATGGACGGGGCATTTCGTTTGGACGGCAAGGTGGCGCTTGTCACCGGTGGCCGCCGGGGCCTCGGGCACGCGTTTGCTGAGGCGCTCGCGTCCGCAGGGGCGCGAGTAGCCATCAGCTCAAGGCAGTTAGATGACGCGGCTCAGGTAGTAGAAACCATGCGCGCCCAAGGGCTCGAAGTCATGGCCGTAAGCGGCGACGTCACCTCCTATGGCGACGTAGAGGCAATGGTGGCTGCTGTCGAAGCGGCTTATGGCCCGCTCGACGTCCTGGTGAACAATGCCGGGGTGGTCGAGCACAGGCCCTCGCTTGAGGTCACCCCGGAGTCGTGGCATGACGTGGTGTCTGTCAACCTCGACGGCGTATGGTACTGCTGCCAGGTAGCCGGGCGTGGGATGGTCGCCCGCAAGAGGGGCACCATAGTCAACATCGGCTCAATATCGGCCATGATCGTGAACCGGCCACAGTGGCAGCCCTCCTATAACGCGTCGAAGGCCGCCGTGCACCAGCTGACACGCTCGTTGGCCGTCGAATGGGCGCCCTACAACGTTAGGGTGAACGCCCTGGCGTTGGGCTACGTGCGCACGGAGATGTCACCTGACCCGACCGAGCCCGAGTACGTCCAGCGCTGGGTGGAGGACGTGCCGATGCGCCGGATGGCTAAGCCGCAAGAGGTGGCACCTGCAGTGGTGTTCCTAGCTAGCGAAGCTTCTAGCTTCATGACAGGCAGCGTCGTAGTAGCCGACGGTGGCTACACCTTGTGCTGAGGAGCCAGGTGTGCGTCACCTGCAGCACCGCCTCCGACCTCGCCGGACGAGGTGCTCGCCGAAGTCATGGCCGTCGGCTGGGGCCAGGTCCTTTACAACACCTACGGCTATAGCGCCTGTTACCGAGGCCGCGAAAGCTCATGACATCCTGCCGGGCCGGGCAGACGACGCTCGCGCTCACGAGCCCCGTCACCCCTTGGTCAGGCGCGGGACGGCCTGGTGTGCATCGTCGCGTTGGTACCGTAGCCATGGGCCCATGAGAGCTGCGTCGCGTGCACTGCTCAGAGCGCTGGTGCCGAGGTCCGCTAGTGAGGCCAAGACGTTGTCGATGAAAGTGTCGTTTTGCGTCAGCGTCAAAGGTATTTCCTTCGCTCAGGGCGCAGATGCCGGGGGCACCGTGAGGGGTACGTCCTCGGGTGGTTGATAACAAAATGAAGCGAGAGAGTGGGAGCAGGCATTGTATATTGCGGGCTATTTAGTGCAGGAGATCGTGCGGAGCGTCGGACGCGCCACGACCGGCCAAGACGAGTGGAGCCTCAGCTCTCCTGGGGGTCTTACGCGGCACGGGGTCTAGAGAAATGGCAACTTTGAGGGCGCGTCTCGTGCCGCTCTACCTGACCTCGCCCGATGACCCTGAGTTTGTGAGCCATACTGAACGGCTGGCCGTGTTACTAGCAGACGAAGCAGAGCTGATGGCACCCTTGGCCTTGGGGTCGGCACTGCCAGAAGCCGACGCCGTCGTCTTCCCGCAGATGGTTGGCGAGGCCTACCGTCGCGTGGACGACTTCCGTGGTCTCGACCTGCCGGTCCTTGTGCTCACCTCGGATTTTGGCACCATGGCCATGTGGGACTGGGAGATCATCAGCTACCTGCGAGCTGAGGGCGTGAACGTCATGGCGCCTTACTCGCTGGACGGAGCAAGGACGGCTTGCCGTGCCCTAGCAGCCAAGCGAGAGCTGAGGATAGGCCAGTTCGTTGTTTACCAAGATCACCCTGGAGAAGGCGGCCAGCAGCCGAGCATTTTTAAGCGCTTCTACTGGTGGGAAGACGAGTGCTCTTTGCGCATCCAGGAAAAGTTTGGCCTGCGTATAAACAAGCGCAGCTTTACTGAGCTTGGGGCTCGTGCGAAGGCCATCCCCGATGTGGTGGCGGCCAGTGAGTGGGAGCGACTGAGAGGTACGGTACCGCTAGCTGACGTGAGCAACCGAGCGGTCCTGAGCGCCCTCAAGCTCTACCGGGCGCTACGCGACGACCTTGACCAACAGGACGGGGTCTTGGCCGTGGGCATCAACTGTCTCAACGAGTCGGCGTCTTCGGACACTACGCCCTGCCTTGCTTGGGATCTTCTCTACGCAGAGCGGGGCATTATCTGGGGGTGCGAAGCGGACATTGTGTCTATGCTGACTGAGGTTATCGTTCACCGCTCCCTCGTTTCGCCGGTGATGATGACCAACTTGTATCCCTTCTTGATGGGCCAGGCGGCATTGCAGCATGAAAAGATCCCAGCCTTCCCAGACGTCGACGACCCAGACAATTATGTGTTAGCAGCCCACTGCGGCTATCTGGGCGTATTGCCGCGGTCCTTCGCTGTGTCGTGGAAGCTTCGCCCCAAAGCTCTAGCTATCGTGGACGATAATGCCGTCGCCATTGATGCTAATCTCCCAGTCGGGTGGGTCACTTTGGTAAAGCTTGGGCCAAGGTTCGATACCCTGTTGGTGGTGCAGGGCGAGCTTAGCGGATATGCAGGCTTTGCTGGCTCTGATTGCCGCAACGGGGCCGTGGTGCGGGTGCCCGACGGCCACGGACTTGTGGAGGCGCTTCCCTCGCACCATTCGGTGCTGACGACCGGGCATGATCTTGCTAGCCTCGAACTGGTCGGTCATGTCTTCGGGCTGCGGTTGGAGAAGATCGGCAATTGGGGCGGCTAAGCCTGGATCCGCGGCATAGGTAGGCACTGGCGGGGTCGCTGAACTGGGACCATCCGCGAAAAGTGCCCTTCCGTAAGGGAAAATGGTGGTCGTCAAACCAAGACCATCCCCCAACAGGAGGGCACCTTTCAGATGCGTCAATCATCGCGCAACTTGGACGCCTTGGAGGTAGTTTTCGACGACCCCAACGCGGTCGCCAACGGTGGGCTCGTGCTCCCCATGACCCTCGCCGACCGGCTCGGGCTGAAAGAGCTGGTGGAGGGAACGTGCACCTGGGCGACGCCCCCGGGCACGCCAACGTCGGCCAGAAGGCGATGGCGCTCGTGGCCTCGGCGCTCGTGGGCGGAGACTCGATCGACGACGCCGACGTGCTTCGGACCGGGCGCGCCGACGCCCTGCTCGGGCGCTGGGTGCCTGCCCCGAGCACCCTCGGGACCTTCCTCCGCAGCTTCTCCTGGGCCGACGCACGCAGCTTGGACAGGGTCTCCGCCGAGCTATTGAAGAGGGCCTGGGAGGCAGGGGCGGGGCCGGGGGACCGTCCGCTCACCATCGACGTGGGCTCCTCCATCTGCCGGGCCTACGGGCTGAAGAAGGAAGGCGTCACCTTCGGCTACACCAAGGTCGGCTACACCAAGGTGAGAGGCCTGCACCCGCTGCTCGCGACGGCTTTGGGCCAGGTGCTCGGCGTGCGCCAGCGAGGGGGCAGGCTCGGATTGCCGCAACGGAGCTTTCGTGAGGGTGCCCGACGGCCACGCGGCTCGGGTGCAAGGGCAACTTGACTGCGGGCGAGCCGCCCATGACTTGCGCGAACGGCCAGGTCAGCTATGTGGACACGGAGACCGGCCATTGGCTGCGGCCAGCCGCCTACACGGCTATGCAGGACATCATTGGCAAGTACCCGAAACTGGCGGGTGTGTTCGTTGAGAACGAAGACATGGCTGTTGGTGCGCACACAGCTCTCGTGGCTGCTCACAAGACCAACGTGGTGGTGGTCTCCCAGAACGGCGCCCCGTACGGCCTGGCTGGGATCAGGGCTGGTTGGCTCAAGGCTTCCGACACGTGCTCACCGGCACTCGAGGGCATCAACTCGGTCCGGCTGATCGACGCCTACCTGAACCACAAGATCTCTGGTGGCAAGCTTTACTACTCGTATTCGGTGTTCGTGACCAAGGCCAATGTCGACCAAGCTGTGGGATGGACTATCTACCAGAACCCTAGCGCCGTAGCCAAGTACATGGCGAGGCCGTTGCTGACGCCAGTTGCGAACCCACCCATGTGACGAGGGCGGCCTCCGCGCGGGGTTGCGCAAGGTCCGTGCCCAGCGCGGGTGGGACCTTTAGGTTGAGCTGCCGGTTGGCTCGCCCCCGCAAGGGGCGGGCCGGCGGGCATCGGGGTGAGGCTGCGGCCCCGTCCCCGGCCAGGCCACTTGGGCGGCGAGCAGGGGCGCCTGGCCTTGGCGGCGTCCACCGCCCCTCCTGGTCGCACTGGCAGCGCGCGGAGTCGTCCGGGGAGCCGGCGTGGCCCGCGCTGCGCGCCGGCCCAAGGCCGGCCCCCCGGGTCATGGCACTGGCGGGGAAGGCGGGTGCCGTGGTAGTGGTGGGTGTCTTCACGGACGTGGGCGTAGTGCTGCCAGCAGCCCGCAAAGGGCTGCGGGCGAGGGAAAGGGGTCATGATGGACCAGGTGTTCCGCCTCGACGGCAAGGTGGCTTTGGTCACCGGTGGCCGCCGAGGCCTCGGACGAGCCTTCGCTGAGGCATTGGCTTCAGCCGGGGCGCGGGTGGCGATCAGCTCGCGGGAGCCAGACGAGGGGGCCAAGGCGGCCGGAGAGATGCGCGCCAAGGGCTTCGAGGCCATGGCCGTGACCGGGGACGTCACGTCCTACAGCGACGTGGAGGCCATGGTGAGGGCAGTGGAGGACGCTTACGGGCCGCTCGACGTCCTGGTCAACAATGCCGGCGTGGTCGAGCACAAGCCGGCCCTGGAGGTCACCCAGGAGTCATGGCGCGAGGTCATCTCGGTGAACCTGGACGGGCTGTGGTACTGCTGCCAGGTCGCCGGGCGGGGGATGGTCGAGCGCAGAAGAGGGTCAATAATCAATATCGGGTCGATATCTGGGATGATCGTGAACCGGCCGCAGTGGCAGCCGGCTTACAACGCCTCCAAAGCCGCCGTGCACCAGTTGACGCGCTCTTTGGCGGGCGAGTGGGCGCCCTACAACATCAGGGTCAACGCCCTGGCACTGGGTTATATCCGTACGGAAATGTCCCCCGACCCGGCCGACCCCGAGTACCGGCAGCGATGGGTCACCGACGCGGCCATGCAGCGCATGGCGACCCCTGAGGAGGTGGCGCCGGCAGTCGTCTTCCTCGCCAGCGAGGCGGCCAGCTTCATGACGGGCAGCGTGGTCGTCATCGACGGTGGTTACACCGTTTGGTGACGGGCGGTTTGGTGGGGCCCGGCGCGGCCTTGACCTGACAATCACCGGGCACCTGGCGCTGCCCGGTGATCCTGCCTTGGTTCAGTGTGCTGGCTCGACTGTGGCCCGCGGTAGGGCATGAACGGCATCGGGTGGCAATGCGAGGTGAGGTACTACGAGCTGGTCCCAACGAGCAAAGCCGCCCAAGCCCTTGAAGGTGACCATGTGCGCCTCGACGCTTTCCCATCGCACTAAGAGCCAGTACTCGGAGGGCCTTTCCACTCCCCTGCACAGTTCGGCCCCGTGAAAACCGGGTGCTTGAGCCAATATGTCCTTGAACTCGTCAAAGGCGCGCTCAAATTGGTCGTCGTGGCCCGGCGCTACCGTCAAGCGAGCGACTTCTGTGACCATGAGGCGATTATCTCTTCCCAGGGCTCCCCGAGGCAAGTGCCCAACCGCACCCGGCCCGGCTCAGCCAGGGGGCTGCTGAGGCCCAGGGCGCGCGCTCAGGCGGCCAGGGCCCACCCCTGCTGATGACGAAGGAGGGCCGCAGCCGGGCTGAGCCGTTCGGCCCGGGCACAATGGCCTATGTAACGGCCGGGCTGGGCGCACCCCCGCGTGAACGTTGGCAAACAGGCCCTCATTTTTTTGGCCTGGCCAGTCCGGCGCGGCCCAGCACGCTCTAGCTTCGTCATCGCGTCCGGTTGCCGGCGGGCGGACGTTGGCTGCCTCGCCCGCGAGGCAGCCAGCTTCATGACGGGCAGTCATGACGGGCAGCGTGACCGTCATCGGCGGTGGTTATCACGTTTGGTGACAGGACGGTTTGGTGGGCCGGCGTGGCACCGACGTGACAATAACCGGACAATGACCTGGCTCGGGGTGCTGCCAGGTGCTCCTGGCTGACGTCCGGCGGCCAAGGGTGACGGTCAGGGGTGCCAGGTATGCTGGTAACAGTGGACACCTTGGACATCATCCGCCAGCTTGAGGCCGACCCGGCTCTGCGCGCCCAGCTGCGGGCTGTCCTACTGGGCGACGAGTTCTTGGGGCTCCCCGGCCAGGTCGGCCGGCTGGAGGCTGCCGTTCAGCGCCTGGCCGAGGCCCAGGCCCGCACCGACGCCCGGCTGGAGCGGTTGGAGGCTGCCGTTGAGCGCCTGGCCGAGGCCCAGGCCCGCACCGACGCCAACGTCGCCGCCCTGGCCGAGGCCCAGGTCCGCACCGACGCCAACGTCGCCGCCCTGGCCGAGGCCCAGGTCCGCACCGACGCCAACGTCGCCGCCCTGGCCGAGCGGGTCGGCCGGCTGGAGGCTGCCGTTGAGCGGCTGGCCGAGGCCCAGGCCCGCACCGACGCCCGGCTGGAGCGGTTGGAGGCTGCCGTTGAGCGGCTGGCCGAGGCCCAGGCCCGCACCGACGCCAACGTCGGCGCCCTGGCCGAGCGGGTCGGCCGGCTGGAGCTTGGCCAGGAGCGCCTGGAGGAGGGCTTGCGCCGGCTGGAGCAGCGCCACGACGAGCTGCGCACCGAGGTTGGGCGGCTGTCGGCCGTGGTCGGTGGGACGGTCGAAGAGGACGCAGCCTCCCTCATTGAAACGGTGCTCGCGCGCAAAGGCTGGGTGCTCATCGAAGCTCCCCACGCCGTGGATGTGGACGGTGAGCTGGACGTGCTGGCCCGGGCCCAGGACGGCGAGGGGAGGCCGGTCACCGTTCTGGCAGAGGCAAAGGTGCGCCTGCGCCCGGCGGACGTGCGCCGGTTCGGGGGTTCGCTCCAAGGCCTGTTGAGAGCCGCCGGCATAAGCGGCGACCACCTGGGCTACGTCTACGGGTTGCGAGTGTACAGCGGCTCCGAAGATGCCGCCCGGGAGCTCGGCCTTGGGGTGCTGAGCTACGACGGGGAGCGAGTCGAGCCCGTGCGGCAGACTGCCTGACCTGACCGTGGGCGGCTGAGCCTGCCGGCCCAGGTTGTCGGCCAGGCCCGGGCGGTGCTTCAGCTGGAGCGGGGCCGCCCTGTCCCCCGGCCCGATGGGCTCCACCGGAGGGGGCCGTCACTGTCGCCCCGGTACGGGCTCACCTGGACGCCAGGGCCGGGGCCGAGCCGGTTGCCCGGACCAGGTCGGCGATGCGGCGGTTGGCTTCGGCCAGGTCGAAGTGCTCAGGGTCGAAGCCGCCCCCAGCCCACTCCAGGTAGTGGTCGTGCTCCTCGTCGGAAGGGTCGGAAATGGCAACCAGGAACTCCTGGTACCCGGGGGTGCCGCCCACGTCCTCGGGAGGGCAGGCCCGCTCCCCGCCTGTGCAGCGGGGGAAGTCCTCCCCGGGCAACGCCGGGCGGACGGCCTGCACGCTGATGGTGTGCTGCCAGTCGTCGCCGAAGTCGTAGACGTAGCTGAAGCTTTGGCCCTCTGGCGCGACGTCGGCCAGGCGGTACCGGCGCTCGTCTTCAGGCGGGCCGTCCCAGCCCTCGCCGTCGTCCACCCCGTAGCGCTTGTCCCCGACGCTGATCTCGTGCAGGTGGTAACCCTGCCAACCCATGGCCTCCTGCACGACCAGGTGGAGGCCGGCGAGCGACAGCGATGAGGGGACAGCCAGGCTGCGCCAGATCTCAGGCTCGACGTCGTCCAGGCTCACTCTCAGCTCGTGGACGCTGGCGGTGGGCGGGCAGAGGGACGGCGCGTAGACCTGAGGGGCGCGGCCGGAGATGGCCAAACGGGGGACCAGCCACAACCCCACCGGCGTCGGGACGAGCGGTTGCCTGTGATCGGCTGGGCCGCTCCCGCCTGGGAGCAGCCGCAGGCGTGGCCCGGTGGAGCTGACCGCCGCCGCTGGCGAGCCGGGTTGCTCGTCCGGGCTACCCGGTGGCGGCTGGAGGATGCCTGCCAGCTCGAGCAGCTGCACGGTCTGGGACAGGTCGTGGTCGAGCAGGCCGCGCAGCTTGGCCTCCTCGGCCCAGGGCTCGGGCCAGCGGTAGTGGCGGTGCATGTAGGAGGTCAGCTGGCTGAGCGCCTCGGGGTAGCCGAGCGGGCCTTCGGCCAGGCGGAGCAAGAGGCTCGGGAAAGCACTGTCGACCGCCTCGGCCGCGCCGGCCGGCCCATCGCCGTAGTAACCGGCCAAAGGCCCCAAGGCCATCAGGGCGTCAGCCGAGCGCTGGAGGCGCTGGGCAGCAGAGAGCTGTGCCCAGCTGGCCGTCTGGCGCAACCGGCCGTGCTCCTTGCGGACCACGCCGGCCCGCAGCGCCCAGCGCAGGCTGAAGCTGAGGTCGGGCAGTTCTGCAGCCGAGCGGGTACGCCAGGTGCGCCCGCCGACCTCCGGGCCGAGGTGGTCACCCAAGCCCATGGCCCCCACCAGCTCCCGGGCGTCAGCCAGGGTGGGGTGGCCGGCCTGGGTCAACTTGCGGCCCGGACCGTAGAAAGACGCCAGCACCTCGAAGCGCCTGAGCACAGGCACCTGGGCGATAGCGGCCTGCAAGTCGGCAGGGAGGTCTTCGGTGCGCCGGGTGGGCTTGGGCGTGGCTGGTCGTCGGGCGGGGGAGGGCGCGGCCATGCCCCAATCATGCACCCCCAGGAACTGCCCGGCGAGCCCCCGGTGGGGGCGAGCCCGGGTGAGCGGGTGGGCCGGCCCGGGTGAGCGGGTGAGCAAGCCCGGGCGAGCGGGTGAGCCGGCCCGGGGGCAGGGAGGACGTTGCAGAAGGCTGCCCGGGTGGAGCGACGGCCCGTCAGCTGCCGAGCAGCTCCCGGTACAGCTGGCGGTGGTCTTCCACGAGGCGGGCCTGGCCGAAGCGCTGGGCGACCCGTCGGCGGCCTTCGGCCGCCATGCGGGCTGCTTCCTGAGGGTGCGCCAGGGCCTTGGCTAGGAGCCCAGCCAGCGCCGAGGGGTCGGCCGAGGGGCACAGCCAGCCGGTCTCGCCGTCTTGGACCACATGGCGCACGCCCCCGACGTCGGTGGCCACCACCGGCCGGGCAGCGGCCAGGGCCTCGATCAGCGCTACCGGGGTGCCCTCGTTGCGGCTGGAGAGCACCACCACGTCCAAGTCGGCCAGCACTCCGGGCATGTCGTGCTGCCAGCCGGTGAAATGCACGCGGCCGGCGATGCCGAGGCTCCGGGCGGCGGCCTCCAGGGAGGGGCGCAGCTCGCCGTCGCCCACCACGGCCAGGTGGGCCTCCGGCGTCTGGGCCAGCGCGGCGAACAAGGTGGCGTGGTCCTTGATGGGCACCAGGCGCCCGACCACCCCAACCAGGGGCACGTCGGGGCCCAGGCCGAGCAAGGAGCGCAGCCGCCCGCTCGGGCCTGCCACCTTCAGGTGGGCGTCCAGGTCCAGGCCCAAGGGGACCACCCGGTACTGGCCGGCCCGGCCCACCCCAAGGGCCAACAGCTCGTCGCGGACCTCGGGGCTGACCGCGACCAGGACGTCGGTCCACCTGGCTAACAGCCGTTCCAGCTCCAGGAAGGCGCGCTGTCGGGCGGCCCCGAAGTAGCCCTGCAGGACGTGGCCGTGGAAGGTGTGCACCAGCTTGGGGCGCGGGCGCAGGCTCAGCGCCGCCAGCCGGCCGATGGCGCCGGCCTTGGCCATATGGGTATGGACGAGGCGGGGCCGGGCCTGGTGGAGCAGCCGTCTCACAGCGACCAGGCCCCGCAGGTCGGTGAGCGGGCGGACGGGGCGCACCAAGGGCACCCTTTCCACCCGTACCGATGGGTCGGAAAGCTCGCCTTCGTGGGCGGGCGGCTGGCCGGCCACGAGCAAGGTGGGGAGCTCGTCGGCCAGGGCCTTGGTGAGCAGGAGCGCCTGGCGGGCGGGCCCGCCGATGTTCAAGCGGGTGATGAGCCGGACGACTGAGCAAGGTGCCGTCACCGGGGCCGTGGGAGGGGACGACCGAGCAGGCTCAGAGGTACTCGACGCGGCCTCCCCGGCAGCGGTGGCGGGTGTCGAGCACGTAGCGGGCACTGGACGCCACCAGGTCGTAGTCGACGTCGTCGTGGTCGGTCAGCACCACCACCGCGTCCGCCGCCTCTAGCTCGTCCTCGGTGAGCCGGGCACGGGCCAGGCGGGCGCCGGTGGTGTGGGCAGCCAGGTCGTCTGGGCCTATGTGGTCGTCCACGTAGCGCACGTCGGCCCCGAGGTGGGCCAGGCGCTGGGCGACGGCGAGGGCGGGCGACTCGCGCATGTCGGAGGTGTTGGGCTTGTAGGCCAGGCCGAGCAGCAGCAGCCGGCTGCCGTTGAAGGCCCGCTTCTGGCGGTTGAGGGCCATGCCCAGGCGCTGGACCACGTAGTCGGGCATGTGGTCGTTCACGTCGTTGGCCAGCTCTACGAAGCGGAAGCTGCGGCCAAGGGAGGTCTTCACGTGCCAGGACAGGTAGCTGGGGTCGATAGGCAGGCAGTGGCCGCCCACGCCGGGACCGGGGTTGAAGCGCATGAAGCCGAACGGCTTGGTCGCGGCCGCGTCGAGCGCCTCCCACACGTCGACGCCGAGGTCGGCGGCGAACATGGCGATCTCGTTGACCAGGGCCACGTTCACGTGGCGGAAGGTGTTCTCGATGAGCTTGGTGAGCTCCGCCTCCCGGGGGCGGGAAACCGGGACCGTCTTGGCCACCAAGGTGTCGTAGAAGCCCTGCACCGCGGCCAGGGAGGAACCGTTCACGCCGGAGACGACCTTGGGCGTGTCGACCAGGCCGAAGTGGCGGTTGCCGGGGTCGATGCGCTCGGGGCTGTAGCCCAGGTGGAAGTCTTGGCCGGCCACCAGGCCGCTGCCTTGTCCCAACAGCCCCGCCAGCAGCTCCTCGGTCGTGCCCGGGTAGGTCGTCGACTCCAGCACCACCACCGCCCCGGGCTTTAGGTGACCGGCCAGGGTACGGCCCGCCTCCTCGATGTAGGACAGGTCCGGGATGCCCTCTTTGAGCGGGGTCGGCACCGTGACCAGGGCGAAGTCGAAGCCCTCCAGGCGGCCGGGGTCGGTCGTCGGCAGGTAGCGGCCGGTGGCCAGGGCCTGGGACAGCTGCGCCGAGGCTATGTCCTCCACGTAGGAGTCGGCCGCGGCCAACCGGGACACCCGCCTGGGGTCCACGTCGTAGCCCACCACCTGGTAGCCGACCTCGACCGCCCGCACCGCCAGGGGCAGGCCCACGTAGCCCTGGCCGACGACCACGACCTTGGCGGGGGGCATGCCCAGATGGTTGCCCAGCGGGCCCTCCAGCGTCAAGACGGGGCCCAGGTGCTGGCCCACTCCACCGTGCGCCGCAGGCCCTCTTCCAGGCCCACTTTCGGCTCGAAACCAAGCGCTGCTCGGGCTGCGGTTATGTCCGCCAGGCTGTGGCGGACGTCGCCGGGACGAGCCTCTAGGTGGCGCGCCTGGGGCACCACGCCCATCACCCGGCCCAGGGTGGCCAGCAGCTCTACCAGGGTGTGGGAACGGCCGTAGGCGATGTTGAGCACCCGGCCGGCTACTGCCTCCGCGGGGGCACTGGCAGCGGCCAGGTTGGCGTCCACCACGTCGGTGACGAAGGTGAAGTCGCGGCTTTGCTGGCCGTCCCCGTAGATGACCGGCGGTTGGCCTCGGGACAGGGCTTGTACGAAAAGAGGCACGGCGGCGGCGTAGCGCGAGCCCGGTCGCTGGCCGGGCCCGTACACGTTGAAGTAGCGGAGGGCCACGGCCTCCAGGCCGTGCAGTTGGGCGAAGACGCGGCAGTAGTGCTCGGCGGCCAGCTTCGACACGGCGTAGGGCGAACGCGGCCAGCACGGCTCGGTCTCCTTGCTGGGCAGGGTGCCGGTCCCCCCGTAGACGCTGCTCGAGGACGAGGCCACGACGCGTCGGACGCCGTTTTCGCGCGCTGCCTGGAGCACGCACAGCGTCCCTTGGGTGTTGACCCAGTTGGTGGCCAGGGGGTCGTCCAGGGACCTCGGCACCGAGGTGTGCGCAGCCAGGTGGAACACGACCTGCACGCCGCGGGAGGCCTTGCGGACCAAGCGCTCATCGGTGACATCCCCCTCGACCAGCTCGGCCCGGTCGCTGACGTTGCCCTTGAGGCCGGTCGAGAAGTTGTCCAGCACACGGACGTTGTCGCCCCGTTCGACCAAGCGGGCCACCAGGTTGGAGCCGATGAAGCCGGCACCCCCGGTGACTAAGACGTCCATGTTCCCCTCTCGGCCACGGCCAGCCACGTTAGCGTTAGCCTGGCAGGGTGTGCGGGATAGCGGGCACCGTGGGCCTAGGCGCGTCCGAAGACGTGGTGCGCAGGCAGCTACGGTGCCTGGAGCACCGCGGCCCCGATGCCATGGGCGTTTTCTCGTCGGGGCCGGGGAGCGTGGGCGAGGCTCGGCTGGCGGTGGTCGACCTGGTGACGGGCGACCCCCCGGTGGCCTCCGAGCAGGGCAGGGTAGGCGCCGTACTGAACGGCGAGATCTACAACTTCAAGGAGCTGCGCCGGGAGCTGCTAGCCGCCGGCCATAGGCTCACTACGCAGGGCGACACCGAAGTGGTGGCCCACCTGGCAGAATCCCTGGGGCCGGTGGAGCTGGCCCGGCGCCTGGACGGCATGTTCGCCTTTGCCACCTGGGACGGCCTGCGCCACCGCCTGGTGCTGGGCCGCGACCGGCTGGGCAAAAAGCCCCTGTACTACTGGACAAATGGCGCCGTCTTGGTGTTCGCCAGCGAGGTCAAGGCGGTGCTGGCTCACCCTGGCACTCCCTGCCGCTTGGCCCCGGAAGCCCTGCCTACTTACTTGACGTTCGGCTACGTGCCTGACCCGGGTACCTTCTTCGAAGGGATCTCCAGTGTCCCTCCGGCCCATGTCCTGGTCTTCGAGCCTGGCCAGCCGCTGCGGCTGGAGCGCTACTGGGCGCCGGCCGCGCCCGGCATGGGCGATGTCAGCCCCCTGGAGCTGGCCCTGGACGAGGCGGCCAGAGCGGTGCGGTCCAAGCTGTCGGCGGCCGTGCAGCGCCGGCTGGTGGCCGACGTCCCAGTAGGTGCCTTCTTGAGCGGGGGCGTGGACTCTTCCAGCGTGGTGGCCCTGATGGCGGGCTCTTTGGCCGGTCCGGTGCCTACTTTCACCATCGGCTTCAACGACCGGGAGGGCTTCGACGAGCGTTCTTATGCCCGGCTGGTGGCCCGGCGCTACAAGACCGACCATACCGAGCTGGTTGTGCACCCTGATGCCACCAGCTTGGTGGAACGGCTGGTCTGGCACTACGACCAGCCCTTTGGCGACTCGAGCGCCCTCCCCAGCTTCTTGTTGTCGGAGCTGGCCCGCAGGCACGTGACAGTGGCCTTGTCTGGCGACGGCGGCGACGAGCTGTTCGCCGGCTACGAGCGCTTCGCGGCCGCGTTGGCCCTGGAGCGCCTGCAACGGCTGCCGGTGCGGCTGAGGGAGGGCTTGGGCAGGCTCGCCTCTGGTGTGCCACCCGCGGCCCTGCCCGGCCGGGCCCGGCGCGCCCAACGCTTGCTTGGTGCCGCCGGCCTCCCGGTGCTAGAGGCCTACCTGTCCTGGGCCCGCTGCGTCCCCGCCCGCTGGCAGCAAGAGCTGTTGGCTGACGGCTGGCAGCGGGTGGTGGAGGGCTACCGGCGGGTGTGGGACCGCAGCCGAGGGGCTGAGCTCCTGGACCGCCTCATGCTGCTCAACCTGGAGACCTACCTTCCCTATGACCTGCTGGCCAAGGTCGACCGGACGTCCATGGCCCACGGGTTGGAGGTGCGTTCCCCTTTTTTGGACACGGCTTTGGTCGAGCTCGCCCTTCGCCTCCCGCCGCAGGCCAAGCTACGCGGCTTGTCGCAAAAAAGGGCCCTGAAGCTCGCGGTTTCGGACCTCCTCCCACCCCAGGTGCTGCACCGGCCCAAGCGCGGCTTTGGGGTGCCCCTCACCCGTTGGTTCCGAGAGGACCTCCGTCCCTATGTAGAAGCCCGGCTCCTCGACCCAGGTGCCCGGGTGCGGGCATACCTGCAGCCAGCGGCAGTGGACGGCCTCGTCGGCGGGCACCTGTCGGGCACCGCCGACCACCGTGACGCCCTCTGGGCCCTGCTGACCCTGGAGGAGTTCCTTCGCAAGCAGGGCTGGTGAGCGGCCTCGGCAAGCAGGGCAGGTGAACGGCTTCGGGTGAGCTCGGCGGTGGCACTGGTGGCGCAGTGGCGGCTCAATGGTGGCGTCAGGCAGGCACATGCGTCGGGCAGGCACTGCGTCAGGGGTTGCTGGCGGCCTCGACAGCTGCCAGCAAGGCCCGGTAGCTCGCTTCCCAAGAATGCTCCCGGGCGAAGCGGCGCCCGGCTGCGCCCAGGGCCGGGGCGGAGCCAAGGGCTTGGGCCAGCAGCCCGGCGAACTGCCGCGGTTCGGCGCACAGGAGGGCAGGGCTGGCCAGCCGGCGGAGGACGGCCGACTCCGTTGCCACCACCGGCAGGCCCGCGGCCATGTACTCGTACAGCTTGAGGGGGTTGACGTGGTCCACCAGCGCGCCGTAGCGAGCCCGGTCAAACGGTATGAGGCCGACGTCCGCGGCGGCCAGGTAGCTCGGGACGTCCCGGTAGGGCCGTTCCCCGAGCAGGTGGAGGTTGGGCCGGGAGGCCAGCCGGCGGCGGGCAGGGCGCTCGGGGCCGACGAGCACGAACGAGACGTCGGGCAGCTGCTCAGCCAGTTGGCCCACCAGGTCGAAGTCGAACCACTCCCGCAAAGAGCCCACGTAGATGGCGATGGGCCTTGGCAGGCGGGCCAGGTCGGCCGGCACTGGGCCGGGGTTGGCGAAGTGGCCGAAGTCGACCCCGTGGGGCAGGTGCAAGACCGCCTTACCTGGCGCCAGGTGGCGCGCCACGGGGACCAGCTCGGCGGTGGTCACCGCCACCATGTCCACCCGCTGGGCCAGCTCCGCCTCGAGCACCGCCAGCTGCTCGGTCGATGAGGCAAAGCCAGGGTTGTAGTCTGTCATCCGGTACACGCTGGTAGCGGGTGCCAGTGCGCCCAGTATGAACGCCCCCAACACCGAGTCGATCACGGCCAGGTCCGGCCGGGAGAAGCCCAGCGAGCGCAGCTCCTTGGCCACGGGCGGCACCGTGAAGCGCCACCAGTCGCGCAGCACCCACGGGTACCTGAGCCCCACCACCGACGACAGGGGAAGGACGGTCATGGGCATGAACTGGGTGACCCCGGTGGCCTCGTCGCGCTGGCCCCTGTGCCACCAGGCGGCCAGGCGGCTGCGGTGGTCCGGGCTCCGAGGGACGGCCAGGGCGTGGAAAGGGGTGACCGGAGTGGACAAAAAGAGCACCCTCCAGCCGTCCCTGGCGAACAGCCGGGCGTAATGGTGGGCGCTTACCTGTACCGCGGAGCGGTAGTGGTGGGCAGAGCAGACCACCACGCTGCGCCCGGCCGGGAGCCCCTGTGAGCGGGCCGAGGTCGGGGTCACCGGGTGAGCCCCCGATGGTCGTGCACCTCATCAGCTCCAATGGCGGGGTTGGGGGGGCGGAAAAAGTGGTGTCGGCAATTGCCCGCTGTGCCCCGGCCAAGGGCTGGCGGGCAGCCGTCGTCAACCCCTTCGCCGGCTCGGAGGGCCCCGAGGCGTTGCGTTCCTTTTACTGGCCGGTCCCCTATTACCACCGGGCCACCCGACGAGCCGCCCAGTTGCCGGCCACACGGTCGTGGGCCTCGTCTGTCCTGGCCGACCTGGCCCCAGCCGTCCTCCATGTCCACCTCCGTCACGCGACAGCCCTGGCCGCCACCCTGCGCCGGCCTCCGGGCACGGTGTGGCTCCTCACTCACCATTACGGGGCGGTGTTGGACTACCAGGGCCGCCGGCTGGCCTCCGCGCTCGACCGCTGGGCCTGCCGGCGGCTGGGCCAGGCCGTTGCCGTCTCCGAAGCCGTGCGCGAGTACCTGGTCGGCCGTTGCGGCTTGGAAGCCGGCCGGGTGGCCGTCGTGCCGAACGGCTGGGGGGGCCACCCTCTTCCCGCCCCTCTGGCCGCCTCCCCGCCGACGGCCATTTCGGTTGCCAACTTCAGGCCGGAAAAGGGCCACGACGTCTTGGTGCGAGCCTTTGCCGAGGTCGCCCGCCGCCTCCCCACCGCCCGCTTGGCCCTGGTCGGCAGCGGCCCCACCGAGCCCAGCGTGCGGGCCCTGGTGAGCCGCCTGGGGCTGGGGGCCTCGGTCGACTTCAAAGGGCGCGTCTCGGACATCTGGCCCGAGCTGGCCAAGGCTGATGTCTTCGTGCTGGCCTCGTGGTATGACACCTTCGGGCTGGCGGCCCTGGAGGCCATGGCGGCTGGGCTCCCGGTCGTCGCCACGGCTACGGGCGGGTTGACCGACGTGGTGGGTCACGGCCGGACCGGGTGGCTGGTGCCTCCGGGTGACAAGGCGGCGTTGGCGCAGCGGCTCGCCCAGCTGCTCACCGACGGTAGCCTCAGGCGCCGGATGGGGCACGCTGCCCAGGAGACGGCCTCCACCAGGAGCGAAGCTACCATGGCCGACAGGTACTACGAGCTTTACGGGTCGCTGGCAGAGGCCGCCTGGGCCGAAGGGGCCCGTCACCGGTGAAGCAGGTCGTCGTGCGCTCGGGCCAGGTGGTGGTCACCGACGTGCCTGAGCCGTCCCTCGAGCCAGGCACGCTCCTCGTGTCGGTGGCGGCGTCGTGCATCTCGTCGGGGACGGAGCTGAGCGGGATCGCGGCCGCCAACGTCCCCCTTTGGCGCCGGGCTGCCCGCAACCCGGCGAAGGTCAAGCGAGCAGTCGCCATGGTGGGCTCCCAGGGGCTGCGCCACACCCTGTCCGTGGTGCGCGACCAGGTGGGCAGTGGCGTGCCGCTCGGCTACTCGGCGGCGGGGACCGTCTTGGAGGTGGCGGACGACGTCGTCGGGTTCCAGCCGGGGGACAGGGTGGCGTGCGCAGGGGCGGGCATCGCCAACCACGCCGAGGTCGCCCGGGTGCCCGTCAACCTGGCCGTCCACGTGCCCGCCAACGTGCCCCTGGACCAGGCGAGCACCGTGGCCCTGGGCGCCATCGCCCTCCAAGGGGCCCGTCGGGCAGGGGTCTCGCTGGGGGAGTCGGTCGTGGTCATCGGGCTCGGCGCGCTGGGCCTGCTCAGCGTGCAGCTCCTCAAGGCTTCCGGTTGCCGGGTGCTCGTGGCCGACCTAGACGCCAGCCGTGCCCAGGCCGCCCTGGAGCACGGGGCAGACGTCGTCCTCGGCCCCGACGACGACGCCACGGGCCGGGAAGTCGCCTTGCTCACCGCCGGGGTGGGGGCCGACGCAGTGGTCATAACTGCCTCCAGCCCGTCCAACGAAGTTGTTGCCCGCGCCTTTCGCTCGTGCCGCAAAAAGGGCCGGGTCGTGCTGGTCGGCGACGTGGGCTTGGAGCTGAGGCGCAGCGACATCTATGCCAAGGAGCTCGATTTCTTGGTGTCCACGTCCTACGGCCCGGGGCGTTACGACCGCCGCTACGAAGACGAGGGCCTGGACTACCCGGTCAGCTACGTGCGCTGGACCGAGAACCGCAACATGGAAGAGTTCTTGCGGTTGGTCTCCGAGGGCCGCGTCGACGTGGGCCCGCTCGTGGCTACCCGCTTCCCCATAGCAGAGGCCGCCCAAGCCTACGCTGCCCTCAAGTCCGAGCCCCGGCCTTTGTCGGCGGTCCTCACTTACGGCCCTGGTGGCGGGCCGGGCCACGCCAGCTCGGGCGTGCCCAGCTCGACCGCGTCCCGCTCGGGCAATGGCCCGCTCGCCGTGCCCAGCTCGACCGCGTCCCGCTCCCGGCGGCCCAGCCCCGCCGGCGGCAAGGTACGTTTGGCTGTCGTCGGAGCCGGGTCCTTTGCCCGGACCATGCACCTGCCCAACCTGCGTGGCCTACGCGACCTGTACGAGACGAGGTGGCTGGTGTCGCGTTCGGGCGCGGCCACGGCCGAGCTGGCTCGCCAGTACGGCGTGCCCTCGGTGTCCACCGACATAGGCCAAGCCCTGGCCGACGACGACGTCGACGCCGTGCTGGTGGCCACCAACCACGGCTCGCACGCCAGCATCGCCCTTCGGTGCTTGGCTGCCGGCAAGCATGTCTTTGTCGAAAAGCCCCTCTGCACCACCCGGGAGGACCTGGAGGCCGTGCAAAGGTTCTTTGCCGAAGGCCAGGGCGAGGCGCTGCCGGTGCTCATGACCGGGTTCAACCGCCGCTTCTCCGCTCATGCGGCCGCGTTGGCAAGGGCGGTGCGCGACCGCCAGGCGCCACTGGTCATCTCCTACCGCGTAAACGCCGGCTGGCTACCGCCGGACAGCTGGGTCTACGGCCCAGACGGCGGGGGGCGCAACTTGGGCGAGGCCTGCCACATGTACGACCTGTTCGGGTACCTCACCGGGGCTCGCTGCGTGAGGGTGCAGGCCGTGACGACCGGGCCAGTACCGCCGGCTTACCACCGCAACGACAACTTCACCGCCTCCGCGCTGTTCGAGGACGGCTCCCTGGCCACCTTGACCTATACCTCCCTTGGCCCCGGGGGCCTCCCCAAAGAGCGCTGCGAGGTGTTCTGCGACGGCAAGGCCCTGGTGCTGGACGACTTCAGCACGACGACGGCCATAGCCGGCCGGGCGAGCCAGGTGCTGGAGGGCAAGCCGGACAAGGGCCACCGGGCCGAGCTGGAGGCTTTTGGCCGTGCCGTGCTCGGCAGGGGGGACTGGCCCGTCCCCTTGTGGCAGCAGGTCCAGGCGACGGACATGGCCTTGCGGGCCGAAGAGTGCTTCCGCTCCGCCCCGGCCCCGGGGCAATAGCGGCCGATGTGCGGCATAGCCGGCTTGGCCGCCCGCGGGGCCAGCGGGTACCGCCCTGACGGCTCCGTGCTGGAGGCCATGGTGTCTGCGCTCCGCCACCGGGGCCCAGACGGCTCGGGCCACTGGGGCCACGCCGGCCACGGCGTGGCGCTGGGGCACCGCCGTTTGGCGGTGGTGGACCTCTCACCGTCGGCGGCCCAGCCGATGCAGGACGCGGAAGGGTCCTGCTGCATCGTCTTCAACGGGGAGATCTACAACCACCGCCAGCTGCGCTCGGAGCTGGACGCCCTCTGCCGGCCGCCTTGGAGGACCGACCACTCGGACACCGAAGTGCTCCTGTACGCCTTCAAGCAGTGGGGCACTGGGTGCCTACAGCGCCTGGAGGGCATGTTCGCGTTCGCGCTCTACGACGCGGTGAGCAAGGAACTGTTCCTGGCCCGCGACCGGGTCGGGGTGAAGCCCCTCTACTTCGCCGTTGACGACGACCACCTGGCGTTCGCCTCCGAGGCCAAGGCACTGTTGGCCGACCCGGCCTGGTCCCGGGAGCTGGACGAGGAGGCCCTGTACCACTACCTGTCGTTCCTGGTGGCCCCGGCGCCCATGACCATGTACAAGCAGGTGCGCAAGCTCCCCGCCGGGTCGTGGCTCAAGCTGGCTGGCGACGGCAGTACCGAGATGAGGAGGTGGTGGGACCCCTGGGACGATGTGGAGCCCCAGCCCCAGATAGGGCCAACCGAGGCCTCCGAGATCGTGCGCCACGAGCTGGCAAGGGCGGTGGCCTTGCGCAAGATGGCCGACGTGCCCGTGGGGGTGTTCCTCTCGGGGGGCCTCGACTCGAGCACCAACGCGGCGTTGTTCTCGGTGGGGGGGCAGGTGCCGGTGCGGACCTTCAGCGTGGGCTACAGGCCGGGCACCACGAGCTACCCGAGCGAGCTGGCCTTCGCCCGGTTGGTGGCCGGCCAGCTGGGCGCCGAGCACCACGAGGTCGAGCTCGGGGAGGACGACTTGGCCGCCTTCTTGCCAGCTATGGCCCGGGCCCAGGACGAGCCCTTGGGCGACCCGGTGTGCTTCCCCATGTACCACCTCGGCGTTGCCGCTCGCCAAAGCGGCACGCCGGTGGTGCAGGTGGGCGAAGGCGCAGACGAGCTGTTCGCCGGCTACCCGCGCTGGCACCAGCTCCTGCGGCTGCAAAGGGCGTCACGGCTGGTCCCTGGGGGCGCCGTGGCCAAGGCGGCGGCCCGGCTGGGGGCAGGCTTGCTCGATGCCGGCTCTTTCCGCTACGAGTACGCGCGCCGGCTGGCCAGCGGGCTGCCTGTGTTCTGGGGCGGGGCGGAGGGCTTCGGGGAGAGGCAAAAGCAGGACCTGCTAGGGCCGGAGCTGCGCCGGCGCTTCCAAGGGTCGTCGTCGTGGGAGGTGCTCTCACCCCTGCGGCGGGACTTTTGCGACAAGTCCTGGGACCGCTCCGACCTCAGTTGGATGACCTACCTGGACCTGCGCTTGCGGCTGCCCGAGCTGTTGCTTATGCGGGTCGACAAGATGACGATGGCTTCGGGCGTCGAAGCCCGCGTGCCCTTTTTGGACCCCCGGCTGGTGAGCACCGTCTTGGGCTTGCCTGCCCCGGTCCGCCTGGGCGGGGAGCCCAAGGGCCTGCTGAAGCAGGCCGTCGCCGACCTGGTGCCGGCCGAGGTGCTGGCTCGGCCCAAGCAGGGCTTCGGGGTACCCCTGCGGGACTGGATGGGCGGGGCGCTCGGGGTGACCATGGCGGCGGCCTTGGAGCGCTTCTGCCAGGCCACCGGCCTGCTCGACCTGGCAGCGGTGCGACGGCTCCTGGCCGGGCCCAGGCGGGAGCAGGCGTGGTACCTGTTCAACCTGGCGCTGTGGTGGGAGGCCCGCTAGCGCTAGCGCAGCTCGGCGCGCCCGGGTTGGCTCGCTCCGTCTGGCCCAGGCCCGGTGGCCGACTGCACGGGGCAGGCGGGCCGCTGCGTGGGCCGTGGGTGGCCTGGGCCCAGGGCGACGAGCACGTCGGCTATGCGCTCGCCGGCGTGGCCGTCCCACAGGGCCGGTCGCCGGGGGGCAAAGCCACCCTCCAGGGCCCGGGCCGCGGCCTCCAATATGCGCTCGGGGTCGTGCCCGGCCACCGTGTTGGTGCCCTCGCTCACGGTGACAGGGCGCTCGGTGCTGTCGCGCAAGGTGACGCACGGGACGCCGAGGACGGTCGTCTCCTCCTGCACACCGCCCGAGTCGGTGAAGACGACCGCCGCCGACGCTTCGAGTGCGATGAAGTCCAGGTAGCCAAGCGGCTCGACGGCCCGCAGGCCCGTGGGCAGCTCCGTGCCGGCCAGGGCCTTGGCCGTGCGGGGGTGGACCGGGAACACCAGCGGGCAGTGGCGGGCGACCTGGCCCAGGACCGCCAGCAGCGAGCTCAAGGCAGGCGCGTCGTCCACGTTGGACGGCCGGTGCAGGGTCACGAGCCCGTAGCCCTTGGGGGCCACGCCAAGCCGCTCCAGCACCCCCCGGGCCTGGGCCCTGCCCAGGTTGGCGAGGAGGGTGTCCACCATGACGTTGCCGACCAGGTGGACCTGGTCCGGCCGGTAGCCCTCGGCCTGCAGGTTGGCCAGGGCGTCCGCCGAGGGCGCGAACAGCAGGTCGCTCAGGCGGTCGGTCACCACCCGGTTGACCTCTTCGGGCATCGCCCAGTCCCCGCTGCGCAAGCCAGCCTCGACGTGGGCCACGTAGGGCCCGGCCTTGGCGGCCACTAGGGCGCAGGCCAGCGTCGAGTTCACGTCCCCCACCACCACGACCGTGGTGGCTTGGAGCCGCTCTACCAGGGGCTCGAACGCGGTCATGACCCGTGCGGTCGTCTCCGCCTGGGTCCCCGAGCCCACCCCCAGGTAATGGTCCGGCGCCCTCAGGCCGAGCTCGTGGAAAAAGACCTCGCTCATGGCCGGGTCGTAGTGCTGACCGGTATGGACCAGCACCGTTTCTGCCCCCCGCCGCTCCAGCGCGTCCAAGACGGGCTTGACCTTCATGAAGTTGGGCCTGGCCCCGGCCACGCAGACGGCTCGCACCCTGGCTACGGTAGCCTGGCGGCACCCAACGGTGGCCCGACGATGACGTCAGCCGGCTGTGGGCCCCGCCCGCCTGCGGCGCCAGCAAGCCACGGCCAGCCCGGCTCCTTCAGCTGTCAGATCCTAGGTGCCAAGGGCGTCGCCTGCTACCCTCCTCGCCATGGGACTCATCATTGCGCTTACAACGGTCACCGCGAGGCGGATCGGCGAGATCGGCTTCGTCGTCGGTGCCATCGGGGGCTTGCTCCTCATGCTCGGCGCTGGCACCGCCAGCAGGTCGGGGGGCGGCCGAGCCAGCCTGATGCTGGCCGGGTTGTGCATAGCGGTCGGGTTCGTGCTGGGGATCGTGTACATGCACTGGGTATAGGCGCCGCGGCCGCCAACGTGCCCTTTGCCACGGTGGCGGTGGTTGCCGCCAGTCGTGCCGCGAGCCACCCGGCTACTGCCATAGACCAGGTCCGGGGGCCGGCCCAGGCGAGTGCCCTGGCGCCCTTGCCCGTTGGTCGAGTTGCCGGGTCTGCACCCAGTCGGCCTGTCGTGCCATGAGGGGCCCTCATGGCTCACGACGGCGCACCCCGTTGTCCTTGCCAGCACCAGGGCCTGCCGCAGGCACCTGGCGTTAGGCGACCAACCTCAAGTACCCGGAGGTACGGGCACTGTGCCAGAAGAACGTGCCATAGGCGCAGCCCTCGACATAACCGTGCCCGTGCTCAACGAGGAGAGCTGCCTGGAGCAGAGCATTGCGACGATGGTGGGCTACCTGGCGGAGAGCTGCCCGTACGACTGGTCCGTCACCGTGGTCGACAATGGCAGCGAGGACGCTACCTGGGCCATAGCGGCCTCTCTGGCTGCCACGTACGACCGCGTGAGCGCGTTGCACCTCGACCAGCGTGGCCGCGGCGCCGCCCTGAAGGCTTCGTGGGCACGCAGTTCGGCAGACGTGCTGGCCTACACAGATGTTGACCTGTCGACGTCCCTCGAGAGCCTGCCCGCCTTGGTCGACCCGATCGTCAGTGGGCGGGCCGAGGTCTCCATTGGTTCGCGCCTGGCGAAGGGGGCAAGTGTCAGGAGGAGCCTGCGCCGAGAAGTTATATCCCGTACGTACAATGTCATTACGAGAGCAGCCTTCCGCTACGGCGTACGGGACGCGCAGTGCGGGTTCAAAGCTTTGTCAGCGCAAGTGGCCGCCAAGCTCCTCCCCGAAATCGTTGACGACGGCTGGTTTTTCGACACAGAACTGCTCGTGAAGGCGAAGCGTTACGGCTTCCGGGTGCACGAGGTGCCCGTCGCCTGGGTAGAGGACCCTGATTCCCGAGTGCGTATCGTGAGCACGGCGGTGGCCGACCTCAAAGGCATCTGGCGGGTCCTGCGAGAGGGCCAAACGGTCCGAGGCTCGCACCCTGGCGAGCCCCGGCAGCGGTAGTTGCGTAGGCGCCGCTGGCAGCCCTCGGGCCAGGCGGCTGGGCGGGGCGGCCTAGCAGTCCAGGGACAGACCGGCCTCAGTGGCCAGTCGAGGCCACGGTGGCATGGCAAGTGCCTACCGCTGGCCAGCGTCACGAGGCAGGCACGACCGCGACCGACTCAATGTCCCAAGTCGATGTCCCACCCCCCGGGTGCCAGTTGGCCAGCACAACTTTGACCCATGCTCGAGCTGGGTTAGCCACGGGCACCGCCATCACGTAGCTGCCCCCTTGGGCTTGACCGTACCAGAAGTTGCCGGTGGCCCCGCCGAGCCAGTCGTCGTGGCGCAGGTCCAGGGCGCCAATGCTCAGCCCTCCCGACTGCACGGTGCCGCGTGCTACGACCACGTACCGACCTGGCGGGAGCAATATAGAAGGGCTGGACAACTGGTAGGCGTAGGTGCCGCCACTAGTACGAACTGCAACCCCATGAGCCGACTTGCGCAGGCGTGTGCCGGCATAGGTGGCCCACCCCGGGCCCTTGTGGCCGAAGTCCCAACTGGCGACGGGGGCTGCAGTGGGCACTTGTCCTGAGAGCTCTGGGAGGGTCGCCTCAGAGGCATAGGCGAACCGAGCCCTCCATATAGTGGCGTCGTGCCCCAAGACCACCGCTGCGGCTGCGAGGACGAGAGCAGCAGCGGCTACCGGCACCACAGGGACAGAGGTCCTTCCGGCCCCTTGTAGGCCGCTACTTGGCTGGAGCCAGCGCCCTGCGGCCGGGTAGTGGCGGCGCAATATGGCGGAGCTTCGCTGCTCGGCGAACGCCAAGGGGCGGCCGATGGCCAAGAACGCGGCCAAGCCGGTCATCGCCAGCCACGGCAGTTGGTACTCGTCCAGCGGCACGGTGAGCACGGGCGGCAACGACGTGACGAAGAGCACGGGCAGGAGCAGGAGCGGGAGCGCCGTCTCCCTGCGCTGCTCCTTCCAGTACAATAGTGCAACTATGTAAATGACAATAGGGAGCCAAAACTCATGGACAGCGCTGCCTACGACGACCACCGTCTTTTCGGCGTAGTCAGCTAGGACGTAGCCGGGGTCATGTGCGACCACGCTGGCAAAGGCGTGCTCCACGTCTTGTTCGTACGCGGGCGACTGGTCTTGGACATTTGGGTCGTACAGCAGTGCCGTCGCCAAGCCGTCAGTGTCGCTGTACTCGATGCCAAAACGGTTGGGCTGGATATAACTGAGGCCGAGGTAGATTTGGTGCCACAACGGGTGAGTGGCGCTCCCTGAGCTGGTAAGTGAAGCCGCAATTTCGTGGTCCCTGTAGGCGCGCACGCCGTCCAGCGCGAAGGGGTAGACCGACAACATAGCCAAGAAAGCGATGCCGAGGGCAGCGAGCCGGGGCCTCCAACCTTTGAGCCAGCAGAGCGCAGCAATGACGGCAGCCAGGAATAGGCCGGTGCCCGTGTACGACCTTATCGAGTCGCAGAGGCTGGCGAGGACGCACACTGCCCCGATGCCTACGAGGCGGCCAGCGGTCGAGCGGTGCCTCAGGGCCAACAGCAATGGGACGGCCAGGAGGAGCACGAGGGCGGGTGCCCAGTACACGTCCACGAGCGGGACAGCCGTTCTCAGGATGTACCACAATGCCGCCGGGGCCAGCACAGCAGCCAACAGGGAGGCGAAGATCTCATAGGCCAGCAGCGGGTAGACCAGGGCGCCAAGAGCCGCTAGCGCTATGTAAAGGTCCCGAAGGGCAGCCCGGGGGTCGGCCAGCCCGAGGTAGTGGGCGAGGAGTGGTACGTAGAGGTACATGCCTTGGTCATCGCCTGGCCCGACGGCGTAAGGTGTCCCCGGTAAACCTGGTATGCCCTTGTGAGCCGACAAGTTGGCACCAGCATCACCAGGCTTGGGGGTGCCTTGGCTGAGGACACCAAGCAGCGGTGGGCCCCCATGGTCGAGCACGACGATGGAGCGTTGCATGTCGGCCAGGCGCCCCCCTTGCATGCTCACCTGTGAGGGGGTCGGCAAGCTGTGGCCCAAGAGCAGCACCATCACCAGCGCTCCTATGCAACCTGCGAAAAGGCAGATGAGCCGAGCGGTGCGGGCGGGCAAGGCCGGGCCCGAACTCGGATGTGACGTTATGGCCACAGGTGTTGCTCCAGGCAGAACGACTGGAAGTCACTGCGGGACGCTGCTGTCCGAAGGCCGCTTGCGGCAGCCGAGACCAGGGGGGCGAACCTGGCGTCGACCCGAGCCGCCTGTTGTGCCTCCTGCTCGACTACGCTCAGGGGCGACTCGTCCCGGACGATGAGGGCGTACCCGGCCGAGCAGGCCAGGAGGGCCTGTTGCCTGCCGTTGGGGAGGGGGAAGTGGGTCCAGGCCGGCTGGGTTGCCTCGGCCCTGGCCCACAGCAACGCACCGGGCACGGCGAGGAGCAGGCACAGTGCAGCACCAAGGGCGATGGCCCAAAGGCGCCTACGCGACATCGGGCCGGGTGGTGGTCGGGGCCTGCGTGGGCTGGCTGCTAAGGGCCCAGTGGCCCTCGGCGACCCAGGCCGTCGCCTGGGCCAGGACCCTTTTGGCATGGACGTTGAAGTCTATGAGCTGGCGGACGGCTACGTGCACGTCGGGGTTGACCGTGTAAAAGGGGTCGCTCTCCCGGTAGCGGTCGTAATAGCCTTCGCGTGCGACCTGTAGGCTGACCGAATAGGGACCTGTCCCCAGCATGAGGTGGTCGAGGGTCATTGATACGGTGCCCTGAGGAGCGCTGTTGTAGTCGAAGCGCAGCGACCGTGTGAAGACACGGCAGGATGTGTCGACGCCGCTGCGTTGCAGGGAGACTGCGATGTCGCAGTTCTCGTTGAGCTCGGGGTCCCTGACCTCGTAGTCGAACGAGAAGGTGAAGGGTTCTCCGTGCCAGAAGTCGAACGTCTCTTGGCCGGAGGCGTTGGTGAGCCGGGGCCCTGCAATGCGTATGCGCCCGGTGCCAAAGACGCTGGCGGTGCCCGGGTGCCCCGAGAGGGCCCCTTGTGTTGTGAGGCCTTGCCCCAGGGGCAGCTCCACGTGCTCCCAGCCCCGGTTGCCGACTTGCAGGAGCTGTTGGGCGACCAGGTGCTGGTCCACCCGGCAGCTCACCACCAGCCCGGCGGCTGTGTCAGCCCCTAGCTCTATGGCAAGGGTGAGGTGGCGGAGGTCGTCCAAGGCGGCTGAGGGTACCAGCATGGTGCCGCCCGCCCGGTGGAACGGCGAGCCGTAGTCCCGCATCGGCCGGGCCGGGGCCTCCAGCCAAGTGCCCACGTCGCCCCAGCAAGTACCCTCCAGGTCGAGAGCGCTGCTGGCGGGGCCGCCGTCGGCCAAGTTGCCGGCTGGGTGATCGTCAAGGGTGCTGGTGGTGACGCCGTCGACCACAGGCAGGCGGGCTATCTCCTTGGACTGCGAGAGCAGCCGGACCGAGCGCAGCCAGACCGGCCCTGGCAGCGGCCCGCCGTCTGCAGAGGACAGCTCCACGTGCAGGGCCCTGGGCTTGTGCCTGGGGCGGTCCTGGTCCCGCTGGAGGGCGAGGGCTGACTTGCTCCTGAGGCGCGCCTCTTCCTGCTGGCGGATGGAGTCCTCGTAGGCCTTGACGGCGTCCTTGGGGTCGCCGTCGAACACCACCCGGCCTTTTTCCAGCCAGACCATGCGGTCGCACACCCGAGCGGAGGTGTAGATGTCATGGGAGACCAAAAGCAAAGTGGCGCCTTCGCGAGCTGACAGCTCGTTGATCCGGTCGAAGCTCTTGCGGGTGAAGTACGCGTCGCCGACCCCCAGCACCTCGTCCAGGACCAATATGTCGGGAGCGGTGACGGTCGAGGTGGCGAACATGAGCCGCAGCTTCATGCCCGTGGAGTAGGTCTTCAATGGTTGGTCGATGTACTCTTCCAGCTCGGCGAAGTCGACCACTTCGTCCAAGAGCTCTGAAGCCCGGCGCCCCGAGATCCCCAGTTGGGCGAAATAGGCCTTGGCGTTGTCCCGGCCGGTGAACTCAGGGTGGAACCCGGTGCCGATCTCGAGCAGGGCCCGGGCGTTGCCGTTGACCTCTATCGACCCGCTGGTGGGCGGTATGACCCCGCTCACCAGCTTGAGGAGGGTGCTCTTGCCCGCGCCGTTGCGGCCGATGACCCCGAGACGTTCTCCTCGGGCAACCGTGATGGACACGTCCTCCAAGGCGAAGTGCTCGGTGTAACTGCCCCGCCGGCCGATGCCCAGCAGGTCCAAGATCCGTTGCTGAGGACGCTCGTAGAGCCGGTAGACCTTGGTCAGGTGCCGGGCCGCGATCGCGGGCTTGGTGGCGCTGGTCATGGGTGCTCAGTCGTAGTCCACGAGGTGGGGCTTGGCCCGGGCGAAGAAGGCGGCCCCTACGAAGTAGGTTACGAGGGCGATGGCACCCGCAGCCAGCAGGGACGCCCAGTCCCAGCCGGTGGCGGGCAGGGTAGCCAGGCGGAAGGGCAACAAGAGGTAGTACACCGGGTTGGCCCAGACGATGAAGTGGTAGCCGACGGGCAGGGCGGCCGGTTTGAAGGCGATGGGGGACACGAACAGCACGAACAGGACCAACAGGTTGGTGAAGTAACCGACGTCGGGGAACAGGACCCCAAGCGGGGCCAGGAACATGGCCACCCCCAGCAAGTAGGTGGCTTCGATGGCGAGCGCCAGGGGGAGGACGGCCAAGCGGGGGCTGCCGGAGCCGCTGGCCAGGTCCAGGGCCAGCAGCATGGCCAGCCCGACCACCTCGCTGACCAGGGCCATGCCCACCGCCCGGGCCGGGATCATCTCGACCGGCAGGATGATGTTGCGGACCAGGTGAAGGTTCTGCTTCACCGATACCACGCCCGCCGTGACCGCCTCCATGACCGCGATGTAGGGCACCAGGCCGGAGAAGATGTAGACGACGTAGTCGAGGGTGGAGTAGCTCCGGTACCGGACCTTGAACACCACCAGGTAGACGAACAGGTATATGGCCAGCCAGAGCACGGGGTACAGCACGATCCAAGCCCGCCCGAGCAAGGAGCCCGAGTAGCGCTTCTCGAGCTCGACCCTGGTGGTGGCGGCCAGGACCTGGCGGTGGCGCCCGAGCAAACGGGCCAAGCGGAGCCCGGGGCCGACGAGCCCCGCCCGGTCCGCAGAGCGGGCCCGGGAGGGCTCAGCCACCTGGGTGCTCCTTGGCCCCATAGCCAGGCGAGAAGGGCACCGGGGCCGGTACCAGGCGCTGGAGGCCTGCCGGGCTGGTGACCACGGCCTCGGCCCGGGGCCGGACGGCGGGGCCGTGGGGCCCCGCCAGCCGGGGGACAGCATCGCTCACGGCAACATACTGGTCGGCGAGCCGCACCTCTCGCACGGTGGGGGGCCCGTAGCCCCAATGGGCGCCGGCGAAGCCTTCCGGCCCGAACCACAAGCAGCGGGCCCGGGCGCGCTCGGGGAGCAAGAACAGCCCGGCGCTCAGGTCGCCCGGCTCGGCGCCGTCCATGTGAGGGACCAGGTGGGCCTGGGCCGAGCGGTAGGCATTGCGGGCCTCTGGCACCGGGGTGTACAGGTAGCTCCCCGGGTCCCGGGACCAGGGGCGGCCGTCCAGCTCGACCTCCAGGCCCAGTTGGTCGTTGTGGCTGTGGCCGCCCCCGCCGGCCTGGCCTACGGGGCCGCAACGGATGGCCAGGTACAGCCGGCGCGAGCGCAGCACGAACAGCCCGAAGTCCGGGAACGCCACTGCCTCCAGGCCATCGAGGAGCCCGCCACCTCCCGGTACCAGCCTCCACCGCAGGGTGCTGTGGCTGCCAGCCGCCTCCAGTTCGTCCACGCTGAGGCCGCCCGAGCTTGCGCCCGGCCTTGCCCCGATGGGCACCGGGGCACCTCGCCACAGCGCCCGGCAGGCCTGGGTGGCCTCCTGCCCGCTCGCCCCGGAGGCGGCCCAGGCCACCTCGGCCGACAAGGCCCGCCCGAGGCTCCCCCTCTCTGGCCCGTCCAACAGGGCTTGGCCGGCCACCAGCAGGTGGGCGTGGGCCAGGCTGTCTTGTGCCCAGTGGACGTCGTCGTCCGGGAGCTCGTCGTAACCCTCGAGGTTGGCCCAACGGGCCTTGGCCTCAGCCACGGTCACCCTCGCTGGCAACGGTGCGACCGCCAAGAAGCGGCCGCTGTCGTTGTCACCGACCTGGGCCACCTGGCCGTCGTGCCTGGTGGCCCACGCGCTGAACCCCAGCATCCGCCGTACCCGTTCGAGCTGGCCCTGGTACTGCGGTGGCGTCAGCGCACCCACGCTGGCCAGCAACGCCGTCGTGTAGACGACCATCTCGGCAGACAGGCGGTGGTAACAGGTCGAGGCCTCCTTGTTGCCGCCGTCTGGGTAGAACTGCAGCTCCGTCTCGGCCACCAGCTCACGGGCAGCCAAGGCCAGCCAGCGCCGGGCCGAAGAGGGCGGGCGGCCTCCGTTGGCCAAGTAGGCGCTGGCAAAGGCCAGCCCGCAGATGTCGGCCAGGTAGTGGTTGGACCTGAACACCGGGTGCCACTCCAAGTTGGCGGCTATGAAGCGGGCGTGGTCGTGGACCGAGGCCACGAGCACCGCCTCGAAGGCTGGGTCAGCTGGCGCCCCGTAGGCGCGCAGCAGGTCGTAGGCGACCAACCAGTTGGCTACCCGGATGGCGACGTCCATGGTGCAGCTCCAGTTGACGCCGTAGCGAGGGGGGTTGGTGGCGATGAAGTCGAGGACCTGGTCCTTGACTTCAGTGAGGTAGCGCTCGGCGGGCAAAAAGCGGCGGTCGCCGGCCACCGCCGCCCCGTAGGCGAGCGCCAGGCGGGGCAGGTGCTGGGCGCGGGCTAGCTCCCAGGGGACCTTCACGTCGGCGCCCGGCACCTGCCCGTAGGTGATGTCCCGGTACCAGGTGGTCGGCTCCCAGCGGAAGCCGGACTTGAAGTCCACGTGCCAGTCGATGGGGCGGTAGCCCCTGCTCACCAGTCCCCATGCTTGACGTGCCCGGGCCAGGTTGGCCGGGTTCACCCTGCCCGCCAGCCAAGCGCCGCCCTCGTCGGCCGCGACCTGCGGGCCGGGTGCGAAGGCGTGGCCTTCGGTCCCCCGGTAGCGGCGGCCGTAGCGGACTTGCACCCAGCCCGAGCCGAGCAGGTCGAAGCGGTGCTCGACGTAGCGGAGGCAGGCCCCGGCCAGGGCGTCGCCGCCGCTGCCGTCCCAGGTGCTGGCCGGGGCAGGCAGGATCCGGGCCAGGCTTGGCCCCAGGCCGCCCGGGCCGCGCCGCACGCCGGAGTAGGTGGGCAATACCCGGTCGCGCTGGCGGCTGGCCCAGCGCGTCGAAGCACCCCACGCCCGGCGCCCAGCTTCCCTGGCGACAGCCCGGGGTGGTGCGGAGAGGGCCTTGCGGGCCAGGCTCACTACCTTGCGCGCACCCTTCACCCCGAGCCCAGCACCTCCTCGGCCCTGGCTGCTATGCGCTCAGCGTGCTGGTGCCATGTGTAGCGTTCGACGGCGTCGCGCCGGGCCTGGTCGCCCAGGCGACGGCGCAGGCCCGGGTCGGCCACGAGGGCGGTGATGGCCGCGGCCAGGTCTTGGTCGTCCCCCGGGCGGACGAGCAGGCCGTTGCGGCCGTGCTCGACCACCTGGCCCAGCTGGCCCAGGTCAGAGGCCACCACCGCCTTGCCCATGGCCAGGTACTCGAACAGCTTGGTCGGGGAGCCGAAAAAGACGCTGCCGTCGGCGTTTGGGACGTGCGGTGCCACCAGGATGTCGCAGGCGGCCATATAGGCCGGGCCCTCGGCTTGGGGGACCAGCCCGGCAAAGGTCACCTGCCCCGACAGCCCAGCCGCCTCGACGAGCGCCCGGGTGGCTGCCAAGCGCGACCCGTCCCCGACGAACAGCAGGTGCACGGGCACCGGGGAGCGGGCCACCACCAGGCGAAAGGCACGAGCCAGCACCTCCGCGCCGTGCCAGGCGCCAAAAGTGCCCACGAAGCCCACCACCACGGCCTCGGGCGGGGCCCCAAGGCTGGCCCGAACGCCGGAGCCGTCGACTGATGGGTGGTAGCGGTCGGTGTCGGCCCCGTTGGGCACCACGAGGATGCGCCCTTCGGGCACGCCGCGGGCCGCCACCTCCTCGCCCAGGGCTTGGCTCACGACCACGACCAGGCTGGCTGCCCTCAAGTTGAGGTCCTCGATGGCTATGGCCAGCGGTTCGTGGCGCAGGGGGCGGTGGCCCCAATGGCGGCTGATCCAGGCGTCAGAGCCGTTGTACTCGAGCACGAGCGGCACCCCGAGGTCCTGGGCCAGGGCGGCGGCAGCATAGCAGTAAGCGGTGGCCCGGTGGTACAAGAAGGCCGGCACCCGGCCGTCGAGCAGCTTCAGGACCTGGTCGTGGACGTGGCGGTTGAACTCGAGCCGCCACAGCAGGTCAACCGAGGGCCGAAAGGGGCTCGGGGGCAGGACATGGGCTTCCAGGGCAGGGCTCACCAGGGGTACCGGGGCGGTCGTCACCATGACCGCGCGGCGCCCTCGGAAGCGCAGGTGGTTGACCACCCCCGAGATGTGGGCCACCGCCCCACCGGCTTCGACGTCGAAGACCAAGTCGCTCCGCAGGTACAGCGGCGCGTCGGGCCCAGGGCGGGGCGGCTGCCTGCCCGAGAGGGCCAGGCTCAAGGCCTCGACCTGGCGTCGGGCGCGCCTGATAGCCAAGGGTGCCCGGAGCCGGTCGGCGAGCCAGCGGGCGCAGAGGCCGGCTAGGTAAGTGGCAGAGACGTCCTTCTTGGTGCCGCTGTCGTCCTCCAGCCAGCAGGCGCCCCTCGCCAGCACCCGCAACAACAGGGCCGTCTTCAGGGGGTTGGGCAGCCAGGCCAGGTGCTTGGCCATGGCCCGGGCCTGGCGGTAGCGGAAGCAACGCCGTGGTAGCTCCCTGGCCAGGTGCCACCGGGCCACCTGGTCGAGGCTGGCGCGCTCTTCGCCGGCCGAGGCGGGGCCCGGGTGCCCCCCCAGCTCCAGCGTGAAAAGCTCCCGGGCCTCCCGGGGCGGCACCGGTCGGTCAGCTCGCGCCGCGGCCCTCACCGAACCACGCCTCGTGCCAGAACACCGCATTGAAGATGGTCCACAGTTGGAACCCGTGGCCTCCGGCGCCGGCCATTTGGGCCTGGAGCATGGCATTGACATGCTCGTTGTCGAGCAGGCCGCTCCTCGACAGCCCCGAACGCCGGTAGGTGGCCAGGCAGTGCTGGCCGAAGCCGGGCTCGGCGAACCATTGGTCCATGGGCGCCCCGAAGCCCTGCTTTTTGCGGTAGACGGTCTCGTGGTCGAGCAGGCGGCTGGCCGCCAGCTTCAGCACCTTCTTGCCCAGCCCGTCGTCCAGCTTGTACTCGGCGGGCAGCCGGTCGGAGAACTCGACCACGTCGTGGTCCAGGTAGGGCACCCGGGCTTCCACGGCGTGCGCCATGGTCATCTTGTCCACCCTCATGAGCAGGTGCTCGGAGAGCCTGAGGCGGCGCTCCAAGAACGGTACCTGGTAGAGGACCGCAGGCTCGGCCACTTCGCCGAGCTCTTCCAGGTAAGCGGAGATGACCTTGGCCGAGTCGGCCACGGCCAGGCTGGGCGGCAAGAGCCCCTCCACCGGGCAGTCCACTTCTTGGCGGAAGCGCTCGGGGTGAGGCGTAAGCCGGCGGCGTTCAGCCCCCCAAAAGCAGGTGGCCCCGCCCCAGAACAGCGGCTCGCCCCGCCTTGCCCGCTCAGCGACCTCGGCGTCCTCAGTTGAGATGAAGGGGGAGGGTGACCGCTGGCGCCAGGCGTCCAGGCCCCGCCGTGCCAGCCGCCGCCAGCGCGGTACCTTTTCACCGGCCAGTGCGGGCAAGTAGACCTCCAAGTACTTGCGCCGGTAGTGCTCGCACCACCAGTAGCCGAGGAAATGCTCGTCGGCCCCCTCTCCCACCTGGACCACCGTGGTCCCGCTTTGCTTCACCAGCTCGGCGAGGAAGTACAGCGGTATGCAAACGTTGTCGGCGATGGGCTCGTCCTGCAACCTGACCAGTTCGGGTAGGAAGTCGAGGGCCTCCCGGCTGTTGATGCGGCGTTCGTGGTGGTCGGCCCGGAAGCGGCGGGCAATGCGGCGGGCATGGTCGAACTCGTTGTTCTCCTCGTAAGAGCCATAGCCGACCGTGAAGGTGGTCACCGGGCGGTCCATCAGCTCGCTCATCAGGGCCACGTTGAGGCTGGAGTCGACCCCGCCGGACAAAAGCGCCCCAAAGGGGACGTCGGAGACCATCCGGCGCTCGACCGACTTGCGCAACAGCCGGAGGACCTCGTCGGCGGCCTCGTCCAAGCTGAGGTCGGCTGGCGACAAGAGGTCCTTGGCTGCCGGCTTGCTGTCCCACCAGCGCCTGGCCAGGGCGCGGCCCGAGCCGTCGATGCTCACCATGTAGCCGGCCGGCAGCTTGAAGATGCCCCGGAACATGGTCAAAGGGGCAGGGGCGACGATGAACGTGAGGTAGTGCCAAAACGCGGTGAGGTCCATTTCCCGGCTCACCCGGGGGTGCTCCAGCAGCGCACGGATCTCCGAGGCGAACAGCCATTCACCACCTGGCAACCGGGTCAGGTACAACGGCTTGACCCCAAGGCGGTCGCGCACCAGGTGCAGCAGGGGGCGGGAGGGGTCGCGTTGGTCGTAGACGGCGAACGCGAACATCCCGTAGAGCTGGCCCAGGCACCCGGGGCCGAGGCTTTCCCAGGCGCGCAGCAGCACCTCGGTGTCGGAGTGGTCCGTCCTCCAACCGTGGGCCCCGGCAGCCGCCATTTCGGCGCGTAGTTGCTTGTGGTTGTAGATCTCACCGTTGAAGACGACGGCCAGGTCGCCTCCGGGCAGGGCCATGGGTTGGCCCGCTTCAGGGGAAAGGTCGATGATCGCCAGCCGCCGGTGACCGAGCAGGCAGCGCCCGTCGGGGGAACGCCAAAAGCCGGCCCCGTCTGGGCCTCGGTGGGCCATGGCGTCGCGCATGGCCACCAACGTGGCCTCATCGGTGGTGGCACCCTCGGGCCGGTAGGCACCCACGATCCCGCACACGGCCCTAGCTCCGCGCCCACAGTTCGTCCGCGGCCCGGGCGGCCGAAGCAAGGTCGACCTCCACGTCGAGGGGGGCCAGGGCCCAAGTGACCCTCTCCGGCCCGTCGCTCCTTGCCGCGCGCAGCCTGGAGGCCGGTAGCCGGCGGCCGTAGCCGGGCGAGTACCAACACTGCTCCTGCCAGATCGCCAGGTCCCCTACCCACAGGCACCCACCCCCGTCGGGCCCCCGGAGCAGGGCACGGCCCTGGCCCACTTCGGCCTTCACGCCCGGGTAGAGGCTGAACGACCACTCGACCACGTGCCCGTCGGTACCGCTCAAGAAGTCGTCCACCACCAGGACCGCCCCCTCCACGATGCTCACCCGGCGGCGGAAGGTCACACCCAGCCGCTCATAGGCGCTGTGCGAGCCGGCCACGCCCATGTCGGTGGCCTCCAGGTGGCCGCTCCCCCGTGCGAACAGGCGGAACAGCAGCTCGGGCCGCAGCTCGTGCTGCTCTTGGCCGTCGACCATGACCGTGGTGTGCGCCCGGGTGGCCCGGAACGCATTGCGCGCTTGGGGGTCGGAGGTATAGCTGTAGCTGCCCGGGTCGGCGAGCAAGGGCTGCCTGCCCACCGACCACTCGACCGATAGCTGGTCGTTGTGCTTGTGGTTGCCGAAGCCGTCGGTGCCTATCGGCGTGTTCGCGATGAACAACTGGGACGGCCCGGCCCGGACCACTCCGGCCCCGCTGGCCGGGAAAAGGCGCACCGGGGCTTGCTGGCCACCGGGCGCGGCCGCCTCGCCCGGGAGGGCACCGTCCCCCCAAAAGACCCTTTCCATTTGGTCCGCGGGCCCCGTGCCCTCAGCCCATCGGGGCTGGCCCAGCACGTGGGCGGCGGCGACCAACAGCCAGTCCGCTGACTCGGTGGGCCACTTCCCGTACCGGGTGAACACATGGGCCCGGCCGTCGTCGGCGTCCCCCAACTGCGGGAGACGACCGCCCTCCTGACGTACGGCGGCCAGGAAGTCGAAGCCGGCGGCGACCCGCTGGCGGTACGCCTCCGAAAGACGGTGCCCAGCCTGGTTGCCAAGTGCCCAAGCTGACAGCAGCATCTCCAGCACCAAGCGCAGGTAGGGGATGCTGGCTTCGAACGGGCCCCCGTCCGGGTTGACCTGCCTTTGGCATTCTGCCTCCAGTGCCCTTTCGGCCGTACCCCGCCAGAGGGCGCCGGCGTCGAGCCCGGGGAAGTTGAGCGCCAGCCAGTACAGCCCGAAAACGTTGGCCAGGTAGTGGTTGGACGTCACGACCCTGCCGTCAAGCGTGCCGAACTCGAGGTGGGCGAGCATGAAGCGGCCGTGGGCCACCAGGGACCGGCAGAACAGCTCCCACCATCGCCGGCCCAAGCAGGGGCTGCCCTGGAAGAACCCCAATGCGGCCAGCCACCCCACCACCCTCAGTGACACGTCCATGTTGCAGGCCCAGTGGGGCCCCAGCCGTACCGGGTTGCGCCGGGTGAAGTCCGAGATGCTGAGCGCGAAGCAGCGGGCGTACCTTTCGTCGCCGGTCAGCCAGTACGCCTGGCCGACGGTGACCAGGTGCTGGGCACGGCTGACCTCCCAGGGGCCTTTCACGTCGGCCCCGGGGGGCGGCAGGGCCAGGGAGCCCCAGCGCCACTCGCTGGGCCACCGGGGGAAACGCTTGCCGCTGAGCGGGTCGCGAGGCCAGTCCAAGCGGGCTACGCCCCCGGGCGCACGCCGCCTGGCCAGGGGTACTCCTTCACGCCCGAACAGGCTGAGCCTGCCCGCTACCGCGGCTTCAGCCACGCCCAGGATGCCTGGCACCGCGTCAGGCCAGTTGCTGCGGACGTCCTGGACGAAGCGGGCCCGGTCCACCGGCAGGAAGTTGCGCCGGCCGGCGCCGGCCACCTGGGCCTCCACGTACTCGGAGAAAGTGCCCAGGCCGTTGCGCCTCAGCAGGGCCGTCATCTCTCCCCGGCTGGGCAGGCCGCCCCAGCGGAGCTGTAGTTCCCAGATCCTTTCGGCAACGAGGTCGGCCCGCCTGCGCTCTTGGCGCACCAGCCTCTTGGCCGGGGCCGTGACTGCCGCCAGTCCCACTACCGGAGCGCCTTGTCTGCCTTCACCACCAGGTTCCAGCCCATGACCCGCCCCAGCCAGGACGCGGGGACGGCCCGCAGCGGCTTGGGGCGCTCGGCCGGGGTGAACTGGTACTTGTGCACCCGGACGCGCTCGAAGCCGGCGAAGAGCCGGCGTAGCGAGGCGGCGGTGTAGACCTTCACCAGGGGCCTGGCGCCGGTGGTGGACAGCTCGACGTTGCGGGACATGATCTCGCCCATGGAAAGCTCCTCCAACTGCCACTGGCGGAGGCCGATGTCGCCCACGAGCTTGGCCCAGTAGTGCCAGGAGACCTCGGCGTAGACCATCACTATGGCCCGGCCCCCCGGGCGCAGCACCCGGTGCAGCTCTTCGACGGCCCGTTGGGTGCGCGGGGTGTGGTGCAGGGCACCGTTGGAGTACACCAGGTCGAACGAGCCGGCGGCGAAGGGGAGGTCCTCGCCGTCACCGGAGACGAAGTTGCCTTGCAGCCCCCTCAGGGCGAAGTTCTGCCGGGCGAGCTGCAGGTGGCCGGTGGACAGGTCGCAGTCGGTGGTGGACGCCCCGTTACGGGCGAACTGCACCAGGTCGGTCCCGATACCGCCCCCTACTTCCAGGACCTGCTTGCCTGCCCAGTCGGTGAACTCCATGACCTTGGGCATCCATGGCGCGTAGTCCACGTAGCGGTAGCGCTCGGCCTCCGCGAACCACTCGAGCGTGCCCTCTTCGGCCTGGGCGACGTAATGGGAGCCGCAGGGGTCAGCGTCCCACTGCCGCTTCACTTCGGCTTTGTAAGCCGTGACCGTAGCCGCTTGGCCCTCGGCGGTCCCGTGGCCTGGCCCGCTGTGCGCACGGCCCGCTCCGTCGGCGCGGGCGTCGCCGTCGCTGCGGTCTGCATGGCCCCTGGTAACGGTCTCGGGTTGGCCCCTGGTGGCCGCCTCAGCGGGGCGACCCGCCACCGCTCGAGCGCGCTGCCTCGGGGCAGCAGGCCGGGCCCCGGTGCTGGACGCGAAGGCCAACAGGCGCTCGACGTGCTTGGCCCAGGTGTAGCCCTCGACGAGCGCCTGGCGGGCGTTGCGGCCCAGTTGGGCGGCCACCTCGGGCCGGCCCACCAGGCTGCAGAGGGCCTCCGACAGTTGGGCTGCGTCCCCCGGTTCGCACAGCACAGCCCGGCGGTCCCCCACGACGAGGTCGTCCTGGGCGACCTCACTCGGTTTCAGGGCCGGCCGGAGCACTTCGCCGATCTGCTCCAGGTCGCTGGCGACGATGGCGCCACCCGTGGCCATGTACTCGAAGAGCTTGGTCGGCGACCCGAAGAACGGGCTGTCCACCATGTGGCTGGCATGCGGCGAGACGAACACGTCGCACGCCCGCAGCAGCCGGGCGCCTTCCTCGTGGTCCACCAGGCCGGTCATCACGACCCTGTCCTTGCCCCCGCAGTTGTCGACCGCCTCTTGGACCAGCGGCCGGAGCTTGCCGTCGCCGATGAGCAGGAACGCCGCCCGGGGAGAGCGCCCCAGGACCTGGGGCAGTGCTTCGGCCAGCACCTCGATGCCGTGCCAGCCGCCGAAGCTGCCGGTGAAGCCGATGACGCAGTCGCTCGGGGCGAAGCCAAGCTCGCGGCGCAGGGCCGCCTTTTCCTCGCCAGAGGCCGGGCGGTAGGCAACGGGGTCGGCACCGTTGGGGTTGACGAGGATCTTCTCGGGGGCCACGCCCCTTTCCACCAGCGAGGCGCGGATAGGCTCGGACACGACGGAGACCACCGTGGCCTGGGCGAAGGCAGCCTCTTCGACCTCTTCGAACAGCTCCGCGCCCGAGTAGCCAGTGGCGTCGAAGCTCTTTTTGATCGACAGCTCGGATCCGTTGTACTCGACCAGGTAAGGGATGCCGAGCTCGTGGCAGAGCTGGGCACCGGCGAGGTTGCCCAGGCAGAGCCGCTCGTACACGAACGCCGGCTCGACGGCTTCGAACAACGGCCTCAATTGCAGGGCCCAGGTCGGCGTCGCGCTGAGCAGCGCGGTCTCGTTGGCTTCAGCCGCGTGGGCCTGGAGCACCACCTGGCGGGCCCCGAGCTTGTCCAGCAGTGGGAAGCGGTTGGCCATGAGGCAGGCGAACTGCTCACAGCGGCTGGCGAGCTCCTTGGCCACGTAGCAGGTGTGCCCGTAGCTGCCGCCCGTCTTGATGGGTGCCCAGTAGTCGGTGCGCAGGTAGAGCCCCCAACCCTGGACGCGGCCGTCGCTCAGCTCGGGGAAGGGCACTGGGCGCGCCCCGGCCAGCAGTGCCTGTGCCCGGCTGCGGACTTCTGCCACGGCCCTGTCCTGGGGGGCCGTGGCCAGGCCCAGGTCCCCTCCTACCCCCGAGGGGGGAGGATGGCGGCGGGCGTGGGCCTTGGCCCGCGCCCAAAGCGCCCAGTAGCTGGCCAGGCGAAGGACGTCGACGGCTTCGGCCGCGTGCTCCTGGGGCCAGAAGAACACGACCCGGTACTTGGGCAGCAGGCGGGCGGCGGCGGCCAACTGGTGGCGGCCAGGCCAGCCCCGGGCCATCTCGAAGACCACTCCCTGCACGCGGGCCCGCTTCAGCGACTCCCGGAACGGGCCGAGGAGGCCGAGCTCTGGCCGCCTCAGGCTGACCCTGTCCCTTTCTGCCAGGGCGCCTAGCTCGTCGCTGTGCACCACGCCCGCTTCGGTGAAGCTCGGGGCCACGTACAGCCAAGCGCCCCTTGGCCCCGGGGCCGCCCTCATTTCAGCCGTTCCCTTCTCGCAAGAGGTCTTCGACCGAAAGCGAGACGACCGAGGCCTCCATCACTTCTTCGAACGGTAGCGGGGCGGGCCCGCCGGCAGCCAAGGCGTCGCCCAGGGCCCGGACCTCTTCGGCGTGGCCTTTGTCCACCGAGCCGGACCACAGCACAGCCCCGTCCCCACAGCGCTCGGCCCTGGTGAAATCGTCTACCAGGTAAGCCTGGCCACCGCAGAAGACCTCGACCCTTTCTTTCGGCAAGCCCTGCTTGGGCCCCAGGCTGGTGTAGGTCAAGGTGGCCACGCTGCCGTCGCCGTACGCCAGCGTGGCGACGAAGTTGTCCGTCGGCAGGTAGGTGCCGGCCGGCGCGTTGATGCTGCTGGCACTGACGGCCTCGACGGGTGCCCCGGTCAGCCACCGGAAGACGTCGTACATGTGGCATGCCTCCCCTAGGTTACGGCCACCCCCGTCCGGCCCTTGCAGCCAGCTGTCCAGCGGCACGAAGCCGGCGTTCACGCGGTAGTTGACGACCAAGGGGGAACGCCGCCCGGCCAGCTCGTCGCGCAGCGCCCGCAGGGCGGGCGAGAACCGCCGGTTGTAGCCCACCATCAGGACCGGGGGGCGCTCGGCCGATCCGTAAGCCTCGGCCAGGCTGTCGAGCTCCTCCCAGCTGAGCGCCAGGGGCTTTTCCACGAACACGTGCTTGCCCGCCCTCAGGCCGGCCAAGGCCTGTGCGGCGTGGTGGCGGTGACGGGTGGCAATGACCAATAGGTCGATGTCGTCCCGGCTGAGCACTTCTTCGAGCTCGGTGGCCAGCACCTCGGCCCGAGCCGAGCGGGCCAGGTTGCCTCCTCGGGCCGAGTCCCGGCTCACCACCGCCGCCAGGGAGAACCGGCCGTCTTCAGCCAGGCGGGGCACCAACATGCTGGTAGCGAACGCCCCGGCCCCCACCAGCGCGTACCGGATCTTGCCCGGGCGGGCCAGGGCGTGGCCGCGCAGGGTCACCGATGTCGGCTCCGACCCCGGGGCGCCCGGCCCCTGGGGGTACTCGATGAGCACCCCGAGCGGCCTTTCGCCCTGGCCCCGCAGCGCTTCGTAGGCCTGAGGGGCGTCTGCCAGCGGCACTACCTGGTCGATGAGCGAGGCGACCTCCAGCCGGCCGCTGGCGAGCTGCTCCAGGTAGGCCTGCATGTTGCGGTTCAACGTCCAGCGCACGTAGCCGTAGGGGTAGTCGGCCCCTTCTTCTTCGTACCGGCGGTCGTAGCGCCCCGGCCCGTAGGAGGTGCTCATGAGGAGGTCGACCTCCTTGCGGTAAAAGCCGGCCCGCTCGGCTGCCAGCCCGACGTCCCCGACCAGCACGACCCTCCCCTTGCGGCGGGCGAGCTCCATGGCCAGGTTGACCGGGTCGTTGGACTTCGTGCTGGCCGCTACGACGACGTGGTCCGCGCCATGCCCCGAGGTGAGCTCCAAGACGGCCCGGGCCACGGCTGCCGGGTCATGGCTCCCGGCCTGCATGCCTGCCGCCCGTGCCCGCTCGACGCGAGCCGCGTCAGGGTCGTAGCCGATGACCGTGCAACCGCTGGCCAGCAGCAGCCGCACCACCAACTGGCCGATCAGGCCCAAGCCGATCACGCACGCCCTCTCCCCCAACTGGGGCTGGGCGCGCCGTACCCCTTGCAGGGCAATGGCCCCCACCGTCGTCGTAGCCGCGGCCCGCAGGTCCAGGCCCCGGGGGACCGGGCAGAGGAGGTTGCGAGGCACGCAGGCGTACTCGGCGTGGTTGGCGAACCCGGCGCCCGCGCAGGCGACCAGGTCGCCGGGGCGGACGTCTTCGACCCCCGCCCCCACAGCTACGACTTCCCCGGCGAGCGAGTAACCCACGTTCCAGCCCTGCTGGCCCATGTCGCTGGCTGGCCCCCCGTCGGGGGCCGGGGGGAGCAGCTCCAAGCGGACCTCGTCGAAGACCGCCGTGCTTTGGCCCGCCCGCTCGACGTTGGCCAGCACCACCGTCACGTAGGGCTCCCCCGGGGGGAAGACGAAGCGGTCGTCGACGCTGCCGGGGCCAACCGCCACGCTGCCGGCCCATTTTGCCTGGCCACGGTCGAGCAGCCCCACCAACAAGGGCCACTGGCCCACCTCACCCCGGAGCCGCACTGCGGGCGACCAGCCGCCGGGCACCTCGACCGGTTGGGACACAGCCTGGTAGGCGTTGGGCACCGAGTCCCTGCTCAGCCGCAGCCTGCCGTCAGGGCCGGCTTCCAGGGTGGCCGAGCTGGCCGGCGACCAGCTGAGGTCACTGGCTGGGCGGGGCGCGGGCAAGCCGGGGCTGCGCTCGGGCAAGGCCCTCCGCACCCGCCCACGGGCCAGCGCCACCACCTGGCGGGTCGCCTTGCGAGGGTCGCGCATGGCTTTGGCCAGCAACCGGCGAGCAGCTTCCGACTTTGCCCGCAGGTCGTCGCCCGCCAGCAGGCCGGAGGAAGCCGGCGCCAGGGCGGCCAGCTCGGTGCCGGCGCTTATGAGCGAGTACCTGGCACGGACGAGCACCTGGCCGGGCTGGAGGGCGGGGCGGGGCATCCTCGCGAGGACCGCACCGGAACTGTTGAGCAGCACTTGGCGCACGCTGGGACGAAGTTAGCTGCGTGGTAGGTGGGCTACAACATCACCCCGGCGGGAGCGTTGCGGGGGTCGTCCCCGCCAGTGGCGCGAAGATGGCTCCCGATGGCCCCGGCTACCCACCGCTCGCCCTGCCCGTCGGTTAGCGCCGTGGGCCCGCAGCCGTGAGCCAGCTGCCCCTGTGGAGCTACGGGGGCATCCTGGGGGCGTCCCTGCTGCTCAGCCTGCTGCTGACCCCCCTGGCCCTGCGCCTGGCCCTGCGCTTCGACGTCCTCGACCACCCCGGGCCGGCCAAGGCCCATGCCGAGGCTGTCCCTTACCTCGGGGGTGCCGCCATCGTGGCGTCCTTTTCGGCTGCCGTCTTGGCCGCCACCGTGGCCGACCCGCCGCCCAGCGGGCTGCCGCAACTGGCCGGCTTCTTGGCCCTGGCCGTTGGCCTGGCCTTCCTCGGCCTGCTGGACGACCTCCGGGGCGGCCTCAGCCCGTGGCTGCGGGTGGTGCTCGAGGCCGCCGCCGGGCTGGCCGTCTGGGCCATGGGGGACGCCACCCACCTGGCGGGCTTCCCCCGCTGGCTGGACGCGTTGGTGACCGTCGTGTGGGTCGTGGGGGTGACCAACGCCTTCAACCTGCTGGACAACATGGACGGCCTTTCTGCCGGCGTCGCCGCCATAGCCGCCCTGGCCATCTTCGGGGTGGCCTGGCTGCACCAGCGCTACCTGATCGGCGCACTGGCGGTGGCCCTGGCCGGCTGTGCCGGCGGGTTCCTGCGCCACAACTTCAAGCCGGCCAAGATCTACATGGGCGACGCCGGCAGCCTCTTTTTGGGCTTCGTGCTGGCCGTGCTGCTGCTCAAGCTGCGCGAGCACCCTGCTGCCCGGGTCGACATGGCGGTCGTGGTGGCCATCCCCGCGGTGGCCCTGTTCGACACCGCCCTCGTGGTGGCCACCCGCTTGGCCCGCAAGGTGAGCCCCTTCCAAGGAGGCCAGGACCACACCAGCCACCGGCTCGTGCGCCTGGGCCTGTCGGTCCGCCAAGCGGTCCTGGTCATCTACGCCGCTGCCGCCGTCCTGGCCGGCGACGCCTTGGTCATGTCCGAGCTCGGCCCGGCCGTGCGGGTCGTCGGCCTGGTGAGCCTCGTGGCCGTGGCCGCCCTGGTGGCGGTCCCCTTGGCCCGCGTGCCGGTAGGCCGCCCTGGGCCGGCTCAGGTGCCGGCCACCGAGGTGCGAGGGGTTGAGGCCCGCCCGGCTCAGCCGCCGGTGGCCGAGGTGCAGGCCGCCGACGATGGCCCAGGGGCGACGGCGGGCACTGGGACGGGCCGGGCGGCGACCGGCGCGGCGACGGGGCCGGAGGCCGGCATGTAGCCTTCAGCCGTGGCCCGTTACTTGGTGACCGGCGGGGCAGGGTTCATCGGCTCCCACCTGGTCGAGGCGCTGCTGGCCCAGGGCCACGAGGTGGCCGTGCTGGACAACCTGTCCACCGGCCAGCTGTCCAACCTGGAGGGGGTGAGGAGCAACCCGCGCTTTTGCTTCATGCACGGCTCGGTGCTCGACGAGCTGGCCGTGGACCAGGCCGTGCAGGGCTGCGACGTGGTGGTCCACCTGGCCGCGGCCGTGGGCGTGAAGCTCATCGTGGACCAGCCGCTGCACTCCCTCACCACCAACATCAAAGGTGCCATCGTCGTGCTGGAGGCAGCCCACCGCTACCGCTGCCAGACGATGGTGGCCAGCTCGTCGGAGATCTACGGCAAGAACAGCAACGGGCCGCTGACCGAGCAGTCCGACCGGGTCCTGGGCTCGCCGGCGGTCTCCCGCTGGGCGTACTCCACCTCCAAGGCGGTAGACGAGATCCTGGCCTATGCCTACCACCGGGAACGGGGCCTGCCCACCATCGTGGTGCGCCTGTTCAACACCGTGGGGCCGCGCCAGAGCCCGGCTTACGGCATGGTGGTGCCCCGCTTCGTGCGCCAGGCCCTGGCTGGCGAGCCTCTCACCGTCTACGGCGACGGCAGCCAGACCCGCTGCTTCTGCCACGTGGCCGACGTGGTCGACGCCCTGGCCCGGCTCCTGAACGAGCCGGCGGCCGTGGGCGACGTCTTCAACCTGGGCAGCTCCGAGGAGGTCTCGGTCGAGGAGCTGGCCCACCGGGTGGTGGCCCGGACGGGGAGCCCCTCGCCTATCGTGCACCTGCCCTACGAGGTTGCCTACGAGGTGGGCTTCGAGGACATGGCCCGCCGGGTGCCGGACACCGCCAAGGTCCAGGCCCTCACTGGCTGGCGGCCTCGGCGCAACCTGGACGACATCTTGGATGACGTGATCGCCGAGGCAAAAGGAGCAGGGCTCGACGCCCCCCAGGTGGGCAGGGCCTCCCCTCCTGGTTGACGCCACATTGCGCGCCCGCAGGTGGGAGCTTCGCCACAACGTGCCGGCTTGCGGCTCGGCTTACGTGGCCCTGGCCGAGGCACTGGTTGTTGACCGCCTCCTGGCTACCGGTGCACGGCTCGCGGCTGCGCCGGGGCCACGCTGTCCCGTCGGCTGGTCGGTGCCCCGGAAGGCCTGGCCCCTACTGGCTGAGCTGGCGGCCCGGGGACGGGGAGCCCGGCACCCCCACGGCGATCACGGCCGCGGCCAGCACGAAGGAGCCCGCCATCACGGCGAAGGCGGCCGGGAAGCCGCCGGTGTCGATGACCCAGCCGATGACCGCGGTCCAAAGCGAGCCCACGCCGTAGGCGATGGCAAAGAAGGCCCCGAAGGCGGCCCGGGCGGCCGCCTTGCCGGTGAGGTCGGAGAACACGGCTTGCAGGAGCGGGGACTCGGCGTAGGCGAGCAACCCGACCGCGGCCCCGAGGGCCCCCAGCACGAGCGTGCTGTGGCCGGCGTAACCGAAGGCCACCATGGCTGCGGCCGCGGCCACGTAGGTGGCCACGAGCGTGCGCCGCCGGCCGAAGCGGTCGGCCAAGTGCCCCCCGAGCAGCGGCCCGGCCACGCTGGCGGCCATCACGATGGTGAACAGCACACCGACGGTGATCACCGGCAGGTGCAGGCCGGTGCGCAGGTCGGCCGGTACATAGGTGCTGAGGGTGCCCAAGCCGCGCCCGCCGGCGGCGATGGTGGCGGCGGCCAGCACGGCCACCACCGGGCGGCGGGAAAGCAGCTGGCGGAGGGGCACGGCCTGGGCTTCTGGCGCGGGCGCCACCGGGCTGTGGCTTTCGGAGGGCAGGCCCGCCCCCACCAGCAGCGCCCCCGCCCCGAGCGAGGCCGCCAGGGCGACCAGGGCCCAGCGCCACCCGGCTGCCGCGATCACCGCGGACACGACCAGGGGGATGCTCACCGTGCCCAGGCTCCCCCCGGCCGTGTGCCAGCTCAGCACCGTGGCCCGCCGCTGGGGGAAGCGGTCGGACAGGTAGGCGGAACCCACCGGGTGCTGGGGCCAGCTGACCACCGCCCCCAGGGCCCGGGCCCAGGCGAACAACCCGAAACCGGGGGCGACCGCCCCGAGCAGGGTGGAGACGGCCATGCCGGCGTCTTGGGCGGCCAGGACCACCCGTGCCCGGGCCCGGCCCAGCAGCCCGGCGGCGCCCTGGAGCAGCCCGCCGGCCAGGCCGGCACCAGTGAGCACGGCGCCCAGCAACCCGTAGGAGATGTGGAAGCTGGCGACCACGAACGGGTACACCACGGCCAGTCCGGCGACGTAGAAGTGCTGGACGGCATGGCCGGCGGTCATGACGGCGAGCGCCCGGCCGTCCCCGTCGCGCTGCAGGAGGGCAGGCTTGGCCGGCCCAGCCGGGGCAGTGCGGGCGGGCGACGGGGCCGCCGGGGGGCGACGCCACCGCGAGGTGACAGGGCCACCGAGCGGCAACGGGGCCGCCGAGGGGCGACGGACAAGGCGGGTCACGCCCGGGCGGCGCTCAACTGCCCTTTTTGAGCGCGCTTTCGTTCCGTTGGACCTGGGCGAGCAGCTTGGCGTAGCTCGAGTCGAGGGGGTTGTCCCTCAGGGCGTGGCGCACCGAGGCAGCCGCCGCCGCCAGGTCGGCCTGGGCGTGGGCGGGCTGCAGCTGGGACAGCTCGCCGTAGACCTCGGCCTGGTCGTAGAAGGGCTCGCCCCACAGGGGTTCCAGCTTGGCCGCCTTGGCGAACAGGGACAGCGCCGTGGTGAGGTCGGCCAGCCGTCCGGAGCTGCTGGCGGCGTGGGGTGCGGCGTTGCCCAGGTCCAGGCCCTCGGAGATGAGGTAGCGGGGTTCCCAGGGGTTGAGGGCCTGGGCGCGGTGGATGTCCCTGAAGTAGGCCTGGGCGCGCGCTGCCGGGGACGAAGCCGCCGAAGACGACGAAGGGCGCAGCGTCTGGGTGGCCGCCCAAAAGGCGTGGTCTGCCCGGTAGGGGCCGTCCGCCCCGATGGACAAAAAGACGACGGCCGCGGCCACCACTGCCGCCGTCACCGCGGTGGGCCACCAGTCGGCCGGCCGCCGCCGGCGGCGGGCCGTGGCCAGGGGGGGTAGGGGCGAGGCCAAGGCTGCCGGCGACACGAGCACCCCGGGCCGCAGGCTGTCCGGTACCCCGGCCGCGGCCGCCAGGGCCAAGAGCAGCCCGGTGAGCAGCCAGAAGGTGAAGCTCAGGCCGACCTGCTGCACGTTGAAGACCGCCTGCACCACGTACGCGGTGATGCAGGCGGCCACGACCGCCAGGGCCACCCGGTAGCTGCGGGCCTGGCCGGTCCCGACCGGGCCGTCGCTTTCCCCCTTTTCAGCAGCCCGCAGGCGCCGCCACGCCCCGGCGGCCCGGAGGGCGACCACAGCGAGCAGGGCCACGAACAGCACCAGCCCGACGAAGCCCTGGTCGGCCAGGGTGGTGGTGAAGATGTCGTGGGACCCGTTGACCAGGTAGTTGGGCCCCAGGCCCTTCACCCAGGCGGCCGTTTGGTACTGGGGGAAAACAAGGGCGTAGTTGTCCAGGCCCACCCCGGTGACCGGATGGTGGACGGCCATCTGGGCGGCTGCCTTCCACATGTCGAAGCGCTGCTGCACCGAGGTGGTCCCACCCGTTTGGAACAGCGCCGACAACGGCTCGGAGATGAACCGCCGGCCGCCGGCCACCATGCCGGCCACGGCCACCACGACCACCGCCCCGACGACGCCAACGGTGGCCGCCAGGTGGCGGCGCAGCTCGGGGGCCAGCAGGGCGGCCAGCACCAGGAGGGAGGCCATGACCGCCACCCAGGCGCCCCGGGCCGAGGAGCGCACGATGAGGGCCAGCACGGCCAGGGCGAACAGCACCCCGGCGGCGCGCAGCGGCCAGCGCCTGGCCTCGAAGATCCCGAGCACCAGGGCCACCGGGAGCACCACGGCCAGGTAGCCGGCCAGGTGGTTGGGGTTGCCGAAGGTGGAAAAGATGTTGCCTAGCGTGGAGGCAAGGTCCCAGCTCACAAAGTCCCACCGGCGCCCGGGCAGCTCGGTGTCGTGCAGCTGGACCAGGCCATAGACGACGACCACCGAGCCCCCGGCAAAACCGAGCGCCCCGAGCACCTTGCGCACGTCGCTGGCGTCGAAGGCCTCTGCCGCCGCCATCGTGACCGCGGCGAACGCCAAGGCCGAGTACAACCCGTCGTAGGAGCTGTAGTCGCCGAGCAGGCTCACCCGGGTGTCGACCCCGGCCAGGGCCGAGACCACGGACCAGACGAGCACGACGGCCAGGGCCCACTGGAGGCCGTTGCGCCAGCGGGGGGCCCGCCGGTTGTGGGCCGCGTCCAGTGCCCACAGGCCGGCCAGCACGATCGACCCGATGGCGACCAGGGTGTACTTGGGCAAGTTGAACACGTCCCCGGTGTGGGGGTCGAAGACCACCGGCACGTAGGTGGCCAGGGCCACCACCAGGCCCGCCCGCCCGGCCCGGGAGCCGGCCTTGCCCGAGGCGACGCCGGCCACCAGCCAGGCGGTGGCGACCGAGGCGCACAACAAGGTGCCCAAGAACACGGCGAAGCTCGCCCCGATGGCACCCCCGGCCCACAGCAGGGCCACCAGGGCCCACGAGACGGCCCCGAGCACCAGCGCCCAGCCGGGGACGCCGGTCTTCTCGCTGGCCAGCTCCAAGGCCCGGGGCCGGGCCAGGCCCTCGGGCAAGATGGCGCCCAGCCCGGGCCGGTAGCGCCCGGCCTGGCGGCGCCGGCGCTGGTAGGCGTAGGCCCCGGCCGCCCGCCGGCGCGCCTGGCGGCTGCGCTCCCGTGCTGTGTTGCGCCCCTGGGGCCGCCCCTTTGGCACGCGCGCAGGTTAGTACGCCCGAAGGCGGCCAGCCACCTCGGGGCGCAGGGGGCGACCTCGAGCCCCGGCCGGGGCGCTAAGGCTGGGTCTGTAGGGGCCCGAAGCCCTGGCGCAGGCCCTCGGGGACGAACAGGGGGTGGGCGGCGAGCGACTCGTAGGCGAGCTCCATGTAGGGCACCTTCTTCGGGTGGGCGTCCCAGTAGGCGTACTTGACGGCCGCCGAGTCGCCCTGGCTGAGGCCGAACTTGGCCAGCTCGGTGGTGTTGCCCCCGTAGCGCTCCTCCCAGCCGATGCGGGCGGCGCTGGCGTGGATCTGGGAGAGCTCCCGGCGCATGAGGACCACGAAGGCCCCGGGTGGCGGGTCGTCCACCAGGTCTTTAAGCATGTGAGGGGCCTGCACGACGAAGGCCTCGCCGCCCGGGCTGCGGAACAGCGCCCGGAAGCGGGCCTCGTCTTTGATGAGGAACTCGGTCTCGTCCACGAAGCGGTGGCCGGTGTCGGCCGCGATCATCCTGGCTGCGATGCGGGTGCCCGAGCGCTGCGGGCCGGTGACCACGATCATGGGGTGGACGGCCAGGTGCTCGAACATCAGTACCCCGGGGCCCTCATGCCAACGCCCTCATGCCAAAGACTGTAGGCAAGCCCGCGGCCCACCGGGCAGCCTTTCCCCCAGCCGGGTTTTCCACAGGCTAAGCACTATTGGCCCGAGTTTTCCACAGGCCTGACAAGCCCATTCTGTGATGGTTCTGTGAAGATGGCTCCATTTTTGCCACTTTGACGTGTGACGCACTATGTTCTGGACCGTCTTACTAGCAGCCTGCTTCCGGAGCAGGCCTGTTAGGGCACGGCACCAGGTCCACCACCGAGCCTCTGGCCTGGGTACCAGCCAGCCAGGTGGCGCCGGCCAAGGGCAGGGTGCACGGCACCAGCAACAACCGCCCAAAAGCGGCGGGCAATGTTCACCCTACCTAGGAGGGAAACTAGCTAAATGCAAGAACCAGTTCCTACGGCAAAGACGCCGTTCGGGTGGAGACGGGCCAGGCTGGTAGCTGGCACCCTTGCGCTGTCCATGGCAGCCTTCGGGCCCCTGGCCGCGGTCACCGCCACCGGCGCGTCTGCCAGCTTCCCGCCCGTGACCACCCAGGCCTACACGATCGGCACGCCGGCTAGCCAGGTGACGAACCTGTCGGCGTCGGTCAACCCGGCCACCGGTGGGTCCACGGGCAACTACTCGGTGAAGTTCACCACCCCAGCCGGCCTGGCCAGCGGCAACGTGATCACCGTGACCATCAGCGGGGCCACCGCTTTTAGCAGCGGTACGGTGAGCAACCCCGGGCTGGTCGACCTGACCAGTGGATCTGTCATCGGCCAGACGACCACCGGCAGCCTAAGCAGCGGCAACCTCGTGGTGACGACCACGCTCAGCGCCGGGGTGAGCACAGGGGACACCCTGCTCCTCACGTTCCAGGCCACCAACCCCAACGTCTCTAGCACGGGGTCGAGCGTGGCCTACACGGTCAGCGTGACCACGACCGCTTCGGCTACCGCGGCGAGCACCTCCATCAGCTACACGCCGGCTGCCCCCGGCATCGGGCTCAGCGTCAGCACCAACTACTTGGGGGCGTACGCCACCTACACGCTGAGCAACGTGCCTGCCCACAACCTGCTGACCACTACCACCTACTACCTGGGCGTGGAAGCCAACCAAGCCAGTGCCCTGACCGGCACGATCGGGACCGTCAACTGGTCGTCGGCCAGCTTCACGGTCAAGGACACCACGACCAGTTCGGTCACGGTCACGACTCAGGCCCCCACGCAGGTGGCGGCCGAGGACGAAGTCGTGGTGCCGTTCACGGTCAGCGCTCCGACCGGCTCCAGCGACGTCTTGCAGGTCGTCATCAGCGGGGTGAAGAACCCGACCGCGCCGGGTGAGACCGACTACTTCGGTGTCGCCCAGGGCAACAGCAACCCGCCCACGATCACAGCGCCAGGTGCCGTGGCCAGCCCGTCGGTCACCTACGGCTCGTTCGTGTCGGGGGTGAGCGTGACCCCGTCCAACACCGCGGCTTCTGCGAGCGGGGTCGCCTACACGGTGAGCTTCATCTCTACCGACGGTGTGCCTGCGGGTGACTGGATCCAGTTCGTCGGCCCGGACGGCACGTCGTTCGGCAGTGTGACAGGTGCCGTGGTGACCGACGCCAAGAGCGGTGCCACCACCGTGCTGACCGGTTCGGCGGTCTCCGCCAGCACCACCACCAACACCAACGACACCCTGAAGCTGACGTTACCCGCCAACTTCTCGGTCAGCTCCGGGGACCCGGTCACGGTGACCGTCTTCGGCGTGACCAACCCGGCCTCCGGCTCCTACAGCGGCAGCAACGGGCTCCAGGTCACGACCCAGGTCGACTCGATCGCGGCCAACAACGCCACGGCCTACGTGATCGGCGCGGCCACGGTCTCCAGCCTGGCCCCCAAGGTCACGGTCACCCCGCCCACGGCTGGTGCCCTGGCCACCTACACCATCGCCAGCTTCAAGGCGGTGAGCCAACTGGTCGCCGGCACTGACACCATCGAGGTCAACGCGTCCGACGCGGGGACGACGTTCCCGGCCACGGGCTACACGCTCATGGACGTGACCGCCAACAAGAGCCAGAACCTGACCGTGAACACCGGTGCCTACTCGCACGACGTGACCCTGGGCCTCTCCAGCACCGTGCCCGCCGGCGACACGCTCAGCCTGACCATATCGAGCGTGGTCAACCCGATCACGGCCTCGTCGTCGGACACCATCACCATGGGTGCCGACAACAACTCCACCAACGCCACCGCCGCCGGGACCCAGGGCCTGGGCACCTTGGCCCTGACCTTCCCCGGTGCCGCCACGACCTTCCCCAACGGGGCGATCGTGTTCTTCGGGGGCACGGGCTATGTGTTCGCCGGTGGGCACCCCTTCGGTGCACCCAGCCAGCCGGCACTGACTGCGGTCCAGGCGGTTGACCCCGCTACGGTCCAGACCGCGGCCAGCGGCGCCACCGTCCCCACGACGGCCGCCCGCAACGGCACCCTGGTCACCGTCCCGGGCAAGCCGGCGATCTACGTCGTCTACAACGGCCAGCTCTACCCCTTCGCTGCGCCGGACCAGATCTTCTCTTCTGGCTTCGACGCCGCGTTGGTCATCACCGTCCCCAGCCTGGGCGGTATGACGGTCTCCAGCACGGACGTGGCCAAGGCCGGCCTCACCGGCTTCTCCACCTCGTCCGACGGTGCCATCGTCAACTCCTCGGGCACGTTCTTCGTGTTCGCTGGGGGCAAGGCCTTCGGCATCCCCGGCCCAGCCAAGCTGACCGCTGAGCTGGCGTCGGAGCCGGCGGGCACCACGCCGTCGTCCGGCACGGTGACCTCTGCCATGCAGAGCGCCGCCATCGCCGATGGCGTCGTCGTCACCAACAACGGTGCCGTGTACGTGACCAGTGGGGGCAACCTGTTCCCGTTCAAGGGCAGCAAGCAGATTGCCAACGACGGCTACGGGGGCACCCCGTCCATCCTCATCCCCAACCTGGGTGGGCTGGCCGTGGCCAGCTACACCGGGTCATAAGCCTGGGGCCTCCGCCGGCCGTACTGGCCGGCTTGAGGCTGGGCTGAAGTAAACACCCAAAGGAGGGCGGCCCCGAGGGGCCGCCCTCCTGTTTTGGGCCAGGGCTACGATCGTTTTCGGACGTCCTCGGAGGAGGGGCCAGGTGCCAGGCGACATAAGGTTGGCCCGGCCCGCCGGGCGGCTGCCCAGGTGGCGGCCCGGGGGGCTGCCCAGGGCTGGGTGCGTCTTGGCCGCGGCCCTGGTAGCTGCCCTGGCCCCGGCCCCCTCGGCGGCGGCCTCCTACCCGGCGGTCGAGACCCAGCCCTACCTGGTCACCGGGGCAATGGGGACGGTGGCCAACCTGGCCGCGTCGGTGTGGCCGGCCACCACCCCAGCGACGGGCAACTACACCCTGCGCTTCACCACCCCCTCGGCCCTCCAGCCCGGCCCGGCCCGAGGTGCCAGCACCTCTTACATCGACATCGAGGACTCGGCCGGCTCGGGCAACGGGGTCGTGTCGGCCCTCGCCCCGGGGGGGGTGGGGGTGGCGGACCTGTCCACCGGGTACGTCTTTTCGGCTACGGTCGCCAACGGCTTCTTGGTGCCGGCCAGCGAGTCCAGCCCCCTGGTTGTCTACCTGGGCGGCTCGGGTAGCGTCGACGCTGGCGACAACCTGGTCGTCACCTTCGCCGCGGCCAACCCGGCCGCCGGCGCCTACACCTTCAGCGTCCAGACCTCGGCCAACCCCGCCTACGCGACGACGCTTGCCCCGGTGGCCATCGTGTCGTCGTCGGCCCCGGCGGCGGCGTCGGTGTCCAGCCCCGCCCTGGGCCAAGGGGCTACCTACACGCTGAGCAACCTGGCTGCCGGGGCTGGGGCCAGTTCGTTGGTGGTCCAGGCCTGCAGCGGAGGGGCCCCTCCGACCGGGCCGTGCACACCGGCCACGGCCGGCGGTGGCACCGGGGGCATCTTCTTTTCCCAGGCTCCCTCGGGCTACAGCGTGGTGGACACCACCCGGTCGGCCAACTTGGCCGTGACCGGGGTGAGCCCGGTGCAGGCCGGGGGCAGCTTCACCGGCGGCGTCGCCCTTTCCCTGGCCGGAGCGGTGGCCGCGGGCGACAAGCTGACCATCACCGCCACCGGCCTCAACCCGAGCTCCCCTGAGACGGACTATTTCGCCGTCAGCTTCGGCTCGCTGGGCAACGGCCTGGCCAGTGCCGGCCCGGTCAGCTTCGGCGAGACGGTGCTGGGCGTTACTGTCGGCGTCTCCGACAACGCCGCCCTGGCCACCTCCACCTACACCGTCGGGTTCACCTTGAGCGCCCGGGGGGCGATGCCCTCGGGCGGCACCATAACCATCGTCGGCCCCGACGGGACCAGCTTCTCCAGCAGCTCGGGCGCCCAGGTGACGGACTCGACCACCGGTGCCACCCAGGTGGTGGGCACCTCCGGCATCGCCGTGAGCACCACCCGCTCGGCCGGCGACACCGCCGCCGTCGCCACCACCCTCGACTTTTCCGGGGGCGATTCGGTGACGGTCACGGTGTTCAACGTCACCAACCCGGCGGGGGGGACGTTCAGCGGCAGCGACGGGCTGTCGGTCAGGACCACCGGTGACCCCCTGCCCGCCTACAACGCCCTCGCCTACTCGATCAGCTTTTCGGCCCAGCCCACGGGGGCCACGGTGGTGACGGTCACCCCGGCCACCCCCGGCGCCCTGGCCTCCTACACGGTCGGGACCTTCGACGCCGCCAGCGCCCTGGTGGCCGGGGCCGACACCATCGAGGTCAAGGTGGTGGGGGCGGGCCAGTCCGGGACCGAGTTCCCGGCGACGGCCACCCTCACGGACTCGACCACCCCGTCGGGCTCCCAGGCCCTCCTCGCCCGGGCGGGGGCAGGGACCGACGACGTGGTCTACGGCCTCACCCAGGACGTGGCCGCCGGGGACGTGCTCAGCTTGACCATGGCCACCGTCGTCAACCCACCCGGAGGCAGCTACCGGCTTGAGCTGGGCACCGGGTCGGTGTCCTCCAACTCCACCTCGACCGGGGCCGAGGGCCTGGCCGCCCCCGAGGCCAGCTTCCCGGGGGCCAACCTAACCTACCCCAACGGGGCACTGGTCAGCTTCGGTGGCGCCGTCTACGCCTTTGCCGGCGGCCACGCCTTTGCCGTCCCCTCCCTGAAGGCCCTCGCCGCCCTGCAGAAGGTGGACAAGGCCACCGTCCAGGCCGCCGCCCCGGGGGCCAACTTGCCGGTGGGGGCGCCCCGGCCCGGGACCCTGCTCAGTACCGGCCCGGTCAACGGCAACTGGGCCATCTGGGTCGTCGGCACCGACGGCCAGCTCCACGGCTTTGCCTCGCCCTCGCAGCTGTTGGCCGACGGCTACGACGCCGCCTTGGTCGTCACCGTGCCCAACCTGGGCGGCCTGCCCCAAGGGGCGGCGGCGGGCAGGCTGGGGGCGGCGGCCAACGCCCTCGCCACCAGCGCCGACGGGGCGGTCGTGGCCTTTGGGGGCACCTACTACGTCTTTGCCGGGGGGCGGGCCTTCGGTGTGCCCAGCCCGGCCCGGCTGGCCGCGCTGCGGGCCAGCGACCGGGCCACGGTCCTGGCCGGCACGGTCAGCGCCGCCCAGGGGGACGCCCCCGTGGCCACCGGTACCGTCCTCAGCGTCCCCGAGGGAGGGGTCTACGTGGCCAGCGGGGGCAACCTGTTCCCCTTCAAGACCCTGAGCCAGCTGGCCGCCGACGGCTACGGCGGCACGCCGGCTGTGCCGGTGCCGAGCACCGGTGGGTTGGTGGTCGAGTTCCCCTACTCGGGGCCCTGACCTGCTGGGGCCCTGACGGGGCGCCGGGCCGTGGTGCCCAGGCGCCGGGCCCTAGGGGGCGTCAAGCCGGTGCCCTGGGGCCGGCGCCCCAGGTGCCGGCGCCCCAGCGTGCCCCTGGAGCAGCCTGGGCCCAGGCGGCCGGGCGTCAGGCCGCTTTGTCCTCCAGGATGGCTTCAACCTCCAGGTGGACCTGGATCTTGTCGCCGACCACGACCCCGCCGCCGTCCATGGGCATGTTGATAGTGACGCCGAAGTCTTGGCGGTTGATCTCCGTGGTGGCAGAGAAGCCGCAGCGGTACTTGCCGTAGGGGTCCTTGGTGAAGCCGTTCAGCTCCAACTGGAAGGTGACTGGCCGGGTCACGCCGTGGACGGTCAGCTCACCGTCGAGCTCGTAGCGCTCGCCGTCCCGGGGCCTCAGGCCGGTGGAACGGAACTCGAGCGTGGGGTACTTGTCCACCTCCAAGTAGTTGGCCGAGCGGATGTCCTTGTCCCGGTCGGCGTTGTTGGTGTTCAGGCTGGAGGCGTCGACGACCGCGCGGACCGAAGACTCCAGGGGGTTGTCGGCGGTCACGATCTGGCCACTGAACTTCTCGAAGTGCCCCCTCACCTTGCTCACCATCATGTGGCGGACGGTGAAGGACACATCGGAGTGGACCGGGTCGATGGCCCAGGTGCCGGCGATGTAGCCGGGGATCTCAGTGGTGGTCGCGGTCGTGGTGCTCATGGGTGCTCCTCCTAATAGTTGAGCTTTCAACTGGTGGGTCACCAGGTGCAACACGATTGAGCGCTCAACTATTTCCAGTTGAGCTAAGATGGGAGGGTCACCGAAGCCCGCTGGTTGGACGAACAGGAGCAAAGGACCTGGCGGTCCTTCCTGGAAGCCACCCGGCTGCTGTGGGCCCGGCTGGAGGCCCAGCTCCAGCGGGACGCAGGCATGCCCGCCTCCTACTACCAGGTGCTGGCCCTCCTGTCGGAGGCCCCGGGGCGGTCCCTGCGCATGAGCGACCTGGCCGATGTCACCAGCTCGTCCCGCAGCCGGCTGTCCCACGCCATAGCCCAGCTGGAGGAGGCCGGCTGGGTGGAACGGCGTTCCTGCCCCACTGACCGCCGGGGCCAGCTGGCCACCCTCACCCCGCGGGGCCTGGCCGTGCTGGAGGCGGCCGCCCCGGGGCACGTGGCGGCCGTGCGTGAGAACCTGTTCGACCTGCTGAGCCCGGGCCAGGTACGCGAGCTCGGCTGCATCTGCCGCCAGGTGGCCGACCGCCTCCGGGCCCGAGAGGCCGCCCAGGCGGCCGCGGGCCGGGAGGCGGCCCCCGGGCCGGGTGCGGACAAAGGCCTGGGCCCGGGTGCGGAGGAAGGCCCGGGGGTGGCTGCGGAGCAAGGCCCGGGGCGGGGGCAGGGCACCGAGGCCCTCAGCGGCGCAGGCTCCTCGCGTACAGGGTGACCCGGACCGTCCCCTGGCCCCTGGCCCAGCCCCCACCGCTCAGCTCGACCGCCTGCAGGGTGGGAGGCGCAAAGGGGGGCGAGTACCCCAGGGCCGGGGGCACCGCCACCACGTGGGCATCGGCGGCCGTGCCGGGGACGAAGCGGTAGCGGGTAGGCCGGCGGCCCTGCCCCGCCCAGGCCCACAGGTAGACGGCCGGCGGCCGGAGGGCGAGGCCCTGCAGGCGGGCGAGCAGGGGGGAACTGAGCGAGAACGAGGCGGTGACCAGCTCCCCGGGCACCGACGGCAGGCGGATGACCTGGCCGAAATGGGCAGACAGGCGAGCGATGGCCCGGGCTGGCCCGCAGCGGTCGGGCACCCGGGCCAGCACCTGCCAGGGCCCGCTCACGGCTAGCTGGGCATAGTGGCAGTACAGGGCCACCATGGCGCCGGGCGGGTCGTACCAGGGGTCGCGGCCGTCTATGGTGGCCACCTGGTACAGGGCCCTTTCGGGGGCGCGGGCCGAGGCCAGGAACGAGGCGTCCAGGTGGTCCAGGTAGGCCGTGTAGGCGCTGTAGCCCTGCAGGACGGGCTCCGGGGCCCAGCGTAACTGGGGGTAGGCGTAGCTGAGGCCGTCCTCCCAGGGCAGGGCGGCCATCGTCCGGTTGCCAAGCTCGGCCAGGAGCCCGGGCGGTAGGGTGTCGCCCGACGCCAGCAGCTGGTGGCGCGTCCGGCTGGCCACCTGGCCCCAGCGCCCGGGGCTCGCCAGGTCCAGCACTTCTTGGACGGCCGCGTTGGCGGCTTGGCCAGGCGAGCGCAGGGGCCCGGGTACGCCACCAGCAGCCGCGCAGGCCACTACCGCCGCCACCACGAGCGCGGCGGCCTGCAGGCCCACCAGCCGGCGAGGCAGCCGAGCGAGGCCCGTCACCACCAAGGCGAGGCCAAAAAAGACCAGGTCGTGCTTGTCGTGGCGCACGAAGCCTTCCTTCACCGTGGCCCAGCCCAAACCGGCGGCCATGAGGCAAAGGGCAGCCTTGTCACGGCCTGGCCTTCCCCGCGCCGACCAGGCCAGGAGCACCGCGGCCAGCACGCCGGCCACCACGGCGTAGAGGTCCTCGGCCCGGCGGCCGGTCGACAAGCCCATGGCCGCGCTGTACCCGGCCGCCACCGACAGCGCCCCTCGGAAGTAGCTGGCCAAGTTGGACAGGCTTTGCCCGGCCGCCGCCCAGGCCAGCACCACCGTGGCGGCCAGCCCGCCAACGCCGGCCAGGGCCCCGGCCCGCCGGGCGGGCCTGGGTGCAGCTGCGGCGGCCAGGACGGCCAGGCCGGTGCTGACCAGGCCCACGTTGACCTCCACCAAGAGCTGGAACCCGGCTATGGCCCCCAGGGCGCCCAGGGCGACGAGCCGCTTGGCCCCACCGGCCAGCCGCAAGCTGGCCAGCGCCAGCCCCAGGCTGGCGGCCAGCGCCAGCTGGGGTGCCTCGAGGAGGCTGCCGGCGACGGCCAAGCTGGCCCAGGCCACGGCACCGGCGGGCAGCAGCCTCCACGAAGGCCGTAGGGCCGAGGTCACCAGGGCGGCCACCCCCCAGGTCACGGCCCAGGTGTAGAGCACGGCCAGGCCGGCGGTGAGCCGGTAGAAGGCGACGATGTCCTCGACGAACCCGTAGGGCCCGAAGGTGAAGATGAGCTGCGGGCCCCACTGCAGGTGGTGCTCGAAGCCGATGGCCAGGCCCGCCTGCCAGGAGTCGAGGCCGGCCCGGGCGGCCTGCCAGGGGTAAGGGCGCCACGAGAGCAGTGCCGCCAAGGCGCTTACGGCGGCAGTGGCAGGCCAGCCCTGCCACCGGTGCCACCCTCGTCCTTCGGGCCGTCCGTGCCGGCTCTGCCACCGGCGCCACCATCGAGCCTGGGGCGGCCCACCCTCCGGCTGCCGCCAGCGCCACCGGTGGCCCTGTGGCCCTCGGTGCCGCTGGCCCCAGCGGCCCCACCGGGAGCCGGGCGTCGTCTCAGGCGCAGGCTTGAAGTGCCGCCCAGTCTGGCGCTCGGCGGCCGGTGCCTGGCTCATGGCCACGGGCCGGCCTGGCCGGGGGTAAAGGTCACTGCCCTTGTATAGCGTGCCCGCTCGTAGCAGTGGCGCCTTGGGAGCGGGCCGACGCTCCCCGCTCAGCCGGGCCAGCCAGGCCGGCGGGCAGGCCGGTCCATCAGCCGGGCAAATGGGCAGGCCGGCCCATCAGCTAGGCCTACCGGCCAGCCTGCCAGCGGCCTGCACCGAGCCCCAGCCAGTGGTCTGCACCGAGCCGAAGGAGGGCGCATGGCTGCAACCGGACCAGCTCGCCACCAGCTGTACGCTCGCCTGGAGGAGCTCCTGGGCGCCAAGGAGGCTGCCACTTTGATGGCACACCTGCCGCCAGCCGGCTGGGCCGACGTAGCCACCAAGCGTGACTTGGACGCGCTCGGCGCAGCCACCAAGCATGACCTGGACCTGCTCGAAGCCCGCCTGGGCGCTCGGGTCGACCAGGTCAACGCCCGGCTCGACCAGTTGGAAACCCGCCTGTCCGCGCTGCTGTACCGGGAGCTGCGAGCACAGACATGGCGTTTGCTGGGTGCCCTGGTCGCCCTCGGAGGCGCCTTGGTGGTGGGAGCCCGCCTGTAGCGGCCTCGGGGCCTGGCAGTTGGGGCCCGGGAGTTACGAGCCGGGCCGCCCCTTGTGGCTCCCAGGGGCTGGCCGCCAAGCGGCTGAGCGTCAAAACCGCCGGATCTCGGCCGCCGGGCCCATCACTATGTGCGGGTGAGCGGCGGGCCGCAGCCAGCGGAGCAAGGCGTCCAGGTCCTCGAGGGGTACCGCAACGCAGCCGGCGGTGGGCACGCCCGTGGTGGCGTGGACGAAGATGGCAGAGCCGGCATAGGCCACCACGGGGTGGGTGTTGTACTCGATGACGGCAAAAGCCGGGTAGGCCGCGGTCTCGGTCCACAGGGCCTCGCTGTCCCCGCCAAAGGGCGGAGCTTGGCCGCAAGGCAGGTGCTGGAACCGGTTGTAGGCGGGCGAGGTGGGGTCCTCGTCCCACCAGTCGCCGCACACCAGGCGGTGGTAGAGCAGCCGCGTGCCCGGGTTGGGGGCGTTGCCGTAGGCCACCGGGCCGATGGCGTAGGTGCCGGTGGGCGTGGTCCCGTCGCCCTCGCGGTGGTGGCCGGAGAAGCCGTTCCTGCCGATGAAGCCGGGCCAGGGCCCGGCAGCCCGGGCCCAGCAGCGCCCGGAGCGCTGCCACAGGGCCACGGTGGCGGTCACGTCGGTGGCTACGGCCGCTTCGACGGTGACCAACTGGCTAGCCCCATCGGTGGAGCGGAGCTCGTCGGCCAGGTTGGCCGGGCAACCGGAGGCCACCGCGACAGGCGGCCGAGCGGCTTCACCGGCTCCAGCTCTCCCGGCGCTCCCCGGCTCCCCGGCCACAGCCTGGGCCGCTCCCGTCGCCAGGAGGCCGGCGACGGCCAGGACGCTGGCCACGAGGGCCCCGGTGCCGGCCCGGATAACGAAGGCCCGGCTAACGAAGGCCCTCCGGGGACAGGCCTGCCGGGCCGGGGCCCCCCTTGGTACAGCCTCCTCCTTCGGTACGGCCGCAGCAGGGCCTCTCGCCTTTCCTTCCTGCCCGTTGCCGGTGCCCCCCGGGCCCTGGGGCCAGGGGCTACCATGTGCGCTCATCCGGCTCAGCATTGCTCCCGTTGCCCTCGCCGCGGCCGTGCTCTTGGCTACCGTAGCCGGCGCCCCGGCCAGTGCCTTGGCTAGCAGCTCCCGGGCCCAGGCGCCCGCCTTCGTCGCCACCTCGCAGCCGGTCAGCGCGGGCCAGCTCCGCTACACCTGGCACCCGGGGTGCCCGGTCGGCCCGAGCCAGTTGCGCCTGGTTCGCCTGCGGTACTGGGGCTTCGACGACCGGGCCCACATCGGCAGCATCGTCGTGAACGCCAAGGTGGTGGCTGACGTCACCAAGGTGTTCCGGGACCTGTACGACGAGAGGTTCCCCATCTACCGGATGGTCCCTGAGGACGCGTTCCACGGCAACGACAATGCGGCTGCAGCCGCTGACGACACCTCCGGGTTCAACTGCCGCTACGTCGTCGCTCCCGGTCCTCGCCGGTGGTCCGTGCACGCCTATGGGGAGGCCATTGACGTGAACGACGTCCAGAACCCCTATGTGGACGGGCGCACCATCATCCCGCCCGCGGGGGCGGCCTACCTCGACCGCAGGGACGTGCGCCCGGGTATGGCAGTGCCGGGCGGGCCGTTGGTCAGGGCCTTTGCCTCCGTCGGCTGGTACTGGGGTGGCCGCTGGGCTGGCTCCCCTGACTACCAGCACTTCTCCCTCACGGGAGGCTGAGGCCGCCAAGGCCCACCGCCCGGCCGGCCGGCTCAGGAGGTGGGCCCGCCGTCCCCCGGCTGCAGCCTGGGCTCGCCGGCCGCCGCTCGCCGGCCGCCGGTTACAGCCCCGGTTACAGCTCAGGGGAGCTGGGCTAGGTACGTGGTCGTGCTGCCGCCCGTGAGCTGGGCGGTGAGCCGGGCCGTGAGCCGCCGGTGCTGGCTGAGCAGCTTGTGGCCGGCCGCGCTCGGGTACAAGGCGACGACCTTGGCCAGGCTGGCGCCGATGAGGAAGCTGGCCCGAGCCAGGACGAGGCCCCCAGGCCGGGGGAGCGCCAGGGTAGCGGTGCCCCGGCAGGCCACGGCCGGGCCGCAGCGCAGGGTCACCAAGACCTGGGCGCCGTGCAGGGCCACCTGGGGCTGGGGGCCGACCAGCCGTGGCACGTTGGCAACCAGGAGGTCGACGGGCGAGCGGGAGCGGAGGGCCAGCTTGCCGGCCACCCGCAGGCGTCCGACCGCCTTCAGCCCTTTGGGCGTGAGCTCATAGGCCGTGTCGCCTGGGTGGGCGCCTGGGGCGGTGACGGTGATGGCGAGGGGCTTGGCCGACTTGGGGGACGAGCCGTTGGGCGCGGCCCACGACAGGGCGAAAGAAAGGAGGTAGGACTGGCCGGCCGGGAGCTTACGAGAGAGCGGGCCGGTGTTGCGTACCGGCGCCATCAGCACGGTGGTGCCCGGGGGGAGGGCACCTTTGGGCACACAGACCGTGACCTTGAGCTTCCTGGTGCTGAAGCCGGCACAGCCGCCCGACGGGCCCAGGGTGGTTGTCTTGGGGGCGGCGTAAACGGTACGGGCCCAGGTGGGGACGGGCAGGGGCTTGGCCCCCGTGGCCCCGGTGGCCACTGTTGTGGTGGGCGCCTTGGCCGTAGTGGTCGTCGTGGCCGAGGTTGCTGCCTCGACGACCTCGCCGAAGGAGTTGGAGCTGGAGCCGGAGAAGAAGCTGTCGCCCGAGTAGGTAGCCACCACGTCGTGCAACCCCGGCGCGTCGTAGGACAGCCGGCAGGTCACGGCGGAGGTTGAGGTGATGAAGGGGAGCGCTGAACAGGCGGCTATAGGTAAGCCGTTGTCGGTGAACTGTACGGTGCCGGCCCCGGGGCCCGGGGTGACGGTGGCAGTGAAGGTCACTGGCTGGCCGACGGTGACTGGGTTGGGCGTCGCCATGAGCACGGTGGTCGTGGGGGTGGCGCCCCCCGGTACGCCCCCGCCCAGGGGCCCGCCACCTCCGGCTGTCGTCGTGGACGTGGTGGACGAGGCCGTCGTGGTCGTCGGTGGGCTGGTCACCTGCACCTGGGGGCTGGTGACCAGGGGGGTTAGGGTGCCCGAAGGCGTTGACGCCTCTTCGGCGCTGAAGGTGCTGGTACCCGCGGACGTGGGTGCCGTGGCGTTGGCGTAGTCGAAGCTGCAGCTTTGCCCTCCGGGCAGCGAGAGGTTGCCGATGCTGACCACGCTGGCGCTGGCCGACACGGTGGCACCCGTGCAGGAGGCGAGCGACACGTAGCCGGCGCCAGCCGGGCTCGTGGCCTGGGGCGGGCTCCAGCCGCTGGGGATGCTGAGCTGCAGGTCGCCGGCTTCCGTGCCGCCGGTGGCGGCGGTGTAGACGAACTCGAGCGTGTTGCCGGTGGAGCCCGAGACGACCGACGACGGGGCTACGCTGAGCGCCCCCGAACCGTCAGCCGCGCTCTGGGTGGGGGTGAGCGCCCACACGCCCCGGCCGTGGGTGGCAGCCAGCACCGTGCCGTTGGGCGTGACGGTGAGCCCGATGACCTGGACGTGCGGCAGGCCGGCACCCAGTGGCAACCAGCTCGTGGAGGCCCCGTCGAGGGAGGTCGCCTCGAACACGCCGACGTCGGTGGCCGCCAGGTACACACCGTTGTCGAAGACGACGGAGTTGGCCGAGGCGCCGGTGGGCAGGTTGCCGGTCACGTCGGTGACCGTGGGCGAGGAGCTGTTGGCCCCGGTTATGTACAGGACCACCGGCGTCGTGAAAGTGGTCTGGGTGTTGCCGATGCCCGTCCCGGCGCTTTCGCTCACCAAGATGTCAGCCGGGTTGGACGGGTCGACGTCGATGTGGGTGACCCACCCGGGTGAGGCGCCCGCGGGGAGGTTGAGCGTCGTGAACGTCGGGGAGCTGGAGGTGGCGTCCGTGGAGTACTGGAGGGTGCCGTCGTCGTAGCCCGCGTACACGTCGGCCGAGCTGGAGGGGCTCACCGCGATGGCGGACACCGGCTGGGGGGTGGCGGCGGTGTCCGAGGTGAGCTGGCGCCACGAGACCTTGGCGGCTTGCGTCTGCCACAGGTAGTGGCCGCCGTAATAGACCGTCGGGTTGTCGGGCTGGGCCGGGTTGGCCACGATGGCCATGGGCGGCACGAAGTTGGCGCCGCTGTCATTAGGGGTGATGTCGGTCACGCCGGTCTGGGAGATGACGTACAGGGCTTCGTCGGCTTCACCGAACATCTGGTTTTGGTCTTCGGGGTTGATGGCGCTGTAGCCGCCGTCCCCGGTTAGCTCCTCCGTCCAGGCGCTGGGGCCGCCTGAGGTGCCCGAGGTGCTGAGGCTGGTGCCGTTGTCCTGGGCACCGCCCAGGATCTGGGCACCGTTGCCGTACTGGCCGAGGTCCTCGTAGAACTGGGTTATGTCGAGGTTGGTGTTCAAGTTGGCATAGGCGCTGTTGCTCACCGAGCCCAAGCTGCCGGTGGCGCTGTCCACGCTGTCCAAGTCGCTGGCCGGCAGTTCCCAGACGCCTCCGTCGTTGCCGAGGAACAAGTCGCCGCCCTGGTCGAAGGCCAGGGCGTGGAAGTCAGGGTGGAACGAGTTGGGAGGGTTCTGGCCGGCCTGGCAGGTGGCATAAGAGCTGGCCGGAGGGGCGCAGAAGAACGGCTCGGAGTTGAGGTTGGCCCAAGTGCTCCCCCCGTCGGTGCTCACCAGCGCGGTTATGCCGGCCACTACCACCGTGGTGGGGTTGGCCGGGTCCACTGCCACCACGTTGTCGTAGAAGCTTTGGTCGGCCGTGGGGTTGCCGTCCGGGCCGGTGCCACTGTCGCTGTTGGCGCCGTAGTAGGCGTAGGTGGAGGAGGTGAAATAAGGCACGCTGAGCTGGGACCAGCTCGACCCCCCGTTGGACGACTTGTAAAGGCCCTGGTACTGGCCGGTGCCGGTGCTCGGGTCGTAGCTGCCGACTGACGCGTAAAGGGTCACGTTGGAGTTGGTGGGCGCCGGGGAGATGGCCAGGGCCACCTCCGGGCCGAAGGCGGTGATGCCGGAGCCGATCGTCGTTGCCGGCACTGTGGACCAGCTCCCGAGGTCGGTGCCGTTGAAGGTCGCCTCCTCGATGCCCACGCCGTCCACCGCCACCCAGGCCTCGGGCGTCGACGACCCAAGGTTGACCACGACCGAGCTCACCGGGCCCTCCTGCCACCCCGTGCCCGTCTCAGGGGCCCAGCTCTGGCCGCCGTCGGTCGACTCGTACAAGTTCCCCGCGCTACCGGGGCCCTGGGTGCCGACCAGGACCACCTTGGAGCTCAACCAGGCGATGCTGGAGATGTCCTGGCCGGTGAAGGTGCCCTGAGGGTTCACCATCGACCAGGTGCTCCCACCGTCGGTGGACTCCAAGATGCCCAGGCCCGGGTAGCAGTCACCGCAGCCGTTGGCCTCGCCGGTGCCGGCGAACACCGTCCCGCTGGCAAAAGGGTCCTCGGCCAGCGTGCCGATGGCCAAGTCGGCCTGGCCGTCGGTGAGCGGGGCCCAGGACGTGCTGGTACCGTTGAGCTGCGCCTCCCAGACGCCCCCGCCGGCCGAGCCGAGGAAGACGGTGACCGGGTTACTGCCAGTGACGGCGAGGCCGGTGACCCGGCCGGAGTTGTCGCCCCCGTAGTAGCTGTTGGTGACCGGTGCCGGCCCCAGGGCGTGCCAGGTCTGGCCGGCGAAGTTGGCGTTGGCCGGTGCCGCTTGAGCCAGGGGGCGGGGATGGTCGGCCAAGGACGCGGCCGCGGCGCGAGCCTGGGCATAAAGCTGGGCGGCCTGCTGCGGGGTGCCTGCCCCAGCCCGCTGGGCCTGTAGGTAGGCGTCGGCGGCGGTGGGGTCAAGGGGGACCAGGAGCTGGTGGGCGGCGGTTGCCGGCGACGACGACCCGGTGGGCAGCGCCGGGGCCGGGCTGCCCCCCAGGGCGGCGGTGGGCAGGAGCAGGGCGACGGCAGCGTAGAGGGGCACGGCTCTTGCCGGTTTCAACGTGGCCCCCCCTTCTGGGTACCAGTAAGGGCTCATTGGGTAGACCTAGCAGGCAAAATAGCGCTTCCGACGGGTGGGGCCCATTATGGCCGGGAGGCCACCCGCTAACCTCTGGTCGTATGCCCGCCGCTCGAGCAGAGGCCCCTCAGCGTGACCTCACCCCAGCCGACGCCGCCTACCTCGACAAGGTACGCCGGGCCACCAGCCGCCTGGCGACGCGCGAGGTGGCGCCCGACGATGTCCGAGCCGCCCTGCAAGCAGCTCGCGACGTGGCCAGCTTCAACGTCGAAGTGCCCACCGCCAGCCCTCACCGGGAGGTCCAGCTGGCCAAGCAGGCGGTCAAGCGAGCAGCTGCCTGGTACCTGCGCTACCTGGCCGAGCAGGTCAACGCCTTTGCCGGCGCGGCTGTGCGGCTGGGCGAGGCCCTGGTCAACCGGCTGGAGTCGGCCGAGGCCACCCTGGCCGAGCTGACCGCCCGGGTCCAGGCCCTGGAGGGCCGGGCCCAGCCCTCAGCCCGGCTGGCCGCCGGGGCCACGCCGGCCTCGGCCGAAGTGGCCCAGCCCTCAGCCCGGCAGCGTTCTGCCCGGCCGCCCTCAGCCCGGTCGGCCAAGCCGGCAGCTACCCAGCCCAAGCCGGCTCAGCCGGCAGCTACCCCGGCTGCTGGCACCGGGCGCGTCCGGGCCAAGGCCCCGGGCGCGGCCCGAGCCAAGGCCCCGGCCCCGCGGCCAGCCAGGCGGGGCGCAGGACAAGGCGGGGCGCATTGAGGGTCGACCAGTACATCCCGACCTTCGCCCCCCACGACGCCATCGGCAACCACACCCTCCAGGTGCGCCGGGCGCTGCGGGAAGCCGGCTACAGCTCCGACATCTGGGCCGAGAACGCCTTGCCGCCCCTGCAGCACGAGTGCCGGCCCTACCTGGAAGACGTCCGCCACCACGGGGAGGACCGGCTGCTGGTCTACCAGGCGTCGACCAGCTCGCCCATGGCCGCCTGGCTCACCACCCGGGCACGGCGGGGCGAGGAGCTGCTCTCCGACTACCACAACATCACCCCCCACCGCTACTTCGAGCGCTGGGAACCGGCGGCCGCCCAGTCGATGGCCCAGGCCCGCCAGGAGCTGGAGATGATGGCCCCGGTAGTGAGCCTGGCCCTGGCCGACTCCGCCTACAACGAGGCCGAGCTGCGCGAGCTGGGCTACCGCAACACCACGGTGTGCCCGCTATTGGTCGACCTGGACGAGTACCACCGCCCACCCGACCCGGCCACCTTGGAGCGGCTCCAACGGCGCCGGGGGGCCCCGGGAGCGGGGGCGCAGTGGCTGTTCGTGGGGCGGGTGGCCCCGAACAAGTGCCAGCACGACGTGATCGGGGCGTTCGCCGCCTACCGGCGCCTCTTCGACCCCGGGGCACGGCTCACCCTGGTCGGTGGGGCCACCTCTGTCCAGTACCTGAGGGCGCTGGAGCGGTTGTGCGCCGAGCTGGAGCTGGGCGACAGCGTCGAGCTGCTGGGCACGCTGGCCGACGCGGAGCTGCTCGCCTACTGGGCGGTGGCCGACGTGTTCGTCTGCCTGTCCGAGCACGAGGGTTTCTGCATCCCGCTCCTGGAGGCGATGGAGCTGGGCGTGCCCGTGGTGGCCTACGCGGCGGCCGCCGTCCCCGAGACCCTGGCCGGAGCGGGCCTGCTCTTGGAGGACAAGGGCCCTCTGGTGGTGGCCGAGGCGGTGGACCGGGCCTGCCACCACCGGCCTACCCGGGCGAGCCTGGTGAAGGCGGGCAAAGCCAGAGCGGCCGAGTTCTCCCTGCCTGTCACCAAAAAGCGCTTCCTCGCCGCCATCGAGGGCTACCTCGGCAACATCGCCCACTGAGGCCGCCACGCCGCTTGCTCAGCCAGGCCGTACAGTTCCTAGGGGCGCGACCGTGAGGTCGCCCTCCCACCGGGGCACCTCTGTACGCTGGACGATCTGTTTCAAGGTGGCAACTTCGGACCTGAGGGCTGCCCGGCCCCTTCGGGTTATGGACACCCAGGTACGCGGCCGGCGGCCTTCATAGCCCTTGGCGATGCGCACGAGGCCGCCTTTCTCCAAGGCGGCGAGGTGGGTCGTCAGGTTGCCCGGGGTCAGGTCGAGCTCCGACTGCAAGTAGCGGAACTCGACTCGCTGGGCTTCGTTGGCGATGGCCAAGATGCCCAAACGTGCACGCTGGTGCACGAGGTCGTCCAGCTGGCCGGCGGGGTGCAATCAGTGCCCTCGTTCAGCCAGCCCGAACCACAGGCCGCCAGCTAACAAGACCAGGGCGGCAAGCCCCAAGTTGGGGAGCTCTGCCCAAGCCGCCGGCACAGAGGCCCCCAACGGCACGGGGAGCAGGTTCTCCAGGTCGTAGAGGTTGACGAGCAGGGCCACGCCCATGAACGCCACGGCGAACGCCACCCGGGTGGTGCTCCGCTCCAGGTAGGCGAGGGCCAAAAGCCCTATAGCCGCTGCGACCAGCGGCGTAAGGCCATGGCTGGCGAGGTCCCCGCGGGGGTGCAGGAAGGTCACCCAACCCGGCAGGTGCAACGACGAGGCCGTGGCGGGCGAGGAGGCGAACAAGACGACGAGGAGCAAGAGGCCAACGACAACTGCGGGCAGCACCCGGCCCTGCACACCCAGGCGGCGGCCCCGGGCGCGGTAGTAGGCAACCGTGGCCGCGTAAGCGAGGGGCAGCGCGGCCAGCCAGTAGAGGGCAGCCCACTGGCCTCCGTTCGGCAAGGAGCCGCCCACCGCCCCCACCAGCGGCCCCGTGACCGCCTGGGTAACGGGCCGTTGTGGCGGGGGCCCGTGCAGCACGTACAGCGGGAGAGCGCCAGCGGTCACCAGCCCCAGCACCCCCAGCGCGGGCCCGAACCCGTGGCGGGCCGCCCGCGCCCTGGCCACAGCGGCCGAGAGTTGGCGCAGCGGCTCGGCAGACGGGTCGGAGCTCACGACAACATGGTACTCTACCGGCGTGTAGTTTGCAATTCAAACTACACGCCTGGGCAACGCAACGGGACTTGGGGCGACCGGTCAGGTCCCATGGTCACCGGGCGAGGCCTAGACCTCGCCCTCGCCAGGTGGCGAGCTCAAATGGAACTGTTAGCCAAAGGTATTGTTAGCTCGGTCCCTATGTGCGCCGCCCGTGGCCTGCCCATGAGCACGCTCGTCCGCGTCGGCTAGCAACGGGGGCCGACGAGCTTTGGGCTGAGCGAGAGCTCAGCGAGGTCGGCCGCCGCCCGCCCCGCCGCCCAACCCTCTCGGTCGGTGACAGAGAACTCGGTCGTGGCCGTCTCGGGGAACATCTTGCGGACCGCCTCTTCGACCCCTCTTTCCCTGCCCGCCAGCACCGGCAATAAAGCGCCTCCGCTCGACTGCACTGCCGCCTCAGTGGCAGCCGTGGCCGCTTCCCGCAGCCGGGCGCCGATGCGGTTGGCGTAGGCGATGAGGAACGACCTGCGGTAGGAGGGCCGGCTGGAGCTGGGCCTGGTCATGGCCCCTAGCTGCTCCCCCGGCTGCTCAGCCAGCCCCGGGCCGGCAGCAGCTTGCGAGAAGAGGCTGCCCGGCTCGAATGCGGGCTCCGGGGCGCCCAGGCGGGCGGGCAGGGCCATCTGCTTGGTGGCATGCACCAACAGCGACGTGAAGAGGGCTTCAGTGGCAGAAATGTCGTCCGGGTGCCCGAACACGGTCACGAAGCCGTACTGGTCGACCGCGACCGTCCGGCACCGGTTGGCCTGGGCGACCACGGCGAGCAGGTAGCCCTTTTGCTTGAGGTAGGGGTCGTCGAGCCAGCAACGGCGAGCTTCGATGCCACCTACGCCTTGGCCGGGCTCCTCCAGTGCCGCCCGGTCCAGGTTGTAGCGAGCCATGAGCTCCTGGGCCTTGGCCAGGAAGGCGTCTGCCTCTTGCTCGTAAGCGGTCGACTCGGCCTTGGCCAGCAGGGCGCGGGCCCTTTCCAGGAGGCCTGGGGCCACGTCGGCTGGCAGTGGGCGGCGGGCCGGCCAGAACAGGTCCGGCAAGGACATGAGGTGGGCAAGGTAACCGATGGCCGCCACGCCAGCCGCGATGTCGTCCGCCCAGCTGGCCGAAGCAGTGCCCAGGCAGCGCCCCTCGGAGGCGATGTTGGCCAGTTGGAGCTCCCAACGCTGTGCTCGGTCAGTGCCCGGGCGTCGTTCGCGTACTGCTTCAGGTAGCAGGGCCACGCTCAGGTTGGCGGCGGGCAGGCTCACCTTGCGGCGCAGGACGGCGTGGACGTCACGGGGCTCCCAACCCCCACCAAGGGCCGTGGCCAGGTGCGCCACGAGGGCGGCCCGGACGCGTTCGGTGACCAGGGAGCACCACCCCGGGCCGGCTGCCTGGTCGGCAAGCTCGGCCACGAGGGGGCGGGGGTCCCGGCCTTCGCAGCCGGCATGGGCCGCGTCCAAGACCAGCAGGTCGACTAGGGCCGCGGGCGAAGGACCGCCCCGGCCACCGATGTGCTCGCCTGCCCAAGTGCCGCGTTCACGGCTGCGTGCTTCGCGCCGCTGGTGCTTGGCCCGCCGGCGCTGCCTGTTGCGTATGCCCATGGCGCGATGCTGCCACGGCACCAATGACCAATGGTGGACCAGCCTCCAGCAGGGCCTTTGCCGTCAGGCCGGGCCCCCAGTGCCGTCAGGCGAGGCCGCCAGAGCCGGCAGGGCCATCTGGCGCCCGCGGGCTTACCCCGCCCAGTGGCTACGGGCGTCGTGGTAGAGGGTGGCCAGGCCGGCCGCGCTGGCCTCCCAAGTGAACTGCCTGGCCCGTTCCCGGCCCCGCCGGACCAGGTCCTGGCGCCGGCCCTCGTCCCCGAGCAGCCCCTCCAGCGCCCCCGCCAGCGCCTCGGCGTCGCCCACTTCCACCAACCAGGCGGCGTCGCCCAGCACCTCCCCCAGGGCACCGGCCCGGGTGGCCACGACCGGCACGCCAGCGGCCATCGCCTCCAGGGGCGGCAGCCCGAAGCCCTCGTAACGGGAGGGGTAGGCGAACACGGCCGCCCCGGCCAGCAGGCCGGCGCGCTCAGGGTCGGGCACCCAGCCCAGCCGCAGGACCCTGTCCCGGGCCGGGCAGGCGGCCACCGCCTCAGCCAGCTCGTCGCTGCCCCAGCCGTCGGGGCCGGCCAGTACCAGGGCCAGGCCGGGGTGGTGGCCGGCTACCATCCCGAACGCCCGCACCAAGGTGGGCAGGTCCTTGCGGGGCTCGACCGTGCCCAGGGCCAGCACGTAGGAGCTGGCCCAGGGGGGGAGCCGGCCCCAGGGGGCCAGCCGGGCACCGTCGGCCACCACCGGGACGCCGGGCGGCACCACCCGCACCCGCTCGCTTGGTGCTCCCAGCAGCTCGCTCACCTCGCTGGCGACGAAGGCGGAGGTCACGTGCACCCAAGCCCCCCGCTTCACCGCCTGGCGCACCAGCTGCGGGTAGGCGAGCGAGGCGGGCTGGCACCACTGGGGGAAGCGCAGCGGGGTGAGGTCGTAGACGGTCACCACCGTGGCTGCCCGGCGGGCCGGGGGCACGACGAAGTTGGTGCCGTGCACGACGTCGGCCTGGCCCACGCACAGCTCGGCCGGCGGGAACGCCCAGCGGGCCCAGGACCACTGCAGCACCCTGGCCGGCAGGGCGCGGTTGACCGCGGCCACGCCCGGGGGGAGCAGGGCGCCGAGCTGGCCCCGTCCCCGCCAGCTCAGGGCGAAGCCGCTCAGCTCGAGGTCTTCGCGCTCGGCCAGGGCGGCCAGCGCGCCGGCGCAGAACTGCCCCACACCGGTGCGCCGGCCGAGCAGCGGCGTGGCGTCCAGGGCCACACGGAGGCGGGCTGGGCTGGCCGGCACGTCGGGAACGCTAGCGTCCCTGCCAGATGAGGCTCGCGTTCGTACCCCCCCGCTTCGGTGACGGCGTGCTCGGCGGCTCGGAGGCCGTGGTGCGGGAGGCTGCCTTGGGCCTGGCCGGCCGGGGCCACGAGGTGGAGGTGCTCACCACCTGCGCGCTGGACCACTTCACCTGGGCCAACGAGCTCCCGGCGGGGACCTCGGTGGAGGACGGGGTCACAGTGCGGCGGTTCCCGACGGCCCGCCACCCCAGCCGGGCGGCGCTGGCAGCCCAGCTATCGGTGCAGCGCGGCCAGGTCCCCGACCTGGACCACCAGGTGAGCTGGCTCGGCTTCCACTTCAGTGCGCCCGAGCTGTTCGAGCACCTCCTGCGCCACCAGGACCTCTACGACGCCATAGTCTTTTCGCCCTACCTGTTCTGGACGGCCAGTGCTTGCGTCCCGTGGGCAGCCGACAAGGCGGTGGTCATCCCCTGCCTCCACGACGAGGCCTACGCCCGGCTGGACGTGCTGCGGCCCGTGCTGGCTGCCCCGGCCCTGGCCTGGTTCCTCACCGAGCCCGAGCACCGCTTGGCCCACCGCCTCGGCCCGGTGGCGCCAGCGCACCTGGTCACCGGGGCGGGCGTGCCTGTCCCCAGTTCTTACGACCCCGAGGGCTTCCGGGCCCGCCACGGGCTCGACAGGCCCTTTGTCCTCTACGCCGGCCGTAAGGAGGAGGACAAAGGGGTGCCCGCCCTGCTGGGGGCCTTCGCCCGGGCGGTGAAGGAGGGCCGGGCCGGCTTCGACCTGGTCATGATCGGAAAGGGCGAGGCGGCGGTGCCCCCCGCGGCGGCTGGCCGGGTGGCCGACCTCGGCTACCTGCCCGACCCCGAGCGCAACGACGCCTTTGCCGCGGCCGCCGCCTACGTCCAGCCGAGCCCCAACGAGAGCTTCTCCCGCACGGTCATGGAGGCCTGGCTGGCGGGCACGCCGGTGGTGGCTCTGGCGGGGAGCGAGGTGGTGGCCTGGCACCTGGGGCGCTCGGGCGGGGGGTTCAGCTGCTCAAGGCCCGACGAGCTCATGGGGCGCCTGCAAGAACTGGTGGACGACCCGGCCCGGGCGGCCGTACTGGCGGCCCGGGGCCGCCAGTACGTGCTCGGCAACTACTCCTGGCCGGCGGTGCTCGACCGCATGGAGGCCAGCCTGCGGGCCACCTTCTCCCGGCCTCGCCCCGCCGGTGGCCCGGCCGTGGCCGCCCCGGCGGGGCCGGGGGCCGGTGCCGGCCCGGGTGCCCCGCTTCCTCGGCGCCCGCTGCCTCGGCGCCTGGTGGCCGGCAGCTACCCGCCGGTGCCCGGTGAGCCCTCGGCCGCCACGGTGGCCGCCGTCCGCCGGGGGTGGGCCGAGGGGCGCCAGGTGGTGGTCGTCTCGCCCCGGCCCAGCGCCGCCCACCTGGTCGCCCGCCTGGCCGGCCCGGCCGCCGGCCGCCGCCTGGCCCGCCTGGCCCGGGAACTGGCCACGGACGAGGTCGTGGCCTGCCTGGAGCCGGGGATGCCGTTCCGGCCCGGCCGGTGGGGGGCCCGGCGCACCGCCCGGAGCCTGGCGGGTGCGCTCGGGGGCTGCCGGTGGGCTGAGGTGGTCGTGACCGGCGACCTGGGCGTCCCCCCCGCCGCCCTGGCCCGCCTGTGGCCGGCAGTGGGCGCCGTCACGGCCAGCTCGGCTGAGGCCGCCCGCTGGCTGGAGGCCTCTGGGGCCCGGGGAGTGCGGGTGGCCGAGCCCGGCCCAGGCGACCGCCCGGCCCTCGAGCCAGCCGCCCAGGGGCCATCACCCGGGCCGTTCGAGCCGGGTGACCTGCTGCTGCGCCGGCGCGCCCTGCGCCTGGTGGGCGCCGTCGCCCGCCGGTTGCTCGGCCGCCACGCCGTCAGCGTCCGGCGTCGCCTCCAGCGCCTGCGCCTGCTGGCTTCTCGCACCTGAGCAACCTATGAGGCCGACGTCAAGGGGGTAGTTCCCGGTAGAGGGCGCGCGTCATCGTCCCCGCTCCAGGAGCGGACGACAGGACTGGTGGCGCGTTGCGGTGATGGGGGTGTTCGCTTCGGGATGGCTGCGGCTGGCGTCGATTGGCGGCGGCCCGAGCCCGCTCTCCGCGCTCAACCTAACGAGCAACCGGGTTCTTCCCAACAACCCTCATCCGAGCTCGATGGGAGAGCGGGCGGGGCCCCCAGGCTCAGGTTCGGGTTCTCCCCGAGGGCCAGTCGGGTTCGCCCCGCCCACGCCAGTGCCGCGTCAGGCAGCGCGAGGCGCCACCTCCCTCCGGCCAGAAGCGATGTCGGCGCTCCATGCGGCGCGGGTCGTGACGACGACGAAGAGCTGGCGCAGCAGCGCCGCGCCGAGCGCGGCGCGTGCCTTGCCGTCGTTCAGCGGGTTGTCGCTGCGGTGCTGCAGGTGCTCGTAGCGGGCCCGGAAGACGGCATTGTGCGGGAGCAGGCCCCAGGTCGCCCGCCACGCTGCGGTGCGCAGGGCGGGCCGGCCACGGCCCGAGGTTTTCGTCTGGCCGCGGAAGTTACCCGACTCGTTCGCCCGTGGCGCAAGACCGGCATGCTTCACCCAGGTCCGTGGCGACCCGAAGCGGCTCGGGTCGCCCGTCTCGGCGAGGATGGCCGCAGCACCGACGACCGAGAGCCCGTCGATGGTCGTCACGAGCTCGGCGAGACCGAGCGCCTCCATGACCTCGACCATGCGCACCTCGACGTCGTGGAGGCCGCAGAGGGCTCGGTGCCAGTCCGACAGGGCGAAGCCCGCCCGCTCGGCGGCGGCTGGCACCTCGCTCGTCACCCCGCCCGGGGCACGAGCGGCGGCAAAGGCCGCGCGAAGCACGCGCCGGCTGCACCGCCGTGCACCCCAACGGGGAAGCTCCCCCGACACGGCGCTGGCGAAGGCCCTCTCGTCCATCGCAGCGATCACCCGGGGACCGGTCGAGACCGAGAGCACGGCGCGCAGCGTGGCCGAGCCCATGGGCTTCGTGGCTGCCGCCAGGAGCGCTGGCCAGTAGCACTCGAGCAGGTCACGCAGTCCCTGGCGTGCGACGGTCGCCTGCACGAGGAGCTGGTTGCGGCGGGCCCCGAGATGTCGAAGACGGCTCCAGAGGCCCTCGGCGAGGTAGGGGACGTGGCACCGCCGCTCGGGTGCGAGGCGGGCGATCAAGGTGGCGTCGGAGAAGTCGGCGCGGTCCTTCGTGAAGTCCTCGGCCTCTCGGGCGCGGGCGACGAGCATCGGGTTCACGCAGACGAGCTCGGTCCCCCGTGCGCGGCAGCGCTCGAGCAACGGCTTCCACCGATGCCCCGTCGGCTCGCAGGCGACGACGAGCCCGGCGAAGCCCGCACGCTCGGCGAGCGGGAGCGCCCAGTCGAGGATCTCGTCGATTACCCACGGCGTGCCGGGGAACATGGCCTTCGCGAGCGTGGTCGGCTCGTGATCGCTGAGGACGGCCGCCTGCTTCTCCGACGCGAGGTCGATGCCGAGGATCGCACGCTCGGGTCGGACGACGGCACGAAGTCGCGCCAGGCGCGCGTTGCGCCACAGGTCGCCGCGGGTGAGGTCAGGTCGCTTAGCCTTGGGCACGTCATCCTCCTCGGTAGTGGTTGGAGCACAGATCCACACCCTTGCCGGGGAGGATGGCGCCCTTCAACCTCTACGGGGAGTTATTAGGCCCTGGCCCGCTCCCGGTCACCCCGTGCCGTGGTTGCTGCTCTCAGTCTCGCTTGTACTGTTGCCCACAGGAGGCGGCCCGGTGACTGAGGCCCACGAGGTGCTCCCCAGCGCGCCCTTAGCCGGCGATTGCTGCCCGATATATCGGCTGATATACTAGTTATGTGGGGTTCGGTGAGGAGCTGCGGCGTCGGCGCCAGGAAGCTGGCCTCACCCAGGCGCAGCTCGCCAAGCTGGCTGGCACCAGCCAGTCGCGGGTGTCCTCCTACGAGGCTGGCACCGTCGAGCCGTCACCGAGGGCTCGGGAGCGCCTGCTTGCTGCGGCCAAGCCACTGCCAGGCATCGCGCTCCACCGGCACCGCGAGGAGGTAAGACGGCTGGCTGAGCGCTTCAGGCTGGCCGATGTCCGAGTCTTCGGTTCCGTCGCCCGGCACAAAGACACCCGGCACAGCGACATCGACCTCGTCGTGACCCCGCTCGCAGGTGCGTCCTTGTTCGACCTCATCGCCTTCGGGGCTCACGTCGAAGATCTGACTGGCTACCCCGTGGACGTGGTGAGCGACCGCGGCCGGGCCGGGGACGACCCTGTCCTCGCCGAGGCGCTCGCGCTGTGAGCGGCCAGCCACGACGGCCCCGGGGGCCAAGAGGCGGGCAGTTCTTGCCCAGGGCGCGACCAGCAGGGGGCCCGGTCGACGATGCCGGGCCCGTTGCTCATGCCGAGCAAAAACGAGAGGAGCGCCTGGCACGCACCCTCGGCGAACTTGCGGTGCTCTTTGGCGACGCGGCCGTGCTTGCCGCTCGGGGCCGGGCCTCCTTCAGCGCCAGCTGGGTGGCCAAGCGAGCCGCCAAGAACATCATTACCGAGCTCCAAGAGACGCTGTCGCGCTTGCCGCTCTCGTTCCGGGAGCTCCACCCTGACGTGGAGTGGGCGCTGGCTCGCGGGACCAGGAACCGGGTGGTACATGCGTACCAAGACGTCGACGACGAGCTTCTTTGGGAAGTGGTCTCGGTGTCGGTCCCGCACATGCGAAAGCAGCTCGGGATCTAGTCCCACAGCAGTTCCCCGTTCCTCAAAACGTGGGGGTCCTGCCCCACGCCTGAACGCTGAGCCCTTGGGACCGGTACGGCCATATTTAGCGGGCTGGTGCTGTCGAGGCACCAGCTTCAAGAGCGCGGCACCGGGCTGGTGCTTGAGCGCCTAGGCGTAGCTTTGGCCCAACGACGGGAGCCAGCCGGGCCGGGAACGCTCGTAGGCGGTGATGGCCTCCTCGTGGCGCAAGGTGAGGCCGATGTCGTCCAGGCCCTCCAAGAAGCGGTGCTGGGTGAAGGGGTCCAGGCTGAAGCTGAAGGCCAGGCCGGCCGCGGGCACCTCGACCCGCAGGCGCTCCACGTCGATGGTCACCTCCAGGTCGGGGGCCTCGGTGACGGCCCTCATCAGCGCTTCGGCGTCGGCGGCCTCCACCTGGGCCGGCAGCAGGCCGGACTTGGTGCAGTTGTTGCGGAAGATGTCGCCGAAGCGGGCCGATATGACCGCCTCGAAGCCGTAGTCCTGCAGCGCCCACACGGCGTGCTCCCGGGACGAGCCGGTGCCGAAGTTGGGCCCGGCCACCAAGATGTTGGCGCCGGCGTGCTCGGGCCGGTTGAGCACGAAGTCGCGCTGGTCCCGCCACTCGGAGAACAGGCCCTGGCCGAAGCCGGTTCGTTCCACCCGCTTCAGCCACGAGGCGGGGATGATCTGGTCGGTGTCGACGTCGCTGCGGTCGAGCGGCGCTGCCCGCCCGGTGATGACGCGGACTGGCCTCATGGCAGGTCTCCCGGTTCGGCCAGGTGGCCGGCTACGGCGGTGGCGGCCGCGACCGCGGGCGAGACGAGGTGGGTCCGCCCGCCCCGGCCCTGGCGGCCCTCGAAGTTGCGGTTTGAGGTGGAGGCGCAGCGCTCCCCGGGGGACAGCTTGTCGGGGTTCATGGCCAGGCACATCGAGCACCCCGGGTTGCGCCACTCGAAGCCGGCCTGGACGAAGACCTTGTCCAGGCCCTCCTTTTCTGCCTGGGCCCGCACCTGGCCCGACCCGGGGACGACCAGCGCCCGCAGGCCGGGGGCGACGTGGCGGCCCCGGAGCACCTCGGCGGCGGCCCGCAGGTCCTCCACCCGGGCGTTGGTGCACGAGCCGATGAAGACGGTGTCCACCTTCACCTCCTTCATGGGCGTGCCGGGCACGAGGCCCATGTAGGCGAGCGCCCGCCGGCCGGCTTCCCGGGCAGCCGGTGAGGCCAGGGCCTCGGGGTCGGGGACCACGCCGTCCAGGCGTACGACCTGGCCCGGGTTGGTCCCCCAGGTCACGTGGGGGGAAAGGGTGGCGGCGTCTATGTGGACGGCCTTGTCGAAGCGGGCACCGTCGTCGGTGACGAGGGAACGCCAGTCGTCCAGGGCGCGTTCCCAGTCCTTTCCCTTGGGGGCCATCTCGCGCCCCTCCAGGTAGGAAAAGGTGACGTCGTCGGGGGCCACCATCCCGGCCCTGGCCCCGGCCTCGATGGACATGTTGCACACGGTCATGCGGCCTTCCATGGACAGGGCCCGGATGGCCGAGCCGCGGTACTCGATGACGTGGCCGATGCCTCCTCCGGTGCCGATGTGGCCGATGATGGCGAGCACGATGTCCTTGGCGCTCACCCCCGCCGGGGCCTCGCCGTCGACGGACACAGCCATGGTCTTGGGCCGGGCCTGGGGGAGGGCCTGGGTGGCCAGGACGTGCTCGACCTCGCTGGTGCCGATGCCGAAGGCCAGGGCGCCGAAGGCCCCGTGGGTCGAGGTGTGGCTGTCCCCGCACACGATCGTCATGCCCGGCTGGGTCAGGCCCAGCTCCGGCCCGATGATGTGGACGATGCCCTGACGGGGGTTGCCCATCTCGAACAGCCGGATCCCCTGCTCGGCGCAGTTGGCGGCCAGCAGTTCCATCTGGCGGGCGGACACGGGGTCGGCCACCGGCTGGTCGAGGCCGGTGGTGGGCACGTTGTGGTCCATGGTGGCGAGGGTGAGGTCGGGCCGGCGCACCCGCCTCCCCGCCAGCCGGAGGCCCTCGAACGCCTGCGGGGAGGTCACCTCGTGGACCAGGTGCAGGTCTATGTACAACAGGTCCGGCTCGCCCTCGGCGCTGCGCACCAGGTGCCGCTGCCAGACCTTTTCTGCCAGGGTGAGCGGGGCCGCGTCGGCTCCCATGCCCTCCTCCTTCGTGCTCTTACGCCCCTACCGCGACCGAGAGCCTACCGGGCCCCGCCGCTCGGCCCGGCCGCGGCCAGGGCGCCAGCGTCGCTCAGTTCGGCCGCGCCGGCTTGGTCCCAGCCACAGGCCCCGGCGGCCAGTTGGGCACTGGCCCAGGCGGTGGCGTCCCGGGCCACCCGAGGAGGGTAGCTCACCCCCAGCAGCTGCCGTTCGGTGCTGTCGTAGCTTTCGCCCAGCTCGAGCAGGCAGAGGGCGAAGCGCCGGGCGCGCCGCAGTTGCTGGTCGTCTGGGCCGGCCCGCAGCTGGTCGTCCAGCCAGGCCGAGTGGCGGGCCTGCATCTCGGGCGAGAGCCGGGCCACCTGCGCCCGGGTGAGCGGTGGCACCCGCCAGCGCACTGCCAGCTCGTCCGGCCCGGACAGCTGGGCCAGGTGGAACAGCACCAGGCGGTTTATGGCCCGCAGGAACGCTGAGGACCGCCCGCTGCGGTCGCTCAGGCCGAGGGAACGGGCAGTTTCGGCGAGGTCCAGGTCGAAGCCCTCCGGGCTGTAGTCGAAGCCGGCTGCCACCCGGCGCAGCAGCCAGGTGGTGGACGGCCCCAGGATGCCGAGGTAGTAGTCCTCGACGTAGCTGGAACGAGGGTCGAAGCCCAGGTGGTCGACCACGTCGTCGTGCCAGGGGCGGACGTGGAGGATGTCAGGGGCAAGGCAGAGCTGCTGGTTCATGTTGGGCTCCATGTAGGTGGGGACGAGCCGGCCCGGCCAGGGCCGCCCAGTGGGCGTGGCAGGGGGAAGTACGTCTTGCTATAGTTGATGATAATCAATGCTATTTAGTGTTGCAAGGCTACAGGTACGCCCCCGGCGGTACCCTCGGGCTATGGCGGTACCCTCGGGCTATGGCCAGTGTGGCCCCCGCCCAGCCCACCGCCCAGCCCCCAGCCGAGCCCCCGGTCCCGCCCGCCCCTAGCCCTGGGCAGCTGGCCCAGGCCCGCTCCGCCCGGCGGGCCCGGCGGCTGGGCACCGTCGTCGCCGCCAACCTGGTGGTGGCCGGGGCCGAGGTGGCCGGTGGGCTCCTCGGCCACTCGATGGCCCTGCTGGCCGACGCCGGGCACAACGCCACCGACGTGGCTGCCGTCGCCCTGGCGCTCGTCGCCCTCCGGCTGGCCCGCCGGCCGCCCACCACGGCCAAGTCGTTCGGCTACCACCGCAGCGGCGTCCTGGCCGCTCAGGCCAATGCTGCCGGGGTCCTGGTGGCCAGCGTCCTGATCGGCTTCGGGGCCGTGGAGCGGCTCTTGCACCCGGTGGCCGACCGGGTGGGCATCGTGGCCGGTACCGCCGGGCTGGCGCTGGCCCTCAACTTGGCGTCTACCCTCCTGTTGGCCGAAAGGTCGCAGCGAGACTTGAACCTGCGCGCCACCGTGCTGCACATGGCCGGGGACGCCGCCTCCTCGGGCGGGGTCCTGGTGGCCGGCATGGCCATCTGGCTGGACCGGGGGCTGGGCTGGCTCGACCCCGCTGTTGCGCTAGCCGTCGCCTTGTTGGTCGGCTGGCAGGCACTGCGGCTGGCCCGCCAGGTGGTGGACGTGCTGTTGGAAGGGACCCCGGCGGAGACCGACACCGCCGAGCTTCAGCGCCTGGTCCGCAAGGTGCCGGGCGTGGAGGACATGCACGACCTGCACGTGTGGTCCCTTTCGGCAGAGCTCAAGCTGGCTTCGGCCCACCTGGTGATGGCTGGCCACCCCAGCTTGGAGACGGCCCAGGCCGTCGCCGAACGGGTGCGGTCCGTGCTGGCCAGGGAGTTCGGTGTCGCCCACGCCACCCTCGAACTGGAGTGCGAGACCTGCACCGAGGGGGCGACCGACCCCTGCGCCATGTCCAACTGACTGGCGGCGGTTGCTAAGGCCGCGGTTGCTTATGAGGTGGCTGCCGCTCGGGGCGCGGCCACCCAGCCGTTGGCGTGGCCGTCGAGCCCTGCCTCGGCGTCGTCACGGTGCCCGTCGCCGGGGTACGCCCCACCTGGGTGCCCGTCATCTGGGTGCCCGTTGCCTGGGTGCCCGTTGCCGACGAGCTGGCCGGTGGTGGCCGCGCGGGCCAGGTCGACCTGGAGGGCCTTGGCTATGGACGCCGCTATGCCCGGCCCGTCCAGGCCGAGCTGGGACAAGATGCGCTCGGGCTTGGCGTGGGGGATGTAGGCGGTCGGCACCCCCAGGTTGAGCACGGGCGGGCTCTGGCGGGCCTGGTTGAGGTCGGCGATGGCGTCGGCGATGAAGTTGCCCGCCCCGCCGTTGCGGATGCCGTCCTCCACGGTCACCACCAGCTTGTGCTTGCCGGCGTCGGCGATCATGGCCGGGTCGAGCGGGCGGACCAGGCGCACGTCCCACACCGTCGCCTCGATGCCCTCGGCCGCCAGCAGCTCGGCCGCCTCCTCGGCCGCCTCCAGCAGCTTGCCTACGGCCAGCACGCACACCGTGCCGTCCCCTCGGCGGGCCAGGCGGGCGGACAGCCCCGACCCCACCTGCTCGGGGGGCACCTGGCGGGCGGCCGTCTTGGGGAACCTCACCACCGCCGGGCCAGACAGGCTCAACGCGGTGGAGAGCATGACCTTGAGCTCCTGGGCGGAGGAGGGGGCAAAGACGGCCATCCCCGGGATCTTGAGGCACAGCGCCATGTCCAAGATGCCGTGGTGGCTGGGGCCGTCGTCCCCGGTGATGCCAGCCCGGTCGAGGGCGAAGGTGACGGGCAGGCCGTGCAGCCCCACGTCCAAGTTGAGCTGGTCGAACGCCCTGGAAAGGAACGTCGAGTAGACGGCTACCACCGGCCGCAGGCCTCCCATGGCCATGCCCGCGGCCGAGGTGACGGCGTGCTGCTCGGCGATGCCCACGTCGAAGAACCGCTCCGGCCAGCGTTCCTGGAAAGGTATGAGCCCGGTCGGCCCCGGCATGGCCGCGGTTATGGCGACGACGTCGTCGCGTTGGCTCGCTATTTCCACCAGGGCCTCGCTGAAGGCGAGGGTGTAGCCCTTGAGGGCACGGGCGGACTCGGTCGGGCCGGTGCGGGGGTCGAACGCGCCCGCGTCGTGGAGGCACTTTTCTTCGTCTTCCTCCGCCGGCTTGTAGCCCCGGCCCTTTTGGGTGAGCACGTGCACCACGATCGGGCCGTCGAAGGCGGCGGCCTGGCGGAAAGCCTGCTCCATGCCGGCAATGTCGTGGCCGTCCAAGGGGCCCACGTAGCGCACGCCCAGGGCTTCGAAGAACGCCGGCGGCTCGATCACCTCCCGGATGGCCGAATAGAACCCCTGCAGGCTGGAATAAGCGAGCCCGCCAACTTTGGGGATGTCCCGCAGGGCGCCTTCCACCCGGCGCCGGGCCGAGCTGACGGCCGGGTTGAGCCGCAGCTTGGTGAGGCTCTCCGACAGGCGGGACACCGTCGGGGCGTAGCTGCGGCCGTTGTCGTTGAGCACCACCACCACCCGCGACCCGCTGTGGCCCAGGTTGTTGAGACCCTCGTAGGCCATGCCCCCGGTGAGGGCGCCGTCGCCCACCACCGCCACCACCCGCCGGTCGGGGTTGGCACTGCGCTTGATGGCTACGGCCAGGCCGTGGGCGTAGCACAAGGCGGTCGAGGCGTGGCTGTTCTCCACCCAGTCGTGCACCGACTCGGCCCGGGAGGGGTAGCCGGACAGCCCGTTGGCCTGGCGCAGGGTGCTGAACATCTCCCGCCGGCCGGTGACGATCTTGTGCACGTAGGCCTGGTGGCCCGTGTCCCAGATGATGTAGTCGCGGGGCGAGTCGAACACCCGGTGCAGGGCCAAGGTGAGCTCCACCGCCCCCAGGTTGGAGCCCAGGTGGCCGCTTTGGGCTGAGGACACGGCCTGGACGATGAACTCTCGGATCTCCGCCGCCAGCTGGCCCAGTTGCTGGTAGTTGAGCCGGCGCAGGTCGCTGGGGCCGTTGATCGTCTCCAGGAGCACCCCCCAAAGCTACATCCCGGCGGGCGGCCGGCGGGAACGCGCCGTCGCGCTGGCGGTTACCCGCCGTCGCGGCGGTACCCTGGTGCGCCATGACCCACGCTGCCGGTGACCTGTTGGCTTCGCTCGACGAGGGGGTGGTCACCCGGGTGCTGGGCCGGGCGCTGGCCACCGGGGGGGAGTTCGCCGAGCTGTTCGCCGAGGACCGCCGGGGGTCGCTCATGACCTTCGACGACGGCCGGGTGGAGGACCTCTCCTCTGGCCGGGAGCGGGGAGCGGGCATCCGGGTAGTGGTGGGCAACACCACCGGTTTCGCCCACACCGCTGAGCTGACCGAAGCCGGGTTGCTGGCGGCGGCCGAGGCGGCCTCGGCAGCTGCTCGCAGCGGAGGGGGAGGCGTGCGCCAGGTGGCCCTCTCCCGGGCGAGGGTGGAGAGCCCCTCACCGGTGGAGGTACTGCCGCAGGAAGTGGGAAAGGCCCGTAAGGTCGAGCTGCTGCGCCGGGCCGACCACTCTGCCCGGGCGGCCGGAGGGGCGGTGCGGCAGGTGACGGTCAACTACCGCGACAGCCGCCGCCAGGTGCTGGTGGCCAACTCCGAGGGGGTCTTTGCCACCGACGACCAGGTGCGGGTGCGCTTTGGGGTGTCCGTCGTGGCCAGCGGCGACACCGGGATGCAGACGGGGGGAGAGTCGGCCGGCGCCACCATGGGCTTCGAGCTGTTCGCTACCCGCGACGTCGACCAGCTGGCCAGGTCCGCGGCCGAGCGCGCGCTGCTCAAGCTCCGGGCCCGGCCGGCCCCCTCGGGCCAGCTGCCGGTGGTCATCAAGGCGGGCAGTGGGGGCGTGCTCTTCCACGAGGCCTGCGGCCATGGCCTGGAGGCCGACCACATCGCCAAGCAGGTCTCGGTGTTCGCCGGCCGGGTGGGGGAACAGGTGGCGAGCCCGCTCGTCACCTTGGTCGACGACGGCACCATGACCCACCAATGGGGGGCCATGGCCATCGACGACGAGGGCCACCCCACGAAGCGCAACGTGCTCATCGACCAAGGGGTGCTCACCGACTACATGTGGGACTGGCTGCGGGCCCGCAAGGAGGGCCGGGCCGGCCCGGCCAACGGGCGGCGGGAGAGCTACCAGCACCTGCCCATGGTGCGGATGACCAACACCTTCCTCCTCAACGGCGACGAGAGCCCCGAGGAGATCATCCGCCAGACCCCCTACGGGGTGTACGTGGCCCAGCTCGGGGGGGGCCAGGTCAACACCACCACCGGGGACTTCGTGTTCGGCATGACCGAGGCCTACCTGATCGAGGACGGGCAGGTGACCGAGCCGCTACGGGACGCCAACCTGATCGGCAACGGCCCTGAGGTCCTCCGCAACATCGACGTGGTCGGCAACGACTTCGCCATGGGGTGGCCGGGCACCTGCGGCAAGCAGGGCCAGGGGGTGCCGGTGGGCATGGGCCAGCCCACCCTGCGGGTGCGCGCCCTCACCGTCGGGGGCACGGCCCGTTGAACGCTCCCCGGACCGACCTGGAGCAGCTGGCCCAGCAGGTGGCGGGCTGGGCCCGCCCCGGCGAGGAGGTGGAGGCCTACCTGGCCCGCGGCTCGGGCACCGAAGCCCGCACCTACGAGGGGGAGGTGGAGTCGCTTTCGTCCGAGGCCTACGCCGGTGCGGGCATCCGGGTGGTGGCCGGCCACCGCCAGGGGTTCGCCTACGCCGGCTCCCTGGCGCCCGACGTCCTGGCCGAGACCCTGGAAGAGGCCCGCGACAACGCCTCTTTCGCCAGCCCCGAGGACTGGGTGGGCCTGCCCCGCCCCGACGGGGTGGCCCCGGCCCCCCTCGAGCTGTGGCGGGAGGAGCTGGCGGGCTTCACCACCGCTGCCAAGGTGGCGGCCGCCTTGGACCTCGAGAAGGCTGTGCGCTCGGCCGACCGGCGCATCCGCCAGGTCGAGTCGGCCACCTGGGGCGACTCGTCGAGCGAGATGGCGCTGGCCAGCTCCGTCGGCACCTCGGCTGCTGACCGGTCGACGGCTTGTTACCTGTCGGTGACCGCTGTGGCCGGCGACGCTGCGGCCAGCCAGGTCGCCCACGGCTACACGGTCGGGCGCGCCCCCTCCGAGCTGGACCCAGCCAAGGCGGTCAACGACGCGGTGACGAGGGCGGTGCGAATGCTCGGCGCCACCAAGCCCCGCTCGGCCCACCTGCCGGTGGTGCTGGAGCCCAGGGTCAGCGCCCAGCTGCTGGGCCTGCTCGGCCAGGTGCTCTCCGGGGAGATGGTGCTGAAGGGGATCTCTCTTTTCGCCGGCCACCTGGGCGAGGCGGTGGCCGCCCCCGCCTTCACGCTGGTTGACGACCCGACCGAGCCGGCGGCCTGGGGAGCGTCCGCGTTCGACGCCGAAGGCCTGGCCTGCCGGCGCAACGTGCTCATCGAAGACGGCGTCCTGCGCGCCTTCCTCTACGACACCACCTCGGCCCGGCGGGCGGGCACCCAGCCCACCGCCAGCGCCGTCCGGGCCAGTTACAAGGGCGCCCCGGGCGTCGGTGCCCGGGCCATCTGCCTCACGCCCGGCCCGATGAGCCAGCCAGAGGTGCTGGCCCACATCGGCGACGGCCTGCTCGTCCAGTCGGTCACCGGGGTGCACTCGGGGGTCAACCCGGTCAGCGGGGACTTCTCCGTGGGCGCCGAGGGGTTGCTCGTGCAGGGAGGCCAGCTAGGCGCCCCGGTCAAGGAAATGACCATCGCCTCGACCATCCAGCGCATGCTCCAAGGCGTGGTCGCGGTCGGGGCCGACCTCGAATGGCTGCCGGCGCCGGCCGCGGGCATGACCATAGCCATTTCCGAGATGTCGATGAGCGGGTCCTGAGCCGTGCCGGGCAGTGACCTCCAAGACGGCCGGCATTTCCTGAACGGCCGGCCCCTGGCCGGCCCCTATCCCCCCGGCACGGAGCGCGCCGTGTTCGCCATGGGGTGTTTTTGGGGCGCGGAGAAGGCCTTTTGGGGCCTCGACGGCGTTTGGGCCACGGCCGTTGGCTATTGCGGGGGCCACGTGGCCAACCCCAGCTACGAGCGGGTGTGCACCGGGCTCACCGGCCACGCCGAGTCCGTGCTGGTCGTGTTCGACCCGCTGGCCACGAGCTACGAAGAGCTCCTCAAGGTGTTCTGGGAAGGCCACGACCCCACCCAGGGGATGCGCCAGGGCAACGACGTGGGCCCCCAGTACCGGTCGGTCATCTTCACCTTCTCTGCTGCCCAGCGCCAGGCGGCCGAGAGCTCGAAGGCGGCCTACCAAGAGGTCCTGCGCGCCGCCGGCTACGGCCCCATCACCACCGAGGTCGTCCCGGCCCAGCCGTTCTACTTCGCCGAGGGCTACCACCAGCAGTACCTGGCCAAGAACCCTGACGGCTACTGCGGCCACGGCGGCACGGGCGTCTCCTGCCCCATCGGCACCGGCGCCCGCTCTTCCCCGGCCCCGCTCAGGACGCGGCGCTGGTGACGGCTGCCTTTGTGGTGCTGGCGTCCTTGGCTTGACCGCCTCCATTGCTGCTGGAGGCACCATCGCCGGGCTTGGCCTCTGCCCCCTTGGCCTCGCTCGCCTTGGCCCCGGCCCCGTTGCGGTGCCCGTTGGAACGGTTGTCCGTCCGGTAAAACCCGCTGCCCTTGAAGGTGATGCCGATGTTGCCGAACACCTTGCGGAGGGGCCCGCCACAGGCCGGGCACTGGGTGAGGGGGCTGTCGTGGAACGATTGCACGACCTCGAGGTGTCCTCCACAGGTCTTGCACGCGTACTCGTACGTGGGCATTGTGAAGCGGTCCTTCCTTTTGCAGTCTGGCCTCTGGCAGTGTTGCCTCTGGCAGTCTGGCCTTTAGCAGTCTGGCTACCCGAGTGCTAAGTGTACCGCACTGCAGCCAGCCAGCCGGGCCGCGCCCCGCCGGTGCCAGCCCGTCGGGTGCTGGGCAGCACGCGCGGTGGAGGGGCATGCGGGCGTGCTGGGCGGGCCCAAGGGGACTTGGCCGAGGTGGTAGAACAGGTCGTGCACCGGGGAGGTGCACGGGGAAGGAGGCTGGCCCGATGGCTCACCCGGTCCGCAAGGCCGTGGTACCGGCAGCTGGGTTGGGGACGAGGTTCCTGCCCGTCACCAAGGCCCAGCCCAAGGAGATGATGCCGCTGGTGGACAAGCCGGCCATCCAGTACGTGGTCGAAGAGGCCGTGGCCGTCGGCATCACCGACATCCTGGTCATCACCGGGCGGGGCAAGCGCAGCCTGGAGGACCACTTCGACCGGTCCTTCGAGCTCGAGTACTACCTGAGGGAGGCGGGCCGGCTGGACGAGCTGGAGGAGATGAAGCGCATCGCCGACATGGCAGACATCCACTACGTCCGCCAGGGCGAGCCCAAGGGCCTGGGCCACGCCGTGTCGGTGGCGGCCGAGCACGTCGGGGACCAGCCCTTCGCCGTGCTGCTCGGGGACGACATCATGCACCAAGACGCCGGGGTGCTGGCCGGGATGCTGGACGCCTTCGGGCGCCTCGGCCACAGCGTGGTCGCCCTGAAGGAGGTGCCGGCGACGGAGATCTCCGCCTACGGCTGCGCCGCTGTCCGGCCTCTGGAGGGCCACCTGGTCGAGATCGAGGACCTGGTGGAAAAGCCGGCGGCCCAAGAGGCGCCCTCCAACCTCGCCGTTATGGGCCGCTACGTGTTCGGGCCCCAGATCTTCGAGGTGCTGTCAGAGACCAAGCCCGGCCGAGGAGGCGAGATCCAGCTCACGGACGCCATCAAGGCCCTGGCCGAACGTGAGCCGGTGTACGGCTGGACGTTCCGTGACGGCCGCTACGACGTAGGCAACAAGCTGGACTACCTGCGGGCCACCGTCGAACTGGCCCTCGAGCGGGACGACATCGGCCCCCCCTTCCGCCAGTTCCTCCTGGGACGCCTGGCCAAGGACCTGGGGCTGCCTCCGAGGGGCTAGCCTGGCCCCGATGGCCGTCCCCTTGGTCGACGGTTTCGGGCGCCAGGTCCAGGACCTGCGCATCTCGGTGACCGACCGGTGCAACTTCCGCTGCACCTACTGCATGCCCAAAGAGGGGCTGCATTGGTTGCCGCGGCCCGACATATTGAGCTTCGAGGAGATCGTGCGGGTCGCCCGGGTGTTCGTCGAGCGCTTCGGCATCACCTCGGTGAGGCTGACAGGCGGGGAGCCGACGGTACGGGCCCACCTGCCGGCCCTGGTCGAACAGCTGGCCGCGTTGGGCGTGGAGCTGTCGATGACGACCAACGGGGCCTCCCTGGCCGGCTTGGCCGGCCCGCTGCGCCGGGCCGGGCTCCACCGGGTCACCGTGTCCTGCGACTCCCTGCGCCCGGGGCGCTTCGCCGAGATAACCGGGCGGGACATGCTCGGCCAGGTCCTGGCGGGCATCGATGCGGCGGTGGCGAGCGGGCTGCAGCCGGTCAAGCTGAACAGCGTCGTGGTGAGGGGCGTCAACGACGACGAGGTGGTGGACCTGGCCCGTTTCGGGCGGGAACGGGGGGTGGAGGTCCGCTTCATCGAGTTCATGCCCCTGGACGCCTCCGGCCAGTGGTCAGCGGGCAAGGTGGTGGCCTCGGCCGAGGTGGTGGCCCGCATCAACGAGGCCTACCCGCTCGAGCCGCTCACCCATGGCCCGGAACCGGCCGAACGCTTCCGGTACTTGGACGGGGCCGGCACGGTGGGCGTCGTGGCCAGCGTCACCCGGCCTTTTTGCGCCAGCTGTGACCGGGTGCGCCTCACCGCGGAGGGAGCGTTGCGCAGCTGCCTGTTCGCCGTGCGGGAGGCCGACCTGCGCGCCATATTGCGGGGCGGGGGCAGCGACGACGACCTGGCGCAGGCCATAGCCGATGAGGTCTGGCACAAATGGGCGGGCCACTCGATCGGCAAGGTCGGCTTCGTGCGCCCTCCCCGCAGCATGAGCCAGATCGGCGGTTGAGGGCGGTTTGGGCAAGGCCGGCCTGGCCGGCGTAGACTGGCTGGCGGTGTCCGATCGCGGCCTGACTCACCTGGACCCCCTCGGGCGTGCCCGGATGGTGGACGTCACCCCCAAGGAGCCGACCCACCGCCGGGCCATGGCCCGCTGCCGGGTGTACATGGCCCCGGAGACGACCTCCAAGGTCGCCGCCAACGCCATCACCAAGGGTGACGTCCTGGCCGTTTCCCGGGTGGCGGGCATCCAGGCGGCCAAGCAGGCCGCCCACCTGATCCCCCTTTGCCACCCCCTGCTCGTGGGGGCGGTGACTATCAACTTCACCATCGGGGACGACTACATCGAAGTCGAGACCCAGGTGGAGACCGTCGACCGGACCGGGGTCGAGATGGAGGCGCTCACCGCCTGCGCCGTGGCCGCGTTGACCGTTTACGACATGTGCAAGTCCTTTGACCGCTCGATGGTCATCGGTGAGCTGGCCCTGTGGGAGAAGACAGGCGGCCGCAGCGGGCACTGGCGGCGCGAGGGGGCCACCGTGGTGAACACCACCGCGGAGGCCAACCGGGCTCGGCCCACCGAAGCCGCCACTGACGGGCTCATCGGCAGCACTGACGCTGGGCTGCCGGGCTGAGGGGCAGGGGGCCTCGCCGCGCCCTCGAGGCCCGCGCCGGCCCAAATCCACCACTTTTGCCGCCCGAGCGGCTACGGTCCTGGGAAAGCAAGCTGCACCGAGGGGACTGGCCCGAGTGAGAAGACCGTACCGACGTACTTCGCCCCGGGGCGTGTTGGCCGGCCAGGCGGCAGGGGCGCAACTGTGGGCTCTTTTGTGTGGGCCAGTTGACGCTTTGTGTGGGCCAGTTGCCGCCAACGCCAAGGAGCTCTGGGATGACTGCTGAGCTGTTGGTCGCTTTGTTGTGGGGCGGCGTGCTCGTCTACTGGTTGTGGCGCCGGCGCCCCAGTTTCGCTGACTCGATCGGGTCGTTCCGTTACGAGCTGTCCGTCCTGGGCCATGCCGCGCCCAGCCGGGTGGCCCCTGCGCACCGCCTGAGCCCCATGCCCCTCAGCCCCGCCAGCAGCATGAGCCCCGGCTCGGCCATGAGCGGCCCCACCCCGGCCCGCGCCCCCCACAGGGGCCCCACCGGCCTGCGGGCGCCCCTCCGGCCCGCCCACCTGGCGGCTAGCCCCCCGGGCCGGGCCGGGCTGCCGCCCTCCCGGCCGGTGGCCGCCAAGTCCTACCAGCGCCTGGAGCTACGGCGCCGGCGCCGGGACGTGCTCAGCGTGCTGGGGGGCGCCGTGGCCCTCAGCTTGCTGTTCGCCCTCGTCACCGCCTCGGCCGCGCTGCTGTACCTGCAGGCGTGCACCGACGTGGCCTTCGTCGCCTACGTGGCCCTGCTGGTGAGGGCGTCCAACCCGAAGTTGGCCCGGCCCGGCTACCGCCCGGCCCGGCCCCGAGCAGGCCGGCCGCAGGGCTGGGGCGGCCACCCAGGCTACGGCCGCCATGGTCACGGCAGCTACGGGGACTTCGGCAGCTACGCCGAGCTGGCATCGGCACGAGCCAGTTGAACCTGTCGGTCGAGCCCGTCCTCGCCGAGCTGGCCGCCGTCCACGCCGCCCGGGAAGCGTCCCTGGCGGCTTGCCGCAGGGCTATCAGGTACGCGGGCAGCGCCGTGCGGGCCGTGCACACCCGCCAGCCCGAGCAGGCCCAGCGCTTGCTAGCCCAGGCCGAGCAGGCGGTGCGGGAAGCTCAAGCTGCCCTCGGCCCTTACCCGGCGGTGGCCTACGCCGGCTTCCTCCAAGATGCGGAGAAAGAGATGGCCGAAGCGGCGCTGACGCGGGCCTTGGTCGACGGGGCCGACCTGCCCTCCTGGTCGGAGCTTTCCATCGGCTTGGCGCCGTGGCTGAACGGCCTGTGCGAGGCTGCCTCCGAGCTACGCCGCGAGGTCCTCGACCGCCTGCGGGAAGCGGGCACGGCCCGGGCCGAGGCCCTCTTGGAGGCCATGGACGCGGTGTACGAACTGGTCACCAACGTGGACTTCCCCGACGCCCTCACCGGGGGCCTGCGCCGCAGCGCCGATGCCTTGCGGGCGGTGCTGGAGCGTACCCGCTCCGACCTCACCACCACGGCCCTCCAGCTACGCCTGCAGGCAGCCATGGAGGGACTGAGCCACCGCCTGCCCGGGCCTGCCTCGGGTGGCGCTGGCTAGCCGCGGCGCCTGGCCTTTCCCCACAGCTCCCCAGAGGCGTAACACTTATAGGCATGCTCACTGCTGAGCTGCGGCCTTTGCCGTCGTTGGGCCCGGCTGAGCCGCCGGTCCTGCGGGTGAAGGGGGTCTCGGCCTCCTACGGCGCCCTTTCGGTCCTCCACGGGGTGGACTTCGAGGTCGGCCGGGGCCAGGTGGTGGGCCTGGTGGGTGAGAACGGGGCCGGCAAGTCGACACTGGTCCGTTGCATCGCCGGCGACCGGCTGCCGGACGCGGGCGAGGTGCTGGTCGGGGACAACCGTGTGCGTTCCAATGCCGACGCCTTGCGCTACGGCATAGCCGTGGTGTGGCAGGACCTGGCCCTGTGCGACAACCTCGACGTGGCCACCAACCTGTTCCTGGGCCGGGAAGGGGGGAGGTGGCTGACCGACGACCTGAAGGCCCGGGTGGCGGCGGAGCGGCTCCTGGCCGCTTACGACATCGACGTGGGTGACGTGAGCCGCCCGGTGCGGTGGTTGTCGAGCGGCCAACGCCAGCTCGTGGCCGTGGCCCGGGCCATGCAGGACCGCCCCCGCCTGCTGGTCCTCGACGAGCCGACCGCCTCGCTCGGCGTCCAGGAGTCGAGGCGGGTCGAAGAGCTGGTAGGCCGCCTCCAGCGGGAGGGGACCACCATCTTGCTGGTGTCCCACGATGTGGACCAGGTCTTCCGGCTGACCGACCGCATAGTGGTCCTGCGCCGGGGGCGGGTGGCCGCCCAGGTGGCCCCAGCCGAGACCTACCCCGACGAAGTGGTGGCCATCATGTCCGGGCGCGAGGTGGACGCCACGGCCCGCCGCCAGCTGAGCCGCCTGCAGGGCTTGGTCGACCAGCTTGCCTCGGCCAAGCCGGCGTCCAGCTTGCCGCTCATCATCTCCGCCCTGGCCGCGGCCCTGGGCACCGAGCAGCTTTGCATCCACCTGGCCGAAGACGGCGCGCTGCGCTGCGCGGCCGCGGTCGGCCTGCCTGCCCCGCTCCTGTCAGCCTGGGCCCGTGTCCCCTTCGGCCGGGAGGGTGGGCCCATGGGCACGGCGGCGCTGCTCGGCCAGGTGGTCGTGGACGAAGACGTGGAGACCAGCACCTCTTGGGCCCGTTTCGGCTCGCTGGCCCGGGTGGCCGGGATCCGCAGCTCGTGGTCGGTCCCGGTCATAGGCAGCGGGGGCCTCATCGGTGTGCTCACCGGCTGCCAGCCCGTGGGGGGGCGGCCCCGCAGCGACGAGCTGGACCTCGTGGCCCTGTACGCCGGGTACGCGGCCGGCGTGATCGAACGGGACCACCTGTTCGCCGAGGTCACCAGCCGCAACCGTTTGCTCGAGACCATACGCGAGGTGCTGGAGACCCTGGCCGGGCCCGAACCGGTGTCCAGCGGGCTGGCTCAGGCGCTGCAGGCCCTGCGCCAGGGCCTGCGGGCCAGCGAGGTCGAGCTGTGGGCCAAGCCCCAGGGCGGCGAACTGCACTGCCTGGCCGCCGCGGGCGCCGACGGCCAGCCTCGCCGCCAGCCCGAGGGGCTCGACGCCAAGGAGGCCCAGCGGGTGCTGGGGATGGACCTGTACGTCGGTTCCCCCCGGCAGACGCCGGGGAGCCGCCACGTCCTGGCGGTCACTTTCGACGTCCCCGGGGGGCGGGCCGCGCTCATAGGCCGGTGGGCGGCTGCCGGGCCGGAGCCAGAACCGCCCGAAGACGCCATCGCCTTGCTGGGTGACGCGGCCAACTCGGTGCGGCTGGCCCTCGAACGCGACGAAGCCGAGCAGGCCCACCGCCAGGCCGCCGCGTTGCGCCGCTCCCACCAGCTGCAACGGGACTTCCTGTCCCGCCTGAGCCACGAGCTGCGGACCCCGCTTACTGCCATACGCGGCTATGCGAGCACCCTCCTGGCGGCCGACGTGAAGTGGGACGACGACTCCAAGCAGCGTTTCTTGAGCCGGATAGAGACCGAATCGGCCCGTCTCGGCCGCCTGGTCGGCGACCTGCTCGACTCCTCGGCCATAGAGTCGGGCCTGCTACGCCTGGAACCCGACTGGTGCGACCTGCAGTTGGTCCTGGAGGCGGCCATTTCCTGCCTGCCACCCCTCCGCACGGGTGCGGTGAAGCTCCACTGCCAGCCGGGCCTGGCTCCCATCTGGGCCGACCACGACCGCCTGGAGCAGGTGTTCGTCAACCTGGTGGAGAACGCCGTGCTCCACAACCCCCCCGGCACCCATGTAGAGGTCGACGCCCGCCTCGAGGCCCCGGGGCAGGTGGCGGTCAGGGTCTCCGACGACGGCACCGGGGTTCCCGCTGACCTGGTGGCGCACATCTTCGAGCCCCACAACGGCGGCCACCGTCCGCACAAGCCGGGGGCCGGCCTCGGCCTGTCCATCGCCTACGGCATCGTCAAGGCGCACGGGGGCGACATGACCCTGGAGAGCGACGGGGACGGGGCCTGCTTCGTCGTGCGGCTGCCGGTGGAAGCACCGAGCGAGGCGAGCGAGTGACCCAGGCTCAAGGGCGCACCAAGGCCCTGCTGGTCGAGGACGACCCCAACATCGTCGACCTCATCCGGAGCAACTTGTACGTGCGGGGTTTCGACACCTGTGTGTCCTTCGACGGCCGCCATGCCCTCGAGCTGCTGGAGACCGAACGGCCTGACATCGTCCTGCTCGACCTCATGCTGCCCGAGGCGGACGGCTTCGAGCTGTGCCGGCAGATGAGGGAACGGTCGGCGGTCGGGATCATCGTGGTCTCGGCCCGAGGAGGCCAGCACGACAAGGTGACCGCGCTCAACTTCGGTGCCGACGACTACATGACCAAGCCCTTCGGCATCGAGGAGCTCCTGGCCCGCATTACCGCCACCCTTCGCCGCACCCGCCCGGTCGAGGCTCCCCAGGCGACGCCGCTGCGTGTGGAGGTAGGCGACGTTGTGATCGACCTGGAACTGCGCCAGGTGCAGGTGGCCGGCGAGGTGGTCCACCTGACCCCGACCGAGTTCGCCCTGCTGCGCGAGCTGGCCGTCAACCGGGGCAAGCTGCTCACCCATGCCCAGCTCCTCCGGCGGGTGTGGGGGCCGGGTTATGAGACCGAGACCGAGTACGTGCGGGTCTACGTGCGCCGCCTCCGGGCCAAGCTGGAGGGCCAGGGCGGGCCGCCGGTGATCGTCACCCACCCCAGGGCGGGTTACCGCTTCGCCCCCGACTGAGCCCGGCCCGGCCGCCACCGGCGCCACCCGTTAATGTCCCGTTTATGCAACATTAACCCTATTTTTATGTGCCCCGGAGGGTGTTTACGGGCTCGTTAACACGCCCGGGCCTACGTTCTGGTCGCCGGGGCTAAACGACGGCCCCGGCCCGCTTCGCCGGCTTCGCGGTGCGCCCAAGCGTGCCGCGGCCCTTGGCCGCAAGTACCAGGGGCTTATCCTCCCAGCCGGGTGGGCGTGAGTGTCGATAAGTCGCTCCACTTCGTCTGAAGCGCAAAGGGAGAGGAACTTATGAAAATGAACGTCAGAGCAAGAACGCTGACGGGGGCAGCCGCAGTGACGGCGCTCGTAGCCGCCGGGAGCTTCGTGGGGGCCCCCGGTGCTGCAGCGGCGACTGTTTCCGCTACGACCTTCAACCGCAACTTCACCACCATGGCACTGCTGAAGCCGGTCACGGCCAAGGGCCACGGCGGCATCGGCGCCATCCTGCCCGACACCGTCACCTCGACCCGATATGTCGAGTTCGACGCCCCCTACCTGACCGAGGCCATGCAGAAGGCCGGCCTTTCCGGATCTGAGATCCAGGTCGTCAACGCCCACGGTAGCGACGCCACCGAGTACGCCGACGCCCAGGCCGACGTCACCAAGGGCGACAAGGTCATCATCATGGACCCGCTCGACTCCGGTGTGGGGGCCAAGATCGAGAGCTACGCCGCGGCCCACGGGGTCAAGGTGATCGACTACGACCGGCTCACCTTGGGCGGCCAGCGCTCTTACTACGTAAGCTTCAACAACGTCCGTGTGGGCCAGTTGCTGGGCCAGGGCCTGGTCAGCTGCATCTCCGCCTGGCACGTGTCCAAGCCCGTGGTGCTGGTCATGCACGGCGCCGACACGGACAACAACGCCACGCTGTTCGCTGACGGCTACGACAGCGTCCTGCAGCCCTACTTCAAGTCGGGCAAGTACACGCTGGTGGGCAAGCTGCAGCCCGGCGAGGTGCCCGCCGGCACCTGGACGCCAACGGTCGCCCTGACCGAGTTCCAGCAGGAGTACACGGCTCACCCGAACATCAATGCCGTGCTCATGCCCAACGACGAGAACGGTGCCCCGATCATCAAGTACCTGAAGGAAAAGGGGATCAAGCCGCAGACCTTCCCGGTGACGGGCCAGGACGCCACGCTGACCGGGCTGGGCAACGTGCTGACCGGCTACCAGTGCGGCACGGTCTACAAGCCCATCTACCTCGAGGCCCAAGCCGCCGTGGCCTTGGCCGTGTACCTGCGGGCGGGCATGACCCCGCCGGCCTCCTTGGTCAACGGGACGACCACGGACACGACCGAGCACAAAGCCGTGCCCTCGGTCCTGCTCACCCCCGAGTGGGTCACCACCAAGAACATGGCCAGCACCGTGATCGCGGACAAGTTCGTACCCCCCGCCCAGCTGTGCGCCGCCCCCTATGCGAGCGCAGCAGCCTGCAAAGCGGCTGGCATCAAGCCCTAGCTAGCTAACCAACTTGGTCAGGCCGGTCGTGCCCTTCTTGGTCGCCATGGCTCCCCAGGCCGCTTCTTGGCCTGGCCGCGGGGGCCTGCCTGTGGCTGGGGGGTGGCACGACTGGCCTGGTGCCCGCCACCCGGGCGCCTGGGCCTCGCCTGCGAGGCTCTGGCGCCTCGGGGGGACGGGCGGGTACGGCCAGCGGGCTGTACCCTTGAGTCGTTGTACGGGCAGGCTAATAGGAGGGCCCCTAGGCGATGCCTGAAGCTTTGCTCGAGCGAGGCCAGCCCTTGCTCGAGTTACGAGGGATAGACAAGAGCTTCGGGCCGGTGAGGGCGCTGAGCCATGTCAGCTTCACCGTCCCGGCGGGCATGGTGACGGCGCTGTGCGGGGACAACGGGGCCGGCAAGAGCGTGACCATAAAGATCATCTCGGGTATCCATACGCCCGACGGGGGCCAGCTTTTCTGGCGGGGGCGGCCGGTCACGATCGGTTCCCCCAAGGACGCGGCCGCGCTCGGCATCGCCACCGTGTACCAGGACCTGGCCCTGTGCGACAACCTCGACATTGTGCAGAACATGTTCCTCGGCCGGGAGGTCACCAGGCGCGCCGCCCTCGACGAGGGGCCCATGGAGACCGCGGCTCGCCGGACGCTGGCCGACCTGCAGGTGACCACCGTCCGCTCCATCCGCCAGCCCGTCGCATCGCTCTCGGGTGGCCAGCGCCAGTCGGTGGCCGTGGCCCGCGCCGTGCTGTGGAACTCGCAGCTCATGATCCTGGACGAGCCGACGGCCGCCCTGGGCGTGGCTCAGACCGGCATGGTGCTCCGGCTGGTCCGCCGGCTGGCCGAGCAGGGCTATGGCGTGCTGTTCGTGTCCCACAACCTGAACGACGTCTTCGATGTCGCCGACCGCATCGCCGTGCTGCGCCTGGGCCATTTGGTGTCCGAAGGGCCGGCGTCGGGCTACGACCGCCAGAGCGTGGTCGAGCTGATGACGACCGGGTCCACCTCCAGGCAGGTGGCTGCCGTGCGGCCAGCCGAGACAGCTGGCGCCATGGGCGCTGGGGCAGCGGCCGCCGCAGCCAAGAGCGGCGAGGAAGGTTGAGAGATGGCCGTAGGCCCAACCCGTAGCAGCGACGAGCCCGAGCGCGTCGGCTCGGTTGGCACTGCCGCCATGTCGGTGGCAGCCGAGACTGAGGAGGACACGAGCCAGGCGGCCGCCGCCGCCCTCCTCAGCTCTGAGGTGGTGGCCGGGACCCTGGGAGAGTACCTGGCCGGGTGGTGGAGGCGGGTGCGCTCGGGGGAGAGCGGCGTGCTCCCCGTCGTGGGCGCGCTCGTGGCCATCGTGGTCATTTTCCAGGCCCAGAACTCGCTGTTCCTGTCTGGGCCCAACCTGGTGAACTTGCTGCAGCAGGGCGTGGTCATAGTCCTGTTCGGCATGGCCGAGGTCTTCGTCCTGCTGCTGGGAGAGATCGACCTGTCGGTGGTGTACGAGGCAGGGATCGGGGCCGGGATCATGGCCGCCCTGGTCGCCCCGCCCGCCAGCCTGCCATGGTGGTTGGCCATCCTGGCCGGCTTGGCGGCCACCGCCCTGGCTGGCCTGATCCAAGGGACCCTCATCACTCGCCTCGGGCTGCCGTCGTTCATCGTGACCCTGGGCGGGTTCATCGGCTTCGAGGGCCTCATGCTGTGGATGTTCGACCACATGAGCATCGCCGTCGGTGGGGTCATCGAGGTGTCCAACCACATCATGCTGGACCTGGTGGCCGGGGCCATCAACCCGACGGCTAGCTGGGTCGTGATGGCTGTCCTGGTCGTGGCCTTCGGTGCCTACCTGGTCGTGCGGGACACCCGCCGGCGGGCCAGCGGGCTGGTGACCCCGCCGTTCGGGCTGACGGCCATCAAGATCGCCTTGACCGCGGTCGCCGGTGTGCTCGTCGTGGTGGTCTCGGACGTGAACCGCGGCGTGAAGGGGGGCAACAAGGTCGAAGGTGTGCCCTGGGCCGTCCCGATCGTCCTGGCGGTCTTGGTCCTCGTCACCTTCCTGCTGACGCGCACTCGCTTCGGCCGTTACGTCTACGCCATAGGGGGCAACGCCGAGGCGGCCCGGCGGGCCGGCATCAACCTCTACCGGATCCGCACCATCGCCTTCGGCCTGTGCGGGCTGATGGCAGGCCTGGCCGGGCTCATGTACCTTTCCCTCCTCGGCTCCATCGCCACGGACATCGAAAACGACTACGTGCTGTACGCCGTGGCTGCCGCGGTCATAGGGGGCACCAGCCTCTTTGGTGGGCGGGGCAAGCCCGTGCACGCACTGCTGGGCGGGCTCGTCATCGCCGCCATAGCCAACGGCCTGGGGCTGCTCGGCATGGGCGCGGCGGCGACGGACATGGTGACGGCCCTGGTGCTGATCGCCGCCATCACGGTGGACTCGGTTGCCCGCCGGGGCCAGCGGGCAAGGTAGCCAGCCCGGCCTCCCTGCCGGTCTGCCGGTCCGGCCGGTCCGGCCCGCCCGGGCGACCTCCCTGCCCCCGCCCGGGCCGTCCTGCTCGAGCCTCCCCGCCGGCCCGCCTGGGCCGAGGCGCTAGTCTTGCTGGTGCGGGGGTGTAGCTCAGCCCGGTAGAGCGCTACGTTCGCATCGTAGAAGTCGCCGGTTCAAATCCGGTCACCTCCACCCCACCCCACCCCATTTGAACAGGTCGTTTGTTCGTTGGCGGTGCCCGCCTTGCGGTTGTCGTGCCCGCTACGTGCCCGATCTGTGCCCGTTGTAAATGCCTTCCAACGCGCGCCTTCCAACGCGCGTCCAAATTGGTCGCCACGTCCCTGTCGGCGGCTTCTGGTACGTGCGCGTAGAGTTCCATCGAGAGCCGGGCGGTGGCGTGCCCGAGCCTGCCTTGTATGACCCTGGCGTGCTCGCCCTGCTCGACCATGAGGCTGGCGGCGACACGGCGGAGCCCGTGGAAGGTGAGCGCTTGGTCGAGGCCGGCCCGCTCGACTGCCGGGTTGAAGACCCGCTCGGCGAGGTACCTTCGCAGCCCGCCGCCCGGGCTGGTGAAGACGAGGTCTTCTGGCGCCGCGCCAGAAAGGTGAGCAGCCAGGTGTCCGGCCAGTTCGTCGATCAGCAAGGAAGGGACGCCTGAGGGTACGCCTCGAGGAGCGGCTCTTGGTCTCGGCAGGCTTGTGCGCACCCGGGCGCCGCTCGGTGCAGGAGGGGATGGCCATTCGTGGTACCGAGCTGTACCGCCAGCTGTCGGGGACCGAGGCGCCTTGGCAGGTACAGCCCCTCGAGTTGCCGGTC